>ERZ1292623.209-Hain-H51-01um-R1-209-length-65943-cov-18_pt1 | contig 65943 bp, 69 predicted proteins | sample MGYA00564398_ERZ1292623 | MGnify/ENA primary metagenome ERZ1292623 (study PRJEB36523, sample SAMEA6512633) | groundwater metagenome | collected 2019-01-07 | study: AquaDiva: Metagenomics assemblies of 32 groundwater samples
GCCTTCGGCGCGACCCCATTTCGGCTCTAAAATCCGATTTCGTTTTTTGGCGGAGAGGGAGAGATTCGAACTCTCGGTACCCTTCCGGATACACAGTCTTTCCAGGACTGTCGTTTAAGCCGCTCACGCACCTCTCCATTTCTGATAAATCGAGCTGATTCGCTCATTAGAAGTACTAACGATCTTCAGATATTTTTTTACAGCGTCTGCCCGATAAAGATATATGTTTTGCCCTCTCTTATCAAGATGCGGCTTAATGCCTACTCCTTTAAATATTACCGCAACTTGTTTTAAAAGTGCCGGAGAACGGCTCGAAAAACATAAGCCGATATTCCCATACGATTTTTTATTTACGCTATGAGAGTGAATAAATAAACAACCATCGGTATCTACAAGACCCCGAAGACAAGAAATTCGAAATTTAGGATTCGCCATAATCCAACGAGGAATCCGAAGCCCTTGTGCCAACTTATTTCCACGACGGCAACCGCGAGATACCAGAAAATCTACGACAGTTGTGCTCGCAAGAGAAATAACGAGTGCTTGACGCTCCTTACGTTTACGCAATATAGGGGTAATATCAAAAAGCTTTAGACAAAGAGCAGCTATATATTGACTGTATGCTCTATCGCTAACCGCATTTACTGTAATCGTAGCTTGCCACGGATTATTTATGCCACCGTCTCCCAGCATAATCCCAATGAATTCAGCAAATTTTTGAGAAGGAAGCGGAAGAACTACTAACTTACGATGACTTTTCTTTGGATATGTAAGCGAAGTGATAGTCGCCATTTTTATATTTTATCATATTTGGTCTAGTTCCAATATGTGCATAAAAACAAAAAAGCTCTTCCCTGGGAGGGAAAGAGCTTCGTAAAAGGATTGTCACACTTTTTTGAACCAACCTGCGCCAATTTTTCTCCCTGGTTCATTACAAGGAACGAGATTACCATCAAAATCTTTGAGTATGAATATTTGGGGATGCACGTACTCTCCGTCAACATCAATCGGTATTCCCCTGCAGTAAGCAGGCCGATCTTTCTTTCGCTCTTCCTTTCCGGAAAAAATACATTCAATAATAAATGGACCATTTCCAAACGATTGCATCATTTCCTGATGGAACCGACATAGACATCCATGAAGAGTAAAATCATTCTCCCGAGGAACAGGGGTGGACATAGCCTGATCTGACCATCTCACTCGATCTCCCACAGAGAAGAGCTCCCATTCTGGAGGTGGAAGCGGTTCCGGAAAAACAAGTGGCAGACGATCTTCTTCCATGAGGGATTCAACGGGAGATTTCGTCCATACCAATTCCATCCTTCCTTCTCCAAAATCCACCATTTTTTTCGGTATTGTTTTCATGCCGTGACATACCCCACACAACGCATCGCCCAATCCTCCGCACTTCGGACACGGAACGTACTCTGCCGTCTTCGGATCCATGAAACATATCCTTCTTGTTAAGGGACCAAAGAGAAGGATAGCACGATCAAAAAGCTGGAGCTATTGCAATACTATTTCCCCTCAAATGCTTTTTCTAACGTTGCAATATCAAATTTTTTCATCTTTAGGAATGCCTGCGTAACACGCGCGATTTTTTCTTTATCCCCGCTCCCCATCATGGTAGCCATCGCAGTTGGAACAATTTGCCATGAGACGCCGTATTTGTCCTTGAGCCATCCGCATTGCTCTGATTCCGGCACAGCAGATAATTTCTCCCAATAATAATCAATTTCTTCTTGCGTATCACAATTTACAATAAAGGAAACCGCTTCGTTAAAATCAAATGAGTGTTTTCCAGCACCGTCCATTGCAGCAAACCAAGTATCAAGCAGTTTAAAATCTGCGAACATTACGTTCCCCTTGTTACCAGCCGGAGAAGTTTCTTCATATTTCGCGATCATGCCCAACTTTGATTCCTTGAAAACTGATAGGTAAAAATTAAGTGCCTCTTCCGCCTTGCCACACTTTTCGTTAATAAATAAAAACGAAGGAATGATGCGCGGACGCTCTTCGCCTTTTGGATCAGTGAGGATCAATTGCCATGTGAATCCATATTTATCAGCGCACCAGCCATAGCGCTTACTAAAAGGATATTCCTGAAGCTCCATCATCACGTTGCCACCTTCGGAAAGCTTTGCCCAGATCTTGTCGATTTTTTTTGCCGCATCTGGATCCTGGGATGGATCAAAATTAACCATGAATGAGATCGCAGGAGTAGGTTTGAAATATGGACCGGCACTAATTGAAAGAAAGTCAAAACCCCAAAGCGTAAAAGGCACGATATCAGTATCGCCGGACGGCGTGTCGCCAAGAGTTGATATTGTACCTACTTTTGAATTGCCGCCGAAAACCGATACATAAAACTCCGCAGCTTCCTTCGCTTCTTTATCAAACCAAAGATGAGGAATAATATTTTTCATATGTTTATTTCAACGAACAATAACGATACTCTTATAGAGATGAAGTGCTAATGAGATTAAAATAGTATGCAACTAAATACTATACGTAAGAATACTCACTGCGCCGAAGACGATAGCGCCGTAAAGCGCATAGAGCGCTATGGGATAGAAAAATGGGATACCCGAAATTGCAAATAAGAGCAGTGCCGCAACGCCCGTTGATTGCAAAATCATTTTCGTCTTTCCCCATGCGTTTGCACGAATCTCTTTGCCGCGCCTATGTTTCAAATAATATGCACTTCCAATCAGCATCATCTCAATCAGAATAATCATGAAAGCGATACCGAAGGACATAAATCGAGGAATAAGCAGAATCGCCACAAGGCCGATGAGGAGCTTATCCGCCATGGGGTCATACATTTTACCCCAGTCGGTAATTTGGTTGCGGGTGCGTGCCAAGGCGCCATCTAAAGCATCGGTAAACGCGGCAACAATAAAGAGTATGACAGAGAGCGGATAGAGTTCCAGAAAAACAGCAAAAGCAACAACCGGAACCATGATAAACCGAAAGATTGTAAGATGGTTTGGAGTAACCCGTGCCGGCAATAGTTTTAAAAACGTCGCCGCAAGTATCCTATCCGACACCGTTATCTTTTGCTCTTTTTCATTCATAGACTATAGTTCCATTCCTCGTAATGCTGCCACACGCTCTTCCACGGGAGGATGCGTCATAAATAATTTATGAATAAACGAAGTTTTTTGCTTTCCTTTAAACGGATCATCAATCCAAAGATGCGCTGTTGTGTTCTGCGCCCGAGTAACAGGGGTTGGATCTGAAGCAATTTTTATAAGTGCATTAGCGAGTCCCTCTGGGTAGCGCGTAAGGAGTGCACCGGAAGCGTCCGCGAGAAGCTCTCGTTTTCGAGAGATAGCCAGATGCATAAGTGTCGCCGCAATGGGAGCAAGGAGTGACGCTGCAATCGCAACGATAAGAATCACAGGATTCCCTCCACTTCTATTATCTCTGTTTCGCATACCTCCAAAAAACGTCATACGCATAAACATATCTCCAAGTATAGAAATAAATCCGACTAAAACAACAACAATAGTAGAAACGAGCATGTCTCTGTTCCCAATATGAGAGAGCTCGTGTGCAAGCACACCTTCCAATTCATTACGCTCCAAACGCCCTAAGAGTCCGGTCGTAACCGCGATAACGGCGTGTTCCGGATCCCTGCCAGTTGCAAAGGCGTTCGGTGATGGATCATTTATGCTATATATCTTTGGCACCGGAAGTCCCGCACCGATACAAAGATTCTCCACGAGAGTATAGAGCTCCCGCGCATTCTCTCGCGTCACAGGCTGTGCGCGCGTCATTTTAAGTACGAGTTTATCGGACCACCAATATGCCGCAACATTCATAACGATACTGAATACTACTGCAATATAGAGAATCATAGGATCACCGTACGCTTGAGCAAAAATCCATCCTACACCCACAACGACAACCAAAAAAACCGTGAATATAAGCCACGTTTTACGAATATTTTTTGCTTTATGAGTATAAAGAGAAGCCATAGGGATAGAAGCTAGTATCTAGAAGTTAGTAAGTAGAAGGCAGAGAGTGAAAAGGAATACTTAATAGACAATAGTTCGTCGCATTTTACTAAACTGCGACGTCTTCGTCGCTCTTCGCTCCTCGAGATGAAGATCGAGGTATTTCGGTTGCGAAGGATTAGTCATCTTTCTTCGTAACTACTGATTCCTAAATTCTCTTTTTCCTAGAATTTCACTTGTACCGGTTCTCTTTGCGATGCGTCTACTACTTCAAAAAAGTTCTCTTGTTTGAATTTAAACATGCCCGCAATGATGTTTGACGGGAAAGATTCTATCTTCGTGTTTAACTCCTGAACGACAGCGTTGTAAAACCGGCGTGCCGCTTGGATTTTATTTTCCGTATCAGCAAGCTCTCTCTGGAGTTCAAGAAAATTCGTGTTGGATTTCAAATCAGGATAATTTTCTGAAACAGCAAACAGTGTCTTCAAGGTTGAAGATAGTGCATTTTCTGCTCCTGCTTTTTCAAGTGCCGTACCTCCGGTCGCCATAGCTTGCGTTCGTGCTTTCGTAACGCTCTCCAGTACTCCGCTCTCCTGCTTCATGTAGCCCTTCACCGCTTCAACGAGATTCGGAATAAGGTCATATCTACGCTTGGTTTGCACATCAATATCGGACTCTGCTTCTTTCTCGCGATTACGCAACGAAATAAGCCGGTTATACGTAGCGATAACGTACAAGATAGCTATTACTACAACTGCCAAAATGGCGTACAAAAAATATGCGGTATTCATAATGATTTATTATAGCACAAAACGAGACTTTCCTAATATACGAATCGAGCGCGAATATGCGAATAACAACCGGAATAATCAACTCATTAACTGATTAACTGTCCACTAATCAACTGAATTCTAGTAGTCGTCTCCCCCCATTCCCGCCATGCCCATTCCACGCCCACCAGCCGGTGGATTCTTTTTCTCTTCCGGAATATCCGCAACAACAACTTCTGTAATCACAAGCATGGAGGATGCTGACACAGCATTCTGGAGTCCTGCACGCACTACTTTTGTAGGATCAATGATACCGGCTTTTACGAGATCTTCGTATTCACCTCGTGCGGCATTAAAACCGTACGCTCCTTCATTTTCTAAAACTTTATTCAAAACAACTGCGCCATCAAATCCGGCATTTTCTGCAATCTGTTGGAGCGGAGCACGAAGCCCTTCTAATACTATTTTTGCTCCCACAATCTCCGGAAGTTGATTTTTATCCATCGTAGCTATCATTTCTGCTACCGAAGTAGAAGCGCGCACGAGTGCAACACCACCCCCGGGGACGATACCCTCTTCAATTGCAGCCTTGGTTGCAGAAACGGCGTCCTCAATGCGATGCTGTTTTTCTTTTTGCTCAACTTCTGTTGCGGCACCAACGCGGATTACCGCGACACCTCCCGAAATTTTGCCGAGCCGTTCTGTTAATTTTTCTTTATCAAATTCAGAATCAGAATTTTCCATCTGCGTACGAATCTGTTCAGCGCGTTTTTCAATAGATTCTTTATTCCCTTTTCCGCCGACAACCGTTGTATCGTCCTTTGTCGCGCGTACTTGATCCGCGTGTCCCAAATCGGCAAGTTCCACAGTATCAAGTTTTTTACCCACTTCTTCGGAAATAAGGTTAGCGCCCGTTACAATCGCGATATCCTGCAACATTTCTTTTTTGCGATCACCAAATCCCGGAGCTTTTACCGCCAAACAGTTAAAGATGCCACGGATTTTATTCACCACGAGCGTTGAAAGCGCTTCGCCATCAACATCATCCGCAATAATAACCAATTCCTTCTTGCCTGCTTGAATCATTTTTTCCAAGAGCGGTAGGAGGTCGTTAATCGCAGAAATCTTTTTATCCGTAACCAAAATCGCCGGATTTTCCATAATCGCTTCCATGCGATCCGGATTCGTTACCATATAGGCGGAAACATAGCCCTTATCAAATTGCATACCTTCTACAATTTCTTCTTCAACGCCAAGAGTTTGAGATTCAGCCACAGTTACTGCACCGTCTTTACCGACTTTGCCGATAACACGGGCAATAAGCGCTCCTATTTTAGGATCGCGCGCAGAAATAGTCGCAACATGCTCAATAGCATTGCCGCTGATTTTTACTGACATTTTCTGGAGTGCTTTTAAAGCCGTCTCATGAGCAACTTCCATTCCACGGTAAAGTCCGATGGGATCCACACCAGAAGAAACATTTTTCAATCCTTCACGCACCATAACTTGGGTAAGTAATGTTGCAGACGTTGTGCCGTCTCCAGCAGCATCATTAGTTTTTGACGCAACTTGTTTTACCAATTCCGCACCAATATTTTCCACGCGATCTTCAAGTTCAATTTCTTTTGCAATAGAAACACCATCGCGCGTAACAACGGGCGATCCGTATCCCTTTTCAAGTACAACTGCACGGCCACGAGGACCAAGCGTTACCTTGACCGCGTCTGCCACCTGATCAACTCCCCTGCGGAGTGCTCGGCGAGCTTTTTCGTTAAATAAAATTTGTTTTGCCATGAGTTAATAGTTAATAGAGAATGTACAATAGACAATTATTAATTATCCATTATTCATTGTTAATTGTTTATTCTTTTATGATTCCCAAAATGTCGTCTTCGTCGCCGACCAGATACTTTTTTCCATCTATTTCAAATTCATCCGGACCATATTTTTTAAATAACACCACGTCTCCGGTTTTGACTGACATAGGAATTCGCTCGCCCTTATCATTTACTTTACCTGGACCCGTTGAAATAATTTTTCCCTTAATCGGTTTTTCCCGTTCCGCAGTGTCGGGAATAACAATTCCTGATTTCGTTGTTTTGTCTTCTTCAATAGGTTCTATAAAAACCCGATTTGATAATGGTTGAAAATTCATAGTATACGAATGCCTAGCGATCGGTTTTTAATATAAATGGCACTCATGACTAGAGAGTGCTAATAGGCATTCTAGGGACGAGGAGCCGGCTTGTCAATACTCTAAAAGGTTTTAGCCACTAGGCCTGCCGGCAGGCAGGCAGGGTTTAGGGAATAGGGGCTAAAAATTTAAAATTCTATTTTCTACTTACTAGCTTCTAGATTCTACTCCCCTCGTATTCCTCAATACGACGCGTATCAAGATGGAGTTCTAATTCATCGTCGCTTACAATAATTCTCGGCTTGTAACCGGCATGAGGAATAAGTCGCTCCTTTATACGTACAACCTGTACTCCTTTCAATTTTCTTTCAAACCAGTCCCCCAGCGAGCCAGATAATATTCGCTCACTTATTTTTTTGAATGATGAATCGGTTTTGTAGCCATGCCGAAGATCTTCACGATATATCACGCCACCTTCTATCCAATCGTTTGCAGCAAAGAATGTTTTAATTTTTTTCTCCGGACCAAATACGGGAACTAAACAGCTGTATAAGGCGTGCCAATACGCATCATGCGGAGGCGAAAGCCGATACGAACAGGCGGAAATAAAATGATTAAGACAGAGCGTATCCGCGGCTTCAAAACTATCGTGATCCAGATTCTTTCTCCGCCGCCCCAACATGTCCAACATAAGAATAGTAATAAAGCGGGCGGTAAACATCCGCCCCTCTCGCACGGAAATAATGACGTCAAAATCTGACTCCGGTTTCACATTCCCGATTGCCATAGATCCCGCAGCGCATACGAATTCAACAAAAGGAAGAAATCTGAATATATTTGACTGCCGAATAAGCTTCAACCACTTTTTGTCATACAGTGTTTTCTGCACCAGCGATTCAAAGCCCAACATATACACAGTATAAAGAAGTAAGTATAAAGTATAAAGCGAAAAACAAAATACAGTATTTAGTCCGGCAGAGCCGGATAAGTTATAAGTTTTTAGTCGTTAGTTTCTTCCTGTAACGGCTGATCAAGTGCTTCAGGGGTTATTTCCGCAGCAACTCCGCTGATACGTAAAACGTCTTTATCGATCTTCCCTAATTCTTTATATGCACTGTTATATGCATTTACTGTCGTACCCAAATGATTGCCGATTTTTTTCATATACGATTCGTAGCTTGAAAGGTGTCTCCCCAATTCTTCCACGCGCTTGCGAATCAGTTTTGCCGATTCTTCAATCTGGAGCGCTTTTAATCCTTGAAGAACCGTCTGGAGATATGCCAAAAATGTCGTAGGAGAAACGATCATCACTTTTTTCTCACCTGCGGCGTATTCAATTAAATCCCGCGTATTCGCTTTAACCGCACCCACCTTATTAATAAGAAGATCATAGTAGACTGCTTCTGCAGGAATAAACATAAACGCGAATTCCATCGTCCCCTCCGACGGCTTTACGTATTTAGACGTCTCATCAATGCGGTTTTTTAAATCATTGCGGAACGCGGCTTCATGCTGTGCCCGCTCCTCCGGATCATGTGCTCCCAACAGGCGATTATAATTTTCCAATGAGAATTTTGAATCAATAGGAATAATACGATCTTTCACAAAAATGACTGCGTCAACAATCGTTCCATCTTTAAACGGATATTGCATCTGGAAACTCCCGGGCGGAAGCACATTTTTCAAAACAGTTTCAAGGTAATACTCCCCGAGTATTCCTCGCTGTTTCGGATTTTTTAAAATGTCCTGCAAATTTTTCAGCTGATCGGCAAAATTTACCACCTGTTTATTCGTTTCATCCAGACGCGTCAGGCGCTCAGTAACATCTTGGATAATCCTGGTACTCGCGCCAAACTGCTCGCGCATATGGGCTTGCATTGCATGACTTGATTCATTGAGCTTCAAATCCAATGTTTTTGCGATTTCGCTCACCTGATTTTGAAGCAATAAAAAAGCCTGGCCGTCGCCCCGATCGTCGGTACGCCCCTTGCGGAGAACAAATAAAACAGCTCCAAATCCAATAAGGAGAACCCCTAACGCAACAGTAAAAAAAAGCGTATCCATCTCCTCAAGTATACCCGAGACTTCTAGCGGAACAAATTTAGCGGCGACTCCAATACGGTAAACAGTTTTCGCTTCCACATTTTAAGAAATACATAGTATTTTGACCACCAACCGTTTGAAGAAACGTTACGACGGGAAGACCGTCCACACCAAGACCAATGGATGCATATTTACCGCCCCCTTCTCCGCCAAGAGATGCAGGTAAATCTAATGCCAAAGGCGTGCCATGACTGATGGTACATTCTTTATTGCCACATTTTCGGACATAAAGTGCTTGAGCCGTCTTACTTTGATACGCAATTAACGGCAAGCCATCAATGCTGGTAGTAATGGAAGAATATTTACCAACATCGCCTTCTGAGAGTGAACTGACTGTAGAAACTGTAACCAAACTTGGAGTGCAATTAATATCTTTACAAGAAAGAAGCATTAAACGTCCATTAGTAGCATGATAAACAGTAATAAGAGGAAACCCATCAGAACCAACAGTAACGGAAGCAAACTCTCCAACGACCTCATTGAGAGCGTTATTAATAAGCTTATTAGTTACACTACTTGTGCATTCCATATTGGTACATTTTTTAAAATAAATACCTTGTGCGCCAGCAAGAACGTCATAATAGACGAAATAAGCCGTAAAGAGTAAACCATCCGAACCTAAAGCGAGCTGAGCTCTTGTTCCATTTTTTTCATCTCCCGATGGAAAACCAGAACCAAGAGTACTAATTGTTACTGGATTAGGAGGATTCTCACAACTTATATTTTCACAAAGAATAAGATAAACTCCTGCAGATGTAGTGCCTCTTCTGTAAGAGATCGCAGGAAATCCATTAGATTGCGTAGTAATTGAAGTCGGAAGATCTAGGACATTTATAGTATCGAGATCTCTATATGTAGAATTTTTACACTCATAATCATAACAAGCATAAAAAATCAATTTAGGACCTGACGCAATACCCGCAATTATGGGATATCCATTTTGACCAATACTAATAGAAACATTTCCTATTCCCTGCGCAAGATCAAGATCGCTTATAGAAACCGGATTACTACAATCAGGGATAGTACAATGCCCGACTTTAATTCTACCGTCATCAACATAGACGAATACCGGCATACCATCCCTACCTATAGTAAGCGCTAAATATCCTCCGGAAATAACTTCTGTTGGGTTGGGTAGACGATAATAAAAATTTTGCGTCGGAATCTTAGTATTCGGGAAGAATCGCTGAGATATACCCTCAAGAGTAATACCACCATTAACGCTTAACTTAGCAATAGCAGTAGGTCTTCCAATCGCTACGTTCCCTTGAGTTAAAAGATTGTTACCGTTAGCAGTGATTCCGATATAAGACGAGCCAATACTTAAAGCTCCTCCAACAGAAAGCGCGCTCTGCGGTTCTTCTGAATCCGAAAGTGCAATACCTACTTTCGTAGGATCAGTTACACCAGGTTTTAGCCCACCAACTCCAACTCCCGGAAAATTATTGGGATTAACCCACGCAAAAACTCCGCCCGCAAACAGAATCGCCGCAGACAAAAAAGCGATGGCGAAGATGAATTTGGTATTATGATGCATAAATTTTTCCATAGCATTATCGTGTCCAATACGGCAGACACCTATCGCTTCCGCATGTTACGAGCTTAAAACCCCCATCTATACGATATGCGACTATCGGTATGCCATGTGATCCAATAGCGACTGTTGTTCCAAAATTAATAGCATTACTTTGCTCAAGTTCATAGAGTGTATTTTTACCCGAAGAACAATCAGAGCTTGAGCACACGGCAATACGAGAGGCAAGCATGGGGTTGAGAGACCCTGCTGTTGAGCTTGCAATATAACTTATGACTGGAAAACCATTTATTCCCAATGTGATAGCATTCCACTCCCCACTATTCCACGTCGGAGACATGGTGAAACTATCTACCACATTAGATGTAGACGCCGTACAACTAATATCAAGACATTTTAAGACGCGCAACTCACTCAGCCCTCCCACACGCACACCGGTGGAAATAACTGGTAATCCATCCAATCCGATTGTGAGCGAATTATGGTATCCGGAGCCTTTTTCACTTGAACCCATATCTTTAGTTAAAAAACTAAGACAATCATAATTGGTATTACACTTTGCAAGACGAAGTCTCTGCGAACCGGTAGTGCTCGCGTAATACGACATAACAGGAAGGCCATCATACCCGATACCCATAGAGACTGTACCAAATATGACACCTCCCGGAGGGATATCAAATCCCTCCTGAATAGTGCTTGTTAGACCAAGATCGCTACAACCCGCATCATTACATTTTCGAAATACAAGTTTATTGGGTGATCCGGCCCGATAATACGCAAGCACGGGATTGCCCGTCTCCGGACTGATACGTATAGAAGGTGAATATCCTTCGGGATCTACGATACTTTTAATAGATGTCATGCAAGCGATATCGGAACATTTTGCAACTTTTAATTGAGTATTAAGAGTGATTGGATCAACAAAATTATAAGCGAATACAGGGCGATTATCTGAACCAATAACAAGAGAATTATCAGCGCTCGTAAGCGCTCCACTTGCTTCTACCAATGAATCAGTATAAGTAGTACACCGTACGTCGTTGCATTTAACAATACGGAACGCCCCTATTCCCGCCTCTTCGGAGGCATAGTATGCCATTACCGGAAAACCATCCGAACCAATAGTCATAGAGATATATCTTCCACCAGTAACATTCAAAAGACTTTCCCCTTCGTTTATTGGAAAGCGAGCGTCCCATGATCCGAATTGGATAGTTCTTCCAATGGCAATTGTTCCGTTAAGATTTAATGATCCCTTAATAACAGAAGCTCCCTCCCCTATGCCAGCCTTTCCCTCAACATACATTGTTCCTGGAGGAGCAAAAGTCGTTGTAGCATAGGACCCTATACTCGCACCTCCCAGGACCGTAAGAGAACTTCCCGAAAGAGAAGTATTAATCCCAATATTGCCTCCTTGCGATCGGAGCACTCCTTGTTCTGTAGGCGGGTCTTGAGTTGGACTAATAAAACCAAACGTAAGTCCAGCAAGAAGAATAGCAAAAAAAGCTGCCGCGGAAGTTATATTAATGAGAATACGATGTTCGTGCATAGGAATAGAATCTAGAAAATAGAATCTAGAAAATAGAAATAAGAAGTGGAAAATAATATTTGTATCATTTGTATATTAGTATCGATACACAATTTCTTTGTTTATTGCACATTATCTCCGTGTCCAATACGGAACACAAAACTCGCTTCCGCATTGGAAGCTTGTCAGCAATCCGGACCCGGAAATAGAATTAATAAAACCGACAAGAGGGAGTCCGTGTGAGCCCACAAATACCGCCGCGCCGGGAGCCGCATAAAATTCAGAGGGGGAGAGACCGAAATAATCTGCTCCAGTAAGAACCAATCTTGTTTCCTTAAATTCATCGTTACCAGATACATCTTTACCACAAAACTCGTTACCACATCGTATAAAATAAAGATTATTATTATCATTTCCTGGATCCGTTGTGGAATAAATCAAGATGGGCGTGCCATGAACACTCGTCGCCGCACGAATTGAAGTAACGCTTACTCCAGAAGAAAATGTTTTTATCACATCTGTTGATGGTGTAGAACATGAAATATCATCACATTTTGTAACACGTAAAGTCGCATTACCTCCCTCTGACGTATGAAAAATGAGAGGAGTACCATCACGAGAAATAACAATAGCGTTTAATTTGCCAACAACCGTAATGCCGCTGGATGGCCAATCTAAAGGATCATCTAATTTAACAGGGTTAGTGGATGCCGAACAATTTGTTGTTCTACATCTGATAAATTTCAATGTATTTCCATCATCTCCATCTTGATACGCAATAATCGGAAAAACATTGATACCGAGCGTAAATGCAAGATAATCAAACGCACCAGAGATTAACGTAAGATCTTCTTTGCTCGCACAAGCAGGATCATAGCAATGAATAACCTTAATCGGGTTACCCGAACCAAGTCGGATTGAAATTATGACAGGATTACCATCCCCTCCAATAATCATATCTGCTGATTGAGTATTAGTATCTACAACAATAGAAGAGTTTGTAGCACAATTTAAAGAAGTACAAGCCAAGAAACGAGTCGCCGTACTAAAGAGTGATTTATTTTTAATAAGCACTATAGGATAATCACCCGGACCCGGCTTTGCGCTTAATATTTCAGGTAATTTATTATTTAGCCCCATAAGGGTATATGCGATGACAGGAGAGTCAGCAAGAGAGCAGTCTATTTTGCGACATCGTAGTGCATATACGTTCTTATCTCCCTCATTAACACCCTGCTCAGCAAGTGTGTAAAAAAAGATTGGCGTTCCATCACGATTAACGGTAAACGCAGATGTTTGGACATCGCCAGCAATAAGAAAAGAAGTTACTACATGAGGGAGGGGAACTTTGGCATTTCTATCATAACGCTGTTGAATTCCATCTATCGTAATACCCCCACCGGAAAGACTAAGGGGTGCTGTTATAGTACTCGTCCCGATACCAAGTGCGACTTCCACATTTAATCCATTTGCTACCGCAGAAAGACTGGCTCCCTGCGACGTACTCGCGATAGAAAGAGATCCGTTAATACTCAAAGCATTTAGCGCATTTTCCGTATTAATACCGATAAAGCCATTTGATGCTCTATGAATAGTTCCTGATGTATTAGGAGGGCCACCGCCGGGACCATCCCATCCCCTCACAACGCCTGCGATAAGAAGGCCAAGAAAAAGAAAAGAAAAAAGACCAATGAGAATTGAATGCCTTTTTTCTGAAAAATTAAATTTAGTATTTTCCATTGCGCTTGGCTTTGCTGTGCTTTAAACGTTTCTTCAATTATAATTGTCTTTACAGGAGTTACCTAAGTTTTGTGTGGATAAGATAAGCGCTATGAAGATATACAACACACTTTCACAGGCAAAGAACATGCTTAAGAAGCCCGAATCAGGCCCCATCCGGCTTTTTGTATGTGGCCCTACCGTCTACAACGAACTCCATATCGGTAACGCACGTGTATACATTGTCTTTGATGTTTTTGCGCGGTACCTCCGAAGCACAGGCGCAGCTCTGAGATACGTCCAAAACATTACCGACATTGACGACAAGATAATCGCACGCGCTAAAGAAGAAGACATGAGTCCCAAGCGCCTAGCAGAAAAATATACGCGCATATTTAAAGAAGATATGCGATCGCTAAATATCAACTCAGTAGATACGTATGCATCGGCCACAGAATACATTCCGGAAATAATCGCGCAAGTTGAACGCCTGATTGAAAAAAAACACGCGTACAAAATAACTGGCGATGGTTATTATTTTGATCTCGCTACATTTCCCCATTACGGCAAGCTCGCACACAGGACAATAGAACAAGCAGAAGATGGAACATCGCGCATTGATGAAAATCCTAACAAACGAAACAAGGGAGATTTCTGTGTGTGGAAATTTTCACGCGAAGGAGAACCAAGTTGGCAAGCGCCCTTCGGCATCGGACGACCGGGTTGGCATATTGAGGACACCGCAATTTCGGAAAAACATTTCGGTCCGCAGTATGAGATACACGGTGGAGGCATTGATCTAAAATTTCCGCATCACGAAGCAGAAATCGCCCAGCAAGAATCCGCTTCCGGCAAACGCCCATTTGTACAACTCTGGATGCATACCGGATTGCTCACGGTGCGTGGAAAAAAAATGAGTAAGAGCGGCGGCAATTTTATTACCATTCGGCAATTTCTAAACGACCATAGCGCGAATAGTTTGCGTCTTACGGTCTTACAAAACCATTATCGTTCCTCAGTTGATTACACAGAAGAATCCGCTCTCGGAGCCGAAACCGCGTGGAGATCGTTTATTCAGCATATTGAAAAATTAAGAATGCAATCAAGATTTTCCAGCACCGGCACCGCCCTCTTTCCTCTCCAGACATATGACGAGCGTTTTACAAGCGCAATGGAAGACGACCTGAATACCCCAGAAGCAATCGCCACTCTCTTTAGCGCAATGCACGATATGCAAGCCGGCCTCTGGCGTATCTCTCCCAAAAGCGCGGGTGAAGCAAGGCGCTGGTTTATGAGAAAATTAACTCTCCTCGGCTTTACGCGCCTTAAGCACCCCGTTTCCATTTTCGCCCGCATTTTGGCATGGCGACGGGAGTTATTCAGGCGTCGTAAACACTTTATCCAGTCAGACATCTTGCGCGCTCACGTTGAGCGGCTAGGATATACCATAGAGGACACGCCGCGAGGCCCGCTCATCTTGCCTCAGCGTTTGCAGTAAGACACATGAACCCAAAGATTCCCCCACAAAATATAGAAGCAGAAACTTCTATCTTAGGAGCGCTAATGTTAGACAAAGAAGCGATTGTAAAAATCGCCGACGTGCTCCACGCATCAGATTTTTATAAGCCGACACATTCCACGCTCTACTCCACCATCCTTTCCCTCTACGAGCGCCATGAGCCGATTGATGTCGTAAGTGTAACTGCACGACTCAAAGCTTCGGAACAACTAGAATCTATCGGCGGATCATCGTATCTCGCCCAGCTCGTAACTTCCGTGCCAACGTCTTCGCACGTTGCCCATTATGCGAAACTCGTACGCGAGAAAAAAATTCTCCGTGATCTTATTAATGTATCCGCAGAGATTACAGAAAACGCGTTCCGCCCTGAAGATGATTTAGAAAATGTTCTGGACGATGTTGAACAAAAAGTCTTCGCAATTTCTCAACGATCCATCTCGCAGAAATTCAGCGCCGTCAAAGACGAACTCGGTGCCGCATACGAACGTATTGAAAAATTGCATCGCGGCGAAGGGTTGATTCGCGGCGTACCAACAGGATTTAAAGATGTAGATAATATTCTTTCAGGATTCCAACGTTCCGATTTGGTTATTCTCGGTGCCCGTCCGTCGCTCGGAAAAACATCGTTCGCGCTTGATATCGCACGCCACGTGGCCATGAAACAAAAAGAGCCGGTTGGATTTTTCTCACTAGAAATGTCCCGGGAACAAGTCGTAGACCGCCTTATTTCCGCTGAAGCACAAGTTCCGCTCTGGAAATTACGCACGGGGCGCCTTTCAGATAAAACAGATTTTGAACTTATCCAACATGCGCTAGACACCCTTTCTCGCGCGCCATTCTTTATTGACGACACGCCATCCCCCAACATTCTACAAATGCGCTCTATGGCACGAAGATTGCAATCAGAGCATGGGCTTTCCCTGCTTGTTGTTGATTATCTCCAGCTTATTATGCCGCGTACCAATTCCGATAACATGGTCCAGCAAATTACCGAAATCTCGCGTGGACTCAAAGGCTTGGCACGCGAACTCAATGTCCCCGTGCTCGCACTCTCACAACTTTCGCGTGCCGTTGATCAACGCGAAATAAAAGTTCCCCGCCTCTCTGATTTGCGCGAATCAGGATCTATTGAACAAGACGCGGATGTCGTTATGTTTATCTATCGTAAAGATCGTGACAAAACAACCGTCCTACCCGAAGAAGAAAATCAGGCAGAAATCATTGTAGCAAAACACCGCAACGGCCCCTTGGGAACAGTACGCCTACGCTTTGATCAAGAGAAAGCAAGCTTCCAGACGATTGATAGGGCGCATGTAACAGAGGAAATATAATAGCTTACTGTATCGATACTAATATACAAATGATACAAATATTATTTTTCACTTCTTATTTCTATTTTCTAGATTCTATTTTCTAGATTCTATTCCATGTTCCCTCGCCCTATTCAAAAATTTATTGACGCGTTCTCCGCGCTTCCCTCTATAGGCCCACGCCAAGCAACACGGCTTGCTTTTCATATTCTGAAATTAGGAAAAGCATCAATACAAGAATTAACCGATGCAGTGGCAAGTCTCGGCACTATACAGACGTGTTCCCGATGTTTTGTCCCCTATGAAGCAAATCTGGCTGCTTCAGAAATAACACTCTGCTGGATCTGCTCCAATAAAGAGCGGAACCAATCCATCATTGCGATTGTAGAAAAACCGACCGATCTTATCGCACTTGAGAAAACAAAGAAGTATAAAGGGCGCTATCTTGTTCTGGGAGAGCTAGATCGCGACGGCATTTTGGACACAGAACAAAAACTGCGGATCGCTAATGTAAAGCGGACTATTGAAAAAGAATTTGGCATGGCGGAAGAAATTCTGATCGCATTAAACCCTACAACCCTGGGCGATATTGATTCCGCTCTTATCATGCAGGAATTAAAACCAATCGCAAAAAAAATAACACGCCTCGGAAGAGGCCTGCCTACGGGAGGAGAAATAGAATTTGCCGATGACGAAACGCTCTCCGGTGCTCTTGATGGAAGAAGGTGAGGATACGGGGTAGAGGGTATGGCCACTAGCCAATAGAATTGAGATAAAAAAGAACGCCTCCGAAAGGCGACTCTTTTTTATTTTCACTCCTCAACTGATCAACTCGTTAACTGTTTTTGATTCCCGTAATTTCTACTTCAGTAAACGGTTGGCGATGGCCTTTCTTTTTCTTATATCTCGTCTTGGAGTGATACTTAAATACTATCTTTTTCTCATCCCGGCCTTGCATAAGGACTTTTCCAGCAACCGTAGCGCCTTTTACGCGCGGATCACCTATAACAACGTCATCACCGTTTACGACGAGTAAAACCGAATCAAAAGAGACCTGAGATCCAGTTTCAGCTTCAAGCTTTTCAATTTTTATTTTTGAGCCGGATTCAACGCGATATTGCTTACCTCCCGTCTCAATGACTGCGAATGTTTTCATGGGTTTCGTTCAATTGGCTGAAATAATAACACCCACCGCAATGAAAATCAAGACCACGAGAAAAATATTAAAATAGGCAAGCAAATAGGATACAAAACGGGATTTATCATAAAGGGCGTATGCAAGGAGCGAATTCATGGCCCACGCCATTACTCCCGACACGATAATAGTAAAAACGTCATAGCGAGTACCGGAAAATCCGGGCATCGTCTCCCCGGGCGCTCGAAGAACCAGAAGATGGCCAACATCCCACAGCTGGTATCCTGTAATCACAGCTAATACTGTAAGCAACGCACCAGCGATAAGGAGCGGATTGCGTATAAAAGCATCTTTTGCCATGCGCCGTAAGCGCGCCTTGTAATTATCCATACTTATCCAATAGTAAAAGCAGAAACAAAAAAAAGATAGCCCCAAATACCTTCGGGGCTACATTCATTGATCTAAAAATTGAAAACAAACGAACAATTCTCTCCCCTAACCCAACGAATAATGCTGTGAAGAGGAGTTACATACCCAACATCTACTTGAAGTGGTTCTCCCGCCTCGGGATTTCCAAGCATCTTCGTGTAAACTCCAATAAGTTCTCCGGTAGTCACAAGGAATACTCCACCACCCGACGACCCCAAGTATCCAGGAGCATTGATGGTGATAAGGTTCTCCTCTCGCGAAAGGACTTCCCCACACTCTCGGAATGGACCAATACCGCGAGGATAGCTCACAAGATAGATATTGTCGCCTAGCTGAACACGGCCAGTGAGCCCGACACTACGAACACAAGCTTGGCGATGAATTTTATTTGACTCAAAAACTAATACAGCAATATCGTAAACATCATTACGCATACAAATCTTCGCTTCGTACGTATCACCCGACAACGTACGAATATAAGCGAAATCCATACCTCGTACGGTATGATTGGCGCTCAAGAGATAATATTTACGATAAAGTCGAGCGCCATCGTAAAACAAAGCGGAACGAGAAACGATGACTCCACTTCCCAATACTTTCTCACTCAAGCCGTCAAGAATACATACAACTGGATTCTTGAGAGAGCGATCTTCTTCTCCTTCAAAAAAATATCCTGATTCTTGTGTTTCTTGTCCGTAAACAGGCGCAAAATGCTTTTGCCCCGCGCATGAAGCGCTGACCAGCACAAGAATGATGACGAAACATACCTTGCTTAGCATGACCACTCCCCTTCCTTCTGTTTTGTACTCCAATCAAAGACCGGCACTCAATATACTGAAAAATAAGCAAAAGGGCAAATGAAAACTATGTGGGCTTATAAAAAAGCCGCCATTGGTCATAAACCATTGGCGGCGAAAGGCTCGGAATATATCTCATACCATATTAAGAGCCTAGCTTAACCCCTACCCCAACCCCTTCCTCTTTCCCAATTCTCCCGGTCTACCTGCTCAATAAAACGACCATGCATAACATCGTAGACTTGGGTCAGAGTAACGACAAAAACACAACAAATTCCCATCAATACAAGTCCGAGAAAACTTCTAATACCTACTACAAGGCTACAGATGCCAATAGCGAATGCAAGAACATACAAGGAGAGATTCAGCGGACCCCAAGCCCACCGTTTTAGGAGCTCATCTACTCTCTGTTCGTCCGACAACATCTGACCCCAGAATGAATCCTTTCCATCTCGTCTCGCCAAAGATTCCAAAAAAACATCACTTTGTCCACGCACGCGCATGTTTAACTCCTTGAGTTAAAGCTCAGTTGAAGAAACCCGAAAGGACGATGAACTAATAAAAATTATATCATATTAGATGCATTACGTCAAGCACGCCCCACGGAGAGCCTTACGTCGTCCGGCTTTGCCGGACTCTTTAAAAACCGACGGTTTTTAACTATTTTCCTCCACGAAGGGAACCTGGTAACTTTCCCTCCGACCCACCCTCCGTTCGATTCTCCAAAAACAGAAATAAAAAAATACTCCACAAAATATAGAGCATTTTTTATTTGCGCTCCCACGGAGAATCGAACTCCGGTTTCAAGGATGAGAACCTTGCGTCCTAGCCACTAGACGATGAGAGCTTCCACTTTATCTTGTTGTCACAAGAAGCACCTTTACGGGATTAAATTTTTATTTCATCCACGAGTACCTGCAACCCAATACCACGCGAGGCCTTTATTAAAACCAAATCCCCTTTTTTAAGCAAGTCTTGAAGCGGCAAACGAGCTTCGTCCGCGGTATCAAAACTCATGATGTTTCTTTTTTCCATCCCGAGAGAACGCGCAGACTGCGCAATGAATTTAGCCCGAGGACCAACAGTAACGAGTACGTCAAAAACTTTGGCAACCGCTTTTCCCAACGCTTCATGTGCGGGAATAGCGTATTCCCCGAGTTCAAGCATATCGCCTAAGACTGCAATCTTTCGCGACCCAGGGATATCACGGACCGCTTCAATTGCCGCTTCAGTGGAAAGCGGTGAGGCATTATACGCATCGTCAATAATCCACGTTTCTTTTACGCCGGAGATAAGGCGCATCCGATGATCAGGATGCTGATACGACTTTAATGCCTCTTCGGTGCGCACGAGATGAATACCAAATGCTATACCTGCACATGCCGCAGATGCCGCCGCGTATGCCGCCGATTTTCCAAACACGCCATCAATGCGTATCGGGACAACATTGCCTCCATAATTTAATTTGAAGGATATGCCGGTCGGTCGCTTATCTTCCACTTTATTTTCAAAATTTGTAATGCGCATTTCAGCGCGCGATGAAAAACCAAATGTCATTACATGGGCGCGCGTACGATCCCGCATTGCAAATACCGCTTCATCATCGGCATTTAAAATAGCAACGCCAGTACTCTGGAGCGATTCCAAAATTCTCCCCTTCTCCCGATAGAGCGCTTCAACATTGGGATAATTTTCTACATGCACGGGAGTCTCTCCTATGGCAGTAAGAACGCCAATCTGAGGGCGCGCTATGGATAAGAGATATTTGATATCGCCGGGAGCTTGCGCACCGTACTCCAAGACCAGCAATTCCGGATAACGCGCACGAGGCAGAAAGATAATTCTTAAAACCGCGAGAATAAGTATTTTTGACCAAAAAAATATCTTCCCAATACGCCGTCCACCCGCCTGCTCCATTTTACTCACGAAACGGATGTCTCGTTCTGACCAGCCACCTAAAATAGCGAGTGGCAGGCCGAATTCATTATTCAAGCTTTCCGGATCAACACGAACACGGCGCATGGACTTCAAAACCGTCGCAATCGCCATTTTTGCCGATGTTTTGCCTACGCTTCCGGTAATACCAATAATACCCGGATCAAATTTCCGTATTGTAAGACGGGCAAGAACCCGCAATGTTGCCGCTAGTTGTTCGCGAAGCCAATACATAATAATTACTCTCCGACATGAACGAGGTTATCAGGAGGGATATTGTAATAGCTAAGAATAAATTGGGCAAGTTCCCTAAACGCTGGAACTACCGTTGCACCTGCGAGGGTCGCTCCTTTCGGCTTGTCTAATTTTATGAGTGCAGTGAAACGAGGATTCGTCGCAGGGGCAAATCCGACATAGGTATGGATAAAATCTTCCGAATATCCGCCACGCTTAAAATCAGGAACCTGTGCCGTCCCTGTTTTTCCTGCAATATGATATTCGGAAATGCTCGCAACCTTTGCTTTCTTTACTGCGGAGACCATCATATCCGTGACTGCGCTCGCCGTCTCCCGTGAAATAACACGGCGAACAACATGCGGACCATTTTCACGCGAAAGATAGGGATGCATCAAGAGTCCGCCATTTGCAATCGCAGAAATAGCATCAATAAGCTGAAGAGGCGTTACGGAAACTCCTTGCCCATAAGATGCCGTAGCGAAATTAATATCCTGACCCTTTTTTCCAATATTTCCTAAACTGCCAGGAACTTCTCCAAGTAATTCAATATCTGTTTTTTCTTCAAATCCAAAAAGTCTAAGATAGGATTCAAACACCTTGTGCCCCGTCTTTTGTTCGGCAAATGCCGCACCCGTGTTTATTGATTCTTCAATAACCTCAGTCATCGTCACCGTGCCGTGAGCTCTCCCGTCCCAGTTCATAATTTTTTTACCGTTTAGCGTAAGCGATCCGGAATCATAAAAGGTGGTTTTGGGCGTAATCTTTCCCGTATCAATACCTGCCGCCATAGTTAGAACTTTAAATACCGAACCTGGTTCATATACCGATTGGATCGCAGGATTCAAAAAATCTGAAAGCGAAGCATCTCCGTAACTATTAGGATCAAACGTAGGTCTGTTTGCAAGAGCAAGGATTGCTCCTGTGCTCGGATCTTGGACAATAATCGTCCCCGCATTCGTGTGATACCGCGCTGTAAGATCGTCCAGCATCTCTTCGGCACGTGCCTGAATATTCCTATCTATTGTTAAATAAAAATCTCCTCCATGAACTGGAGCGGTGATCTTTTCCCCTTCAATAGTTCCCCGCTTTCCGCGAAGTTCAACATCGTAGTACGCTTCTAATCCGTATTTTCCCATGGGTTCCATATCGTCTTCGCTAAATCCTAAAAATCCCAACACGTGGGAAGCAAGCTGTTCAAAGGGATAAAATCGCAACGTCTCTTTATCAAAATAAATCCCTTTGATATCTGCAGCCCGCACCGCTTCCACATCCTCTTTTGAAATTTTATTTGCGATATGTTCGTACAAATCGTTCTTTCGCGCCAAACGTACGGCAAGGCGATCTGCATTAAGATTAAAAATTTTTGCGAGCGCTATTGCAGCTTTTTTGGGATCCTTAATTTCTTTAGGAACCGCAAAAACAACGTCATAATCCTTATTCACGACTACCGGAATCACATTTTCATGCTTATCCGTGAAATAGAGCGATCCTCTATGGGGTTCAAGTACGCCCGAAGAAGTATATTGGGATTCTGCTTTAGCTGAGTAGTAGCTCCCTTGTGCAATCTGGAGATAATGAAGTCGGAAAATAATGCCAGAAAAGCCGACGATAATTCCAGTAATGACAAAAGCGAGCCGAAGTTTCATAGATTCTGAGCGAGCGATGGAGCAATAGGTGTTTCAACTTGTAAATATTCGGGATTCTTCTCAAGCACAAGTCCCTGCGAAGCCGCGTACTCTGCCGCATTCTTGCGGTCAAGTAATGAGTATAACTCATCTTTTAATTCTGCATTGTGGACAGTTTCCTGTTGGATCGCATTTTCGATGCGTCGGATGTCGTACCGTGCGCCTACTTCCATACTATAGAGCGCGATCATTCCAATTCCAGCGATGCTTACAATGCCAAGCAAGGGAAGAATGAAAGCGAGTGAGAGTTGTCGTATTTTTCTTGAGTGGAGAAATGTCATGTGCGTATAAGTCCTCTTAGTTTTGCCGACCGCGACCTTGGATTGCTTGCGATTTCGTGGGCTGTGGGAGTAATTGGCTTTTTAGTGATCAGTGTTCCCATACCGGCCTTTGCGAATTCCCTGAAACGCTGTTTTACAATTCTGTCTTCATGGGAATGGAAGGAAACGATGATCATTCTCCCCCCGGTTGTAAGGATTGAAGGCACGGCGGCGAGGATTCGTTCCAGATTTTCAAATTCCTGATTCGCATAGATGCGAAGCGCCATAAATGTTCGCGTTGCCGGATGGATTCTTCCATGTTCATAGTTTGTAGGAACTGCGCCTTTCACTATTTCTGCAAGTTTCGCTGTTGTTTGAATATCTCCCTTCCGTAAATACTCTTTAATTGCTTTCGCGATACGTTTTGCAAAACGTTCTTCACCGATTTCTTTAAAAATATTCGCGAGATCATGTTCTTTGAGCTGTTTCAAAAGAGTTTGCACGGGCGTCATCTCGTCGCTATAGGTCATTATGAGTGGCTCGTCACGCATGAAGCTAAATCCCCTCCCCGCGCGATCAACCTGGAGCGAAGAAAATCCAAGATCAAGTACAACAACGTCTGCGCTCTCAATTCCCTGCTCGCGGATAAGACTCGGTATGTCCGCGAAATTTCCATGGATTGCGATTACACGTAATCGCGGAGACGAAAGTTTTTCTAATTCTTTACCCGTCGTCCGAATCATGGATTCATCCCAATCAATCCCCGCGAATACTCCATCTCCTTGGAGAACTTCTAAGGAAGCACGGGCATATCCTCCGCCATCAAGTGTTCCGTCAACGATTGTTTCTCCTGGTTGGATGTTTGCCATACGCATAACTTCTTCTAAGAGGACTGGTGTGTGCATTGCGGTTACGGGTTTTTGAATTTTTGTATATTGTAAGGAATAAACTCTTCAACTCATCAACTGATCAACTCATTAACTATTCTCATATCCCTAGTTCGCCCATTTTTTCAGCAATCTCATCAGAAGCAGATTCCGTCTTCGCCTTGTATTGTTTCCATGAATCGGCATCCCAAATTTCAAAACGATTAAATACGCCCGTAACAATTGCTTCTTTTTTTAAATCTGCATATTTGCGTAAATGATCCGGTATCAAGATTCTTCCCTGCCCATCAATATCAGCTTCAGCTGCACCGGAAAGCATAAGTCGAGAAAATGCACGAGAATTCGCCTGAGCAATCGGAAGCGCGACCAACTTTTGTGCGAGCGTCTCCCATTCGTTTCTGGAAAATACAAAAAGGCAGTGATCCAATCCCCGAGTTACGATCGCACCGCCTGCGAGATCCTTGCGGAACTTTGCCGGAACTGCGATGCGTCCCTTTACATCAAAATTGTGTGCGTATTCTCCGATGAACATCTGGGTTAAGTATTAGGTTCTAGGGTTTAGAAGATTGGGGCGAGAGTGAGGATATTCTTCGTAAAAAGGTCATTCTATGCCTTTTTCACCACTAAGCGAGAAGGTTTTGCTTTTAAAAAAGGTGGTCTATAGCTCTTTTTCACCAATAAGTGAGCATATCCTTCGTAAAAAGGTCATTCTTATAGCTTTTTTAGAAGAATATGCGAGCGACTTTTCCCCAGATTTCGGGGTTATCCCCATAGTTATCCACTTTCCCCCACTTATGTAACATTCTATGCCACATATACATGTCGGTCAAACACTTTAGTTCTCCCCAGAATATGAAGCTATATAGGTTTTTATAGCCATAATCTCTCCATGCTATAAGCGAAATCCGGCCGTCCAGGCGGATGAAAAAATCCCTTAAAAAGGGATAAAAAGAGGCATACCTAAGTGGGGAAAGGTATGCCCTTAGGCACGAACTAGTTGTGCCCGTTATTGCCGGAACCGTTGCTGGTCCAGTTGTTGTTGCTTCCGTTCAGGTCGATGTTGTTGTTGTTCCCATTCACGGTCAGCGTATTGCTGTTTGAACTCTTGTAGAAGTCCACATCGTTGCCGTTTCCGGTCAGGGTGATTGTGGATCCGTTGCCGGTGATGTTGATACCACCGTCACCCATCTTGTTGCCTTCCGGCTGATCGGCATCCGTGACACCTTCCGCATTGACCTCCAAGACGTTGTCGTTGCTCGTCTCGAGCTCATCACCGGCGTTGAGTCCGGAAACCTTGCCTTGAGCGCCATTGCCACAGTCGACCTTGCTCCACGGAGCTCCCTGGTTGGGATGGAACTCCCTCACGGTGAACTTGGACGTGCCTTGCGTTGCCGTGTTCTCGACCTTCACACCATCGGACGTGGTGTAGGTCTCACCCGGCTTCACTTCCGTAACCTTCGGAACCGTTACCGGACCGGAAGGCGTGCCGGAACGCGTGGATGACTGCGCGAACGTCGGAACGAGAAGCAGACAGAGTGCGACGAGAAGACTGAACATTCCTTTGAAACTCATGAGAGTTCTCCTTATGAAAGTGGGACAGAAAAACATCTTACTCGTCGACAGTGACAAGCAAGAAGTACTGGAAACATAATTTCACATAAAGCAATATATTGTCAAGAAAAAGACCCCTTCACCTTACGGTGTCGGGGTCCTTGGCTATTCGCCCTGTGGGAAGAGCTTCGCGATCTCTTCGGAAGAGAAAATGCCTTTCATCTCGGTGAGATAGGCTTCGTAGAGAGCACTTCTCTCAAGTTGCAGACTCGGAGCACTCGGATGATCGAAGCCTCCAATTTCAGCCCATCGCACATTCCAATTCTCGAGCGATTGGTTATAGCGACTAATCGCTTGCACAGCCGGATCCACTTGCCACGGTTGCGGAAGTGATTCCAACCTACCCACGACATAAGATTCAATAATAAGACGATCATCTTCAGAGAGTGCCTGAGCCTCGGGTGTCTCACGAAACTCTTGAGTCAAACCCTCCACGAGGTGTTCGCGCCGCAGAGAGACAATATCTTCCTGAAGTTCTTCAATAAATTTCAGAAGCCGCGCATTCTCTTCTTCAAGGTATGCGATCGTCTTTGATCGATCTTCGTCCAAAGAGATTTCACGAGCAATCTCCACTCTTGAATCTTGCAAAAATTCATTGGTTTCAGGCTGAATCCAAGCCGATTTGTGATATTCTTCTCCAAAATCAATTGGCTCTCCTGCAAGATCAATTGGCTCATGGGGCGTTTCCAAGAGAGGATCGCCAGTTGAGGAAAAGGAAACATAAACCGCCACTATTAGAGTCAAAAACATTAATGCGCCGACAATGGAAAGCAGGGTAGAAAAAGACATTCTCACACCCTTCGAATTCATAGCCATCATAGGCCTCCCTTGTATCCCTGTGAGTTTTAGATCCCCCGCACACATGAGTCATGCACTGGAAAAGGACTGTTGATATCAAATCAAATAATCTTCATTTTGTCAATAGATTCTAAAAAAATGCTCCACACACAAGGTGTGGAGCAGAACTCAACCAACTCGCCTTTGAGGAGTTAGGCTGTTCTCACTAGCGTAAGCACGTCTTCATCGTCACCCCCCCTACCCTGAATGGGATGGAGGTAACCTGTCTTTGCCTCCCGCAGTTCATCGCGGAAAACACTCCAATCTTCGGGACTGAAGAGTTCTGTCAAACTATCACACGTGGTGCAATAGTGTTGCTCCCTCGAGGTAAGGTAGGAGACGTACGTTTTACATCTCCCACAGTACCGACTATCCGTATAGAAGTCTCCTCGCATGAACTTCTTCCTCTTCCTCTACTTCTCGTGTTGTAAACGAACCAGAAAAGCCATTCTACTGAAATCAAGCCGACGAGTCAACTAAAAATCTTCATCCGACTCTGCCGATTACGGCCCGCGCCCTTTCCCACTTACCTTGTTAGATTTATAATGCAATCCAGCTATATGCGCGCATAGCTCAGCTGGTTAGAGCGCTACATTCACATTGTAGAGGTCCCTGGTTCGAATCCAGGTGCGCGCACCAAAATCTAAAAGGGCAAATGACAACTCATAACCATTTCAAGAAACTAAAAAGATAACCTTTGTGTTTGTTGTAAGGTGCGACATGAATGCGAGAGCTCCTCTCACAAATCAGCGCATACACGTAATCCCTTTCCGATACCCATCCTAATTCCTCACACTCAAAAACACCCACCATAAGCGGCGGGTGTTTTTGGTTATATTGAACGTAAGGCAAATACCTTATTTCAAAATAGCTGTTGCTCCTGCTCCTTCTAATTTCTTTTTTAGATCCTCGGCGTCTTCTTTCTTCATGCCAGCTTTTACAACCTTTTCACCGCCTTCCGTCATATCTTTCGCTTCTTTGAGTCCAAGGCCCAATACTTCGCGAATAACTTTAATGACTTGGATCTTTTGGCCGCCCGCATCCTTCATAACTACGTCAAATGAAGTTTTCTCTTCTGCTGCATCAGCACCTGCCGCTCCATTGCCCATAGCGGCAACCGGCATAGCAGCGGAAACACCGAACTTCTCTTCAATCGCTTTTACGAGTTCTGAGAGTTCAGAAACTTTCATTCCTTCAATCTTGGTTAAAATATCGTTAAATTTTTCCATATTGTTCATTATCAATTGTTTATTATTATCCGACCGTTTCGGTCTTTACTTCTTCCGCTTTCACTTCAGGCGCTGGTGATTCCCCGCCTTTCTTTCCTACTTCTTGCAACACGTACATAAGCTTACGGAGAGGCCCGTTCAAAACATTAGCGAGCTGTGCCAAGAGCACTTCGCGGCTCGGTAATTGTGCAAGCGTTGTGAAAGCCTGTGCATCCAGATATTCGCCGTGGGCGAGATCAAACGCTCCAAGTACTTTAAACTCTTTTTTCTCTCGCGCGACATCGCGGGAAAACTTATAAATCGCTCCTGCGGATTCCGTAAGTTCGCCCGGGATAAAGATGCTTCCAACCTGCGCATCGTACTGCGTAGGATCAAAATCAATCTTGCTCTGCTTGAACGCGATCTTTAGAAGACGCTTTTTGATAACGCGAAACACTGCTCCGCTCTTTTTGAGCTCGCTCTTTAGCTTACTCAAAAGGGCAATGCTTACGCCCGAAAAATCGGCGAAGACAACGCTTCCGCTTTTCTCTAAAAGCTCTTTTCCCGCCCCAAGCTCTTTTATTTTTTGTTCTCGTGATTTCATAGAAATATTGCTGTATACGACCTTTTCCGCAAAATAAAACTGCGGGAACATTCCGCAGCTCGAATACTGGAGTATTTGAGTGTTTCCTCGGTAGGGCTTATGAAATGCCTACTTTCTGCGGATTGCGAATATATTAACAAACCCGACTCTTCACGTCAAGAAAAAACCCCCGGAACGCTTGCGCGCATCGGAGGCTGTTGAGAAGAAAGGGCTACTTGCGGATAGCAGCGAATCGAAAGAATTCAGGCCAACTAGCCTCGAGATTGCGAAGGCCAAGAGATCGATCCGAGCTGTCCCCAGCGAGGTACGGAACTTCACGAACGTGGCAACCCCCCGGGACCCGCCAGACAGAAGCAAGCGCCACGATTGGGAATTCTCGTTGAAGATTGGGATAATGTTCGCCGAGGGCGAGAAGTTCATAGAGCCCTATAGGGCAGTAGCCCATCCTGCTAATCTCATCGCGTACATCGTAAATCGAACTTATCCGATTGAGGTGGATGAGCCCTACCGCGACTTCAGCCAAACCACTACACTTAGTGGAGAAATTCCTGGATTTGATATCGGATTTCACCCGGTCATAGCGACCGAGCCTCACCGCTGCTTCGACCGAGAGGTCGTAGTTCACTTGAACTACTACTTCAGGCTCCGTAGTCATGACTGTTCTCCTTTAAGGAACGAGTAGAATCGCTTCTCATAACCAGCGTCATGGCGGTTACGTTCAGAAGCCCATGTTTAACGTACTCCATTAATTATACTCCTATTTCTATATTCTGTCAAATACAATAAATAATCGATATACAATTCAAACTCTTCAACTCACCAACTCATTAACCCCTCAACTCCCCTTGCTTCCGCCATTCCTCAATCTTCTTATGATTCCCCAACAAAAGCACCTTCGGGACACGCCATGAAGATGACTTAGAACTTTTAACTGACAACTTATAACTTTTCTTATTTTTTAGATTTGGTATAAAAATCTCCGGCTTCGTATAGACCGGATACGAACCTTTTATTTCCTCTAACGATTCATGTTTCCCAAGCACTCCCGGAATAAAACGCGAAACTGCATCCACAAGAATCATTGCCGGCAATTCCCCACCGGAGAGAACGTAATCCCCTAACGATATTTCTTCGTCTGCAACATGCTCCGCAACGCGCTCGTCTACACCTTCGTACCTTCCACAAATTAAAATAAGCTGGTCGTATTTTGCAAGACGTTTTGCAATACTCGCGTCAAATTTTTTACCCCGCGTAGAAAATAAAATTACGCGGGTTTTTTGTTTTTTGTTTTTAGTTTTTAGTTTCTGCACTATTTTGTAGATCGGCTCTACCTTAAACACCATCCCTGGACCGCCTCCATATGGAGAATCATCTACAGTTTTATGTTTATCGATCGTAACGTCCCGCAAGTTATGAGCTTTAATCGTTATGAGTTTCTTTTCTTGTGCTCGTCTCAAAATAGACTCATTAAAATATGAGTCAAAGATCTGCGGAAAAATAGTTATGAGATCAAACTTCAGCATGGTACGTATTAAAACAACCCGCATTTCGCGGGTGTTTTTAAAAATCTATTCTTGTGGTTCTGGACGACTCGCACGTGATCCACCCTCCGGTTCGTCAATCTTTAAATTAACACGCGCATCATGCTTAATACCTACAATACGGAGCAGAGAACGGATTGCGTTCGCAGTCGCGCCCTTGCGGCCAACCACTTGCCCCATGTCTTGAGGATTAACTCTCAACGTTAAAAGAACGCCAAGTTCATCAATGCGGCGATCAACTTTCACATCCTCCGGATGGTCAACGATTGATTTTACGAGAAATTCCAAAAATTCCTGGTCAGAAACTTTGTTCATAGGCTCTCTGTAATTATCTGAATTTGGCGACCTTATTTATATAGTAACTATAGTAATAACAACTTACACCGTCAATTTATGCCGCAGCCGGAGTTTGCGCTGCTGCAGGAGCGGATGCCTCGCCCTTCTTCTTTGACTGGTTATGGACTGCACGCTTCGTGCCCTCAATAATACCTGCGCGAAGCAAAAGATTATGAATCGTATCTGTTGGCTGTGCGCCTACTTTAATCCAATGCAAAATGCGTTCTTTTTTGATTTCGTAAGTATTTAACAACGGATTAAACCAACCCAAATCCTCCGTGTGCTGGCCATGGAGTTTGGAACGGCGCTCGCTCACGACAACGCGATATGCCGGCTGATGTTTCTTTCCGATACGTTTGAGTTTTATGGATAACATGAATATGGGAGTTATGGTAGCACAAGCGTAAAAAACCGTCAAAGCCATAAAAAAGCCGGCCGCGCGATCGAATCGCATGGCCGGACAGGGCTTTCTATGAAAACCAATTAAGGAACTACATCCACCTCTTAGGAACTGGTTCTGATTTGGACGGGCGGACGTAAGCGAAGTAAACACCACTCCCAAATTCCCCACCACACAAAGGAAGACTAAGGGACTTCTCTTCCGAATTATGACTAAGAGAGAATACATACGAGTAACCGTCAATTTCAATCGGCTCGTGAAGGAAAATTATACTGGACGGATAATGCCTAGAGTAGTCTGGCCAGAATCGAAGAGCATCCTCATACATAGGAAGCTCCAAGCCTCGTTTTTTACCCTCCCTAATCACGTCTGGAGCGGACATTATTCGTCTGAACGGAATGAAAACAAGGTGACGTACCGTAAACGGAAATGGACGAAGCGGAAATCGAGACCCCGTAATTTGATTGCTTACCCAATTATGTATGCCTGCACGTTTAAGATCTCTACATGCATCAGGATGCCTCACACAATTATGTTTGCCCTTGCCTGCGGCAATAAGATTCCTAGATGAATCATTCCCAATAAGGATTGAGGCGTCAATGCTATTTCTCAATTCATGTGCTCCGTTTGAAATAATGACGCCACATTCAGCAATGATATCAGGGCGTTCGTGTATAACCAACGAGAGATCCTCAGGAATACCATTTCTCGCCACTATTACTCTTGTGATTTCTGTATACAAATCATCTTTTGCCTTGCGATCAATTTCTGCATTAAGACTTCCATTCGCTTTCAGATCATCTTCTGTCTTGGAATCACTTTGCAACGACTTAAGCTCAATCTCATTATCACGAGGAATCTTCTTTTTACTCTTTTTACTCACGACTTTCCTCCTTGTTCCGTTGTTTTGCCTCCTCTTCACGAAGTGAAGTGGTTACCTCGCTGTGCACAGCACTATCAAGGTGCCGCCGTCAGGTATACAGTATTTACAACTAAAAATCAAGACCATGATTCACAAATTTTTCACTTACCTTTTAAAAAAACACTATTCCATTTTCAACGAAAGCACTTTAGAAGTCCCGTCCTCTCCCATCGTAACGCCATAGAGTAGATCGGCGGACTCCATTGTCGCACGATTGTGCGTAACAATTAAAAATTGCGTTTTACCGGAAAACTCTTTAACAATACTCGCAAATCTGCGTGCATTTGCTTCGTCAAGAGGAGCATCAATTTCGTCCAGCACAAGAAATGGCGGGGGGCTTACCGAAATGAGTGCGAAAAGTGCAGCAACAGAAACAAGTGTTTTCTCCCCGCCTGACAACATATCTAGTCCGCTAATACGTTTTCGCGGAAGCGAAACAGCAATCTCAATACCGCCATGATCTTGCGAGTGAGTATCATCGCCATCCCCTGGAAGCACTACTTCGCCCTCACCTTCGGTAAGCGTCTGCGGGCGCGGTTTTTCTAATACGAGCTTTGCTGTTCCCCCACCAAACATCGTATGAAAATAGGTCTGAAACTCATGATTCATTGCTTTCAGCGCCTCGGTAAAATCATTATGAATTTTATCGTCCAAGTCGTGGATAAGATTGGTAAGATCAGTAAACGCTTTTTCTAAATCCAAAAGCTGGGTAGAGAGAAATGTATATCGCTCATCCGCTTCCTTTGCTTCTTTGATTACGGCTTCATCAATTTCTCCAATAGAAGCAAGTTCTCCGCGAATACGGAGCATATCACGCTCCGTTTTTACTACATCATGACTTTCCTCAATCGGTGAGAAATCTTTTAGCGATCGCCCGATCTGTTCCGCATAATGTGTAAGCTCCTGCTCGCGAATTTTGACGCGCTCTTCTTCAAACAATATTCTATTCTTCGCGGCTTCTATTTTATTCCGCTCATTCTTTTTTTCTTCAACGGCGGCAAATGCTTTTCTAAATTCAGTATTAAAATCCGCGAATCCCGTATTTCGCTTTTCTTCCTGGGCAGAAATTTTCGCGAGATCCTCGTCAATTGCCCGCACCTGTTCTAAAAGCGTGTTCCGCTCTTCTTCAATTTCCCGATTCGGCGTACCGAAGCCTGCCGCCTCATTCGTTCCGCTATCCAACAAATGATTTATCTTTTCAAAAAGCTGTTTAAGGAGATTCTTAACCACGCGTGCATCACTTTCATACATAGCGTCTTCAAGCGTCTCCCGAGTTTCTTCCAATAAACGAACCATTTCCTCGCTGTCTTTTGATCCGTGTACACGCTCACCGCCTAATTCAATTTTCGCCTCTATACGGCCCAACGTTTTCTGCAATTCTGATTTCTTCGCGAATAGCGTATCGCGATCCTTTTGCCACGTAAGATATTCGTCTCCGGATTTCGGTGACTTCGCCTCAACACTTTTCAATTCCTTCTCTCGTTCTGCAAGCTCCTTTGCGAGTCCTTGGAGTGCTTCATCGTGACTATTCATCTCTGGCATTACCCTTTCCCGCTCAGTTTTAAGTTGAGCAAGCTTGATACCAAAATATATTTTTTCCAGATTTGAAAGCTCGTTTACGAGTTCGTCATGCTTTTCCCACTTCGCAGTTTGGCGGCGAAGTAAACGAAGGCGGGGCAGAATTTCTTCTACGAGCGCCTTTGCTTTTTCCATATTAAAACGCGTGTTTTTCAGCTTGAGCTCTGCGTCGTGCTTTTTTAACTGATATTGGCGAAGCCCTAAAATTTCTTCCAACATCGCTCGGCGATCCCGAGCACTGGAACGCACAAAAATATCGCTATCACCCTGATTCACGATCGTAAGCCCCTTCGTTCCGAGTCGGGATTGCGCGAAAAAATCAATAATATCTTTCAGGCGAACTTCTGCGTCATTTAAAAAATATTGTGACGTACCGTCCCGCTCTATCCTGCGACGAATCGCAACTTCCGCATAATCAACGGGGAAAAATCTATTCGCGTTATCAAATACCATCGTCGCTTGAGCCACGCCAACACGCGCTCGCTGGGGCGTTCCGGCAAAAATCAAATCTTCGGCCTTAGCTCCGCGCATATTCTTTGCTTCACGTTCTCCCAAAAGCCAACGCACAGCGTCAATAATATTTGATTTTCCGGAACCATTCGGTCCTACGATCGCAGCTATACCGGCGGGAAATTCAAGAACCGTTTTAGAAGCAAACGATTTAAAACCAACAAGCTCAATTCTTTTTAGGTACATGTAAGTTCCTTAGCTTAAAATCCCAATTTACCGAGCGCGTTCCGCGCCGCTTCTATTTCCGCATCCTGTTTGGACATACCGCTCCCTTCTGCCATAAGTTCATCACCAAAATATGCTCCGACGGTAAATAATTTCGCGTGATCAGGGCCTGTTTCTTTCAGCACGTGGTACGTAGGGGTAACTTTCTTTTCTTCCTGCACCTTTTCTTGGAGTACACTCTTCGGATCTTTATATAATTTTCTCCTCATAACTTCATCCAACCGAGCCATAATTGTCTTATCAACAAAATATTTTGCCGCAGCATACCCGCCATCTAAATGGAGCGCGCCAATAACCGACTCCATCGCATTTGCAACAATCACTTCTCTTCCCCGCCCCATGTCTTTTGCCTCTCCGCGGGAAAGTAAAATATGAGCGTCCATGCCGATTGATTTTCCTACGTCCGCCATCATTTGATAGTTAACCAGTGCAGAACGGATCGGCGTCATCTGACCTTCGGTATAATCCGGATAGCGATAAAAAAGTTCTTCGGTAACGATAAGCTCTAAAACCGCGTCACCTAAAAATTCCAGTCGCTCATTATGCGCCTTTGATCGCGAAACATCTTCGTTTAAATAGGAACGGTGAGTCACCGCTTCCTCGAGAAGTGCTTTGTCTTTAAATTTGTGCCCGAGTATCGCCTCTAATCCTGCGAACTTCATCATAAGTGGATTGAGAAGCAGAAGTAATCAATTAAGGTTATCTTAGATGATCGCTTCTGATTCCTAGTGTGGTGCTGTTTTTTCTTGTGCTTGGATTTCTTTGTAGACCGTTCCCAAAACGCCGTTAATAAATTTTCCGGAATTTGGTCCTCCGTAATTTTTTGCGATCTCTATCGCTTCGTTGATCGCAACCTTGTGAGGAATTTCCTCGTGATCGGCATAGAGCAATTCATAGAGCCCAATGCGGAGCGCATTGCGGTCTATAATCGCAATCTGTTCAATCGGCCATTCAGGGGCAGCTTTTGCAATAATATGGTCAATTTCTTTTCGATGTTCAATTACGCCATTTAAGAGTTTCCAAGCAAACTCCGGCTCATCGATGCCTGGTGCAAATTCCTGGAGATTCCGCTCTAGGATTGCGGGCAGATCAGCTTTTTCTTTGAAAAAGTCCCATTCGTACAGTGATTGCAGAACCACCGAACGGGCAAGTTGTCGAGTTGCCATAGTAGTAACAGTACACAACTGAAGCAAAAAAATCAAAAACGGGTCCGATTGTGGAGGACCCGCTTTGATCTCTTATTTCACTCGCTCCTTCTTTTTATATATGCCACACTGCGCGCAAGCGCGATGAGGAAGCATCGGCCCTTTGCAATTCGGGCATACCCGAATATTCTTCGGCTTAAGTGCTAAGTGCGAACGCCGCCGCCCTACTTTTGATTTAGAATGATGTTTAGTCGGTACTCCTCCCATACGATTCAGTAGCTAGTATCTAGAAAATAGAATCTAGCAGAAAAATTAGAAATTTCCGCTTCGAGCGGAAGTTAATGATACTAGAGAAGAATAAAGTAATGCGGCTTGTATGTCAATAAATAGAGCCTCGCGTATGCGAGGCTCTCTGACTCTGGGATGACATCAACTCCCGTTACTCCCTAACGACTGAGGACCTCTTGTATTGTCTGCGACTATCTAAGAATAGGGGTCGCGGGCGTGAATGTTTTCGAACGTCGTTATTTTTGAATTAAGATCGCGAAGAATATTGACAACATCGGGCTTATCCTTGTTTTTCTCAATACTTTGCGCAATGACAGCCTTGACGTAATCCACCGTTGACTGGATAGCCGCGATACGCTCTAGGTTCATAACCGCTCCCTTCCTTTCTAGTTTGGGACTATTTCCAGAATAGCATCAAATTCTATGGATGTCAAGCATACTTCTTCTACTTTCAAAAACCTACTATAATTGACGCACCGTTCTTTACCGACCCATAGTTGTTTGTAGTTATAAGTTTTAAGTCTGCCATTTCCTATGCCCAAATTCGTCCATCTTCATACCCACAGCCACTATTCCCTCTTAGACGGCCTTCCCAAGGTTGATGAGCTTGTTGAACGTGCCAAAGAACTCGGCATGGATGCTCTCGCGATTACGGACCATGGCAACTTATATGGAGCCGTTGAATTTTACAAAAAAGCGAAAGCCGCAGGCATTAAGCCGATTTTCGGAGTAGAGGCATATATCGCGCCCGGCGACCACACGGAAAAGGGAGAAAACGGCAATCGGAAATATTTTCATCTTACGCTCATCGTTAAAAACGAAGTGGGTTGGAGAAATCTAATCCAACTCGTCACTAAAGCAAATTTGGACGGCTTTTATTATCGCCCGCGAATGGATAAAAATCTGCTTCGTAAACACCACGAAGGATTAATTGCGCTCTCCGGATGCCTCGCCGGAGAAGTCTCTCAAGTGCTTCTTGCAAACAATATAACAAAGGCCACTGAAGTTGCGAGAGAATATCAAGATATTTTCGGTGCAGAAAATTATTATTTTGAAATCGGCCACCACCCTGGCGTTCCCGAAACCGTCCCCGTCCGCGAAGGATTAGTAAAACTTTCCCGCGAACTTGATATCCCGCTCGTAGCAACGCAGGACATTCACTATCTCAAAAAAGAAGACGCGGAATACCACGACATCTTGCTTGCAGTGCAGACCGGAAACAAAACGAGCGATCCGGACCGCCTTTCGTTAAAAAGCGACGACTTTTCCATGCGCTCGCCCGAAGAAATGGCTGAGCTTTTTAAGGAAACTCCGGAGGCAGTTGAAAATACGGTAAAAATCGGCGACCAATGCTCATTTGAACTTGAGCTGGATAAAATCAAACTTCCTAAATTCCAATTACCAAACGGCGTAACGGCGGAAACTTTTCTTAATAATCTTTTAAAAGAACGAACTCCCGACCGATATACAGAAATAACCGAGGAAGTACAAAGCCGAGTCGCGATGGAAGTTTCTGTCATCAACAAGATGGGCTTCGCGGATTACTTCTTGATCGTTCAAGACTTTGTAAACTGGGCGAAAGAACGCGGCATTGTGGTAGGACCTGGCAGAGGTTCGGCCGCAGGCAGTATCGTTTCCTATATTCTTGGCATTACCGATTTAGACCCTATCCGCTACGAGCTCATCTTTGAGCGCTTCTTAAACCCTGACCGCATTCAAATGCCTGACATAGACATCGACATCACGGATATTCGCCGCGATGAAGTTTTGGGCTACCTGCGCGAGAAATATGGAGAAGACCATGTCGCACACATTATTACCTTTGGAACTATGGCGGCGCGCGCTGCGGTACGCGATGTTGGCCGGGCAACGGGCGTAAGCTATGACCTCTGCGACCAAATCGCGAAGCTCATCCCCTTTAACGCGAATCTTCGGAAAGCGATGCGCGAAGTTTCCGATTTAGCAAAACTCGCAAAAGACAACGAACAAGCAAAAAACGTGATTGAAGCCGCGACACATTTGGAAGGCGTTGCCCGCCACGCTTCGGTGCATGCCTGCGGCATCGTGATCTCAAACGAACCACTCACTAACTATCTTCCCCTCCAGCGCGCTCCGCAGGACGCGAATGTTATCGTAACCCAGTTTGAAATGCATTCCGTGGAATCACTGGGACTTTTAAAAATCGATCTCCTGGGACTCCGCAACTTAACAACCATTGAAAATACGGTCCGCCTCGTTAAAGAACTAAGGAATGTTGATATTAATATTTCTCGTATTCCTTTGGATGACGCAAAAGCATTCCAATTGCTCCGCGATGGTATCACTGCCGGTATCTTCCAGCTGGAATCTTCCGGTATGACGCGCTATCTCAAAGAACTAGCTCCTACAGAATTGGAAGACATTATCGCCATGGTTGCCTTATACCGCCCGGGACCGATGGAGCTTATTCCGGAATATATTGCACGCAAATATGGTAAGAGCAGAGTGGCATATCTCCATAAGAAATTAGAGCCTGTGCTTAAAAAAACATATGGCATCATGATCTATCAGGAACAGCTCATGAAAGCGGCACAAGTGCTCGCGGGCTTTACGCTTGCAGAAGCAGACGTACTCCGCAAAGCAGTCGGCAAAAAAATACGCAAACTTCTTCTTGAACAGAAAGAAAAATTAATCAGTGGCTGCATTAAAAACGGCATCTCACAAGATGTTGCCGAAAAATTCTGGAGTCTTGTTGAGCCATTCGACCGCTACGGATTTAATAGATCACACGCTGCATGCTACGCCATGATCGCCTACCGGACGGCATATCTTAAAGCCAACTATCCCGTTGAGTTTATGACTGCGCTTTTGAATGCGGAATCAAGCGACATTGATCGCATCGCTTACCTTGTCGCGGAATGTAAAAAAATGAACATTGAAGTGTTTCCACCCGATATCAATGCAAGCTCAGCTTCATTTGCTCCGGATGGTGGAAATATTCGCTTCGGTCTCGCAGCAATTAAAAACGTGGGTGCAAATATTATTGACGCCATCATTCAAGAACGTTCAAAGGGAGGCCCGTTCCGCAACCTTTCAGAATTTCTCTCTCGCGTGCGGCACAAAGATTTGAATAAAAAATCACTGGAGGCACTCATTAAATGCGGCGCGCTAGATGTTTTAGGTACTGAACGGAATCAGGCACTTCAAAATATTGAAGATGTCGTAAAGTTTAATCAGAACATTCGAAAATCAGCGGACAACGCCCAAACCGGACTTTTTGGCGCAGCTCCCATAGGAACGCTTCGCTTAGCGGAAAAACCACCTGCAACCTCCCAAGAAAAACTTACGTGGGAAAAAGAATTACTCGGCCTCTATATTACCGATCATCCGCTCAATCGTTTCAAACCCAAAATAGAACAGGCCAAAGCTGTAGGGATTAAAGAAATTCTCGCAAATCAGGCAGGAACGGGGTATATTAGGACTGCGGGCGTTATTACACAAATCAAGCGCATTAACACTAAAAGCGGCAAACCAATGCTCTTCGTAACCTTAGAGGATTGGAACGATTCCTTGGAAGTTATCGTATTTCCGGAAACGTTAAATGAGCTCGCCTCTGTTTGGGAAGAAAATACGCCGATCCTCCTCGTAGGCAAAATGTCAGCGCGGAACGGAGAATCAAAAATGATTTGTGAGAACGCAGCTAAGTTGGTTTAACGACAAGTAAAATAGGGACAGGTGACATGTCCCGTGTCCCATGCTCCATGTCCCAAAACTCACCAACTCATCAACTGACTAACTGATCAACTGTATATGAATTCCAGCAACGCAAACCTAGAGTCTATTAGACATTCTCTTGCTCATATTCTCGCCTCTGCGGTACAGAAAAAGTTCCCCGGAGTAAAACTCGGCATCGGTCCGGCAATCCAGGACGGGTTTTATTATGATTTTAAATTTAAAAATAATCCCGGACCGGAAATCCTTGCGGAATTAGAGTCTGAGATGCGTGCGATTATCAAACAGAATCTCCTCTTCTCCGGAACTAAAATTACTCCGCAGAAAGCTCGCAATCTTTTTAAGGGCCAGCCGTTCAAGCTTGAACTCATTAAAGATTTCACAAAAGATAAAAAACAACTCACTTCGTACGCCACGGGAACAATTTTTATGGATCTCTGTCGCGGAGGGCATGTTAAGAATACCGGCATGATAAATCCGGATGCTTTTAAACTCTCACACCTCGCCGGAGCATATTGGCGCGGAGACGAAAAGAAACCGCAACTCCTCCGCATTTATGGATTTGCGTTTGAAACTAAAGAAGATTTGGATAAACACCTCGCACTGCTTGAAGAAGCAAAAAGACGCGATCATAAAAAACTAGGAAAAGATCTGGATCTCTTTACGTTTTCCGACCTTGTGGGCGCAGGGCTCCCCCTTTGGACTCCGAAAGGCACAGTTGTACGGGACATGTTGGATTCATTTGTTTGGGAACTCCGAAAATCTCGCGGGTACGATCGCGTGGATATTCCTCATATCACGAAGAAAGATCTCTACGAAACGAGCGGTCATTGGGATAAATTTAAAGAAGAACTATTCCATATCACCACACGCGAAGGGCATCTTTTGGTTTTAAAGCCAATGAACTGCCCGCATCACACGCAGATTTACGCACGTAAGCAGTGGAGCTATCGGGAACTACCTCAACGCTATGCCTCTACAACGAAAGTATATCGCGACGAACAGACCGGAGAACTCGCGGGACTTGCTCGCGTACGCGCGATTACACAAGACGACGCGCATGTCTTTTGCAGAAAAAACCAGATTGGAGAAGAAATGGGACGCGTTGCCGATATTATCAATGAATTCTATCGCGTGTTTGGTTTTTCACTTTCCGTCCGCCTTTCGTTTCATGACCCGAAAGAAAAATCAAAATACCTCGGCACCCCAAAGCTTTGGAAGGAAGCAGAAGCAGAACTCCGTAAGCTCATAGCAGAAAAAGGATACGAAGCAACGGAAGCAAAAGGAGAAGCAGCGTTTTACGGTCCTAAGATTGATTTCATCGCCAAGGACTCGCTGGGACGCGAGTGGCAAGTCGCGACAATCCAGTTGGATATGATCCAGCCAGAACGGTTTAATCTCACCTGCATCGGGGAAGACGGAAAACCGGAAGGCATTTTTATGATTCACGCCGCAATCATGGGATCTCTGGAACGATTCATCTCTGTCCTTATTGAGCACACTGCCGGAGCATTTCCCGTCTGGCTCGCACCGACACAGGTACGCATTCTCCCTATTGGAGAAAAATTCTCCGAATACGCAAAGAGTGTGGAGCAGAAATTTATGAGCGCAGACATCCGTACGGAAATGAGCGAAAATGATTCTTTGGGAAAACGTATTAGAGAATCTGAAATGCAAAAAATCCCCTATACGATTATCGTGGGAGAAAAGGAACAAACAGCCGGAACCATAAGCGTTCGTCGCTACGGCAAGGGAGATGAAGGAATCATCCAACTAGAACAATTTCTGGAAAGAATCCAAAACGAAGTCAAAACAAAATCCGCCTAATCGGCGGATTTTTTAGAAACACAAGCCCTTTTAATAATTCTGTAACGAAAACTGCTCAATCTCTTGTTTTAATTTTTGAGTATTACCGTGATTCATGAGACCAAGATACGACAGCACAACTTCATTTTTACCTTTAGTATTTTCAAGATTTCTAAACATGCGTTTCTTCGTGGCAGATCGAAGCACTCTATGATCAGGGAAGTGTATCCATCCCAGAAAATCAATGCCTGATGCGAACGTCTGCAAAGAAACTTTATCGGGATGAAGCGTTAGTTTCAATTCCTCCAAAAGAAACGCATGTACGCTTCGGAGCGTGGTTTCAAGCCATGCTTTGTCCGCCGAGAGAATAACGAAATCATCCGCATAGCGAATATAGTATTTTGCCTTAATCTTGTGTTTCATAAACTGATCAAAAATGTTCATATAAATATTCACGAATAATTGCGAGGTGAGATTGCCAAGAGGAAGTCCGCGCCCCCGCTCCCCCATGTAGAAACTTCCCACGATTGCCGAGATAAGTCGCAGTATATTTTTTTCTGGAATGTGCACAAGCATAATCCGCATAAGAATTTCCTGATCGATAGACGCGAAGAATTTACGTATATCACATTTCAGTACCCATGCCGTTTGCATATGATTTTTGGAAACAATATGCGCATATGACCGGAATTTAGCAATCGCTTTATGCGTTCCTTTTCTCTTCCGACACGAATATGAATCAGCAATAAATCTCCGGTCAAAGAATGGATAAAGTACGCGATAGATCGCGCGGTGAAGCAGGCGGTCGCGCACGCTCGCTTTATGGATATTTCTTGGCTTCGGATCAGAAATATTAAACGCCTCATATTCCGAGTGGCGATATATATGTGCGGCAAGATCGCCGTGCAACGCAAAAATATTACTCATAAGATTCAACTCAAATTTCTGCACATCCATGCGGTTACGCTTGCCGACGATAAATTCCTGCCAGGCGGCGAGGAGATTTTCAACGGAAATGATATGCTCGTAAGTATGGATAAATTTCATAATACAAGAGATCTTGGAAGTCCCCCCCCCCACGGCTTTACTGCCTGTTTTACAGCAAGTGAAAAGTGCTTACCTTCTCTGGTATGAATACTATCAGATACTTCCGAAACTCCATCGGCATACGCTTGGTGAGCGGATTGATAGGTTATTTATAGAGATTATTGAAAACATATCATTCGCGAGTTTTCTCTCACGCGAAGAAAAACAACCCTACGTACGTGTAGCCATAAGGAAAGTTGATGCGTTAAAAATTCTTCTCATGGTACTTTGGGAAACAAAATCACTTGATAACAAAAAATATATTGCGGTTTCTCTAAAAATAGAGGTGATAGGAAAAATGCTTGGAGGCTGGAATGGCCACCTTATAAAACAAAACTCTCCCAAGAAATAGGGAGAGAAGTGAAGAGAGTTGCACGCAGAGCCGCAGGATTCTGATCGTCCCAGTCGTTGTCGAGCCAGTTGTAGTTCCAGTTCCACCTGCCTTCGTTCCAGTACAGGTACCGGACATTCAGGTTGCCGTTCGAGTTGCGGTTGCGTATGGAGCGCCTTCAGAGCCACTGCCCATTGTCCGCAAAATTTACGGATGCAGAGCTGTATCGTATCCGGCATCGAAAATGCCTTAGCGCCCCACACCAAGTTGTTTCACTTTTTTAAAAGCTGCGGAGACCACTCCATCCCTAACCGTGATCAAAGATGCTCTGGGCACATCCGTTGCTTGGCCTCGGTAGCGGGAAACCGTGATCGCCCGCGTATGCACCACTGCCATATTCATGATATCAAAAATTAAAAGACCCCGTGTCCCCAAGCTTTGGTAGCTTGAGGAACACGGGGCCGAGTGGAGGATCCCCCGAACGTTCTGATGGGAACGAGCGGGCAAAGTACTAAGGATCTAAAGAGTCCCTAGGTTCAGAGATCCAAGCTCATCAACTAGGCACGCAGAGCCGCAGGATCCTGACCGTCCCAGCCGTCGTCGAGCCAGCGGCAGCTCCAGTCCCACCTGCCTCCGTCCCAGTACAGGTACCGGACACCCAGGTTGCCGTTCGAGTGGCGGTAGATGGTTCCCCAGAAGAAGGTGTAGCGAGTGCGACCCTTGTCGTCCTGCTTCCAGTCTTCCGGGATGAGGTACGGATGCGCGAGGAGGTAATCAAGGACGCAGGCATTCAATACCGGCTGCCCTTGAAGTTGCTTGCGAAGTTCCGTCCCTCGGATCGTCTTGCCTTCCTTCTGTGGGTCAGAGAGGAAGAGATTCACCTTCGCAGGATCCCATTTCCACTGACCACCCTTCTGGTGATCTTCGATCTTCCAGCCATCAGGGATCATCGGGTCCACGTCACAGTCCACGACATGGTCCACAATCCTGATTTCGGCATTGCCGAGCTGGACTTGGAGCAACTGTTTGAAGAGATCGGGCCGTTCTGCGAGAGCGTTCATGAGCTCCGGAGTGTAACCCTGCCCTTCTGCGACGAGACAGACCTTGTGAGCCAACCCTACGATGGAAAACGCGGACTTCGCCGGCATGGCGATTCTCCTTGTTTATGCGACTATCCTTTGTGGATATTATCGCGACTGCTAGCGGGCTTCCCAAACATCGGGATTTGCCATAGCAGAAAACCTTCGTAAAAAGCTTTCTGCTATGGCAAATAGCGTATTTTACTATCAAAGGGCTATGGGTACATTATACATCTGTTTTATTATTTTGTCAAACTGTGTTAAAAAGTCCAATGTAACGGTTATTTTACACAAAAAAAGGACCCGATTTGTAAGTCGGGCCCGACATGTCTGCGAGGTCGTAGCAGCTATCTCTAAGAGGCAGTTACTTGTCCCTTCTTATCCACCTTCACGCGTTTCGTTTTTCCCCCACCCAAGCGAAGCTCTGAAGTGGTTTCGGAGGGTCTCACGAAGAAGTATTCTGATCCCTTGCTCACACTGACATGTTCCAAGCCAGCTACAGCTTCGGGCTCTTGAAGAATGCGCTCCTTGTTAATCTCCTCCGCCGCCGGACGGATAAATCTACGTAATCCGGCTTCTTTCAATTCTGTAATCGCCTCTTCAGAAGTACCTTTGATCTTCACGCTCGGAGGATTCGTCCTGAACCCAACCATAGCGATCGCAAGATCAACTGACTTCCGATCAGCCGGCAAAATTTCGTCTCTATGCATCTTTGCGTACGCGGCGAGACTGCGGGCATTCTGTTCAGCTTGTTGGGCAATTCTTTCAATATCCAATTCCGTTTTTACCATAAGCGCCGTGATCACTTCTTCACGCTTGGATTCTATGGCTTCAATATTGCGCAGTTCAGCGCAGAGCAGAGACAATGCCCTAGTAAACTCATGATTGTCTTGCAATTCAGGAATAGTAGGTTTCTTTTCGGCTTTCTTCTTTGCCACGTTTCACCTCTTCTGGTTCAGGTTTTTGGAAAGGTTCAGGGATTTTACTCTATCACATACCATTCTCAATTGACAAAATTTATATATACAACTATAGTATATCCGCAGTTTTTAAGAGAACGTTGATAACACAAACCCACGAACAGTGATCTCTCAAAAAAGGAGTCTCACATGCTCAGTGCAGAAGAAAGAGAAAACATTATTACTATCACTAATCTTGTTCGAACATTCGGTAAGCGACCAAGCAAAGAGAAAATCATGCCCTTGATTCCATCGTGCATTGCACCGATCGTAAGAAATATTACTAATATTGAATCCTGGAATGGCGCAACGCTGGGGCGATATGTAATCATCGCGTGTTTATATGAAGATCCAACGCAGGCATTTTCATACATACTTAACGAGAGATTGAATACCTATGGGAGTCGTAGTGACATATTCCGACTTCTTGATGTTTCCAAGAATTTTGCAGGTGATAGATTTGAATCTTTACCACTCACACTTCTTACGACACTTGTTCAAGAAATCAAGAGGGATAGGGGCGTCGGAGAACCCCACGATGGACTGACGCAACGCCAAGCCATCAAGAGACGAATTCACGACGATGAAGAGGGTTTGCATTCGTAGCCAACAAAGACTCTTCCGCTACACAACGGCTCGCTATACCGCGAGCCGTTTTTTTTATTCACCTTCCATAAGCGAGCACATTATTAAAAAGAGACATTCTTATTGTCTTTTGATAATGTGCGAGCACCCATCATGACGCTCCAAGCGAGTATTCTTTTCTCAAAACTACTAGTAATCCAAGCGAAGATATTCTTTCTTGAAAAAGGTTAGTCTGCTAGCTTTTTCAAGAAAGAATATACGAGCAATATTCTTATTGCCTTTTGAATACTATACGAGCGTCTCTTAAAGCCGTTCCTTAAAAAGCTTCTGCAATACTTCCGGATTTCCTTTGCCTTTCAATTCCGCCATTGCTTTACCAACAAGAAATTGGAGAGCGTTTCCTTTCCCTTTTTTAAAGTCTTCTACTGCATTCGGATGCGCGGCAATAATACGGTCCGCCATCGTACCCAATTCACCTTCGTCCGAAACCTGTACCACATCCAAACTCTTTAAAATCTCATGTGGATCCCCGCCCATCTCACACATGCGAAGCAATACATCTTTTGCTCCTCTACTGGAAACCGTTTTATGGGAAATAAGTTCAATTAAATCCGCAAAATGCTCCGGCGTAAGCTTTGCCGCATCAAACGTTTCTCCCCGTTCTATCAGCATACCCCGCACGTCGGAGGTAAGATAGTTCGCGAGCAACTGCATCTCCTGCGCGAGATGTTCATTATCTTCTTCGGCAAGTTCGGAAACTGATTCTTCAAAAAACTGCGCCATCTTGCGATCACTAATAATCGTTTCAATAACATCCGCTTTAAGAGCGAACTCTTTTGCAAACCGAACTCTCTTTTCCTGGGGAAGTTCCGGAATGGAAGCTTTAATTTCGCCGAGCTTGAATCGGGAAAGGTCTAAAGGCGGAATATCTGGTTCCGGAAAATAGCGATAATCATGCGCACTTTCTTTAGCGCGTTGTGAGACGGTTGCCCGCCGAGATTCATTCCATCCGCGCGTTTCCTGTCGGATAGTTTCTCCGTTCGTAAGCGCTTCCGTCTGCCGCAGTGTTTCATACTCAATCGCCCCCTGCACAGCTTTGAAGGAGTTAATATTTTTCACTTCTACTTTGGTTCCAAATTTTACTTCCCCATCCACCAGACGTCCCATAGAAATATTTGCCTCAACGCGCATCTGCCCACGTTCCATATCCGCATCCGAAACTTGAAGGTAGCGAAGGAGGAGCTGAAGTTCTTTCGCGAACTGCACAGCGTCCTCGGCATTTCTGATATCAGGTTCGGTAACAAGTTCCATAAGCGGTACACCTGCCCGATTAAAGTCCACGAGAGAATGTGCGCCGTCTTCGGCATGCATAAGCCGTGCCGTATCTTCTTCCAAATGGACGCGCGTAATGCGGACGCCGTTTAAATTGCCACCAAAAACAAGCGGAAGATCATACTGCGAAATTTGATATCCCTTAGGAAGGTCAGGATAAAAATAATTTTTTCGGTCAAATTTTGAAAACTGCGGCGTATCCCCCTTGAGCGCCATACCAACTTTAATCACGGCTTCAATCGCCGATTTATTAGGAACTGGAAGCGTACCCGGATGACCCAAACAGATTGGGCATACGTTCGTATTCGGATGCTTTTCTTCCGGGTTGTTTAGCGAATCACAGAACATCTTCGTCCTGGTTTTAAGCTCGGTGTGGATTTCTAGGCCAATAACGGGAATATATTTAGACATAAGGTATTGCTCTATAATAGCAAAATAAAAGTGCCCCGCGAAAGCGGGGCTGAAAGAAGGCATTAAACCTTCCGATGAGATGTTTTGTACCACGGAAGTCCATCTGCAATTTCAATCTCGTAATCCCCAAATACATTAGGACAACGTTCTTGCATCGTAGCGGCTACTTTCCCAAAAACAACCCTGATCTCTTCCTCGGCATTCGGATCAGTACGCATTTCGATACAGTGGCGAAGCGCGCGCAGATTTGCCGACCATCCGATAGCCGTTGCAAGGCCATCAGGAGCCGCACGGCGAAGCGCGCTTGTCACTTTCTTCTTGTAGTCAAATTTCGTGCCCGGCTTATCAAGTTCATAGATTCCAGCGAGTTTACGCTGAAGTTCTTCACCTTGGCGGACATGCTCAAGAATCAACTCCACTCCTTCGGGCTTTTCCTTCAGAATAGAAGGAATCCAGAATCCAATCTCGTCGAGACGGACAAAGCGCAAACTTTCTTGAGATATTGCCGTTCCGGCGCGATGGCGCACGAGCTCGTGCGTGAACACGCGACTAACGTTCGCAAAAACGAATGTAAACATGGCATGTTCTATGACTGAACCATGTCCGACGTGAATGATGTGCTCTAGATATTCCTTACTGCCTTCCCTGACTTTGGTGACGTTAGGATTCAATCCTGGAGCAAAACTCTTATAACAAAGCCGTCCCATCATTTCTACTAACTCTTCACTATCGCTGGGAGCGTCCGTCATCCATTCGGGAGCGCCTACAAATTCCAGATATTCGCTTGCCGAACCACGATCAAGCTGAGTTGCCGCAAGGAGAAAGCTTCTCGGTTCTACGAGTTTCATGGAAGTTCCGCCTTTCTTGTAAGGAACCGTTCTGAACGGTATCAGTTTATAAAAATAAAAACAAGCGCATCTCTGAGAAGCGCTTGTTACCACAAGACCAATCTCCTATCAGGAGATCTTACGGTAAATGTTATTTCATCAACCTTTGGGATGCAAAGAGCGAGTTCATATACCGTATCAAAGCGATATATGCTTCCAAAAACCGGGGACACACTTCTATAAAAACGACCAGCAAAGTATGCATGACCGCCATAACCAATAACGATGTGGCGAAGATTTTGAGGATTCTGATACATCGCCCTCTGCGAAATCGTAGGTTCACTACTATTGTATTCAAAAAAGACCGATTCTTTATCAATGGGAATAGCGACGCCGTGACACACTACAGAGAGAACGTTCTCACAAACAATATAAATTAATTTATTGCCGCTTTTCCTCCATATCTCTTGAGCTTCTTTACGAGTCCCATTCAAAAGAAAAGGCTGGAGGTATCCTTGTGTTGTACCTCCTATAATATCAGTTCGCAAACCCCATGTTTTTCGAGATTTTTCGAATTCTGATATTGCGAGAGAAATATCTTTCCATGTAGTACAAACTTTGTACGGCAAAACAAACTCTTCACCAAAACGCTCTTGAATCCATTGCAAACGAGCGATCTTCTTCACGTGAACCTCCTCTCTCTTGAATTTCCTAGGATGTAAAACGTACTGTCCAATAGACTATCAACTATCATTTTTAAAAGCAATAAATCATATTTTGCAATAAAAAGTGCCCCGCGAAAACGGGGCGGAGAAGATCAAGTCTTCTCTTGTGAAAACCTACCGATCCGAGGTAGGAGCGAGTCCATGACGAATCGGTTTCTGAGGACAGAGGGTATCCACGACCTGCACCAATTTCTGCCAATCAGCTTCCTGCGCCTCCCTATCACGGTACATCTGCGGAAGCATCATGGACGGCTTCCAATCCGCCTTCAGCTTTTCCAAGTCGGTGCTTCCCTGATATTTGCCATCGTGAGCGTAATCATCGGGAATCGCCTCCACCTCGAAAAACGCGATCTGTGCGAACCGGCAGCCAACGGGAAGTGGGATGTAATACTCTGACGAGGAGTTGGTTACTTCCATCGTCCAACGATTGAAGTAACCAACGTCTCCCCACCCCGCACATTTGCAAACTGAGAGAAATACCCTGCCAGTGCTTGAGCGAGCCTTCATTTCAGTGGTGACACATCTCCTGCCACCAATGAATTCATTGGTATGACAAAGAAGCATTTCGCCAGGAGCAATCAAGATAACTTGCGTATCCGGATCGATGCCCTTGAGACCCGTGAGACTGGCAATGTCTCGTTGTTTTTCCAACCACTTTCGCAAAGGCTGCGCTTCTTGAGGATCTCCCCAAATCCGTTCCACATCATCTTCATTGTAGGGATTGAAAATCCGACGCCCTCCCTCATTCTTCTGAGCACGGAAATAATAAGAGCCAAGTGTTACGTCATAACTTACCGTCTTGAGATTCCGTGAATCGAACGGATCGATCACGACGTTCCCGGCTTTCATATGCCGGAGAATTGCAGGCTTTGAAAGCAGAGACATGAGCTTTACCTCCGTTATCAGGTGTTAATGTTAAAGTGCCTCGGCAGAAGTATACAGAAAAAATTACTCAAAAGGCAAACAAAAAAGCCCTGACGGGCTTTTTTGTTAAAAGAATATTGTAAGCTTACTCTATAGTAATTCCCGATGTTCCGTCGCCCCGCAATTTGCGGGACTCCCTAAAACCCTTCGGTTTTAGCAGTTTCTCTCAGCCGTAGCTTACGAGCGAGGCCGGCACGGGAAACTCCCGTTTCCCGACCCCTTCACAAAAACACAGGAATTACTCAATAGTAATTCCCATGTTTTTTGCCGTGCCTTCAATGATTTTAACGGCTTGATCAATATTATCCGTATTCAAATCAGGAAGTTTCTTTTCTGCAATGGCGCGAACATCTGCTTTCGTAACTTTGCCTACTTTAAGCTTATTTGCAGTACCCGATCCTTTCTCAATCCCTGCCGCTTTTTTAAGCAACGAAGAAGCCGGAGGAGTCTTCAAAATAAAGGAGAAGGTGCGATCCTGGTAAATCGTGATTTCCGCAGGAACAACATCCCCCATCATTTCTTTGGTCCGTTCGTTAAATTCTTTGCAGAATTGGGCAATATTAATACCCTGGGGTCCAAGAGCGGTTCCCACTGGCGGTGCAGGATTTGCCTGCCCTGCCGTGATCTGAAGCTTGATTACTGTTTTGATTGGTTTTGCCATGAATATTAACCGCTGGTTATAAGAGAGTTCAGAATACTAAAAAATCGTCTGTTGCGCAAGTAGTCTGAAACCCTATCCCTAGAGCTTCTGTACTTGTAAAGAATCCAGCTCAACCATAGTGTCGCGGCTGAAAATCGCGACGAGAACTTTAATCTTCCCTTTTTCATTATCAATTTCTGAAACTTTTGCTTCGTAATCTTTAAAGGGCCCGTCAGTAATCTTAACCGTATCCCCTTCGCGCAAATCCACTTTAAAGCGCGCCTCCTTATCACTCATGCGGGACATGAAGGTATCTACTTCTTCGCGGGAAAGCGGCGTCGGCGTTGCCGCATCCGGTCCTACGAAGCCAGTAACACGAGGCGTATTGCGGACGACATACCACGAATCATCAGTGAGTATCATATCTACAAGTACGTATCCCGGATAGCTCTTTTCTTCCACAGTTCTGCGCTTGCCGTTTTTAATTTTAATCTTCCGCTCTTTAGGAACAATAACGTTAAAAATCTTATCGTTCATCGCGAGCGAATCAACGCGCTGATTTAAATAGCGGGCAACAGCATCTTCATACCCTGAATAGGTATGGATCGCGTACCAATGACGCTCCCCTTTAGGAGTTTCTTGCGGTTTGCGTTGTTCTTTTGCCTCTGTCATGTAATTTCTAAAATATAAATTGCTGAAGGATTGAAGTAAACGCAAAATCCAGAACACCCAAAAACAATGCCGTTGCGAGCGACATGCCAATCACGATAAATGTAAGACGGCGCGTTTCCGCGAATGTAGGCCAATTAATTCGCTTAAACTCACGTCTCGTTTCTTGGAAAAATAGGATTGCCTTGGCGAACATAGAGAATAGTGTCCAATATACCGATAAAATATCGTGAAGTCAACTAATGCGACTAAATATCCAGATTCTTCACTGCGATTGCGTGTGCTTGAATGAATTGTTTACGAGGTTCCACTGAATCGCCCATCAACACATCAAAGAGTTTATCCGCAGCGGCAGCATCCTGCACGGCGACCTGTTTCAATACACGGCGCTCCGGATGCATCGTCGTTTCCCACAGCTGGTCAGGATTCATTTCTCCCAAACCTTTATAGCGCTGGATGTTTACACCCTTTCCCGTCTCCTGGCTCTCTGGCTCCGCACCTTCTCCTGCCTCCTCCTTCTGTTTCGTTTTACGCGTGGGAGATGCATTAGAGACTTCTATGACGGCCTTCTCGCGCTCCGCTTCGTTATACGCATAGCGGAATTCCTTCCCCTTTTGAATACGATAGAGCGGCGGTTGAGCGATATAGAGATGCCCGGCATCTACAATCTGTGGGAAGTAGCGATAAAAAAGCGTAAGAAGAAGTGTTCGGATGTGTGCTCCGTCAACGTCCGCATCAGTCATGAGAACAATTTTATGGTACCGCAAGCGGGTAATATCAAACGTATCCGCGATCGCCGTGCCAATAGCCACAACGAGCGATTTAATTTCTTTATTCGCAAGCATTTTATCAATGCGAGCTTTTTCAACATTCAAAATTTTTCCACGGAGCGGCAAGATTGCTTGTGTCTTTCTGTCACGGGCAGATTTTGCACTACCTCCTGCAGAGTCTCCCTCAACGATGAAAAGTTCGGATAGTGCAGGGTCGCGCGAAATGCAGTCAGCAAGTTTACCTGGGAGGGTAAGCCCATCCAAAGCGCCCTTACGGAGCACCATATCCTTTGCCGCTTTTGCAGCTTTGCGGGCCTTTACTGCCAAAAGGCATTTCTCAATAATCTTGCGAGAATCTGTGGTATTCCGTTCTAAGAAATCCTTCAACGCGTCGCCAACTACGGTTTCAACAGCAGTCCTTGCCTCCGTGTTACCGAGCTTCGCCTTTGTCTGCCCTTCAAATTGTGGCTCGCGGATTTTTACCGAAACAACAGCCACTAATCCTTCACGCACATCATCTCCGGTGAAATTTTCATCCGTACCTTTCGTATAGTTATTAGAGCGCGCGTAATCGTTCAGACTTCGCGTAAGCGCGGAGCGGAACCCCGTAAGATGCATACCGCCGTCCGGTGTATGAATGTTGTTCGCGAACGAAAGCTCGCGTGTTTCTAATTCATCTTCATCGTTATAGACAAACGCAACTTCCACTTCAACCTCTTCAGCTTGTTTATGGACGTAAAAAGGGGTTTGTTGGACCGGATTTTCAGCAACGCTCAAATATTTCAAAAATGAAAGTAATCCCCCGTCAAACTGGAAACCGTAATATGACGGCTTTTCCGGATCGCGAGAATCCAAAATTTCTATCTTAATTCCTTTAGTTAAAAAAGCTTGCTGGCGCAAGTGGTCAACGATACTTTTAAGATCAAAACGTATTTCTTTAAAAATACTCGCATCAGGCTCAAAAATAATTTTCGTTCCCACATAGTCTGCCGTCCCTTCTTTTTTTACTTTTCCTGTTGGCTTCCCGATATTGTATTCTTGCGAATACAAAAAGCAGTCGCGGCGAACCTCAGCGCGAAGCCATGTTGAAAGCGCGCATACGACAGAAACACCGACACCATGCAAACCTCCGGATACCTTATATGATTCTCCGCCGAACTTTCCTCCTGCATGGAGCGTGGTCAGAACGGTTTCAAGAGCAGATTTTTTCGTTTGTGCATGCACTTCAACGGGAATACCGCGACCATCATCCGTTACAGCTACACGGTTATTCGGCAATAATTCAACGCGAATATTTTTCGCGTATCCCGCCATCGCTTCGTCAAATGAATTGTCTACCACTTCCCAAATTAAGTGATGCAAACCCTGGACTCCGGTGGAACCGATGTACATGCCCGGACGTTTGCGCACCGGATCTAAGCCCTCAAGGACATAAATATCCTTCGCGCTATATGATCCCGAACCCTTGTTTTTGTCCTTATCTTCCATAGAAAATGAATAAAAATAGCTAAAAAGAAACCTCTTTTCGTACTCCATAAGTATAGCATAGAAATACAGCTAAAACAAAGCGATTTATAAGAAAAAAAGAGCTATATACACAGGGTTAATTGACAAATAGTTAAAATATGCTATCCTTAAATTAGTTCCCTTATATCCACAAACGGAGGAAGAGCATGGTCCAACAAGGAAGGATCGATTTCGACGAAGTCACGATTATCACAAGACTTGGAAAGTCATGGACCGAAGATGAGATGGAGCACCTGATCGAACATGTCGGCCCTCTGTCGCCGATGCCAGGAACCGAAGATACAGTACTCATGATTCCTGGAGTACACAGCACGATCACGATCAACGGGATTCTCGGTCACTACAAGTTCGATCGAAAAACGGTCCTCAAGTCTGAAGTTCCGCAATTCCCCAAGTCCATCCCCCCTCAAGTCCTCGAGACAGTACTTGCAGGCCTTGTCTAGGAACTCGCGCACACCCCGCACCATCACTGGTGCGGGGTCATTTTTTTACAAAGACTTCCTTTCCTACCTAATTACAGCGCGGAGTTCTTCTGTTGTTTGGTGTTCTATAGCGTGATGCACTGCACTCACTTCATCATTAGTGAGCGTCCGTGCGAACGAACGATACACAATACGGAAGGTATAGCTTTTCTTTCCTTCGCCAAGCTTTTTCTCATTTTCATACTCATCAATTAATTGCACCTCTTCAATCAAATCTTTTCCAAGTTCCCGCACGATTTCATAAAAACGGTTCGGCACGACGTCGCTATTTACGATAAACGAAATATCACGGGTTACTGTAGGATATTTACTAATTTCCTCATACTGGCTATCAACGCTCGTAAATTGTTTCGTAATGCGAGGATTGTCGGACCATAAAATGCGAATATCAGGAATATTCATTTTTTGCATCGCCAAGCGCTCCACACCAAAACCAAATGCCCATCCGTTATAAACCTGTGGGTCAATATTTAAATTTTTAAGCGTTGTTTCTCGCGCAAGGCCGGCACCCAAAATCTCAAGCCACTCCCCTTTAAATTTTATTTCCATCTGCGTACTCGGATGCGTGTAGGGGAAATTGTCGTCCAAAAACCGCGCCTCAATATTGGGACCGAATACTGACTGCACGATATTCGTAAGTACTCCGTGCAAATCATCCAGAGTAATCACCTTTTCGCTCCGACGCGTAAGAAAAAGCCCGTCAATCTGATGAAATATGGGGGAGTGCTTCCGATCAATCTCATCCTTGCGATATACTTTGCCGTAGGAAAGCACGCCAAGCCATCCGCGGGTCTCTAATTTTTTAACAATGTTCGGATCAAGCAAATAATACATCCACATGGATGTCGTCTGTGTACGGAGCAACCGTTCGGGAGTAATAAAGTAAGTGTCCGTTGGACGCCGTGCAGGATGATCACTCGGAAAATCAAAAAGATCAAAATTATATTCCGTGGTTATCGTTTCAGGAATAGAAGCAATATCAAAATCCTTAAAGAGAGGAAGACTTACGATAGTATCAATAACAAGCTTAACCGGAGAATTTTCCTTGCGCGTAAGATCGGGCAAATTAATAAGACGTAAAAAACGGAGCGCATCAAAATCTTTTCGCTTTTTTAAACTCTCCAAAACTGGAGTTTCTTCCGAATCAAGATATGTTATTGCCTCACCTCCTGTCCGCGAGTCTATTCTCTCGTCTTTTCGAGGAAAAGGCGGAGGGAGTTTCTTCCCAAATGTAGCCATACGGTATATAAAAATTATAGTATCACACTCTCTTTAATCCGCTCCATTTCCCGCTCCACGACATCCCCGTCATATTCTCCTGCATGAGCACTCGTTCCCGAGTAGGATGGCGCCCTCTGATCCAAATGCAGATTGATAACCCATGCGTCCCCTTGTGGCGCTACATACACATGGAACCGCGGAAAATCCCCACCTCCTGCGCGGCGCACATAAGAGATTTCTTTAGTCCTTCCATTCACTTCTTGTTTGTACCCCGCATTCCGAAGCAAGAGCGGAATATTTTTTTGCCCTCCGGCGTTAGGAATTAAAAGTTTCATATATATGGTGCCGACGGGAGGAATCGAACCTCCGACCTAGCGCTTATGAAACGCCCGCTCTAACCGCTGAGCTACGTCGGCAACGTCCCCATAAATGTACTAAAAAATGAGGAGAGATGCAAAAGAATACAATCCTTTCAGTTCGAGTCCCATCACAAAAAATTAATCCGCTCATAAAGAGCGGTATTAATTTTTGCGCGGTGGACGGGACTCGAACCCGCGACCTCTTCCGTGACAGGGAAGCGCTCTAGCCAGCTGAGCTACCACCGCAATACGATAAAACTAGCTACTGCATAACTAACAACTTACGACATCACTCATAGCATATATAGAGATATATCGATAGCAAAGAGCAGTATATCAAAGCCGGAATAATAAGAAAAGAGTTGCGCTATCGATGTCAATTGAATACTATAGTAAAGGTTCGTTCACAAAGGCATCTCACGGAGGAGCACCTGTGCTCAAGGTGAAATCACTGTTACTAGGAACAGGAACAAAGAATTTTGATTTAAAGAACGGCAATGCTCAAAGCGTTCAGCGTCAAGTTGAGCATATTTTGAAATCTGGAGGAATTCGAAGAGCAGTTATGCCAAGGTGCGACTTTACAGCAAACCTTGAACGCTTCCGATCTGAAACGGGAGCTAACTGGATGGAAAAGACAATCAATCCTGCAGACGGAGTGATTGTCTGTGAACCCCATGTCAGCATCGTCTTCTTTCCTGCTGATTGCCCTATCGTCACCATTTTTGACCCCCAAGAAGGAAAACTTGCTGGACTCCACATTGGCTACCGTTCCCTTTTTAATGGAAAGGAAGTGCGGAATCCCTGCATCCTTGATACTACGCTGGAACGCGGAGCATTTAATGTAGAAGGTGTTCAAGTATGTATTCATCCTTGCATCAAGAGTTGTTGTTTCGGGGTAGACCACCATCCAAAAATAGACAGTCTCCCCCATACCATTGCCACAAAAGGTCCGCGCAAAGGGCAACGCTCTCTTGATCTCCAAGGATACATCAAGGAAAGGATCATCTCCTTTGGTATTCCCGAGGCGCGAATTCAGACAGAAGCAATGTGTACAGCATGCGCAGATAGACCAGAAGACCCCGCACCGGAAGTAGAAGAAGGCGTAGAACCTCGTAGATATTTTCCACGATACCATTCTCATTGCTACGATGCACCGAATGACGGAAGGAATCTCTTCGCCGCGTGGATTGAGGAATAACTCGCAAATCCCGTCTAAGCCCTTTGGGCTTGGACGGCTTTTTTATATTGCATTCCCCTATCTTCGTAGTTTTTGAACATATCAAAACTCGCTGCTCCAGGAGAAAGTATAATACTCACTCGTGGACACTCTTCGCTAAGCGATTGCTTTGCGGTGCGATATGCATGCAGAACCGCAGAAGATATTGTAGGAGCAGAATATTTTTTGAAGAATAATGGACCAAGAAGGTTGCTAAGTTTATGCTGTATTTCTCCAATAGCAATAATTTCTAATGCGTATTGTTTCTGCTTGATTGCGGCATTGCGGAGCGGAGCGTAATCAAGATTTTTATTTTTACCTCCTGCTATTAGAATGAACGGATGTGTGAACGAAGTAATCGCCGCTCCTGCCGCTTCAGGATTCGTTGCTGCTGAATCATCGAAGAAATCAATAATGCCTTGTTCTGTTGTTATAGTGCGTACTAACTCCATGCGATGAGCAAGGCCTCTAAAATTTTTGAGCGATTTTTGAATGATAGTGTCAGAAACGCCAATATGCTTCGCAATAGCAATAGCAATATCCCTATTTTTACGCGATCCCTTTTCGTGCGGATATACGGGAAATTTCTTGCCCCGTGATTGTTTCGCAATTTTTGTACTGATTGGATTTTCCGCAAGATAAAAAATACTGTCGCCTTTTATCTGATATTTAGCAATTGCCGTTTTAGCATCATAATATTCGCGAAGTGATGCGTGGCTATCTAAATGATCAGGAAACATATCAATCACAGTCGCGATGTGAGGCGATTCCGTAAGATCTTGTAATTGAAAGCTTGAGAGTTCAAGGATAACGAAATCAGCTCGTCGAGCCGCACGTAAGGCATCAAGCATAGGGAAACCAATATTCCCTACGACGGTAACGCGTTTTTTTGCGTTTTTAAGAATATGAGCAAGGAGCGTTACGGTTGTACCCTTGCCTTTTGTGCCAGTAATTCCGATAAGCTTCTTTCGCATCGGGCGCATGAGCGCGAAGAAAAGTTTTGTTTGACTCGTAATTACTACTCCTTTCTTTCGAACATCCTGCAATGCAGGTAAAAGATAAGGAATGCCAGGCGAGCGAAAAATAAGATCAAACGATGAAAGATTTGTCGTATAATTTCGTCCTGTTTTTATATGAACGGACTTGGGAATATCACTATAGTGAGACTTGGAAATCAAGTTTTTATCAAGAATCCAAATTTCCGCTCCTTTATGAATAGGACTCTTGAGGAGAAACTGAAGAGTTGATTTACCCTCCCGTCCGAACCCTAAGAGAGCGATCTTCACTTTTATATGGTTTTCTTGCATAATCGGTCCCTTCACTATAGAATATTCGGGCAGGTTGGTGTACTGGTTGTGCATATCTGGCTCATAACCAGGAGGGGTAGGTTCGATTCCTGCACCTGCAACAGAATAAAATAATAGAAGTCTCGATGCAACGCAATCGGGGCTTTTATTATTCTGCAGGAAGAAGAATGAAAGTTTAGTATCTCATTAATTTTATACTGCCCGCTTTAATTCATCCACGAATTTCAGCGCTTCCCGACGCACATGGTCTGCGAGACGCGGGTCAATAATACTTTTAATACGGGCGGCTTCAATATCGCGTGCAGCCTCAGTTTTGAAATCAAGGATAGTTTGAGCCGCACTCATAACCGCATCAAGCTCCGGGTTTTCCATCAAAGATTTAGTTACAGTTATCGGCTCATTTACTGCCGTTTTAAGTACGTCTCCGACTCCTCCCTGACCCAATAACCTAAAGACATCGCTCGTGTCTTTTGTTTTTTGAATAAGCTCAAGCTCATCCGGATCAAGAAGATGCTCTACAAAGCGAGCATGTTCATCCATAATATTGTTCCAAAAGGTTGCCACTTCTTTTCTTTCAAATTCAGCATTTCCCTTACCCAATGTTTCAAGTCTGCGCACCCAACGCTCTGCTTCATGCCGCGTATGGTCAAAGAAAAGCGGCCAAACCAAACTGCGCAAGCTACCACTACGCTGAGCATCGCCAAGCTCTGCTTTATATTCAATAAATGGTTTTATTTCTTCTATAATATCTTGTACAAATTTCTTAACATCTCCTTTCTCTGGTGCGCTCATCCCTTCTATTCTTTGATTAAGTTTGGTAAATTTTTCTGAAAATTCAAGAGCTTGTTTTCGTTCTTTCATTGCAACTTCCGGAGGCATAAGTAACGCAAAGAAAACTCCATGTTCGGCCATGATGTCAGTAGCAAATCGAGCATCAGCCCAAGCATGCCGACCTAAATCCACATCCCCTTCTTCAGGAAGAATAACAATTTTTTCATAGGGTTTTTCAGCAACACTTTGGTCGCTCTTGCCTTTTCGCGTATGAACTTTCATATTTTTTTGTATCATAATTTTATGATACCCATTTCCAATGAGATTCTAGTGAAAAAAGAATGGAGAAATATACATCACGCAGTAAAAATTAAGCCGTCCCTTATGGACGGTTTTGACTTTTAAATATTAATTTTCTATACTTTCAATATGCAATTCAGTATTCAAATTAAAAATTTAGTTGCTTATTACGCCGCATATACGTTTAAACCCCGGGTGCGGTAGTTTTCTTACTTAATATTGAAATCTCACGCCGCTCCCGAGCGGTTTTTTTGTTTTTCTTCGGGAAGGTTGTCGGCGTGAGTATGGAAAGGATATATATCCTCGCTCGTACCGACAAGAGTTCCTTAAGAAAGAGATCGCGATGACTATCCGTTACTGGATGGATAACCACGGCGTGAAGCATAACCAAGACGTCGCGTGCATTTCGTGTTGTTGCGGACATCTTCATCCTGCACTACACGAACGCCCCAGCGTATCAAACTTTGGGAAAGGGGTGTGCGTTCTGGGCGGCATTCATGCTCTCGTACCAGTCGATGGAAAACTGGTCTTTGACTACCAAGCACAAGGTGAAGAGCACCGCTGCTACTAGGTAGTGCGTTGAGGCGAATACAGAATCTGTTCTGTATTCGCCCTTTTTTATCTCAAGCTTTTTAAACTCTAATCAATTAACCCGAATTCTTGGAACGCTCGCCGATATTCTCCTACAATCGCGATTGCTTCGTCTCTCGTTAATTCTGGAGCAGTACCTTTATGAAACGCGTCTCGCATCTTATGCGCACGCCGAAGACCTTCTATGTTCGGTAGGACGCCAGGCGGAACCTGATCTAACCGCTCATGTACCGTCTGCCCACGATACCCCGCAAGGCGCAGTATTTCCCCAAAAATTAAATCTGCAAGCAAAATCGCATCTTTATGTTTTTTCGCATCATCAGTTCCTAAATCCTTAACGATGGTTTTCCATCCGCGGAGTGTCCTTCGCTTCATGAGCGTATTTCCGGCAAAGAGAGCATCTGCCCAATCATCGGCTTTAGAAATAAAAAATTTGCTTTTAACGAGTAACCAAAAGGAAATACCTCCAAAAAGAAGAGAGACAAGACCTCCTACGATATAGAGCAAAGTCCGATACTCATCAAAGATCGGTTCCACCGTATCCCGAGCCGTAAAAATCACGTCCAGAATGCTGCGGAATGCTTTTTCAATATCAAAATTATTGATGAAATCGTTCATAGTGTCTTCCAAGGCCAAAAAGATCGGCTTCATGGAAGTGTTTACCGATAAGCTGGAACCCAATAGGAAGGCCATGTACGCCGAGAACGGGAATAGAAAGAGCCGGAACTCCCGCAAGACTTGCAGGCATGGTAAAAATATCCGCAAGATACATTTGCATCGGATCCTCTGTTTTTTCTCCGAAGAGAAAAGCACGCGTTGGCGCGACTGGAGTAAGTAAGACATCTACCTCTTTAAATGCCTCGTCAAAATCCTGTTTTATTTTTGTCCTCACTTTCTGCGCCTTCGCATAATATGCGTCGTAATAGCCGGACGAAAGCACAAAGGTCCCCAGCATAAGGCGCCGTTTCACTTCAATACCAAATCCGTTTCCTCTATTCTTCATATAGAGCTCCTGCAATGTTTTTGCCGATTCTCGCACGCCATAGCGCATACCATCGTATCTCGCGAGATTAGAGCTTACTTCAGCAGGCATCACAATATAGTAGGTAGAAAGAGCGTACTTGGTATGTGGCATACGTACTTTTTTAAACGTAACGCCAAGAGTTTTAAGCACTTCAATAACTGATTCAATCCCAACAGCAACTTCCGGCTCTATGCCCTCCACAAAATATTCATCGGGAATACCGATAGTCATGGACTTTAGTTTTTCTAAATCCATTTCTAAAAGTTCATTACCATAGGTATGGTTCGTGGTCGTGGCGTCATACCGGTCATTGCCAGCGATTGCCTTAAAAATATGAGCTGCATCTTCAACCGTTTTCGCAAAGGGTCCAATTTGATCCAAACTAGATACCATTCCGATTAATCCGTGGCGAGATACCGCACCGTACGTTGGCTTTACCCCAACGACGCCGCAGAACGAAGCCGGTTGGCGAATGGACCCTCCCGTATCCGATCCGAGCGAAGCAAGCGCAAAATGAGCGGCAACCGCAGCAGCCGAACCACCGGACGATCCTCCGGGAACACGGCTGGTATCGTGAGGATTTTTGGTTTTCTGATATGCGGAGTTTTCCGTGGATGATCCCATAGCAAACTCATCACAGTTCGTTTTACCCAAAAATACAGCACCGGACTCTCTAAGCCGTGTGATTGCCGTCGCGTCATAGGGAGCGACATACTGTTCTAATATTTTTGATCCTGCCGTTGCAGGCTTCCCTTCTACGAGTATATTATCCTTAATCGCCAACGGGGCTCCGGCAAGAATTCCAATTTCTTCGCCGCGAGCAATTTTTAAATCCACTTCTTCTGCTTGAATATACGCGGATTCTTTTGCAGTACTCAAGTACGCACCAATTTCTTTATCCTTCTCTTCAATATGCGCAAAATAGCGCTCGGCAACCTCAAGCGCCTTCATTTCCCGATGCTTCAGTTTTTCATGAAGCTTAGTAAGTGTAAGTTCGTGCAATGAGAACATATATATTATTCCCCTGCTTCTGGTGTAAAAACGTGAGGAACTTTTAGTAATCCATTGTCGTGTTCAGGAAATTGACGTACCGCACGATCCCCTCCCGGCAAAGTTTCGCCCGAAATATCATCACGCATAACATTTTTTACCATCGTACCTCCAGACATAGGAAGCACTAATTCAGTATCAAGTGTTTTTAATTCGTCAAAATGAGCCAAAATACGCTCTAAATCATGAGCAAGCTTCTCCTCCTCGTTGCCGTGGAGATTAAGGCGGGCGAGCTTTGCAAGATGTTCTATTTCTTTTTTTCCGATATGAGACATGTGCCATCAGTATAATACGTACGCGCTGAATTGGGCAATAAAAAAACTCCCGGTTGTTCGGAACAATCGGGAGTCTGTAAGAAGGCATCATCTGCGTAAGAGCTACTATTCTTGAGCTTTTTCCGGAGAAGCGCTGAGATTTGCCGATGGAAATGGAGCAGGTAGAGGAGGAAAACCCTTAATGTTAACTGGAACTACCCCTTCATCACTCATGATGATCATAGTACCAATTTCTATTCCATCTCCACGATTACCATTCCGAGCTGATAGAAAATGATTACTCGTAAAGCGTCCTTCGATAACTTTTCCCTTCTTCGTCTGCGAAGTAATAAAGGTCTTCGGTCCATCTTTCTCGGGATGCACCGAGTCAAAGACGGTGACCACCTTTACGAGCTGACCTTTCTCCGGAAGAGGAAAATGAGGATGTTTCTGCATACCATTATAGTAGGCAGAAAATGCGGAAGCCACGAGCGCAATCATTGCAAGAAGAACGCTAACACCGCGGAAAGATGAAAGCGACGTACCCTTTTTCCAAGACATAGCAAATAGAGTCATCAACCCACCCGCAAGCAAGACCCACGTAATCAACCCCATAAGAACCCTCCTAGTAAAGAACTATGCGAAGCGGGATTGCTTTGCTTGCATAATATACTATATTTACAAGAGATTAGTCAAGTTACGAAACAAGTTTTAAAAATTCTTTTTCTTCCAAAATCGTTATGCCAAGCTTCTTTGCTTTCTCCGCCTTTGATCCAGGTTCTGCGCCAATAACAACATAGTTCGTTTTTTTACTGACAGACTCTGAGACCTCTCCGCCATTCGCACGGATTTTTTCTTTTGCTTCTTCACGAGCCATAGTTTCTAAACTTCCCGTCAACACAAATGTTTTCCCCTGCAATTTTGTTCCCACTATTCGTTCTTGCATGCGGACAACATTCACGCCCGCAGATTCAAGATCACGGACTAATTTTTCATTTTTCGCACCCCGAAACCATCCAAAAATACTTTCCGCAACCTTCGGACCAATGTCAGGAATTTTCTGTAAATCTTCCATTGAAAACTTTGTCATCGTATCAAAAATATTCGTAGGTTTTTGGATTCCGGGCCGCGAGTCATTGATTACTCGTGAAAGCATGTTTGCCGTCTCCTCTCCGACATGTAAAATGCCCAGAGCATATAAAAATCTCGTGAGCGTAACTTTCTTTTTTTCTTGTATCTCCGCAATAATATTTTCCGCGGATTTTTCGCCGAACCGTTCCAAAACTTCTATATCCCCCTTTTCTAGAGTAAAAATATCTGCCGCATCCGAAATAAGACCTTCGTCCATAAAGCGGTCAATAATTTTCGGTCCCATGCCTTCAATATTAAAAGCTCCTCGAGAAACAAAATGATATAAAAATTCCCGCTGACGCGCACCGCACTCTGGATTAGAGCACCGGGCAATTACGCCATCAAAAACAACCAAAGATCCGTCCATCGGACATTTCTTCGGGAAATGAAATGGACGCTCGTCTCCCGTCCGCAAGTTCTGAATCACTTGCGTTATTTTTGGGATAACATCTCCCGCACGACTTACGACAACCGTATCCCCGATTTTGATACCCAGGCGCTCTATTTCATCTCTATTGTGGAGCGTCGCATGGGCAATCATTACTCCCGAAACTTTGACTGGGTCAAGTTCTGCAACGGGCGTAAGCGCTCCTGTGCGCCCAACTTGCACCTTGATATTCAAAACCCGCGTAGTAGCTTCCTTTGCCTCAAATTTGTATGCAATACCGGCACGAGGAGCTTTGCCTACCACACCTCCTTGGTCATGGAGTTTCCTATCGTTTATAGAAACCACAATTCCATCTATCTCATAGGGCAGTTTTTCTCTTTTTTTCTCAATTTCTTTAAAAAACGAAAAAACGCCGGAGAGTGATCGTTCTACTCTGCCATGCGGATTAGTTTTAAGCCCATACTCGCGCAATCTTTTGTATTCATGTTCACGCGTCGGATAGAGATCAAAATCATCGCTTACAATACCGTACGCGAAAAAATTAAGTTTCCGTCCTGCTGTTATTTTCGGATCCAACTGCCGGAGTGATCCAGCAGCGACGTTGCGCGGATTAGCATATGGTTTTTCCGCCTTTCCAACTTGCTCCTTATTAATCCGATCAAATTCTTTTTTCAGAAGAAAAACTTCTCCCCGGGCAATACATTTATCCGGCGCACCTTTTTCAAGGCGAAGCGGAATCGCTTCAATCGTTTTTAAGTTTTCGGTAATATCTTCACCTACTGTGCCATCCCCTCGCGTAGACCCTTCCACAAATATTCCATTCTCGTACCTAAGCTCAACCGCCAGGCCGTCCATTTTGGGATCGCAATAAAAAGAAAGCTTATTGTACAAAACTCCTTGGCTATCAAAATAATTATTAATACGCGTGAGCCATTCTTCCACGTCATCTTCCGAAAATGAATCATTGAGCGAAAGCATTCTTTTCGCGTGCGTTACTTTTTTAAATGCCTTAAGCGGCTCACCTCCCACACGCTGAGTCGGAGAATCTGGCGTTACCAAATCGGGATATTGGATTTCCAACTCAAAAAGTTCCCTCTTCAGGGAATCGCTTACCGCGTCCGAAACCGGAGATTGGTCTAAAACGTGATATGCGTAGCGATAATTATTCAGCGCATCGCGAAGTTTTGCTATGCGTTTTTTTGCGTCTTCCTTAGTCATGTTATAATAAATAATGAATGATAACTAACAATAAATAATTAAAATATATCAATGCTAATATACTAACGGTATTAATGATATAAATAAAGGAAATTAACGACGAATGATTGTAAATAATTGAAAGTAGAGAGTATGAGTAATTATGAATCATAATAAGAAATTAGGAAGAGAAATCAAAAATTCACAAAAAGGACAGGTGATGCTTTTTTCTGTTCTAGTGATTTCCGCCGTGTTTTTGAGTGTTACCGTCATCGCTGGCCTTCTTGTGGTAAATCAATTAAGCCAAGTGACGCGCTCAATTGACTCTGCGTCCGCTATTTATGCGGCTGATGCCGCGGTAGAGCGAGGTCTTTTCTACGCTAATCGTTGCATTAACGATGTTAAACCGACTGGATGGCCAGAAGATATCAAGGAATTCTGCGATCAAATAGGAAATCAAGAGCCTGATACAAATGGGGGCTTTCCTCCTTTATTCTTAAATGGAGCGACATATAAGCTTTCTATTGTTCTGGGTGAGAGTGTAAAGGCAACAGGGAGATCAGGTAGAACGGCGCGTGCATTTGAAGCAAGGTTTTAAACCAATATCTAATTATTCATCGCCTACTTTGTTTGCTAGGTTGATTCCATAGGCGCTTCTCGTATAAAATACCCAGCAGTCCTTTCACAAAGGAATAGATGCACTTTCAGTTAGATCTTTCGACCTAACGCGCATCGCGTGTGTAGCCGGAACTTTTAAGGAGTTTCTCCGTGAAGGTCTTCATCTCTCTTCTCGTAGTTCTTTTCTTGGGGCTTAACGTTTTTTCACAGACAACGACTCGAGTGAGTGTTGATTCGAATGGAATTGAGGCGGATTGGCATTCTTCTCTGCCCTCCATCTCTGCAGATGGTAGGTATGTTGCGTTTGAGAGTATCGCAACCAATCTTGTTCCAGGTGATACGAATTTCGATATGGATATTTTTGTTAACGACCAACAGACGGGGAAGACGACTCGTGTAAGCGTTGATTCTCAAGGAAATCAAGGTTTGGGAATTCAGGGTGTTGATATTTCTGAAAATCCTTCCATCTCTGCAGATGGTAGGTATGTCGTATTTGGAAGTTATGACATCAATCTTGTTCCAGGTGATACGAATTTAGCTGTAGATATTTTCGTTCACGACCAACAGACAGAAAAGACGACTCGTGTGAGCGTTAGTTCTAATGGAAGTCAGGGGAATAGCAGTTCTGAAGAACCCTCTATCTCTGGAGATGGCAGGTATGTTGCGTTTTGGAGCAGCGCCTCCAATCTTGTTCCAGGTGATACGAATGGAAAGTGGGATGTCTTCCTCCACGACCAACAGACGGGAGAGACGACCCGCGTGAGCGTTGATTCTCAAGGAAATGAAGCAAATGGGCATTCCTTTGGTAAGACCTCTATTTCAGCAGACGGAAGATATATCGCCTTTCAAAGCTCTGCTTCCAACCTCGTTCCGAATGATACGAATGGATTGGGGGATGTTTTTGTTCATGATTGCCAGACTGGCGAGACGACTCGTTTAAGTATTGATTCTAATGGAAATCAGGGGAATAATAGTTCTTCTTCTTCATCATCTTCCATTTCTGCAAATGGCAAATATGTTGCGTTTAGTAGTAGCGCTTCTAATCTTGTTCCTAACGATACAAATGGAGCTACAGATACCTTCGTTCATAATCGTGAGACAGGAGGAACAACACGTGTAAGCATAGATTCCAATGGGAATCAGGGGAATTCTTTTTCTAATTTTCCTTCTATGTCAGCAGACGGCAGGTATGTTGCGTTTACGAGTAATACTTCCAATCTCATCTCGAATGACACGAATGGAAAGTTGGATGTCTTCGTTCACGATCGCCAGACGGGAGGGACAACACGTGTAAGCGTAGATTCTAATGGGAATCAGGGAAATAATGCTTCTTATTCTTCCTCAATTTCCGCTGACAGCAGATATGTAGCATTTATTAGTGAAGCTTTCAATCTCGTTCCAAACGATACAAATGGATCGTCGGATGTTTTTGTCCACTCCCGCTTCCAACTCTCCGGCACCGTCCTCTTCGAGGACGGATTGACTCCTGTTCCCGACGTA
>ERZ1292623.212-Hain-H51-01um-R1-212-length-65673-cov-27_pt1 | contig 65673 bp, 113 predicted proteins | sample MGYA00564398_ERZ1292623 | MGnify/ENA primary metagenome ERZ1292623 (study PRJEB36523, sample SAMEA6512633) | groundwater metagenome | collected 2019-01-07 | study: AquaDiva: Metagenomics assemblies of 32 groundwater samples
CCTCCTCCAGATCCGGTCGTCAACGTTGGCATTGACCAGGCCGTCACCCTGGATGTCGCCTCCCATGCCGAAGTCACCATCACCTTCAGCGTCGTATCGGACAACCCGGTAAATCTCGAATGGAGCCATAGCGGCCCGGGCCCAGTCACTTTCAGCCCGCTCAGTCCGAACCAAGAGCTGGCCGAGTTCAGCATCCCAGGAACTTACCTGATCCGGCTTACGGCCACGGACGCGACTGATAATCGGGCCCAGGGCTTCGACGAACTGGTGGTGACGGTCAACGAAATCCTGCTGGCGGCGATCCTTGTCCCGGGCCAGCTCACAGTCGATGGCTTTGCCAACTATACGCTGACCAGAGAGATGGGCGATACCATCAGCTTTGTCTGGCCAGTTACAAATGTCGGGGATCTGCAAGGTGCAGCATTCATACAGCTCACTGAGGCCGGGGCCGAGGTCGGGACCGGTGCGCCCTTCCCAATCGACCCTGGGCAGACAGTCAATATCAACTTCAACCCGGTGGTGAGCCTATCTACCGGGGTTCACTCGCTGGTGGCTACCGTGATGGAAGGTCTGCCACCGGACGGCATCCCCGTGGGCGATCCTCAAAGCATCACCCTGAGAGTGGTGAGCATCCCGGTGTTATCAGCGGTCGGCAACCCGACGATCAACGGAATTCCAGGAGCAACAAGTTTCACTGCTCCGTCAGGGATTAGCAACTTCTACCCTGCCGCATGGGACTGTCAGAATTCCGGTGGAGGGGTTGGTAGGGCCCGCTTACGCGTTGCTGTCGCTGCGGGTTTTATCGGGACGAGCCCCTTTATCCAGATCCCAGGCTTCTCAACAGTCACATTGCTGGTCCTTTTTGGACCCTCCACCGGTAAAGGGGCGCTGGCCTGTACTCTTACTATGGAAGATGAGTTTGGAGTTCCTTTAGGCCAGTGGCAATTTATATGGAATCGCACCTAGACAGATGAAGCATATCCAGCTCTGGTCACCCGACACCTGCGGGTGTCACATCCACCAGGTCATCGACGACGCCCTGCCCGGCGTGGTCAGCTACGCGACTTACGCTGAGGCGGTCGGCGTTCATGCTGATCGGATGCTCTCCCATCCGACGATTACCAGCCACAACGCCCAGCCTGCATCCGTGGTTTGACCCGACCATGTGGGTCTCGGCGAGACCCAGGCCATGTACCTGGCAGTAGTAGAGGAAAATACTAGGAAGAACATCGCGGTCGGCTTGGCGCGAGCAATAAACTGGGACAAAGCCGAGGCCGATTTCAGCTGGCGCTTCGACAAGAGCCGTGTCTTGCATATCTCGATTGCTAGACTTACCAACGTCGAGAGGATGGCGGTCCTGGCCGCCTGTGACGCTCAGATCGGCCCGGGCAAGGTCCTGGTGAGTTAGGTGCCCACCTGGGAGTTTGCATGCGGGGATACTTTGGCATCAGATGCATTCAATTCTAATACCACCCGATTTAATGCACTGGCTGGCGCCCTCAGGGGCTACATCAGCGCGGAGTCGGATGTTCAAACCAAGGTCTTTTCCAGCTACACCTGGGCTAACCTGTACTTCAGAGTAACCATTAAGACTTACACTGGAAATCCGACGCTCCGGAGTCGCGTAAATGCGGCCAACGGGGCTCTCCTCGTGACCATCACCGGCACCGGCGTATTCGAGGATACCGTCAATACCGATAGCCTGGTCAACGGCGACCTGATCGACTTTTCGGTTACAACCCCTAACGAAGTCGGCCAAACGATGAGCGCGACCGTTCTCGGGTCCACCCTTGAAAATACCAGCACCAACGATACTCTAGCGGTGGTCTCCGGAGGTTCAGGTTCCGCCCCGTCGGTTAACTTTGGCCTCACTCGATTTGCGCTAATTGGTGGCGAAATAGGTATCGGTGGAGCTTTAGCTACAACCGAAAGCGACGTTCAATACACTATACGCCGCGCCACCACCTTCACCAATGTACGCGTGATCATCCGCACCAATACGATAAATACCGGCACCACGGTATGGCGATTCCGGGTCAACGCGGCTAATGTTAATCAGCTGGTCAACATCGCAGCGGGCGCGACCGGTGCCTTTGAGGACACAACCAACAGCGACCCGGTGGTGGCGGGAGACGAGGTAAACCAACAGGTAGTTACCAGCGGGGCCTCAGGGGCTATATCTACCCAGTTAGCCCAACTCGCACATAGCTCCACTGGCCGAGAGGTCATGTCCGCATCAGTCTCGCCGGATTCGTGGACTACCGATCTTTATTTCGGGGCGGAGGCGGACGCTGCCGGTACTGCCACTGAATCGAGTTCCCAGATCGCCGCGCGCGCCGCCTTTACCGCCGAGGATCTCTTCGTCAACGTGACAGCTCACGGCGCCAGCAACGGCGTGAATTTCTACCTACGGCAAAATGGGGCAAACAGCGCTCTCACACTCAATGTTGCAGCAAGTTCAACGGGCCTTTTCGAGGACACAACCAACAGTGTAAGCATTGCGGCAACCGATACCTACAATTATCTCTTGGACCACGGCGGCGGAGCTGGCAGCATCACTCCAACAATTATTGGCATGGCGCAAGGGCCAACAGATGTAATCGCCGATCTACCCCGCATTGGCCTCAACATTTTGCTGAGGATGTGAAAGATGGCCGGAAGCTCGGGATACCTCTATGTGGTGCGGCTTACACCTACGGCTCTCACCACCGCCAAGACTCTGATTCAGGTAGTGGCGGGAGCCGCGGCTTTCGATGTCATCGGCGCCACGGTGAGCCAGGTCACGAAATCCACCTCGGAGCTGCTGCGGATCCAGCTGCTGCGGAAGACCGCGGTGGCGACAGTCACTTCTTTCACCCCGCTGCTGACCAACCCTGCAGACCCGGCCAGCCTGGCCATCGGCGGCACGTCTCTGACAGGCGTCAACGCAACCACTGAAGGCACCAATGGGGATGTCCTTGAGGACAGGGTCTGGAACATACTGAATGGGACCTGGGAGTACGTTCCGATACCCGAAGGCCGCAAGCGGGCTGCCCAGGCGGGCAATCTGGCCCTGGTGTTGATCACGGCCCCGGCCGCCAGCATGACGATCGCCGCGACACTTGAAATCTTGGAATACAGGTAGAAGAGCCCATGGGCTGGATCCCTGTCTATCGCATCCCCTCGCCTCAAATGCGGGGTCCCAACAGGCTCTACGCCTATGCGATGCTTCCGGACTTGCTGGACGAGGAGGAGGCTGCCGAAGCCTCTGGCCAGCGGGTCCCGACCGAGCCTACCGTGTCAACGATTCCAAGCGTAGCCAGCGAGCCCACACGAAGGTGAGATTATCTCCCCACCCCCATCATCGCTAAGCCACCCGCTGGCGCGCCAGGACGACCCGCCGTCCCGACCCATTTTTTGGGGGCCACTATACGTGTAGGCCGACGGTATACTCCTACTGCCATTAGCCGCCGATTTCCTCAAAAGTCAGCGTTCCATCCATCGTTAGGGCGTCTGCTGGTGTGGTCAGTAGCTCGACTGTCAACCTGGCAGACGGGGAAAGAGTTTTCCGCATCTCCGGAGTCGGCAAATAATTAAATCCAGTTCGGATATTAAAGCTTTCTCGATGATGGGTAACGATGGTCCCTCCGTTAGCCTTGGTCGTGTTGTTCACTTCCACGGTTCCACCAAAGGCAGCATCACCCAACGATAGGGGGACAGCAGTTGGCGCGGTTCCACCCGAACCGCTAGTGGTTGGGCCGCTTCGGATAGCGACAGACAACATCTCCTCAGCGGCATCCCCTACATCGGAAGTTTGAGACACAACGACGGAGTGAAGTACCACCACGGAGTCCGCAGGTGCGACTACCTCGAAGAAGTCCTGCTGTGCTGTAACGCTCACCGCTTCAAACACCACGGTATACATCCTTCCCATGGGCTATCTCCTTAACAACACGTTAGGATGTCTTCGTGGTACAAGCGATGCCGCCGTGATCCGTATGGGTACCGCTCCATCAGGCTTCAACCTCAATCCCACCTTGTCCCAGCCATACTTCCTAACTAAGTATAAATCCAGGTTGCTAGCATTAGCAATGAAGCGATCGTTAGCAGGGCTGTTCACATCAATTCCAAATGCCTACAAGCGGCCCTTGTACTCCTATATTACCTCCAGTTGTGTCGAGCATTGCCCAAAAGCAAAGACAGGCGTCCTTACTGATATCTTCCATCAATCCTGCCATCTGAAGGACGAAATCGATTTCCGCATAATCAGCGAATTTGGCGACAGGCAGATAGGCAATGATCCGGAAAATCATTGCGCCAAAATCTCCGGCAGTAAGCGTACTTGCCGAAAGGGTCAAACTTTGCACTGATTTTATACCAACGCCGTTAAGGGGGAGAATCTGTATTTGATTGGCTATTGGCGCTAAGGCTCCACCACCCCACCCCTCAGTCCAAAGAGCAACCGATGGCGTAACTTGGGCGGCATCCGCCTGATCCGTGTAGTCTACTATGACGTTAGAGACCGTTGTGCCCGTAGCCGTCCAACAGATTAAGGCTAGCATATTGCCACTACCGCCGGTATATCGGCTCAGCGCAGTTGAGTTAATAGTTTGGGCAGTCGTAACCGTCCCATCTAAACCAGAGTTAAACCAGAGGATATCCAGTAACAAAACCCCAATACGGTTGGTTATACAAAAACTCCCCATACGGAGGAGATGGCGAATGACGCTGTTGCTAGCGTTACTCATTAACCTGGGCAATATAATTGCCCCTGCGGTATCAGTATCAGGGACGGTCCCCGCTCCCGTTGCAGGTACCGCTCCTGCTGCTGGTACACCAGCAACACGCCACGAGCTTTGCCATACGTGCGCTCCTTCAGAAGATATGCCAGCTTTCATCACAGGTAGTACTATAATCTGACCTGGAATTACATCCTTGATCGCTTGATATGTTGCAAATCCAGGCATATTAGTTCTCCGATATCCCTAGAAACATCCAAGCAAGCCCAGTGGTTGTCCCACTTGGAATCCAGATAGGAACTAGACACGCATTATCGTTAACCTGCTCCAATGAAGGCGTCTGTAGAACCAGGTCTTTGACGATACTTGTATTAGCTGGATAATTCAGCATCGTGTTAACTACTGGTTTGAATATACATACGCCAAAATCTCCTGCCGTCAGCGTGGAGGCAGAGAGCGTAAGTCCTTCAATGCTTCTAACTCCCAAATCTCCTGCCTGTAGAGGTACTATCTGCATCTGGTTGGCTGTTGGAGCAAGCGTCCCTCCTCCAAATCCTCCCGTCCACAAAGCAACTGAAACTGTCGTCCTCGCAGCTACGCCTGCTGAATTGGTGTAGTTAACAGTTACATTAACCGCTGTCGTGCCCGTAGCCGTCCAGCAAATTAACGCAATCTGGTTTCCTATTCCTCCAGTATTGCGCGTCAAGGCAGTGGAGTTGATAACCTGTTCAGTCGTCACGGTCCCACTCAGACCTGAACCGAACCAGAGAATATCGGTTAATATAAATCCACTTGCGGTAACTCCTCCCGCTGCGACCCACAACGCGTGCATCGTGCGGCCACCGGCAGCATTGGTGAAAGGGATGGCCCCTGCAGTAGAAGATGTTGGAATAGTGCCTACTCCAGTATCAGGCACAGCTCCCGCAGCAATAAGCCCAGGCAACCCTCGCCACATCAGATTCGGGACTCCTGCTGCTTCTGCGGTCATCGATAGTTTGCACCATTTAAGTATCTGCCCGCGCCCTAGAGCAGATAAGGAGTTGATTATGTCATCGTATGTAGCAAAACCAGGCATTAAGCTAACTCCAAATATCGCTCATCAAAATACACAGGTTCCAAACCTAATGCCTCCCAATCGGGAACGCTAAATGTATATTGCTCCCGGTATTCCCCCCTTTGAATGAGATCAGGAATCTCCTCCGGCCTCGCCCGATTGCCCTTGCTATCCATTGGCATCATAATCGTTAATCTATAAGAGGATGGGAATTCATTCCTGAATGGTGGTAAAACGTTTACGCGTTGCCCTATTGGAATTTTCATTCCTCGGCCTCGACATAAGTAACATCGACCCCAATCGTTCCAGCCACAGAAAGGTTTATGTTCAGCTCCTCCCCGAACGCAGTCTCGAACCAAAAGCCTCTACTGAACGAGGCCACCATCCCCCCCCCCTGAGTGGAGAAAAGCTTGTCGGAGGTAATAGGTCTTGTGTTGCTCCGGAAGTGTACAACCGGAATTGGGATCCCCGCATTAACGATGGTAAACGCTACGACACGTATCTTCTTGCCCTCAACCCTTTCAACAACCTCGGTATCCCCGGCAGCTGTGGCGTTAACCCATTCGATTTTGTAGTCTGGTTTGTTCCCAGCGATGGTTTCCCGAGTAAGGTCATCAAGCCGCATGGAACTCACCAGCTGGAGCGCCGATGGAAAGTCTAGGCGTAGCCGTCTGGTTAATTCCTGAATGCGATTGATCAGTCGGATGAGCTCGGCAGATTGGTCTCGTTCTATCTCCCTAGCTGCATTGCCACCAACTACTTGGACCTGCTGTGCTTGCTGCGGTAACGTTGCAACGACGCCCCGCAGAAACCTGGCAGCCCTGAACCTTAGGGTTGGCTCATGCCCTTCTAAGCGCTGGTGTCCATTCGTCTGATTTCTCACTTGAACACCCTCCCAGAGCGTGATGCGTAAGTTTAACCAAAAAGGGTAACGACCACCACCATCCGGCCTGCTTGCAGTAGTCCGGTCGTATATCTCCTTGAGGTGCCCCTCCTCTAATCTACTTCGCGCCGTTGGCCGAACGGGACAATCAGCTCGAAGCTGGTATCGTCATTGTCGGCGTCAAACCAGAGGCTGTCCAGACGCCTCAGAGGCAAAGCGATGCTGTCATTGTCGCGGAATTGGATACGGTTGAGAGGATTTCCAGTGTCACTTCGCTCGAAGGCCACATAGCCAGTCCGGGTCGCACCGCTGTGCCGTCGTTGCCGAATCACGGTGGAATAGCCTGGGGACATCGGAATGGCCGGGCCCTGCTCAGGCGCCCCGGCCGTAACCACTGTCTTCACGATGACCAGGACCTCTTTGGCGTCTGGGGCCAGTCGCGGCGGCTCGATTGTCGCCTGGGTCAATTCCTCTATTTTCTCCATCAGCAGAACCAGGAGAGCCGTCGGCCGGTCTATGTCCAGGACGCGCATCAGAGACTCTGTCTCGCTCAGAAGCGTTTCCCCTGCTTGGACCTGCTGTGCGCTACAGCCACCGCTGACCTTCGGCCTGGCTATAGTCATAGAGATTTCCTCCAATCAGCTTAGGAGCGCTGCTGGACTGGGCCAGTCGCCGAATCATAGAGCTCTTTGAGCCGCTGCTCTCCAGCATGGTGATAACGAGCCGTAGTGTTGATATTAGAGTGCCCGGCCAGTTTGGCCACATCTTGGATAGCCATCCCGTTGTTCAGGAGTAAGGTCAGGCGGCTGTGGCGGAACAAATGGGCCCAGACCTGTCCCTGGAGCCCCGCCTCCCTGGCGCAGGTCTTGACGATAGCTGAGACAGTCTCCGGCTTCATCTGATAGCCGTCGATGGTGATGAAGAAGGTCTCAACCCCCTCTCTCTTAGGCCAGCTTTCCTCCCGGTCCTGCAACCAAAAATCCAGCCACTCGCAGCACTGTTCGTCAAACACCACGAGCCGCTCTTTGTCCCCCTTGCCCACCACGGTGGCAACCCGCTCCTCCAGGTCCACATCATCGAGGAGCAAATTGGCGATCTCGGCTCGGCGCACCCCGGTGGCCCAGAGAAACCGGATGATGGCCATGTCCCGAGTCCCACTAATGGGGTGCAGGCCGGCTCGGGCGACCATGCGTAAAAAATCGGTTTGTTCTAAGACATGGGGCTCTCGTTTCGGCTTCCTGTCTCCAGGCGCCTGGAGCCGGTCTAGGGCTCGCAGCAACTTCGCCGCCTGGTCGCTCTCCTCGAATTCCTCAAGATACTCCAGGAACTTTTTCAGGCCTGCCCGTTTCTGCATAGAGCTGCTGTAGGAACCCTTGCGCTTGGCCAAACCCCCATGCCATTCTAGCAGCACCGCTGGAGACAGATCCTCAAGGCGGCAGTCCTGGACCTGCCTGATGAAGTGTCCCAAGACAAACAGATACTTGCTTTTCGTCACAGCCGCAAGCCTGGTGGAGAGGTCCAGATACGCCTTATAACCCGGCAGCCGGTCACTGAGTTTGTCAGTCGTCATGGGTGTATTCTACACCTCGCCGACCAGATCCGGCGCCGGCAACGGAGTTAGCAAGTCCACTGCAACCACCGCCGACGCGCTGCTGCAAGCCCCCAGTGCCCTGGTTCTTTGCCCACCGGTCTCGGCTGCCGCAAAGGCTTGCGTACAACCTGTGAGAGTACCGACATCGAGAAGCAGGCCGCTGAGAGGGAAGCGGCTGTAGTAAGGGCGCACGCGTTCCATGAACTCATTTAGCCCGGTCAATAAATCCTGGAATATCTCCACGGCCTGTCCTGACTGCGCTGCGAACCTGGCCTGCTCCAGGAGCCCCTGGCGCCGGAGCTCGAACTGGCGGTATATCTCTTGAAGACCTTCGGAGACCGGCGCTGGCACTTCTTCAGGCGGGCCTCGTCGTCGGCCTGGCCGCCTGGGACGCCTTGCTGGGCGCTCCACTTCTTCTTCTGGTGGGACGCGCCGCGGGGCTCTGGGACGGGCTACCAGTTCGATACCGTAAATCGCCCGGATGGACGCCATGGGATTTTCCCAGGCCGGGTCGCTCTGGGAATCTGGCGTCAGGCGCCAGTAGTACCGTTGCTGGAAGCCGCGGGCTGGGTCCAGCCGAAGGTCTCCAGGACTGGCGCCCTCTGGAGGATCTCCCTGGAGGACCAGGACATCGCTGGTCTCGGTTTCGCCGGTATGCTCCACCAACCGCAGTTTCATCAGGTGCCGGATGAGCTGGACAAAGGAGTGGTAGCGCGGCCAGTGATACGCCGGGTCAAGCTCCTTGATGCGGCGCTTCAGGTGCCGGTGGATGGAAGCCAGGTAGTCTCCCCTCTGAGGGTCAATCGCTTCTCCTGTTCCTTCCTCAGAAGGGAACGCCTCCCCGCTCAGGTAATCCCTCACCAGGGCCGGTGTCCGAACCTTGCTGAAGCTGCGTCCTTTAGCCATCGCTTCTACTCCCTTCCCTTCCCTTCCCATCAGAACCGGGTAGCTGGCGTTATGTCAAGTAGCCCAAGAAAGCTACGCCAGATATAGTCTACCATATAATCCGCTAAGAGTAATTATTTAGGATAATGCGTCTTACCTATTGTACAATAGTGGCTGTACCTTAACAATCGAATATCGACCGGGTTCCGCAAACCAAAATTGAAAGGGGGATAACATGAGTTTGCGGAATGACATCAAGGACCATGCCGGGGCACTATCAAGGCGATTAGGTGTGGATCAACCAAGCCTGGAGAAGATTCTGGCCTTTTGGATAGTGCGGTATCCTTCCCAGGAAAGGGAAGATGGCCTACAATCACTTACATTGGCACTTCTGGAAAATCTCCCCGGCACACCTGGCCTGGCTTTCGCGGTATGCCGTGGACGTAACCTGGATTGGTGGAAAGCCTACAGTTACCGGAATCACTACTCCCTAGATTGGGCCCCGGATTACGACGATTCCTCCGGGGTAACTTTGGCGGAAGCAATGGCCGGGGTGGTGGAATGGGAGTTTAAAATCGACGGCCTGGTGGATGGCCAGCGACTATGGGATAAGTTGCCAGGCCGCATCCAGGAAATCGTTCGACAACGCCTACTCGGACAAAGGCTCAAGGGTGCTGACAGAACGTACCTGCATCGCTTCGCAAAGGAAAATGGCCAGCTACTGCTGGCCTAGCTGGTAAACCGAAATGTAACACTAAGCGGGGCCCGGTCTATATTCGCAGTGAGGGAAATAGAATCCCTCCCGATTCTGAACCAAGGGAAGCAGAATCGGGGGGGATTTTCTATTTAACCCGGTGGGTTAAGACTTTGGGTTTACCCCTTTGCACTAGATGCCTTCGAGACCACCACGGTGAAAGCTGTTGTTCGGCCTCACCGCGACCGATGAAGGGATGAAGGGAAAGGGGGATCTTCACAGGAGATGCAACGATGGCAGAATCTAAGCTCCCATTGAAATACAAAGGAATCGGGTACTGCGCCTGGTGCGGCGCTCAGGCTCGCACAGGCAGGGTTGATCGCTACGGTAAGCGATACTCCGCTTGTGGTCGGCACCGCACGATGGCCTTCATGGCGATTCCAAGGGTAAGGGGGTAAATCGATGGCAACGACTGAAAACGGCACAACCTACTATACCTCTGCGGATCTTACAAGGGAAGCAAGGGCGACGGCCAAAGGGCATAAATGCCCAGAATGTCAGCGGCAACTGCGGGCTTATAACTGGGAGCTGGCCTTGGGGAAAAGTCACTCGCCATCCTTGATGGTGCATACCAAGTGCCTGCATCACGACTACTATCTCACCCTAGCCTGCGCGATCTAAAGCGCAGGTCCTCCCGCAAGGCTCAACCTTGACGATGGTGCGGGGGCTTTCAACTAACTGAGCCAAAGGCAAAGCCCTGGGGTCCATACCCCAAGGGGCGACCCGGACAACGGCCCGCGGCCCGCGATGGCCGGCAGCAATGCCTGCGGGGGAACACGGGCTTTCTGTCCCATTGTTGGGGGTACAGGCGGCTTTTAAGACCTGCCCCGTACCCACAACAAAGGGACAGGATTGGTCATGCTAACGGGAGACCCCTTATATCTCGAAGGGAACCCAGGGCAACCGCCAGGACAAGCTGTAGGTCACGCTCACAGCTCTACGGTGGAGACATCCTGGCGGGTAGTAGCCCAGCCGTGGCCCTAGCCCATGATGGTCAACTGGGCGGCGTTGCTCCGGCCGTAAATTGGAGCTAGGTTACCGGCACCGAGAAAAGCTGGCGGCACCAGCCACGACACGGCGGCCTGGCACTGGGGCAGCTCCGAGGATACCGCGGGCTAAGCCTCACGGCGGACACCAAGCTCCGGGTACGGCTGTGCCCTTCTCCCCCCAGGGGCAAGAGCACAAGGCGCAGCCGGGTCCCACCCCGTCCCCCTGCCGTTGACCCCAGTAGGGGCTCCAGCGGCCTTGCCGGGGGTCGGGGCTTCACGGCCCGGCCTGGGCAGAAGCAAGCCCTTTCGGCCTTCACCGGCCCGGAGAGTAGTACACTTTTCCACTTGGCGCGTCCAGGTGGCCCGCCGTGATTCTGACGCCTGCCATGCAACGTTCCCCCTTGGATGGCCAGTGAGGGGGATGCCTACTCTTTGTGGGTTGGCGATGGTGTACTAATGTACTACCAACTGCATTAGTACACTAGGCGAGCCCATAAGGTAATAGTGTAGAGGTGTAGCGATGGCGTATTACCATGACGAAAGCTGCGACCAAATTGAGGAATTACCCTGTACCAACCCGGATTGCCTCTGCGACTGCCCAGGGTGCGATACCTGTGGCACCCATTGCATTCCCGGGTGTAGGAGCGGTCAAGGTCAACCGTGCACAGTGGTCAAAGGTGAAGACGATGGCTTCTGACACGCGGTGCTGCATCTGCGGGAGCCGCCCCCCAGCCAGGGGAGAAATGTACTGCCGGGTCTGCCAGCGGGAAATCGACCAGGCCGAACAGGCACGGCGCCAGCGGTGCCAAGGCTGGAAGAAGGCATGGAGGTTTCTCCACTGGAGGGGGGTGGTGGTGGGACTCTACCAGGTGGACCAGGTGGATGAGTGGAGCCAGCCGAAAGTACGGCCCCGCCGTGTCTTCCAGACGCTGGGCCAACTGCCCAGAGGTAAGACCATCAATCTGGACAACTACATACCGGGGTTCACGCGCACCCAGATCAAAGGAATGAAGGCCACGTTGAAGCAGCTCGCCCCCCGGGAGCTATAGGTTGCCCTCACCCTTCGACAGTCGAAGGGTGAGGGGAGCCCAAGCGCTCCGAATTTAAATAGGGGGTATACCATGAAGGCCAAGTTTCTCAGTCCGGAAGGCGAGACTCTGATCACCCTGGAGATGGACCCCAAGACCTTTGCCACGGGCAGCAGGGGCTACCGCGGCCAGGGCAAGGTGCAGATGGATGGGAAGAAATTCCAAGTGCAGGTCCAGGCGGTGGAGATCGGGTCACGGCCTAAGAGCTAGCCCTTCTGAGCGGCTGATTCCGCCCATCAGCTCCGGTTGGTGGGCGGCAGGGGTGCGCTCAGCACTGGAAGGGGGTAAGAAACCATGAAGAGGGTGGAGCTACTGAATCTCGCCAACCAGGGTTATCCAGATGGTTTTCTGAGCGAGTATTTCGACCAGGAGACCGGCGACTACAGGGAGGAAGGGTCAGGTGATGTCTTGGCTAAGGCCATCGTCGCGGAGCTGACTGACACCTTTGATCCGGACGCAACAGACCAGGAGCAGGTGGACACTGCCTGCCACTTCCTGGCTAACTACTGCCGAGATATTGGGGCAGTACAGGATGTTTTGGCTCGATGGACGCCATAGCCCTGGCCAAGGCCAGGCAAAGCTAAAGGGAGATGTGCAATGCCAAAGTACCGAGTGAGCATCTACTATTCGGCCTCCGCCGATTTTGAGGTGGAAGCGCCCGACGAGGATTCTGCCATTGAGATCGCCAAGGCCATTGAGGACCCCCCGGACGAGTTCCCCGGAAAGATTATGGAAAGCCTAGAGTACGAGGACGCTTTCGTCCGAGAGGAGCTGCCAGACGACCTGGTGGAAGAGTAAAAAGGAGGGAAAGGATGCCTGACAACAGGGTAGTTATCATCCACGTGGAGTTCGGCAGCGTCCAGGGGGTCGAGCACCCGGCTGATGTCGATGTCCACATTATCGACCTAGACACCGATGGGGTGGATCAAGAGGAGCTTTGCAACTGCGAGATGGGGTCAGTGGTGAACCAGGCTCATCTCCACGCCGAATATCCCGGGGAGGCTGGGGGGGAAGCTACTAACGTCCATGAGGAGCTGCTGGCGGCGCTCCAGGTGCTGGTGCTGACCCCCCACATCCTCAATCACCTGGAGGCGAACGACCCTATGGCCCTTGAGCAGGCCCGTGCCGCCATCGCCAAGGCCAGAGGCCCGCACGCCAGCTAGGAAATCGCTCCAGGATTCGATTTGCGGGGTAGATCACCCTCCGGTTGACCCCCAGGCCGTCCAGGGGCCTTGCTCGGGGGCCATCACCAGGCCCGTGCGCCCAGAAAATGATGTAACACGGAGGCGCGGCCAATCTATAGTCTTATTGGGGGGATTCGCTCCGCAAGGATCTCCCCAATCCTTCCCCCATCGGTTCCTGGGCATCGGGCTATCCCACCCGGTGCCCAGGCGCGGGCGGGGGAATGCCCGGCAAATTCTAAGCCAGAAGGAATGGAGGTTAACCAATGGGGAAAAAGCAGACTCTTTTGGAGCTTGGGATGACTCCGATTCCCAAAACCTATCCCTTTGGGTTGGGTAAGCGCCCTCCAGAGCAATGCTGCGCCGAGATACGCCGGCATGATGGAGTTTACGGCTTCAAGGCCTGTCAGCGGAGGGCCATCGGTTACAGACGCGGGAAGTATAGCTCCGAACTGCCGTTGTGCCGCCGACATGCCCATCTTGCAATGCCGGCGGTCAGCCCGCAGGCCCGATAAGGGGCCGGGGCAGAAGGAGGTTACCCATGGACAGAGCGGAGGTCTTGGAGCAGATGGCTCCCATCCTGAGCACCACGGCCCGGGCGGTGGATCACGGCCCCGGAACCAGGGTGCTGGTGGCGGACGGAGGCGCCCTGGCCCTCCGGACGGGCTCGGGGGCCCAGTCCAGGGTGTTGACGGATGAGGGAACGGCCGGCCTGTACCGGTTCCTGGGATTGGAGCGCTTGGCGCCGCAACTGGAGCCGTCCACCAGGGCCAAGGTAGCCACCGAGCTCCTGGGGGCCAGGGGGCGGTATACCCTGCTTCTTCAGGACGGCCAGGTCACGGATGTGGCCAAGGCCGGGGACTACCGGCCCATTAACCCGGAGCGGGTAATCGACCAGGTCGGACGCACGATCCCGGAGGCGGACTTCGCCCGGGTGCTCCTGCTGCCCCACCACACCGTCCAACTGGAGATCGTCGGGGCCGAGACGGGCATCGTCGGGGTGCCCGGGACGCACGAGCGGGTCAATGACCTGGTGCGGGCCGGGGTCAGCATCGGGTTCTCCCCCATCGGGACCATCCAGCCCCTGGTGCAGTCTTATGTCTCGCGCCTGGTCTGCACCAATGGGTTGGTGACCACCGACGTACTCCGGCAATTCACCTTCGGCGGGGAAGGGGACTCGGTGTGGCAGTTCTTCCGGGAGAGCATCCATGACGCCTACGGGGCCATGGGGCGGATCGTGGAGCGGTGGAACCAGCTGGCCGCCGAGGCGGTGGCCCCCGAGGACCGGGCCATGATCCTCACGGCCCTGCTGAAAGAGGCGGGCTTCGCCAAGGAGACCGTGCAAGCGGTGCGGGCCCGGGCCCTGGAAGAGCCGCCCGCCACAATGTATGACCTGTTGCAACTCATAACCTGGGGCAGTTCGCATGTGGAGCGAGACGCGGTGCGCGTAATCCGGGCCCAGCGGGCGGCTGGACGCTTCCACGCCGCCGAGACCCATGACCGGATGTGTCCCACCTGCCGGCGCACCCGGTAGGGGATGCAAACATCCAGATAGCCTGGCGCCACCCCAGAGGAGTGCCCCTCCGGGGTGGCGCACGATTTTGTCTACAAGAGGCGGTGTGAATGGCCAAAGCGAAGAAGGAGCCTGGAATACGGAGCTGGGCGGCCCTCCCCAAAAGCGGCCTGGTGCTGATCACCGGCTTTCGCGGCACCGGCAAGACCGGCCTGGCCTGGAAACTGGCAGAGCAGGGCCATGAAAAGGGGCGGGCGGTCGCCGGCTTCGACCTCACGGTGTCGGCCCGTAAGGCGCTCCCCGATTGGGTGAAGCACGTAGCGACGGTGCGGCAGGTGAGCAACCTGGAACCGTCGTTGCTGGTCGTGGATGAAGCCGCCCTGAAGGTTCACGCCCGGCGCCACCAGTCCAACGAGAACATCGCTTGGACCCGGCTGCTCGCAGTGGCCCGCCATAAGGGCCACCTGGTGCTCCTGATAACCCAGCATCAGCGCCAGGTGGATGTCGGCCTTGTGGCGGATAGTGAGGTTGTTGTGATGAAACGGCCGAGCCTGCTGCACCTGCGCTTCGCCAGGCCGGAGCTCCGGCAGGAGCTGGAGGAGGCCTGGGAGCATTTCCGCAAGATCAGGAACCCCCAGCGGTGGTCTTACGTGGTGGACTATTTGAATGGCCGGAAGGGGTGGCTCACCAATGCCCTTCCCACGTTCTGGTCGGACGAGCTGAGCCGGGCCTTCGCCTCGGTCGATCTGATGAGCCCGGCGCGGTCGAAGGAGAGGAATCATGCCAAATGAAATCATACGGGTTGACGGCTCTCGGCTGCCCTACCCTCCGGGCAATGGACGCCACTACACACTGGAGGAGATGAAGAAAGCTATAGGAGGTGGGTTGATCGAGATAGTTCATACCAAAGACGGTCGGCTAATGGTCATCGATGAAGAGGGCAAGCTGAAAGGCTTCCCCGTCAACCAGGTGGCCACCGCCTTGTACCGCTACGGGGATCAGGACCCCATCGTGGGCGACGCTCTGGTGTCCGAGGATCGCAACATCGATTAGGAAGGGAGAGGTAATGAGCGAATGGCTTGAGGAGCGGGTGCATCGGCTGAAGTTATCGGTCGACCGGCTTGAAAAGGCAACGACTTTAGTTCACCTCAGGGCGGGACCCTCAAAGGAATTAGACTGGCTCCGTGACGGACAAGACGCGACAGCATCTTTCTTCCTTCGCAAGGAGTCTACTATCTGCCTGAAGCGGGCGCTGGCCCTCTGGTGGGACCTGCGCTGGGGGAGGCGGTGAGGCGATGGAGACCAAAGAGGTATACCAGCAGATATTCCAGGCTTTTAGCGCCCTGTCGGATGCCCAGGAGCTGTTGGCTCTGGACCGATCCAGGGCCAATGGCAAGATCAACCACGCCAAGCGGCATCTCGTGGCCGTCATCCGGGCCGATGAGAAGGGCTTTGCCGAGGCGATGCGGGACCTACCGCTTAGCTGCACCCTGCCCGAACAAGAGCTATAAAGCAAAAGGAGGTGTCCTCAAGGCCCGGAGACTTGGAGAATCTGATATACTCTTGTAGTGGTAACTTCTACCAAGCGAGGGGAATGGGCATGGATGGCCTGGAGTTGAAGCTAGCCAGGGTGAGACTTGGCTTGACGCAATACGAGTTGGGCCAGAAACTACGCGTTCATCCGTCGCGGCTTTCCGAAATGGAGCGCGGCCAAAGGGACGTCACCCCGGCTGTGGTAGAGGCCCTGGAGCGACTGAAGGAATAAGGGGGCGGCCCCGACCTTGCACACTAACAGCCTGGTAGAGCCGGTGGGACGCTCAGAGCCGCCCCGAAAGGAGGTGCCCCCCCGCCGACGATTATTGATCTGGCAGTGGCTAGACCGCCAGATCGGAAGGGCATTGCCATTATAGCACCGGAGGGGGAGCGTGCCTAACGTGGTGGCAGGCTCATAGCCCGCAGGTCCGGTAGGGCCAGGGCAGAAGGAGCAGGAATCATGGCTGAGTTTTCAGAGGTTATCAAGGTTGCCCACCAAGGTTACTCACACAGGGATGATTATCCACCCTATGCTCTTGCATCTTGGGATGATCGTAAAAGGTGGACGGACTACCTGACTAAAATTAACCTGGAGCTTGATGCCGCCATCGCCAAGGCCAGCCTGCAGGCCCGGTAGAAGAGGAGGAGTGATGATTAGGATATTGGAGCCCATCCGATGTCGTGACTGCCGGCGCGAAGTGACCATCGACACCTGGATGGTCGGTTTCTGCCCTGCCCACCGAGCGTCGGAATCCGGACATCAGCTTACCTGGGAGGGAGTTCTGGCGCTGGGTCTGCGATCAAGGCTGGAGGAGGTAAAACCGTGAACTTCTACCCATCTCTTGAAGCGTTCTATTCTCAGAATGAGGCCCGGCGTCGGTCCCCCGAAGCCGATTATGGAGTTTGGTGGAGGGATGGCGGCAGCCGCGAGTCCTGGCGTGTGTCCTACGTTCAGGCCACCGGCGAGGTCTACGCTGTTCATATAGGGGGCCAGCAAAAAGTTGAGGCCTTGGGCATCGTGCCACCAGACCCGGACGAAAGGACACGCGGCGACTTGCGGCGGGAGTTGACGTACTATCGGACCCTCGACCGCATTTTGGAAGGCTGGGCTGAGCATTGTGGCAGGCCGGGCGGTTTGGCCTGGGTCAGGGAGAGGCTGTCGCAAGCTACCGTGTTAGAGGCTGACGCGGCACGGATGGACCCGATCCGCCTGGGCGGATGGGTGGCGGCTGATACGGAACGGTTGGCACAGGCCGAGGCAGCGCAGGAAGCGGAGAGATTGGCGCAGGAGGAGCGGAGAGGTGAAAGCGGCAATCTGCCCGGTGTGTAACAGGTCCGGCAAATATGAGGGGGAGCGGTGCCATGGGTGCAATGGCCGGGGCTGGGTTTGTGTACCCGAGGATAGACCAATAATATGGCCCCCTCTGCATCATCGTCCTTTCCAGCATGGACGCCGAACCGCTCATTCGGCATCGCGGCACTGACTGCATGGTACAATGAAGCCTAGCCGTCTGCGACCGGCTCTCACGTGTCGCGGCGTGCGAGTCGGTCAAGGACGGTTTCTTTATGCCGTACAAGGACCCGGAGAAAAAGAAAGCTTGGCAAACTCGTTGGCGGAAAGCCAACCCAGAGAAGCAGAAAGCTCTCAATGCGGCCTGGGACGCTACCCACCGAGAAGAGCGACGAGTCGCCAGTGCGGCCCGGAGAGCTGCTTATCCTATAGCGATGAAAGTAGCGATGAAAGCCTCAAATGCGGCCTGGAGCATCGCTAATCCAGAAAGCCATGCACTCAGCAAAGCAAGGCGCCGCGCCCGGAAGGCTGGGCTACCATCAACCCTAACCCATGCCGAGTGGGAAGCGATCAAAACAGTCTACCGGCATCGGTGCGCCTACTGCGGGAAGAGGCAGAAGCGATTAACGCAGGATCACGTGGTCCCTATCATCAAGGGTGGGGGGACAACCAGGGAGAATATCGTCCCAGCGTGTAAGTCATGCAACTCCAAGAAATCTACCAAGCTGCCGACTAAACCCGTGAAGCTGGTGCTGCTATGAAGGAGATGGAAATACGGTGGAAATGCTCTTATTGTGGTCGGTTATACACCACCGACGAGTATCTGGCTCTTCCCACGGTAAAAGCTGTGCCGGACGAGCCCGACCCTCGTGCGCTAACCGGTCATGGGTATCTCGCTGTCTGCAAATGCGACAAGGTGTTCCACCGGGATAAATGGCGCCTCCAGGAGCATGTTGTCGGTCCGGATGGCAAGCGCTACTGGGTCTCCACGGTACACCTGGAGCTGAATCATGGGTTCATCGGACCGGAGCTGTGGTATGAGACCATGGTGAAGGCGCTAGATGATGACCGCTTCCTGGACTACCAGGTCCGCTATACGACTCAGGCTGAGGCGGAGGCCGGCCATCTGCTGGCCGTGTCGCAAGTTTGCTCAGGAGACATCCATAGGAGGGCAAATGGCGGTCAAACAGGTTGAAAGACGTATCTGCGACTATTGCGACAAGGACGCTGCCCATAGCCCATGTTGCCTCTGTCACAAAGATTTTTGCTATTCCCATGGCGACGGTTATCGTCCAGGGGATTGGCAGGCCCGTCATCTGCAAATACATCTTTGCGATGGTTGTGCGGGAGCGTTTGATGCAAAGCTGGTCGTCATGCTGCCAGCATAGAAGGAGGGAGGGGTAGGCATGACCATAACCCCAGGAACGCCTCTTTACCACGTCGGCTGTGGCCAGCGGCTTTACGACTACCAACCCGACCAGATGATGGCCATCTCCTGTGACTGCGGGGCCCTTGCCCCTATCATGGCTCTGCACCTCGATGACCCAGCAGAGTCTGTTATTGGACTTCCTGCTTCCTTGGTGCTAGGCGTACAGGAGAAGACACAGCTTGCGCATTTGGAATACTACCTGGGGTTCAGCTCTTTCAGCTGTCCGGTCAAAGAGGCGTGGGAGAAAGCCTTGCGAAAGTTGGGCAGCACCTCAATGGCGGAGTGCACCGAATCCCGGTGCCAAGAGTATGCCAGTAGGATGCAGGCTCGTGCCCACGGCGAAAGTCGATAAGGAGTGCGTATGACTCAGCAAGACATGGACGAGAAAAATCTTAGGCGCCAGGTCGAAGAGGCTCAAAAGCGGCTGCAGGCCTGGTCCGGCAAAGACGAGGATCTGGTGGAACTGCTGCCCAAGCAGGGCCTGTGCAGTTTGTGCTACCTGACAGGCAAAACGGAGCAGCCGAACCACGATTTGATTCTGCTTTGTCCTCATCCCAGCGCCTTGTTCATACCTTTCGCCTGGTCCAACGGCCGCCTGCGGGCCGGGTCGCGGTACGTGGCAGACAAGAGCGCCTTCGTCGATATGCTCAGAGCCGTGGCCGAGCGCTACGCCGGCCAAAACCCGGAGGCGACCGGCCGCTGGCTGAGGCTTCATGGTGCCGCGCAGGCTCTGGTGGACGCATGTGAGCTGGCCATTGCCTGCCTGTCCGGCTATCGGGTGGATGAGGAGGTGGCGTTGGCAAAGTTAAGATCGGCGGTCGCGTTAGCTCAAGGGGAGGGAGGTTGAGCAAATGGATGGAAGGCTTCGGTTCCAAATAGTCGTGGATATCCTGGTCGATGCCCAGGCATTACAGCCTACGTGCGAAACAACCGGCAAATCCCTACTCGAAGTTGTTCGCGATCTGACGACGGATTTATTGGGAAGCACCCCCATGCCTTCTGGGATACCCGGGCAGTTCTCAGAACCCTTGGAGGCGCTGGAGTACCGGCTGGTCCGCGGGCTAGGGTTGGGCGAGCCATGATAGTTGCAGAGATTAACGGGGCCCTGGTGGAGGTTTACCGGAGCTATCGGTGCTCGGAAAACCCCCGCAATGGGCATTTTCAGTTCAGATTCCTGGATGTCGTCCCTGAGAGCTACGCTGAATGGTTTCGGACCGGTGATAGGTCCTGGGAATGCTGTCGTGCTGGGAAATTCAAAAATTGGCGCCGACAGGGTGAAGCATGAACGTGCGTGATCCCTCCACTTGGCCGAAGGCGCCCGGTCTCTACTACAGACATCTTTCCCACGCGTACCCTACCGCTCACGCATTTCATGGTGGAACCAGGTCCCTCTGCAATGGAGTAGCCCTGACTCCAAGCGGGAGCCAGGGCGTGATCCCAACCGAGGGATACACCCGCTTGTGTTCCAACTGCATCGGAGGTCTCAGGACCTGGGGGTATCTGTCCGGGTCGGAAGTAGTCGAGTGGTGACGAGGAGGTACCGAAGCATGGATGAACTAGAGAAAATGGCGGCGATAGCAAGGGGACTGTTCTCAGCTTTATACGCTGCCCCCATCGAAGAAAGGAAGGTGGCCCAAATTATTCCTGAGCAGAACGGTGGCCTGGGGGTCTCCACCGTCCAAATTCCCGACATTTCAGGATGGGAATACGAGACGGCCATCCTCGATGCCAGAGGCGCCCATCCGGTGGAGCGGTACCATACGCCCGCAGAGGCTGAGGCTGGGCATCTCCGCTGGGTTGAGGGGCTTTGCCCGAAAAACGCCTGTTTGGAGCGATTTATCGGGCGAGTGCCATTTCAGCCCGAATATTACCACGGTTCTTGTCGTCCTGTCCCTGCCAGAACACCGGCTCCAGGCCAAGCTCATAGATGGAGCTAACCAGGACGCAGATGTTATGGCAGAGAATCTTCAACAGCACCTCATTAACTTGGGCCACCGGACCCTTCGACCGAACGGCTCCACCGAACTTTGCCTTGATCATGGAATAGGTGGATTCCACATTGCTGCGCTTGTGGTAGTGGGCCAGGAAAGTCTGGCGGTTGTACTGGTAGTAGGCCCACATGTAGTGCCACAGGCCATCATAACCATGATTGCCTTGGCTCCCCGTCGAATAGGACTTGAAGGGAATGTAGGCCGTCCCACCCGCCGCTTGTACTACCCGCAGGTTGCGCTTGCTGGAGTAGGCTTTGTCACCCGACACTTCCCGAATCGGGAAAGCCTTGGCAGTGGTCTGCACCAACCGAGGGAACTGGGGAGCATCTGCCGTTTCAGTAGGCGCCACTTCGACACTGGTTACGATATTAGTAGTCACGCCGCACATAAGATGAGCCTTCACCCATTTGGCCTCGCTGCGAATCCTGCCCCATTTGTGGTCGAACCAGCGGTCATAGGTGGTGGTAGAAAAACCCGACGAATCCACGGCAAAGTCCGTCTCTATCGCCTTCAGAGGCTTGGCGCTTTCTTCCACCAACGATTTGAGCAATGGGGTCAAGACGGGGTTATCCAAGTAGTCGAACAAGCTGTTATAAGACGGAGCCTTGCCCAAGTAGCCCTTGGCCTGCCACTCTCGCAGGTCGGTCATGGCCCGCCGCCCAGAGACGGTGGAGTAGACCTTGCAGGTGGCGGCGAACACCACATCCGATACCGGATGGCTGGGCCGCCCTCTGCCGGTATGCGGAGGTTGTTCAATCCCTTCGCACAATCCGTGGAGCAGTTCCCCGAATCGTTCCTGTTCATGGGTCTGGGCGGCATTGTAAGCGGGCCAGTCCTGCTTGTAAGTGACCCGCATGGTCTTAGTGACGGCGGTGGTGCCGTCGGCCTTGGTCTCCCGCCGGATGGTGAACTCCACAGCGTAGATGTGCTTGCACTTCAGGCCACGTATCCCGAAGTCAGGGCAGGTGCATTGCGGCGTGCTGGTGTCCATGCTGACCTGGTATGCACCATTACCGGCCTGAGAAGGAACCAACCAAATGGCTTTGTCCTTTTTGATTTTGGTCACTGCGGCGATTTCCAGACCCCGTTGCTCTCTAGCATCCATATCTACCCTCTCCTATTTCTCTACTTCAAGTGTACACTATTAATATTGACTTGTCAACACTTTGGGTGTACACTTTGGGTAGCTCAGATAGGGAGGGCTATATGGATTCAGAGAAGGAATCAGATGGGATTCAAACCACACTCCCGACACCATTGCGATGTCGATGCGGACATGAATGGTACCCTCGTAGACCAGGCGAGCGGTCACTCCGATGTCCCAAGTGCAAAGACCCACGCTGGGATCAGCCGTATAAATTCCGCCGGACACCAGCGGCGTAAATGCCTTCGACAACAGAAACACCCTACCTCGCAGTCCTTGGATTGGGTATTGCTGTTGTTGTCTACGTGCTCCAGGAGTTCAAAGTGAACATCTCACGTTGGTTGCTAGTGCCCCTGGGAGCAGTCGGCATAGCTCTGATAGTCTATGGGAGTTTACCGTATATAAAGACTGCTTCGTCCTGGATTTGGGCGCTTGTTGTATTAGGGGTGGTAATTTATGTACTCTTGTGGAATAGGCGGAGAGCACTTACCACGTTGCGCAGACTTAAATGGCGTTTACCCGTACAATGGCCTATTACATTCACGAACAAGCCAAGTCCATCATTAGCAATCGCCGAACCAACTCTTATCCCAATAGTACCACCACTGGGATATGAGCAAATTGCAAAGAACGTGGCATTCCTCCAGGCCTTAAAGGCTGTATCCAAAAGGTTGGCAACGAATACCCTCGGGAATTCCTATCTATATTCGCTCACATCCTGTCTAACCATGCTGTCAAATCATCCAGAAGTACAGAATTGGCGAGAGACTGACACCCCGTTGGAGATGCTGATTGGCAGCATGCACTGGCGACTCAACCAGCTTATGACGGACACCAGCACTTTCAGTACATGGGTAGATAAGTTATCAGCCACCTCCCTCATCGGGGATGATGTGGCTACCGCATGCCGACGAACAAGGGAATTCGTTTGGGAGTATGGCCGAATGGTAGATGGGATTGTCCAGCTAATGATGGCACTTGAAAAAAGGCGAGTGCCGTCCCTGGCAAGTTCCCCAATATCAGAATTGATACCGGCAGAGACTCGGAGAGATTATGATGACTTGATGAGTCTGGTGAAGGCCCTGCGCTCCCATACAGAGGGCGGCTATGAGAATTCTTTGCCAACAGATGACCAAATCACGAAGTTCCCTAAACGTTAACAACGTTTGGAGCAAAGCGGTCAACCCGAATTTTCGGGCAACTCGCCTATTATTCGGGCAAGTGACCCTTTTCGGGCAAAGCCGGGTTGAGGCCAGCAAGAACTTGGTGGCAGTCATTCGCATAGGCGGCTGGGAGGGCATGGTGCCAGATGAAGAGGTCCAGCTGAAACGGGTACCTTAGTTGAGGAGGCAAACCCATGACGCAGAAGCACACACTGAACAAGCGGAAGCTGGAGGCATTCGACTACCTGCTGACCGAGCTGCGGCTTATCGAAGAGGGCTGGGCAGTTAGAGAGCGTGGTCTTAGGGGTACGCGCCGACTCAATCAATGGGAACGTGAGCGCCTAATGTTCCTCCGTGACGCCATTGCCAAGGCGACCAGTTCGCAGGCCCGGTAAGGCCCGGGCAAAAAGAGGTAAACCCATGACGCAGCAGCACACCCCGGGTCCTTGGCCCATGCACATGAAGCACGTTTACGGGACAAGAGACTCAGATGAGATGAGCGGCCTGGGATGGGACTTTGATGATGACCTGAATCCGCCAACTCCGCAACTGCGCGGGATACTCTCGAAAGCCGCCGATGCGAAGCTGGTGGAACGCACTCACGAGGTGCCTCACGCCTGCGAGGTGCCCGGTTGCCCCGGGCCGGTGAACAAGCGCAAGCTGGAGGCGTTCGAGGAGTTGCTGGTCCTTCTACGGCGCAGTCTTCCCTACTTGAAGGTGTGCAGCCGAAACGACATCAGTGCGTACAGCGAAAATGACCCCTATCTCTATGAAGAAGCAGGAGCCGCCATCGCCAGCTGTGGAAGTGGCGATAGCCCGCAGGCCCGGTAAGGCCGGGGCAGGACGAGAAGGATAAATGAAGAACGTTACTTCAGTCAACCTACGACGCAATCAGACCGTGTACTTAAAAGCCCGCTACATGTCATTCGACGAGTCGTCGGGATATTGCCGTATCGTGCTTGAAGGTATCGCCGGTGAGTTGGATACAGGTAAATATGAGTACGATGGTTTCTTCTATCTCCCAAACAGCCCGTCCGCCTAGGCGGATAGGGCCGGGGCAAGGAGGAGACTAAACGATGACATCCAATATACGGCACTCAATCTACCCTTCGCTAATGAATTGTTGGTTCGATGGGAGTAGGTTTCTCGATGCCCCTGGCGTGGACCCAACCACTGCCCCACATGACTGCATGATGCCTGATTGCCCTGGGCCGGTGAACAAACGCAAGCTGGAGGCGTTTGACGATATGCTGGCGGGCACCCAACGCCTCGTCCCTGGCCGCCCACTGGCGCCGGGGCATCGGGGGTCGCGCCCCAGTGTGGCAGCCAATCCTCCATTATCAGAAGCCTCCACGGATGCCTATCATGTGGCCCGATGGCTTCGTGCGGGAGAATTATATCGAGGCCTCCAGGATCCAGTCTAACATGAAGGAGGCCCTGCCCTGGCCTAACCAGCTCCCCATCAACCTGCTCCTATGGCTCCTGGCGCCGCACCAGGGGCTGGTCTTGGACCTTTTTTCAGGGACCGGCGCCACCGGCCGTGCGGCTATCAGCCTGGGGCTGGCGGTGGTCTCGGTGGATGCCTCAACCAGTGCTATTTCCTTGACACAGCGTCAACCCATTCCGCTGCCCATGTTCCCCACAGCCTGACCTCCAGGCCTTGCAAGTTACCGCCAGCGGCGGTATAATGGGAATATGGCGCGAACAAAGCAGCGAACAAGCATTGACCTAAGCAACGAGGCTCTCCACCTGCTGGCTGCTCTATCTTCTCGCATGGGGCTAAGCCGTTCCTCAACCCTGGAGATCCTGATTCGAGACCGTGCCGAGCGGGAAGGATTACGGGCTCCAGCGACCCCGGCGCCCGCGCCGCCGGCATGATCACCGACATCGACCCGGAGCAGGGGCGGGCGCTGGCCGAGGCGTTTCGATGCGGCGAATGCTCTTCAAGGTTGACCGTCGCCTGGCGGGGCGCGCCATCCCCCGCCTGGGGGAAGGGCGAGTGGGTCCTCCGGTGTGGAAAAGACCCTGGCCATAGCACGATTCAACGGGCGAGTAGGACTCGGGCATTGTACGATTCTGAAAAAGGATGGGTTGAGGTGGATATTATGAGTCAAAGAGAGGTAGGGAACCCCGGGGCCCTGGCGGTCCCCCAAACGCGCGAGGCAATGCTGGAGCGGGCCAATCAAACCCTCAAGGCTGGCCTCTGGCCTCAGACCATGACTCCCGATCAGAAGGCAATGATGATCCAAGTAGCCCTGGCGTACGGCCTTGACCCCTTGATGGGCGAGCTGGTGCTTTACCAAGGCAAGCCGCTGGTCACCATCAACGCCCGCCGACGCAAAGACGTCGAGGCCGGTCATCATCCGAGTATCAAATTCCGGTTCCTTACTGCCGAGGAAAAACAGGGTTACCTTGATGCTGGGGCGATCAATGAGGGCGACCTGGTCCAGGTGGGAATCCTGACTACCGAATGGGGGAACACCGTTGAGGCCATCGGGAAGGTAACCAAGGCAGAGCGTGAAGGCACCTCGCAAAGGTCCCGTGATTCCCGCGGGCTGGCCCATCCCATCGTGGCCGATAACCCCATCGAGATGTGCCAGAAACGCGCCGAGGCCAGGGCCCGCCTGATGGCCTACGGGCCAATCCCCCTGCCTCAAAGGCCGATGGAAGGTGTCATCATCGAGGGAGAACTCGTGGACCCGGGGGAAGCTGCTCACGTCAGCCCCCCCGCGGCTCCCCCTCCAGCTCAGAAGCGCGACCTGGAAAGGGACATGGACGATCTCTTCCCTAAAGAGCCCGACAGTATTCGAGAGGCACCGCTAGGTGAGGACGAGGTCTTTGACCCGAACACCAGTCCGCCACCACCCCTCCCGGAGCACGTTTCAGCGATGACCCACCTGGAGGCGGTCCTGCGGGACCAAGGCTGGGATGTTCGGCGGTTTGAATCCGAAGTGCTGAAGACCCCGTTGGCGACGTACCTGCGCTCCCACACAGTCGATCAGGCCTACCAACTGTTCCGGCAGCATGTGGCCCATGGAGCTTAGCAGGGGGTGTAGCTCAATGGGAGAGCGCCCGATTTGCACCCAGGATATGGGGGTTCGACTCCTCTCACCTCCACCAAGTTTAGGAGGCTTAATAAGGTCAGGAAATGATTAAAGTTTGGGGATAGGCAGGCAGACTGCATATGACCTGGCTAGTCAAGGCAAGCTGCCGGGCGCCCTGAAGCTGGGCCGGCGCATTGTGGTGTCCCGCAAGCAGTTGGAGGCTTTCCTTGCCGGCGCGAAGCCGCCTGCCTAGATCAACCGAGATGAAAAGGCCGCCCAGCCATCGACTGCAGGGCCGCCCCAACCACTGGACCCACCCTCACCACCGAAGGAGAAGTGGATGTCCACCCATAGAGTAGCACGGACAACCCGCCAGAGCAACGGCCCCGTGTCACGCCTTGGCCGGGCTGCCCTCAACTACGCCGCTCGCTACGACTGGCGGGTGTTTCCAGTGGCCCCCAAGTCCAAGGTGCCCCTCTTCAAGGGCTGGCCCAAACTTGCCACCGCCGACCCCGAGCGGATCACCGCCTGGTGGCGTGCCAACCCGCAATGCAACGTCGGCCTTCACTGTGGCCCCACGTCCGGCGTGGTGGTTTTGGACCTAGACCTGGAACCCGGCGGGCTGCGGTGGTGGGCAGACCAGTTAGACATTCACGGGCCCCTGGACACCCTGGAGGCCCGGACCAGTAAAGGAGGAAACCCCATGATGTTCCCGGACCTACGGGTGCAGCTGGCCAACGCGGAGATTCAGAGGGATGAAGCCAGGGAGCAATTAGCCGACACCAAAGCCAATCTGGCCTATGTCTTGATGGAGCATGGAAAAGCTTGGTCTATAGTACACCTGCTGAAGCATGACTTGGCTGAGGCGCAGGCCGACGTGCGGGCGCTGGCGGAGGCCCTGCAGATGCACAGGACTCACGGACACCCTTTTCACGGGTGCACTGGCTGTGAATCCCGTCGAGACAATGCCCTGGCCCGCCCCAGCGTTGTGCGGGTGCTGGCGGAGAAGGAGTTGAACGGTGGCCACGAAAGATGAGACCGGGCCCGAAAGGGTCTTGAAGGTCACCGGTCGCAGCCGAACACGCCTGATCGGCACCCACGATTTTTTCATACTGGCAGCAGCAGTAGGATGGGTGGGTGAGATCAGATGTCAACGCCTACAAGGGCGAGGCTGGCCTTGGGAGATAGTGTATCGTGGTCCGTGGGTTCAGCAATATGCGGACCTGCTCGTCAACAATGACTGGCCAGAACGAATCCACATTGTAGAGGAGGAGGAGTGAGCACAAGGGGAACTTTGGCACTATCTCGAAAATGGCATTTGTACCGGGAGTTGGATGTTGATGAAGGAGACGACAACCACGTTTGGTTGGACTTCCCAGAAGATGCTCTAAGGGCGCGAGTGGGGACTACACACGGGCAACGGGCCCTCCTCATCCCACTGGAGGCTTGGAACGTCATTAGGCAGGCAACCTTGGCGAAGAGGAGAGAGGAGTAAAGATGGTAGATGCGCTACTTCCCCTGCCACCGGAGGACGAGATCCGGAGGTTGCGTCTCCAAGAAAGCATTGACCAGGTCCGAATGCAGCGTGTTCTGTTGCACGGTGTACCCCTGCGCCTCCGCTGCCAGGTCTGCCAGCACGAATGGGACTTTCCCTGGGAACGGGGGATGCTGTTGGATGCCTGTCTAGCTCGGATGAAAGCTCATTCGATTTGCCCTCGATGTGGGAACAAGAGCCGGGCCCGGAAGAAGGCAATCGTGATGGTGCTCGAGAAGGAGATGATCGAGTGACAGACAGGGTCCATCTTGGCTTTGTGGTCGGGACCGGGGAGGAAGTCTCGGTGCCAATGCACCATGCCATCGTCTCCGGCGTCACCGGCCTTTCTGGCAAGACTACTGCCATCGCGGCCATGTTGTGCCGCCTGCCCGACGGTTACAAGTCCCTGGTGTTCAGCACCAAACGCGGGGAGATCTCCTTCGAGGGCGCCCACGAGGCCCAACCGTTTTATAAGGCTACCGTGGACTGGGAGTACGTCTCGGGGGTCCTGGAGGCAGCGCGGAAGGAGCGACTCAAGTTCGAGCGGTCCTGGATCATCAAAGCCTCGCGGGGCGCCAGCAGCCTTCGGGACGTTTATCAGAACATCGTCGCGGCCCTGGATGGTGGGGGAAAGCCCCTCCGCGGCCTGGATGAGTCGGTGTGGACCGTGCTCCGGGCCTACTTTGAGAAGGTGTTGCCGGAGTTGGAGAGCCAGCCCTGGGCCGCTTCGCTGGACCTGGTCCAGGGGGTCAACGTCATGCGCCTGGAGCACCTGTCCGAGGAGGTCCAGGGCCTGGTGATCGCCGCCTCCCTGGAAGAGGCCCACCAGGCCATGGCAAACGTGGTCCTGGTTATTCCTGAGGCGTGGGCCTATGTGCCCCAGCAGAGGGGCTCGCCAGTCAAGTGGGCGGCGCAGCATATCATCCGGCAGGGTCGGGCGCGGGGCGTCTACCTGTGGCTGGACAGCCAGGATGTGACCTCAATCGACAAAGGGGTGCTCAAGTCAGTGGACCTCTGGATACTGGGCCGCCAACGTGAGGTCAACGAGGTGAGGCGCATCCTGGACCAGCTGCCGGCCACCCAAAAGCCGAAGCCATCGGACGTTATGACCCTGGGCATCGGGCGGTTCTACGTCGCGGCTGAAGACTGGTTAAAGCTGGTCTACGTCCAGCCCCAGTGGCTCGGTGAGGACCAGGCGCGCCAGGTTGCCCTGGGGGCGATCCCCGACGTCGGGCCTCCGGCGCCAGCACAAGTAGTTGAAGAGGAAGACCTGATGCTTATCGCCGACCTTCGGGAGCAGCTAGCCATCACAGAGGACGAGAGAAACAGTGCGCAACAGGAGTTAATACGAAAAGGCCAGGCCCTAAATGACGCATCCCACAAGGCGCTGGAAATGACCCAGGCCTGGGAAAAGGTCACATACGAGGTCGAACTGCTGAACGCTGAGGTGGAGGGAGCCCGGAGATTGCGGCAGGCCCTGCGGCAGCTTTTGGGGACATCGCCGACGCTGGAACGTGCTGAGGGGCCGGAGACCATGGACGAGGAGGAGATTGTCGAGAAGGTGCTGGCGCGACTCGGGGCCTGGCGGCCGGTGGTCCAGGTGGTCCCCCTGGAGGCGCTGAAGCACCGCTTCCAGCAGGAGTCCGTTGCCCGGTTGACCTTGCAGGTCCGGGCCCTGGAAGACCGCCCGCGGCAGGCCATTCTCTGGCTGCTGGCGGTGGGCCGGCCCGCGACCTACAAGGAGATTTGCAGCCAACTGGGATTCCCTGAACTCGGTGGTAGTTACACTAAGTTCCGTACCGATATGAAAGAGGCGATGGACATTGGGCTTTTGACGTCTGACTCGCATGGCCTCCATGTCGCGGTCCGGAACCGGGTGGCCGCCGAGCTGGCTCCTTACAGCCCGGCGCCGGAGGACATCGAAGCGACCTACCAACACCTGCTGGCGGCCCTGGCCCAGGGCGCTCAGGAGGGCTAGATGGTCAAAGGAGGATGCGCGATGGCAAAGACTTGTTGCGGGGAAGCCTTGAAGGACCTGGGCTAGAGACCTCGTAGGGCAGTGCCAGGCAGCCGGGGTGGCCTGTTTCGTGAAACAGCTCGGGCGCAATCCAATTCTTCATGGCAATGAGATAACGTCTCCATTCGTTCGTGGTCGGCATCTGCTGCTGGACCCGAAGGGGAGCGACCCAGCAGAGTGGTCCAGCGACCTACGGGTGCGGGAGATGCCGGCGGCGGGAGGTAGCTGATGGCGAACATTCGGACCGAGTTGCTGGAACTACTAGTGGGTCTCAAGAGGGACTTGCAGCTCTATGATCTCGCGATGGCTCCTGGTCCTCACGAGCCCGGCTGCGAATGCCCTCGGGCAAAGTGCACCCTTGCCAGGCCGACACCGATTGACGACTTTAAAATATATGAGGCGCTGCTTAACGTTGGCCTGTGATTCCAACAGCGGCGGGAGCTAGCTGATGGCGATATTCTTGGGCGCCAAGGGCGCGTTGGTGCTGTTGCTCCCTGTCGGCAGTCCGGACCCGATGAGCAGACCAGCCCGGCGATGGGAGTTGGCCTGTTTTGGCCGGAAGCGCCACTACCGGAAGGACGGGCTATGTGTTCATACCGAATCGCTTCTACGCGCCATGCGGTCTGACTGGTACAGAGCACGTACCCGGGTACTGCTCTTTGGAGACAATACGAACAAGTCTGTCAGGGTTTCCCTGCCAGTTGCAGGAGAAGGTAGCTGATGAAGGTGCTGGAGACACGACATGACGCCGGTTAGGCCACTCCCCCTACAGAGCCGAGTCGCCTATTGTTCGTCATGCAAACTGTATGTTGACGATGAGACAGAAGCGGGGAAGGCGTGCCCCGCGACAAGCTGCGACCGTAAACTGCGTCTTCGGGTTGGGTATATTTGCCCAGAGTGCGAGTGCCGGAACATCTTCTTCGACAGGGAAGAATACCTGAACCATCGCTGCGAAGATTACGGGCCATGACCACGCAAAATCCGTTAATCTGCTCCATTTGCCATAAATACTTCCGGGCCCCCGAATTTGCCGCATTATTATCTGACGAGGAGCTACTGTCTTTGGATGGTACTCAGGAAATTGAGGTGCTACAGAAGGAATTCTCAGCACTGCCCAAAGATGACTCACTACGACCATGGTTAGTTCCGTTAGCAATAAGAAGGATAGTAGCGAGAGCGCAGCTTGCAAAGGTTTTAAAAGTATCGAGAGGTAGCTGATGAGACAGGGCAAGACAACGACGCGGTACGCGGACGCTAAATCAATCATTGAGGCCATTGGAAAACACTTCCACTGGCAGCGGGACCGGTGGCTGTTCATCCCAAATCTGCGGATGGGTACGGGTTTCGGCGGTTATTCCCAACCTGGTGAATCTGTCGAGCAGAGCATCGACGCCTGGGCCATGGCGCTCTGGCCTTCACTACAGTTCAAGAAGGTCGCTTATGAAGTCAAGGTGAGCCGGCATGACTTCTTTCGGGAGCTTGACCACCCCGAGAAGCGCCAGGCCGCTTTGTCAGTGTCGAACCAGTTCTACTTTGCCGTTCCTTCGGGACTGGTGAGTCTTACGGAAGTGCCTAAAGAGGCCGGGTTGATCTACCTAAGCGATCTGAGTGTCGGAGAGTGTAAGGTGATTAAAGAAGCGCCCAGGCGCGACGGGCCCGCGCCCAGCTGGACTTTCATCGCGTCAGTGGCTCGGCGCCTCCAGAAGGTTCAGGACCCTGGAGTTTTGGCGATGGGTGATGACGACCACCAGTAACACGTGTCGGGGCGAGGACGGCCGCTTTGTGCCAGGCTCATTACGGAAGGACCGGCAGCTCCCGCTGGTCGAGGTGTAGGCGCATGAACATCCGGTTGACGCACATCGACGGCAAGCTCCCGAACCTGGCGCTGATGAAATTGGCTCATTGGCATCGGGCGCGAGGAGACGACGTTTTCCTCGGACGCTTGCCGACACCAGGGCTCTTCGAGACGGCCTACGACAAGGTTTATGCCTCGGCCATTTTCGACTGGAGTAAGCCGTTCGTTGAGCGGCTGAAGGTGAGATGGCCAGAGGCTGTCGTGGCTGGAACCGGCAGCGGCAACTGGAGGACCGTCGAAGATGAACTCGGGGTCGAGTCCTATGAGCACTACGACTACTCAATTTACCCCGGCTTCCCCTGGAGTCTGGGCTTCACCCAGAGAGGCTGTCGGCTCAACTGCGGCTTTTGTGTCGTGCCTAAGAAAGAGGGGCGTCCCAAGAGCGTTAATACCATCTGGGACATCTGGCGCCCAGACAGCCCGCGCTGCGTGATGCTCCTCGACAACGATTTCTTCGGGCAGCCAAGGATCGAGTGGGAAGCGCGGATTTCCGAGCTGCGTGAGGGGGGTTTCAAGGTCTGCTTCAACCAGGGCGTGAATATCCGGCTGATCACACCTGAGAGTGCGGTCGCCCTCGCGTCGGTCCGCTACTTCGATGACGGCTTTGAGCGCCACCGACTCTACACGGCCTGGGATAACCTGAAAGATGAAGAGATTTTCTTCCGGGGTGTGGCGCTACTCCAGGAGGCGGGCATCCCACCGAAGCATCTTATGGTCTACATGCTGGTGGGTTACAGGAAGGGGGAGACCATCGAGGAGATCCTGTACCGGTACCACCGCTTGAAGGGTCTTGGGTGTATGCCATTCCCTATGGTTTATCGGGACTCCCCCGACTACGTGCTTCTGCGCCGCTTCGCCCGATGGGTGATTCGGCGGTACGATTCCCAGTGTTCTTTTGACGAGTTCGGCTCGAACGAGCAGGAGCGGCGGGACCCCACGAAGGACCGGCAGCTCCCGCTGCTCAAGAAGGAGGAGTGACGCGATGCCCTGTCAGTTCATCCGCATCGGAAAGGGTTCTGCGATCATCTGTGGCCCTCGGCCCAAGCCCACGCCCTGCTGGGAGTGCCACCGGCCAGGGACCTTCCAGTGCGACGGCCCTGTCGGGACGGGGACGTGTGACCGATACCTGTGCGTCCACCACCGTTTCCGTGCCGAAGCTGGAGTAGACTATTGCCGGGAATGCGATCCGAGCCTCAGGCTACTGTAGCAGCTTCCCCTGCTGGAGTTCGGGGAACTGGGCCCACCAAGACCACCAGCTCGTCCGATGACACCGGAAGCACTTTTGGAAGGCCTCTACGTGCTTGTATCCGCGTAGTGTATCCCCTCCACACCACGGGCAGGCCCCCTTTACAACAACAGGCTTTGGGATGAGACACCTCCCACGCAGCCGTCGCAGCGTACCACCGACTCTTCAGGACAGGACTTGCCCGGCCCCCAGATGCAGCCGGTATATCCGGTGCATCGGAACACCCGCTCCAGGGCATCCCACCCGGCCAGGGCCCGGCTGAATTGCCCATCGATGACAGCCTTAGGGCCACCCGCGAGCCAGAGCCCATGTTCTCTGGCCAGCCACTGTTGGCCCACCTGGAGGCGGGTACGAAGACGCTCGATGTTCGTTGAGGTGGTCATTAAAAGCGCGGCTCCATCTCTCCTTCCCCGGTCACGAGAAAATGGAAGTAGTTAGTAGCCAACCGTACGGCCCACTTTGGAGACTTTGGTTCCATAATGATGAAGATATCTTGGTCACCATCTAGCGACACATTATCCCCCAAAAACTTCAATACCTTCCCCAGCTCGCGACGCTCATCCCTTGCTTCAATAGGATCAGTCGCCTTGAGTTGAGCCACTATCATAACCCATAACTCAGGGTTCGCCGCAATATCACCCGCAACAAGAGTATGAGGGCTAATCATCACCGCCCCTTTTAGTGCTGACATCGACCGGTTTGCAATGAAGTTCACGAACCGCTTGGACCCTGCGATGATGAAAAGCCAGTTATCCTTATTTGCCAACCGCGCGGCCACCACGCCCCTCAGATACCCTGTATTTGTTATTAGTATTGATCTCATGGCTGTGCCTCCTCTGGGTCCTGCCAGCCTTCATCCCACGGGTCTTGCGGGGCGGACACTTCGCTGGGTGACACTTCGGGATGTGTCACCGATAGCTGAGTTCCGTCTTCATGTGATGAGAGATGAATTGTGGGAGTAACTAGAACCTCTCCTATGGGGGACACTTCGGAAGTGTCACCCCGTATCTGATAGCCAGTTTTTAGGCCGATACCGCTGAAACCTCGTTTCCCCCCGTGGATTGGCCGCGCAGATATAAACCGCACTCCCAGTCTTTGGGAGAATGTTTTACTCCCTAAAATCCCTCGGATACCGTTCTCCACCGCCCAAGACTTGTAGTCCGTGTATAGATCCTTAAACAACGCCCACGCGGTTGGTAGAGCAATCGTGTTATCGGCGAGCCAATCATTCAAGGGGTCCAGGTCACTGCGGTATTCCCCCGTTGCCTGCTGGACAATCGAGGGTTGAGCCAGTCCTTCCTGGCGCAATAGAAGGTGGCCATCCAAACACCAATTCAAGATCCGGGAACGTGCTATAGCTGAGGTAGATAAGGTTGTCCTGATGGTGATGTCGGGGTTAGCAAATACGTGGGTAAATGGGAGTATTCTCAGGCGCCGCCAGAGCCCGGTGTCATCATCGGGGAAACGTGGTCGTTTATTACCAAGTAACCACGTCGTGAACTGTGATATGAAAGTGAAAGTTTCCTGGTAATGGCTTCTAGTCGCAATAGGGGTCCCGCCCGATACTTTCTTCAACATCGCCACCACCCCAGTTTGTCGGTCATCCACTTCTTCAATCACGACCATTCTCATCCCACGTAGAGCGGCTAAATCAGGACGTGGTCCGTGCGAGTTACTATTATTGGTAAAGGTCTCAAGTTCGACAGTGGTGCCGTAATCGCCAAACACGCCAAGCAAAGCGCCGGTCAATGTCCCTTTCCCAGCCCCCCCGGGGCCATACAGGAAGAGGAGTACGTCGTGAGGGGCGTCTCCCGTGAGACATGAGCCCGCTGCCTTTTGGATGAAACGCCGGAGCCCCTCATCGGGGACTGCCGCGGCCAGGAATTCGTCCCACAGGGGGAACTCCGCGGTAAGCTCGTGGTCCGTATGTGCGAGCCTGGTAATCAAGTCCTCACGCCGATGTTCCCTGAGTTCCAGGGTGTCAAGTTCGATGGTGCCATTGTTGACATTGAACAACGACCGACTAACGTCTAATTCGTCTGGTGTGACGGGGATCCCAGGCTCGGACCTTGCCGAGTGGATAGCTGCCTCTATGCGGGCTGTCGCCTCAGACTTAACGGCCCATGCGTACAGCGCGTCGGCCTTGGCCTTGGCCGCATCTTGCGCGGCCTTGTCATCATTAGCTGCCGCCTCTGTTGCTTCGGCATAGGAAACCAACGCGTCGGCGTAGATGCCCTTTATGGTTTCCTTGCACCACGCCGCTACCTGAAGGGTGTCGTCCGGCGCCCACCGTTGTCCGGTCCAGGTTAGCCACTTTGCCCAGGGCCCGCAGTAGCGCAGGTCCTGGCCGTGCCGGGCCACGAGGCGGCGGGCGAGGCCGAGGTCGGTGTAATGCTCAGGCTCATCCTGAATGACCTGAATCTCCGCTATGACCGAGGGTGTTCCCCCGTTTCTACTCCACGAGGACGGCGCCGGCCCGGTGTAATAGTCAGTAGCCCCAGCAACGGCTTTCCCCGCGGTCGTGTTCCCATATGTTGCGGCGCCGTGCATCTCATCCCATTTTGTGCGCATGAGCCCGGACTGGCGAAAGAGCCGGTCGACACGGGTAGCATCTCCACCAGTCCAGAAAGCGAGGTGTGAGCAGAGAGCAAGGTCCGCCTCAGACTGAGAGGGATATTCCGAGTAGTCGCCCTCCCAAAGGCGAGCAAAGGCAGCACCGTTTTTGGCGGCTTTAGCTTTGGCGATTAGAGCGAGATCGTCCAATTCAATGGGGGCAGGAGCGGATGCTGGCGTTGTCTTTCTCCCTTCCGATGGAAACATCAGGGAATAGGCGGCTTCAATACCACCGGGGTGAGCGGCGTTCACATCTGCGGTAGACTCCGGCAACGTGTGGCCGGTGATGGTAACGTACCGACCCTTCGAGCCGTCGTACTGAGCGCCATCGACGGGAGCGCCCTTGGAGGCTTCCACCCGGGGGCCTGTTTTGGTGCCCCAGCACATACCCCGGATCCCGGTGCCGGATGGGGAGATTTCCCAGTATCCGCCGACCAATCGGACGATGTTCATCGCGTGGGGGTTGATTTCGTGTGTCTCCGGAGAGCGGCAATTGTCCAGATCGTGGATCACTATGTTGTCAAGCCCGAAGAGGTTGAACCCGATGCCATCCAGGGGTTGGCGGGTCATTATATTCACCGCTTCCTGGTATGAACCCCAGGTCGCAGGGTTATTGGTAGCCGCAAGCTTGCCAGTCCTGGGATTCAGTGGTGGTTTATCCCAGCCGCCGTGATGCCCCCCGGGCTTGGCCTGATTGAATGTCCAGTGCCAGCCCACCCAGCGAGGTAACTCCTTCAGGGCCGGAGGAATACGCTCAAGCTGAACTGGCAGAGTCTGGGGTTGTCGGGGTAGCTCCGGTCTCGTGGTCATGTCATCATGCCGGTTGATCTGAAAATAGCAGCCCTTAACTTGAGAGGGGTTTGGAGAAAGTATTGTCGAAGACACTGAACGAGCGGGTCTGGCGCCGGTTGCTCAAGTTGGATGACCGATAGCTGCTGGTACATCAAGCGGGCATACATACAGATAATATCCTTGGGCAGATCGGTAAGGGGTCGCCCTTTGGCCCCATACCACCATTCAAAGAGGTCTTTCGTTCCTTTGCTAGAGTTGCACGATTGACAGAGGGACATAAAATTATAGGGAGCTTGAGGCCCTCCTTTCGCTATGGGGATGAGGTGATCGCCGGTAGAAGTAGGAGAGGTGGGGCGTTCGCAGGCCACACAGATCTGAGAACGAATTTGCCTTAATGCCATGTCCCGTGTCTCGCGGGAGAGGAATTCTTCCCAGTGGCCCGGTGTGAACTTCTTGAAGTAGCCTTGCGGGTCGTAGCCGTTGTTTTTGGAGGGTTGCTCAACCCACATCCATTGCTGGATAGCGTACAACAGATAGAGTGCGCGTCGGTTTGTGAGAGGCTCGCGATGTGAAGGAATCACTGGTAACTATCCCTTGACGCAGAGCCCCGAAATTCGCCTGATATGAGACCCTGCAAAAAGAGGTGTACTCCCACTAAAACGTCTCCAGATCTGCCCTCGCGGTCGACCTCTCTCTCCTTGCTAATACGACATTTGAGAGAGATGTGTGGTCCATCGACTGGGGTACTGTCGGGAAAACAGCACTGCAGGCCGCGCTTCCGTAATTCATGGTAGCAAGTGATGAAATGGACACTCGGTTTCTTGAAACCTTCTATCTGAACAACGTGTCGAATAATGGTGCGCCGAGACGCTACACCGATTTCTTTGCTGAACACATCAACAGCCATATCATCGGCCCAATAGCTGAGACAGCTACCACAACCCATTTCTGGAGTCTCGACTATGCTAGCGAGAGAATCGATATAAACGTGATGTGAAGGAATCATTCCCCAAAAAATAAGCCGCCAAGAGACCCTGCCCTTGACGGCCTGTTACGGAATCGGTATCCTATCTATCAACTGCATAAGCCACCACTTCTGCAGCTCCCGGTCCAGGGGGGCCAGCTTGTCCAACAGCTGGCCTTCCTCTTTTTAACCGGGGGTGCCCCCGAATTGTGGTATGGCGAACACCGTGTCGTCAAGGCATGGAGGAGGACCGTTGTGAACGAAATTCCAAGCCCGCAGGCGGCCCCGGCGTTGGTCTTCTACAGGCTGCCGTCACGAAAACCCTGCCGGGCCTGCGCCCACCGGCACTGCCCGACCTGCTGGCGCTGCCACCGCTGTGAATGCCTCGTTTACTACAAGAGGCCGCGGCCGACCCGGGGCCGGGCCAGGTGGCTCTCGGCGTTTCGGGTCTAGGTTGGTGGAGATGGCAGGTCTCGAACCCGCATGTTCTGGGTGCAAACCAGACGCTCTCCCAATTGAGCTACACCCCCACCGGCTACCCCCGGCCCGCTAGAGAGCCAATGTTCCCTGGGTACCGTCCGCCGGGGCAGGGTCGGTGGCCACTTCCTCGGCTTTTGCGCCGGAGGCCTGCCCACGCCCACCAAACCCCTTACCGAACCCAGTCCTCGCGGCCTGCTCGGTCATCCGCTCCACGAGGGCCTTGTACCAGGGGGCATGGGCCAGCATGTAAGCCTTCTCCACGTCGTCGGTGTTACCCGCCCAGCCCATTTGAAGGAGCTTGCGCCGGTAGAAGGCCAACAGGTCAGGGTCCGACTTGTACCGCTTGGCCAGGCCGGCGCAGCCGTCGCACCCACAAGTAGTTGGCGGGACCCGGCCCGCGCGCTCAAGGTGTCGTGCTTCTTTGCTGGGCACTATTTCATCCAGTAGCCAACCACAAGGCCCAGCCAGCCCGTGGCTGAGGCGACCATCTGGGGGTTAGCTCCCCAATCGAACCTAAGCAGCACGTACATGCCTGACGCCAGCAGGCCCAGGCTGACGACGACCGCCATCAGCAGCTTAACCTGGGATGTGTGATTCATCTGCCTTCCGCTCTTTCGACTTTAAGGCCGTTTTGACAATTTTTAAGGCGTTCTTGACTTGAGTGCCGAAGAGGGCTGTATCCCCGTTATACCTCTTGAGGAGTGGCGCAAATCTCTCGCTCATCTTCTTCCCTTCCGCCATGGTCCACCTCTATTTTTAAGGTTTGACTACGATCACCGACTCCAACCCCCGACTTTTGTCCCAGACACACCCCGCCTTCGTCAGCGCCAGGATGGTCACGGTGTAGCTCCCGCTCGGGGCCCGGTGTATCCTGACCTCGACCTCCCCGTTCATGTCGGTGTTCTTGGCGAACTGCCAGGTGGAGCCATCCTGATGCACCGCTTTGAGCTCGACCCGGACACCAGACACCGGCAAGTCCTGGTCGGTCACGATGCCAACGCCCACACGGAGATGGGGGCCGGTGACGCGGCTGAAGATGACCTCCACCCACATCGGGATACCTGGCTCAGGAGGCGGAGGAGTCGGAAGCGGGGTCAGCGCGAAGTGTACCGTCGCAGTCTCCCCCTGTATGACTTCCGCAGGCCTGGTCTGAGGTGAATACCCCGCCGCGCTTGCCGTGACACTGTAGGTTCCCGGGGGCACCGCGGTAATGAGGTAATGCCCGTCCCCCCCAGTCAGAGCGGTCCTGGTCCCGTCCGTGACCAGGGCGCCGACGATGACCTCGCCGGTGGTGGTATCACCTACCGCGCCGGTAATGGCGCCGGTGGGGACTGGCTGAAGAGACACAGCCGCCAGGGCATTGATGCGGCCAGCCCCGATCCCCGAGATCCCGATATTATCGCAGGTGGCCTCGATCCGGTTCCGCACCTCGTCGTTCACCCGGCCATCTCCGTTCCCGTCGGGCATCAAAGGGAAGAGCAACGCTGCCAGACCCGCGACGTGGGGCGCGGCCATCGACGTGCCGCTGAGATTCCGGTAGCCGGACTGGTCACAGAGCTGACAGGGTCCGGTGGGCACCGTGGCCAAGATGTCGACCCCAGGCGCTGCGCAGTCTACCCAGTCGCCGAAATTTGAGAAAGATGCCTTGGCATCGTTCTGGTCTGTCGCCGCCACCGCGATGCAGCTGGCGTAGAAGGCGGGGTACGATGGGCTGGAGGAGCCGTTGTTGCCCGCAGCCGCGATCACCACCACTCCCTTGCCCCAGGCGTAGTTAATGGCGTCCTCGACCGCCTGGGCCCCGCTGCTCCCGCCCAGGCTCATGTTGATAACGTGGCAGCCGTTGTCCGCCGCCCACAGGATGCCAGCGATGATCCCGCTCCATTGTCCTGAACCGGAGTCGTTCAGCACCTTCACGTTGGCGATCTTGACCACGGGCGCCAGGCCTGCGACGCCCAGGGCGTTGTCCATGAGGGCCGCGATGATGCCGGCGACATGCGTTCCGTGGCCGAAAAAATCCCCGGTGGTGGGCGCGCCGGAGAAGTTCTGGTTGGCCGTCACCTGTGGGGAGATATCGGGGTGGTCCGGCGCCACACCGGTGTCCAGGACGGCGACCACAGTGGCGGGCGCCCCCTTGGTAATATCCCAGGCCTCGGGAGCTTTGACCTTAACCGGCCCCCACTGCTGCGGGAAAAGGGGGTCGTTGGGTATGACAGCAGGGCGACCAGCAAAGTGAAGGAGTCCTAATATTCCTTGTGCCAAGTTATCTATTGCTTCTTGACGGAAGGCCCGGACCTCCCCATCTGTATCGGCGTAGAGCACAGCGGCGTCTTGTCGGTAATTGGTAAGAGCCACCATCCCGGCGGTCCCGTCGGGCACCTCCACCACCACCACGCCGATCTGGGCAAAACCTTCGACAGCAATGCCGCCACAGCGGGTGTAGACTTCATTAGCCGCGGACGCTGAGGTGCCTGGCTTGAACTTCACTAAGAGCTTCATCTTTTACTCCCATGGTCAGATCGGTGAGTCGTGGCCCGCATTGCCCATGATACCAGCGCCGGTGCTATAATCCAAGCATGCCGCGCTTGGGTAAATTGGACCCTGGCTCTTTCTTAACTCCCGCGATGCAGAATAAGATGGTCGATTTGGTTGAGCGGGAGGCCAAGGGCTTGGCTGAGCTGGGCATTGGCATCTTGGCTGATGCACTGAAGCGGCGCTTGGCCCGGTCAAGGCTGTCGCATGTCTCCACCGCGGCGCAGCAAGATTGGAACGGTCGGGTCCACGTGGATACCCCACGAGTGTCCAGCCCCTACGAAATCTTGGGGGTCGCTCCTGATACTCCCCTGGAGGAGATAGAGAGCGTTTACCGAAAAAGAGTGATGAAGTGCCATCCTGACAAAGGTGGAGATGAGGAAGAGCTCCGGCTGGTCTTGGTGGCGATCCGCCAGATCCGTGAGGAGCGTAAACCATGATGATGCCCTTGCTCGCTCAGCTACCTGAGGAAACGCAACGGATGTTGCGAATGGCCTCGCCCCTGGATTGGGATGGAATTGATGTCCAGGTACAGCCTCTGACCCATCTGGAGGCCTCGGTGCCCCAGTCCAAGGTCTGGGGAGGTCTCAAGTACGTGGTGGGTAAAATGAGGGGGGGCCGCCAGGTCAAGGCAGCTCTCAAGGTGGTGGGCGCTACCATCGGGGGAACTATCTTCATCGACCCCGACTTCGCCGATTGGGACACTGCTTCCGGCCTGGCGCTGCTGGCCCACGAGCGGGTGCACGTGGAGCAGGACCGGACGATACCCAACTTCAACGAGCTTTATGCCGAGGAGCAGGCTAAAACGCCCGGAGGCCTCCCGTGGCTCAATCCCTATGAACGAGTCGCTTATGAAGTGGAGTGCCAGGTTTACTACGACTTGATCGCAGAGGGCGTCCCCCCTGGGAAGTGGGTCCCCTTGGGTGTGGCCATGGGCTTCTGCGCTGGGTGATCTTTTAGATGCTCTGGACTGAGAAAAGGTTCGTGAACTCGTGGCTGCCCAGCAGAATGCTATCTGCAGCCTGGGCCCCAGCAAAGGGCTGGTGGTAAACCTGCAGCAGGAAATTAAAGGCGGCTCCATCCTCGCCCGCCCAGAAGTCACTCATCCCTGGGGAAAGATTTGGGCCAGGCAGGCCTATGACACCCGAGAATAGTGTGTTGGATCCGGGGGCCGACTGTATACTGAGGCCCGGGCCGATCTGAGTTCGGACATTGGGCAGCACCAAGGCCGGATTCAGATACACCCGCCCTTCGCTGCTGAGGTTCTGGGAGAAATCATCCACCAGGCCGATTCCGGGCAAATACTCCACCCAGTTCTGATCAGAGCCGAAACTCACGCGCCGCCGCAGCCTGACTCGAAAGTCGAACCATTTGAAGCTGCTGGTGGTATTGGCCAATAGCCAACTGCCGATTACCGCGATGCGGTCGGTACCCCGAATGTCTTGTGGCCCTACGACGATGTGGCTAGCCACGTTGATCGTGACACTTTTCATACTAAATTCACCATTGCGGTGGGAAGCCCCACGAGCATTAGAGTCCCTCCGCTAACGAGGTTCACCATCGCAGTGGGAAGCCCTACCAGCGCAAAGATCCCTGGAGGGGGGCGAGGAGGAGGCTTTTTTCGGCCCAGGTAGAGGCCCCCGGCAACCAAGATTAACCCGACACCGGCCGCCACCGGAATGGCCGGGTGGATTCCTTTATCAGGCACAGCTAGGCTCCTCTGACTTCCCGCTGCGGCCGGCGGCGCGTTAATGCCCCGCTTGTGATCAGATAAACCCCACCGACCACCAGGGCGATGGGTAACACAATACCCCAACCAATTCCTGCCGGCCCCCAGTCGCCGTTGAAGATTTTGTATGTGATAGTGGCGAAGACCAATAGGATGCCGATGGCCACTACTATCGCTAACAGCGGCACAACGCCTATGAAGGCCTGGGGATCGAGCCGTCCCCGTCGGGCTGAAACCCTGGCTAACGGGCGGCCAGTGATCCAGGCCGCCGGTTGCCGGGCGAGGAATGGCCCAATAGTCCCCGAGGCCTCCTGCGTTTCTCCTGCCACAAAGACCGTCACCTGGTACTGGTCAGGCGTGAACCCGGCCTTGTCGTCCACCGCGAGCTCATAGCTCAGGTAGTTGTCCTGGATCCCCGGGATGATGCTCGCGGAGAACAAGCCTGCCTGTACGATGGCATCAAGCTGGTCTATCGGATCAATCCCCGGGAGGAAAACGAAGGGGAAGTCGAACTGGACAATGGCGGTGGATCCCCTGTAAGTCTCCCCAAGGGGAAAAATCACGACCTTCTGGGTCACGAATGCCATCGGTCCCGCCTCTTTCAGATAATAGTCGGATCGCCGTTGGCTTTCAGGATGGCGCCCCCTGCAGTAATAGTCACGGTGAAGGGGTGGACTCCGCCAGGGGCCACGGTTGCGGGCGCCGCGGCCTTGACCCGCACCTCGGCGGTGTGCGTGCCTACTGACAAGGCCGTAAATATGCCGGATACGCTGAGCGTAACCGTCGCGCCAGCAGGGATGCTCACAAGGGAGCCGAAAAACCCAATGCCGCCATCCGCGGGGAAAACGATATCCAGGGCTCCAAATGCAACGACCGCCCCGGTATTGGTGACGGACCAGCTGGCGGTGATGGTGCTGCCCACTGCTTTGATCAGTACGTGGGACTCGGCTTCCAGTCTGCTCTTCCACTGGGCGAAGCGCGTGGGCCTCTCATCTTCTTCCATGGGCAAATGAAAGGCATTGCTATCCGTTACTCGGTCCATAACTCCTCCTCGCTGCTATCAGGTAATTGTCGGGCCGCCTGGATCGGGGACCAGGAAGGGCCCAGGACCGGGTCCAGGGCCAGGCTGGGATCGGGTGCGGTTGCGCCACCACCACACACCGGCCACTGCGGCCACCATCGCCCCTCCCAGGGCGATTGGCACCCACAAGGCCCCTTTCTTGCGATTCTCGCTGGTCTGGATACGTGGCATGTTCTACCTCTTGGCGTATTCCCAGGGCTCCTCAAGCACATGGCGACCGGCGACTTGCCAGCCGGTATCGGAGCGGCGGAAGCTGGACAGGACCCGCGATACCGCTGGGCCACGGGCACGGCCGAGGGCTGGCAGCCCTTGGCTGGCTGGGACAACTACCGTCACTGACCGCCGGGCGCTGGCTGATAGTCCGGTTATGTCGAAGACGAAGGCCTCTATCGTCAGCACACGGGTTTCCAAGAAGTTGGGTATGACGAACGTGGTGGGACCTGTGTCCCAATCTCCTGCCAGGAAGGCAGGCTCGATGATCCTCCACTGGATCTGCGCCGAGATGTCCTGGGTGCCGGTCATGGCGCGGGCGCTGAAGTCTATCCGGGTCCCCGATGGGCTGCTGGTGCCAGGTGGTGGGGTCAGTATCTCCAGGGTGGGCGGGACCGCACCGGCCTGGGCGCGGTTGCGGTTCCACAGCCACCATCCGGCCACCGCCCCAACGCCTACCAGCCCGGCGACTATCACCGGCGTTGCATTGAATTTGGGCATGTCGGCGTCCTCCCTGAGTTGATTTCTATAATACGGTGATGGTCACAGCGGCCTCCACCGGCACTGGCGTCGGTATTCCGGCCATGATGGGGAAGGGATTGCCGCTGACGATCACGGTGTGGGCCACGGACATGTTGATGATGAGCACCGAATGGGGCCGAATCTCCGTCAGGACGTTGCCGGGCAAGTTCGGCACGAACGCCTCGGACAGGCCCGTGTCGTAGTTGAAGGAGCTGACCAACACCAGGTGGCCGGTGTTGATTAGTGGGGCCAGGACATCGGCTACCGGGAGTGGAGTACCAGCGCCACCGGCAGCTTCGGTGCGGCTGCGGCGCCATAAGGTCCAGCCAACCACCGCGCCAGCCGCCACCAGTCCGGTTACTACCAGCGGTGTTGCATTGAACTTGGGCATAGTAGCTGCCTCTCCAAAGTGGGGTTAACGGGGATAGTTTACCACTTTTGCTATCACGGCAACGGCGCGGTCTTCACCAAGCCCCGCCGAGCGCAACCTGCTCGAAAAGATTCAGATAGGCCGCTGCCATATTCTCCTTGGAGAACTTCTGGGCGTTAGCCACGATGTCCTCAGCCTTCAGGTGAGCCAGACAGCCCTCTTTGAGCACTCTCTCGATATCGGAGATGTCGTCGCAGACATAGCCAGAGACCCCGTGGGCCACCAACTCCTTCATGCTGCCCCGGTCCAGGGTCACGATGGGCATACCGCACGCTTGCGCTTCTGCAATGGTGAGCCCAAAAGGTTCAAGCCAGTTAGGGGTATAGAGCAGCGCTCGGTAGGTCCGGTAGAGCTCCACCGTCTTTTCCCGGCTGACCCCGGAGTACCAACGGACTATCAGACCATCGGCCTCGGCCCGGCACCGTTCTATGTATTCTTGGCTGGCGACTATCTCGGTGTCGCCGTAGCAGTCCAAGGGCATCCGCAGCCGCTTGGCTAGCTGCATCGCGGAGAGGGGGTCCTTTTCAGGAGTGTAACGCGCGAGCCACAAAAGGCGTCCGTTCCGCTTGGATCCCTCCGGTGGTGGTGAGTACATCTGGACATTTATTCCGTTGTAGACGCGGCGAGTGGCCACCTCGTAGGCCAGCGACAGCCGGCGGGCGTGGTCGCTGGAGACGCCCACCAGGCAGGGATGGGGCACTGGCGGCGGGCTGGCCCAGATGCTGGGGTCGGTGTGGTGGGTCTTGATGATAGGAAGTGGTGGGTCCACTCCCACCGACTCCAGGTATGCCCAGGAATCAAAGGTGTGATCGTGGATGATGTCGAACTGGGTCAGAATGCTCCGGTACATGCTGAAGGCCTCTTCCTCGGAGCACCGTAGGGGCACCGGGAAGAGCGTCACGCCTTCGGGTAAGAGACTGCCCTCGGGCGCCACTACCGTGACCTCGTGGCCGGCCTTCTGAAACTCCTCCGCGAGGGAGAGCAAAATTGCTTCGGTGCCGCCATACCCCTGGAGGGGGAGCTTGAAAACAGTCGGGCCGATGAGGAGGATCTTAAGGCCCTTCGGCGACGTCGGTGGGATAGTGACCGAGGTGGATCCCATAACGACGGGGGTGGCCTCGATTGTAACTGCAGGTTGGGTCTCACCAGTTGTAGTCACGCGCTCTCCTTTAGGTCGTGGCGAATAAGCACGAACTCCTTGGTGCGCTCCACCGTGGTTCCCCCTCCCGAGGGGAACATCAGGAGCAGCTCCGCCAGGGTGGGCTCATCCAGCAGGAAGCGATGCTTGAAGCTGGTGGCATCCTCGGTATCTGCGGATCCGTCGGGCATGGTTACTAACACCCGGTCCCAAGCCACGCGACAGGCTTCCTGAATTGCCCGCCGCACCCCGTTGGGGAAGTCCAGGTGCTCCAGGGTCTCCGGGATGGCCACGGTTTGGAAGGTCTTATCCGGGAAAGGCAAAGCTGTGGCATCGGCCACGTGGAACTCCGCGTCATGGGACAATAGACGCGCCAACTCGACGTTCATCGGGGAAATGTCTACCCCGACGTGGCCGGCCATATACGCCAGGACGGCGCCGAAATTGCAACCGACTTCCAGGATATAGCCGTCCGAGTTCTCCTTGAGCCATGCGAGCCGAGCGAGCTGCTGGGGCTTGAATAGAGTACCGAGCTGGGTTGGCCCTTCGACGCCCCCTTCAGTTTTGACCCAGGCCATGAATTTTCTGAACTGAGCTTGCTGCCGGTCCGAGTAGCTGGTCAATTAAGCCTCCAGAATCCTGGCGCGCGGCAATGGGACGATGAAGCGCCCGCCTTGCCTCAGAAACTCGCGTTCCCTCTCCTGAATTTGCGCCACGTAGCTATAAGGGAGGATTAGGAAATAGTCCGGGTGGCGGCCCCGCGCCTCTTCCTCGCTGACAATCGGGATATTGGTCCCAGCCATTTTCCGGCCAACCTTCCGCGGGTCCCGGTCTGAGGCATAGGGGAGGTCGTCCACGCTAAGCTTGTAATACTGCAGCAGACTATTGCCCCTCGTCGAAGCGCCGAGGACCGCCACAGTCTTCCCCTGGGACTTGAGGTCGTCCAGGATCTGCCTGAGCCGTTCCGCGTTGAAGTCCACCCGCCGCTTGAAGCACCGCCAGGCGCTGGCTGAGGTGTGCTGTCCGTCCATGGCCAGGTAATCTGCTACGTAGGACGAGACCGGCCAGCGGCCTCTATGGCCAACGTAGACCCGGTAGGTCCCCCCATTCAGAGGGAGCTCCTGCAGGTGGAACACCTCCAGGCCGGCCTCTGCGACCGCCTTCGCGAAGACGGGTAGGCTCCAAAGCGTCACGTGCTCGTGCGACAAAAAGTCGAAGGTATTGTCCCGCATGACCGGGCCAACGAAGTTCATTTGGCAGACCCAGATACCGTTCTTCCGAAGTAGCCAGCCGATGTTCTCGATGAACAATAAGGGGTCGCTGACGTCGTAGAACATCGCCACTGAAAAGACTAGGTCAACCCGATTGTGCCAGTCGGGGATCGCAATCCTTGTGAAGTAATCCTGATAGACTCGCGTGGCATTCGCTACCTGGATGTTCTTGGCAGGCTCGAAGGCAATCCTCGCGGGTACTCCCAAAAGGAAGCCTAAAAGGGTGCCGTCATTGGCGCCTATATCTAAGACGACCAACGGGTCACGGCCCAGGCGGGCCAGGGCACCTTGGACTGTATTGTTCAGGGCGGCGCGCATCGTTTCGCTGGTTCCCGACCGGTACCAGTAGTTTTTATACATCAGGTCCCGGTCGACGGTGTGCCGGAGCTGGGCCAGGCCGCAGCCCCGGCAAAGCACAACGAACAGCGGCGCCGTGAACCCCTCTTGCCCTTCCTCCAGGAAGTCCACGACCCATTGCTCGCCCAGGTTCCAGACCTCTTCCAGGTCCGAGGAACCGCAGAGGCGGCAGGCGATGATTTGGCGATAATTCATTCGATACCTCCAGCCGCTGGGGTGGGGACTGAGCGTGCGGCGTCGATGGCCAGCCGGACCTGACTCTCCGCCTCGGCCAGCAGCTGCGCCTTGAGTTCCGGGTCTATTCCCAGCCTGCGCTCTTCGTAGAGCAATGGGTCCCGTTTGGCCAACTCCACCAGCTCCTCTTTGGTGCGGAGGTCCCCCTGGCCTTGCTTATGGCGGCCGAGCCGAGTACAGATGCACTCCAGCAGATAGGGGCGGGATTCCAGGCGAACAAACTCGGCGGCCTCCTGGGCCTCTTTGTAGACCCATTGCACATCGTTCCCGTCGATCCGGGAGTGGCGGATTCCATACGCGCTGGCCCGGTCTTCCACATGGGGCACCGGCAAATAATGCTCAGGCCGCACGTTCCCCGCCAGCCCGTTGTTCTCCACCACCAGGAGCATCGGGACATTATTCACGGCTGCGATATTTAGTCCTTCATGAAATTGGCCGTTGGCCGTAGCTGCATCCCCGCAGACCGCCACCACTATCCCGTCAGACTTCTTGTAATTTCGCAGGGCCCAGCCAACGCCGGCGGCCACGCTTATCGCCGAACCAACTAGCTGGAAGCTATGGGCCAGGCCGTACTTCATGGCCGTCATGTGCATTTCTCCAGCGCGCCCCCCACAGACGCCAGATGGATGCCCCAACAACTCCGCGACGAGCAAGTCCAGAGGAACGCCCTTGCTCAAGGCCCAGCCCATCATTCGATGATGCACGACCAGCAGGTCCTGGGGCTGGAGCGCCGCGCAGGTTCCAACAGCGATAGCCTCCTGGCCGGTAGACAGGTGGGCGTCGAAGCCTTGGCCGGCATCGCATAGCTGCTGGATCGCGGTTTCCATGGTCCGAATTAAAACCATCTGTCTATACAAGTCCACGGATGGCCTCCAGAATCTGCTCCCTGCTGGGCAGCATCCGGGCCTGCCCCTCCCTGCTGGCGGGAATGGTCTCCCGGGGCGCCCCCAGCCGGACAACCCTGCACAGGAACTCTTCAGTAATCCTTGCCGCTATTTCTGCCCCGACCCCCGCATAGGCCACATCGGGCTCCACCACCAAGACGTTTCCAGTCCGCTCGGTCGAATCAAATAAAGTGGCCCAATCGATGGGGTAAAGAGTCTTGAGGTCAATCAGGTCCACCGTTCTGATTTTCTCCTGCTCCAGGACCAACTCGACAACCTGGCGCATGAGGCCGTAGGTGACGATGGTGAGGGTTGGCCGCGGTGGACGCATCCTCATGCTCGCCTGGCCGAAGGGTATCGCCATTTTCCCCACACCGTCCATGTCCTCGGGCCGGGTCTCGCTGTCTTTGATCATGCGATCTTCAAAAAAGAGTGTCACCTCCGGCATGTTCAGGGCGGTCCACATCAATCCATACGCATCCCTGGGAGTAGATGGGATGGCTATATTTAAGCCGGGGATATGCACGAAAAGTGCCTCTGGCCTTTGACCCGTCGTAGGACCACCCAAGAGAAATTCGCTGCGGATGACGATGGTGCGGGGTGGCTCGCCGTCGGGGAGCACGAAGTTCAGCTTTGCTGCGGTGTTTGCGATGGAGTCGAAGCTGCGGTACAGGAAGTCCGAGGTGATGACATCGACGACTGGCTTCACCCCCAGCAGAGAGGCACCCACTGCGAAATTTGTGTTCGCATCTTCTGAGATGGGGAGGGTCACCACTCTATCAGGGAAGTCTCTTTCTATCTGTGGTGCATCGTAGTGCTGTTTAATCATCGCGCCCTCGCCGAACAGATAGATGGACGGGTCCAGCTTCATGGCGTCGTAGAGGGCGCGCCCGATGGCATCGCGAATCAGATGCTGGCGAACAAATGGGTTCTTAGTCACGGCCCTTCCAGCTCTTGATGGTGCGCTCCAGTCCCTCCTCCAGCGCAATCTCTGGATGCCAGCCCAGGACCCTCTTCGCTCGGCGCGAGTCGGCGCACATCCGGGTGGGCGGGTTGGAAGGCTCCTGAATCGTTAGCTGGACGCCGAAGCGGTTGGCGATGATATTTGCGATGGTCTCCAGGCTGGTCTCCAGGCCAGTGCCGATATTGATTGACCCCACATCATGGCTCTCGAGAGCCATGATATAGGCCCGGACTATATCGTCGATATAGACCCAGTCTTTAGTAACCTGGTGGCCCCGGAGCTCGAAATCGCCGGCCATGGCCTGCTGTAGTTTGTCTGGAATAAAATAGCCTTTTTGTTGCCCTGGCCCAAAACCATTAAAAAGTCTCAGGGCGCAGTAGCTCAGGCCGTGATTATCAAAAAACAACTGGCACAGTTGCTCGCCCAAAAGCTTGGTGGTGGTGTAGGTGTCCTGAAGCCAGAGTGGATGCCGCTCGTCGGTGGGCAGATACCTGGGCGAAACGCCATACACGTGGGCGGTGCTGGCCAAGACGAACCGCTTGGCCCCGGCGGCCACCGCCAGCTTCAGCACGTTGTGGGAGCCCTGCACGTTCACCCGGAAGGCCCTCTCGGGGTCCCGGTCGCACACCGCGGGGGAGGCGACGGCCGCCAGGTGGATCACGGCATCCAAGGGCGGTGGAGTCCCGAAGGGCTGAGTGATGTCCTGGTCAGGGAGGTCCCAGCCCAGCACCGTGTGGCCGCCTTGCTCCAGGGCCTGGACCAGGTGGCGTCCGATGAACCCGTTGGCGCCGGTAACCAGCACTCTCATGGCTGCATCCTCTCCCTGACTAGGTCTCTGAACGGCTCGAAGTCCGTGGTGAGGAATCCGCCGGCGGGTGTATTAATCTTCCACTCGATTAGCCAGGACTCCTCTTCAAAGAAACCCATGTGCGGCTCTCCAGGCGCGTTGAAAGAGATTTCACCCGGTTCAAGCACGATTACTACTTCCTGGCCGCCAACCATTTTATGGTACCGTAATCTCCCAGAAAGGAGCATGACTATTTCCGGAACATCGTGGGAGTGTCCTCCCCGTAGAAATCCTGCATTGGAGTGAAATAGCATTAGCTCTTGCTTGGTGGGTAAGAGGATGCTGTATATCGCTCCACGTTTGTCCTCATGGATTAGGGTTAATTCAGGCTTCATTAAGTCAACCTCATCTGTAAGTCCTGTGCATTATCACTCTCGATCTTCACATTCCCATGGGGGCAATAACCGAAAAAGCCCAGTGAGCAATTACAATTCCAGCAGAGGATACGAAATCCGTCCGGGAAGTTCTGTTTCTTCAAAATTGAATAGAAAGAGGTACCCCCACGACGCAGACGGCCTCTCTGTGCAGCACCATCGCCTGCAATATGGTCAAGGGTTAGAAACTCCAGGCGATTCTCGCCGCAGCAGACACATTGGGTGCCTCCGTAATGATTGAATGTCTCCAATCTCAATGTCTCGCGGTATCGCTTCGTGGCAGCACGACACTGCGCCCGGTGCGTCTGCCGGTAGTTGGTGGCAGAAGCAAGAATCTTCTCATGATGCGTCTGCCGGTAGCGCTCACTGGCTGCGCGAATGTTTTGGGGGTCTTTATACGGCATAACGTCTACTCCAAAACTAGAATGCTCTGCCCTCGCCCCCGTCCACCACCAAGCAAGCCCCGTTAATATGGCGGGCCTGCTGCGAACAGAGAAAAACCACCGCCGCGGCCACATCCTCGGGGGTGCCCCGCGATGGCTCGGTGTCCTTGCCCTGGATGGAGATGAAACCCGGCGCCACCGTGTTAAACGTGACACCGCGTCCAGACAAGGTGGGGTCCACCGCCAGGCCCTTCATCAGCGCGATCTCCGCGCTCTTCGCCATCATGAACCATGGTTTAGAGCCAGCCTCCCGTCCATGTATCGAGGAGATCGTCACCACCCGGCCCCAGCCCCGCTGCAGCATCGTCGGCAACAAGGCCCTGGTGAGCTGCACCGCGGCACCGGCATTTTTCTGATAGACCTGCGACCAGATCTCCATAGGCGTCTCCAGCGGCGTGCTTCCCCACCGTCCACCGCCCCCTACATTGTTAATAAGGATGTCTACACCGCCCACCTCCAGGATCTGTTGCGCTAGGAGTTCGACCGATTCGGAAACCAGGGCATCGAATTGGTGTGCCTGGCACTCGCCAGGGAGACCGCGAACTCGGCCCACGGCCATGGCCAGGCGCTCCATCGTGCGAGAGGCAATGTGTAGCTGACACCCCTCCTCCGCCAGGGCCAGGGCAATCGCCAGGCCAATGCCATGAGACCCGCCGGTCACCAGCGCGGTCTTACCTTCAAGCCCAAGGTTCATATCGGCTTCCAACAAAACAGGCTGTAGCCCTCGATGTACTTACTTCCAAAAAAGGATCGCTTCTGCTCCAGAATCTCTATGACCCCGTGGGCCGCCAGCGCCGCCATGTGGGCTGGAAACCCTTCCCAATATTTTCGTGCCTTGTGGTACTCGATGGCGGTCTGGTCCACCGGGTTGGCCGGGTCGTACCACTCGACAATGGGTTCGACGTGGACACACAAGGCCGGTTTGTTGGCCAGCAGGTACTCCAGGAAGGCCCCCCATTTGCTACCCGTCTGCTCCAGCGCACCTACGGTCCAGACGCCGGCACCGGGCACCAGCTTCACATCGTAATCCGGTTGAAAGAAATCAAACACCTGGCGAGTGATGCCCGCCGGCAACGAGTCCAGGGCCGAAAGGGCCCAGTCCAGCCCCATCAGCCTTTTCGTAGGATACAGACCGCGGGCCGCCACCAGGTTCCAGCCGTTGCCGCAGCCAAACTCGTAGATCGCGGCAACATCACGCAAGTAGGCCCGAAGCACGTTGGCACGGAACCGCCGATACCACATTGTCTCCAGGTATTGATGGCTGGGCCGAACGAACTGCTGGTTCACCCGCAACACTTGGGCCGGTTTTATAAAAGGCGGGGCGCCTGGCTGGGATGTTGCCCACACCTGGCGCCAATGCTCACGGCTCGGCTCACCTGCTGGTTTGAACTGACCGCTGGACACCTCCGCCAAGATTTCCTGGCACAAGGCATCCTGCTGGGCTGGGTCCAGGATCTCGTAGTGTTCAGGGGTCAGCAGCTCAGCCCTCATACCCCATCCTTTTGGGCGGCGCCTCGATCAGGATGAAGGGGCCAGGTTCTTCTACCGCGCGCTGGTAGGCCGAATACACGTGCTCTGGCTCGGTGATTTTGATGACGGTGATGTGGGGACACAGGAGATGGAAAAGGTGCGAGTATTCCTGACTATGTTGTGGTCCCGAGTAAATCGGCGCGATGCTCCCTGGCATACTACGAATAATCACCTTGGGGTTGCCCCCGCCCATTGCGGCCCATCTGTCTAGATGATTGCAAAGCTGATTCATAGCGATAATCAGGAAATCTTCTCTGGGATAGACACTTACGACGGGCGAGAACCCCCCTAGCCACAGGCCAAGCCCTAATCCCATCTGCATATCTTCTGCCACAGGAAGCTCGACCTTCTTCTCCAGTGGGACCCCCATCAGTGTCTGGTGTAGCAGATGTCCAGGGTCTACCACGCTCTGACCAATAAACACTGAGTTGGGGAGTTGTCCCAAGCGCGTCATTGCACTAGTAAGCTCTTCAACCCAGTTCATCTCTCCACCTTGACATGCCCATGTGGGCAGTACCCATGGAAACCGAGAGAGCAATTGCAGTTATAACAGAGTACCCGAAAGCCAGGAGGATAACCCTGGTCTCGCAACCACCGATAGATGGCCACTCCTGCCCCACCTTTCGTTACTTTGCGACGGTGCTCTGCGCCCTTCCCATCAGAATGGTCTATTGAAAGGAATTCGAGATGTGATTCACCACAACAACAACAAAAGGTGCCTCCATAGGCGTTAAAAACTTGCCCTTTAAGCCGTGCAACCCTCTCTCGCCTTCGTGCCTTACAATATTGGCTATTAGCCCTCCCCCACGCTGCCCATTTGTCCTTATGAGCTTGATAATAACCGCGACCGTAGACTCGCCGTTCCTCTTTATGGGTCTGGGCATACACTCGCTGCCGAGCTAGCCGATGCTCCTTGTGGGCCTCGTTATAGGCCCGCTGCCGTGCTAGCTCTTGTTCCTTATTTGCTTGATAATATGACCGCTGATGCGCTCGCTTTTCCTCTGGGTCTTTATACGGCATAAAAACTGCCTCCTTCCAACACGCCACCTCTGACAGTAGCGTGCTGGTCAGAGGCAGCACAGATACATTATAGCTCAGCTTTTGAGGAAATCCATCATGCCATGACATCTGCGCGCTCCCCAGCAGCTGCCCGACCGGCCTGGTCGAATTCAACCCTCACGCCTACCCCATAGTGAGCCCACCCCTCCCGGTCGTAGCAATACCGGATGACACGCCCTTCCGCCCAGCTGTGCGTTCGCCAGATCGTCTCTCCGATGGTGTTGTGCTGATGGGGGACTCCCCAGACCTGATGTGTCGGCGTATTGGTCGATAGTCCGTTGCACTCGATAACAAAGGTGATGGGCAGGTTAAAACCCCAGGCGTATTTCATCGCCTCGTGGAAGGCGCCGGTCTCCGCTGCCATATCACCACAGAAGCACCAGACCTTCTCGGGCTTGCCCTGGCGTTTCAACCCTAAGGCGGTCCCCAGGGCGATGGGGAGACAGCCAGCCACGATGGCCGAGCTGTAAAAGCGATGGGCTGGAAACTCCAGGTGGATCGAATGCCCTGCGATGACCTCGGCCATCACCTGCTCCCGAGGGATGCCCTTCAAGAGCGCATGGTAGTGGCTACGGTAGGTCGAAAAACACCAATCGTCGGGGCGCACATCCTGGAAGATTTCCAGGAGCTGGCGTTCGTTGCCGCGGGAGAGGTGGACTGGAGCTCGAATCCGCCCCTGCAAATAGATGTCCCGCACCTCCTCCTCGAAGGCTCTGAGGCCCTCCACGGTCCAGGTGTTCATTCTAGCGGTGCCTCGCACTTGCTGCAGAATCCGGCCTTAACATCGGTCACAGTGAGTTTTTGGGTGCAAGACGGGCAGTTATACTGGCCAAGCGTTGCCATTAAACTTCGCATCATATTCAGGTACATATTCATCCCATTGTCAGGTCCGCTAGGCGCTGGCAGAGAGGGAGGCGTGTAGGTGTAGATGTGTACATACTCGCCTACTTTGAAACGTATCAGCTCCTCGGCGCTAATACCCATGTGAGATGCCTGACGTTCCAGGGCCTCAGCTATCGAGTCTTCCAGATTGACGCTAAGGGTTTTCATGGTGGACCTTCTCATTCATGCGAAACTACAAACTTTGCACAGTGGCAGATCGGGTCGTCGCCCGGCGTTGTGAGTGTCCGTCAGCGCCTTCAAGCGCTCCCCGCGCCAGATGTCCAGCAACTTGTCCTCGGGGAACTGGCCTAGATTCAAACTCGGCTCCTTCAGGCCGTCAAAGCAACATGCGGCCCCCACCTCTCCCTGATCGAATACAGTGAGGCCGTCGAAAATCGAGCGGCACGGTAGCGTCACTGGGACCTTGGGCCCCTTCCCTGGCCAGCCAGCAAAAGACCGCGGGCTCACCGTGACCTCGCCGAATTGACGCCAGTATTCCAGGAACAGATCCCGCTCCAGCTCGGTGACAATCTCCTGGTCGTAGACCATAGAGACGTTGACCCGGACATCCGGCCGCCGGTCCCGCAGGTTATGCACCGCCTGGACCGCGTTGAGCATGAGCTTACCTGGCCGCCGGTGCTGGCGCTCCCAGGTCTCACTGAAAAACGAGTTAATGGAGAAATTGACGTAGGCCAAGGTGGGGATGAGCGCCAGCTTCTCCAGGTTCTCGGGGTTCAGCAAGATGCCGGTCGTCACCAGGGCGATCTCCGTCTTGGGCAGCTTGCGGGCCATCATCTCCAGGATCGCGACCCACTCCTTGTGCATCAGGAGCTCCCCATAATTTGTTGGGATAATCTCCTTCAGGGGCTTGCTCCAGGCAGCGATATCATCCAGGAGCTTCTCCAGGAGGGTCATGTCCATGAAAGTCATGGGGGCCTTGATCTCGTCGCGGCCCCACAGGTGGCACCAGGGACAGGCCGCCGAGCAGGCCCTGGCGGTCTCGACCTTGACCTGCCTGGGGAACTCTGGCAGCGTGTACCGCACTAGTTCGAACCGGTTGAGCTCCTTCGTCGGGTCTTTGATGCCAATTGCCTGGATCACCGTTTCCTCGGGACCGCCACCGGAGCGTAGAAGGTAGGGCACTCGCATTTTCGCGTGCTGGCCGGAGCCTCATGGGAACGCCGGCAGCCGTGCCGCCCGTGGTTACGTCGGTGGTGGCCGCAGTCAGTGCATAGAGCGGTACTTTTCAGCATTTTAAAGCCCCCTCCTCATGGAGCTTCTGCAGAAACCGCAACGCGATTGTCACCTGCTCAATGAGCGCTTCCATGCGCTTCTTTGCGGTGGCGGGCCGCGGCGCCATCTGGTCCTGCCAGCCGAGAGCGCTGAGCGCCATCTGGAGGGCGTAGCCACGGCATCCCTCGCAGTGGTCAGAGCGATGGGTGTTGTCCTCTGTAAGCTCATCCATGAGATGGCTGAAAAACCTGTCCCGCAGCGGGGAAGGAACCGACAAGGGAAGCAAGTCTGTTTCCTCTTGCGCCCTCTCAACCGCAGCTTTGAGCCTGCCGATAAACGCCTCTTGGTCCTTATCCATTACCACCTCGCCCCCCTCGTTACCTCGGCCATCACCGCCAGCCAGCGGGCCACCACGTTCCGGTAATCCCACCGTTCCAGTGCCCGGGCCCGGCAGGCCACCCGGTCCATGGTCTCGCAGGCCTTGATGGCCGCAGCCAGCTCGCCCCGTCCGGCAATGACTCGGCCGGTGACATCTTGATCAATGACCTCCGACATGGCCCCCTGGTCGTATACGATGCAGGGAATCCCGCAGAGCATCGCTTCACAGCATTTATGGCTGTGCGCCTCCCCGAAACCAGGCGGGTAACTCACCGGGTAGATAAGCGCTTTCGCCCCCTGCAGGAGCGCCAGCTTATGCGCTTCGGTCACCTCGCCGTGATACACGATGTCCTGGCCGTCGCACTGGGCCAGCACCTCGGCCACATAGTCCGGCGGGTCTCCGGGAGTCACCGGGCCGACGATCTCCAGCCGCTGCTTCAGTGACCGACAGGCCTGAATAGCCTCCACGCAACCTTTGTCGGGTGCGAGCTTTCCGATGAACAAGAGGTATTTTGCCGCGCATCCGTCTCTCGGCGTGAAATAGTCCCCATCGCCGCATATCGGGTCCAGGACCCTGCACTCCTGCTTCTGGATGCGGCGGAAGCGCTCCGCCTGCCACTCGGACAGCGCTACCACGTTCTTGGTCGGCGCTGGCGGTTGCATAATAAGTGGGTCATGCCAGATGGGTGACAGGTGAGGCAACCACCACTCTGCGCGCCCCACCGGCTTTGAGTGGGAAAAGTCCAGCCAGAGGCTGGTTTCATTGAACATGCGCATGACCGCTGGCAGCAGATTCGGCTCTCGATAGTCTTGAAGGGGCGGCCCCGAACTGTACCGGGATGTTCCGCGGGGCACCACACTCCCATTGGGGCACACGCAGCCCAGGTCCCAGGTCCTGCTGGAAACGGCTGCTCCTGCAGGTTTGCATTGCTCCAGCAGGCCCCGCAAGAAGAGAACCACCAGTCTTTCGACGCCTCCATAGCCGTCTTTGCCCAGTGGATAGATCGTGGGGGCGACTATCACCAGGGAGCTCTCGGTCAAGTGACGCTCTCCCTTTTCCGCGTGGGATGAGGCAGGATGAGACAAGGGGCTCTCCGGTCCACCAGATAAAAGGCGCCTGAAGCCATCATGCGCTGTTGCAGCTCTATATCTAAATTGCCATGCTTCCACTCGCTCGTTTCATCAAACCCGCCAGCTTGTCGTAGTAACGACAGGGGCGCGGAGTCGTTGCGCCCTCCCCACCACCACTTTGGTTCAGCCGTGTGGAGGTAAAGGTCGCTCTCGATGACGTTAGATGTGATGAAGCCCATACGCCAATCTGTCCCTGGCGCTTCTGGCCATAGGGGATGGAACGGTTCCAGCCAGATGGATATCAAGTTCTCCTTGGTAGGATGCTCGAAGCCAGGCTTGAGCGGCACTGTAATGGGCGGCAGATGTTCAGGGTACGTGATAGGGGTCTCACCCACCTTGACCGTAAGCATATGGGCCTTAGCCGCCGTCTCGGGGGTCCGTCCGTAGACCGATTGTCCTGAGCAGGTTATCCCATCGATCAGGGGCCCGCTGATCAACACGTTAGGCCCAAAGCGAGAGTAAATATCCCAGTGCCTTTCCAGGCAGGTCGGATGAGGGTAAGCATAATCGGCCATGAAGTAGATGAGCTCACCTTCGGCTACGGCGAGGCCGGTATTCACTGCAGTAGCGGTGGCCGAGTATGGTCTGATTTCCCTGGACGGAAGGTGTTTGTATGAGAAGGCGCCATCGATATGTTCCGCTACTGCCTCGCAACGTTGATCGTGCAGATCGTCTACCAACACCCATTCCCACCGGCTCCGGTCCAGGGTCTGGTCTCTTAGCGCTTGGACCAGGGTGTCGATGTAGCCTGGCCGGTAGGTAATCGTGAGCACAGTGACTCTGGGTTTTGCGCTCACGGGAGAGACACCCCCTGCGGCGTGGCCACAGCCAGAAGTTCATGCTGCGCCTGAAGCCCAGTGTGGGCCCACGACTGAAAGCCGCATTCTTTGGCTCGGAGACAGTATACGAAGTCTTCGGAGGTCCGTGGGATCAAGGTCCCGCTTTCTTCGCGGATCGACTCCAGATCCATGCCCCAGGCGAACGGCCGGGGATGCTTGGCCATGACGGCCTGGACGCAGCGTCGGGAAATCAGTGTGACCCCCATGCCCAACACATCCACTGGGACGATCTGCCCCCGTTCATATGGGGGCATTCGGAACCCGATGTGTTTCCCTGTCTGATCGTAGGTTGCGTTACCTGCGACTATGTCGAAGGGAGGCCCGCGCCGGGTATAAATGGCGCCAATCAGATCACGGCCGGTTTCGATGAGGCGGGGGACCACATCCGCAGGCGGAATTGTGTCGCTGTCCCAGTACAGGATGTGGCCGAACTGGGAGTCGATCATATCCTTTAGGCCGATATTCCGGGCGGCGTCGTAGGGAAACCCCTCCACGTACTTGAACTCGGATCCTGGAGGTAGCTGCAGTGACCGGAAGGCGCGGCACCACCACCGGGAATGTTTTAATTCAGGCGGCGTGATGATGCACACCAGGACGCGCTCGCGGCGCATTTTCATGATTTCCCAGGCTCCGGGTGCCATGAATCCTCCTATCTTTTCTCACAGAGGTGTAGGGCGAGCTTGGGCTCCCTGCAGTCTAAGCAGAGCTCGATCTGGGTAATTACCTTGAGGACCACCACGTTCCCTGCCGGGTTGGTCTCCCAGTAGGCCAAGCATTTCTGGCAGCGGGACCACCAGGTGGCTATCGTCCCAGGGGGAGGTCTGGCGATCAGAACCGCGGATACTTTGCCGCAGTTCATCGGGCACTGGTTAGCCACGATCTCTTGTTTGGTCGGGGGCAGGTTAGCAAGGTTTCCGTATTTTTGGTTCATCATTGCTCGCCCTCCTCAGGGATGATATGCCACTTCTCCAACTCCCCATCATCCAGGACAATCAAAAAATAGGGAAACTCGAACCGGCACAATTCGCAGGCCTCACCATGGCAGCGCTCGATAATTTCCTCTTTACCGGTTGACGTGTTGCGGAGCTTCATATTGGCCATAGCTCTCTTTTTGGGTTGTCACTGGGTCATCTCCCGTCCTCCCTGACCGGGTTCCCGCCGAAGTTTGCTAAACTCCTGTTCTATTGCTTCTTGGAGTGTCACAAGTCCAATGGTGACAACGTGCTGACCGTCTGGGAATAAATCCCACAACACTTTTTCGACACAGTAAAATTCATGCCCGAAACGCACTCGGTCTCCCTCGCCGGGAAAGACAGGTGCATTAGCCGGCTTCACAATCGGTTGAGCGTTCTCCTCATCTTCTTTGACATCTTTGCTTAGGTAGTAGATAACGACAGGCATGTCTCACCTCTATCAAACCTCATGATAAGGGAAGTTGCTGGTGTTGCGAAGCTTCATAGGCTGTAGCTAATCTCCGCGGCGCTCTTGTAGGCCTCAATGATGAAGTCGGTTTTGACTTCTTCGTAGCCGTTCGGGCCAAGAATCCCAGGGTGGTCGAGGGTGTTAACCTGCCAAAACCCCGCCTCCTTAAACAGTCGTGTGGCGAAGGGACGGCTCAGTGCAGCCTTATGGAAGTTCCCCTCATAGTCGCCCCCCCCGAAGAGCATGTTGGAGAGCTGATCGGTCATCCCCTCCGGCCCTGCGTCGACAATCTTCTTACATTGGGCCCAGGTGTCCGCGGTGACCAGGACCACAATGCCCCCGGGGGCCAGGATGCGATAGATCTCGGCGATGACGTTGCGGATCAGTTTATGGGACACGTGCTCAAGCCAAAAGCTCGAATATGCCCCCTGGAAAGAACTGGAGGGCAGCGGCCAGGGAGTCTTGCTCAGGTCGTGGACGATATCGACCATGGGGCCATTTCGGGCATCGATGTTGGGTCGGAAGATCGGCATACCGGTAGCGTCGCCCGGGCCGCCGCCCAGCTCGATGATTTTATCCCCGGCCTTGAAGGGGCAGATGTAGGGCTTATGCTCTTCCATCACGGAGCTCCTGGAAGACCTGCACGTAACGCTTACGAATCTTCTCCCAGAGGTACTCTTCAGCCCGCCTCCGGCCGTTAGCTCCCATCGCCATGAGACGAAAAGAGCCAGTTTCCCTGGCCCAACGAATATCATCGGCCAATGCCTCAGTGTCCGCTGGCGGCACCAACCAACCGGTGCCAGGGGAGTAAGTGCTGCCTGCAATTACCGCGTCGGAGGCCCCAGCGCCGGTGGAGGCGATGACCGGCATCCCGTAGCTCATGGCCTCTACCACCTCAATGCCCCAGCCTTCGGCCACACTCGGTTGAACGTAGACCGTAATTGCATTGTAGAACGTGGCGACGTCTGGAACATACCCGGGCAGGCAGAATTTCCCCTTGCCAGCCCGAGACTGGATGTAGGATGCCCATTGCTGGCTGCCCTCGCCTGCGATGATCAAGCGCGCGTCGGTCCAGCCCAGGGCGGCCCAGGCGTCGATCAAGTATGGAACTCCCTTGTCAGGCCCAAGCCCACCAAGGTATCCAACGGTGAACTCCTCCGGAAAGGGAGCCACGTGATCCGGCATGGACTCAATACCGTGGGGGATGCGGACCAGGTTGGTTACTCCCTCGCTGCGCAGGAAATCCTCAGAATGGCTGCTGGGCACGATGACCAGGTTAGCTTCCAAGTAACCTTTCTTGTGCTGGGCCCAGAGGGTGTCGTTGTCGATGTGGGGCAGGTTCGCGCCGAAGCCTCGGAGCTCTCGCTCTTTGCGGGATGGCTCCCGGGCGTGCGCTGGGCAAGTGTAAGAGACGGTTACGCCCCGGCTTTTCAGGTACCGGATCGTCTCGGTGTAACAGCCGGAGTAGATGTGGGCGTGCTCCAGGCTGTCAAAACGAGGCTGATGGAGCTGGGCGAGTGCGAAATAGTCCCACAGATAGGGCACGTCCAGATTGGCATACACGGCCGGGCGCACGTCCTGGAGTTGTAAGACTCCGACCTCCTCCTCACCAAAGACCTCCTTGAGAGCCAGGAGCTCGTTCTTGGTGACCTGGCCGGCTCCGCCAGGTGCGCCTACAACATCCCCGCAGATAAGCACGGCGCGGATCATGGAGGCGGTCCTTCCTCGGGTACTTGGGGGCCGACCACCGGGGCAGCAGGCCCAACCATCCGGACTGTGCCGCGGCGTTTACACTCCGGACAAGACCGTGGTTCGGCGGTACGAGCCTGCCACAGAAAGCCGCAGACAGAACAACTGCGTAAGCCGAATGTCACACGTGGCACGAATCGATGGTAATAATAACCGCAGGGGAAGTCAAGGCAAAAAGAGGGGGTGGTAGAGGAAAAGGAGAGCTGAACCCCCACCACTCCAACAGGGCCGAAGCCCTATTTAAGTATAATAGTCATCGGGGTCTACGATGAAGCCAATGTTATTGACAATCCCCGCGCTGAAAGTGCCCGAAATAACAACCGCATAGACCCCTGACAAGAAGTACCGGCCGCGAAGATTTTCCTCCGGGATAGTCCGGTCTTGCGTTGGGTTAATAATAAAAGGGCCCGCAACAATGGTACCGGTGATGCTGCCATCCCGGTAGACCACGGTCATTGCCGCAGTCTCTCTGTTCTGAAAGTGTATATTCAACAATTTAATGCGGGCGACGTTGGAAACCACTCCCGACAAAATGGTGAAGCCCGAGGTGTAGTTGTTGGCGCCGGAGAGGACATCCTGGACGAACTCGCTGGCCCGGAAGAGATCCATTCGGTCGACGATGGCCCGGTCGCGGCCCATCGCCTGTTGTCGGGCGATGATCTGTTCGGCCATGGTTAAGTCCCGCCCCGGCCGTTAGCGGCTTCAGTCGCCCCGCCAAGTCCTCGCATCCAGCCTGGAGCCTGCATCAGAGTCCTGCCGCCCAGGGTGATAATCCTGTGGGCCTGGGCCAAGATTTCGGCCTCGGTCATCCCCTCGATGCAAGACACGCCATAAACCGTGATGTAGAAGTTCATGCGAATCGTGATGGAACTGGGGCGGGCGTAGGGATGATAGCCGTAAAAGGCGGGATGCTGGCCACGCACGCTGTAGAACTCGGTGATCGGGCTGGGCCACAGACCCGGCGACATATCGCCGGAGATATAGCCGATGGGATCAACGCCAGGGTTGCGGGTCCCTACCAGGCTGCCGCGGTCCACGCCGGAGGGATACTGGCGGTAGACCCGGGCATAAGAAGGGGTGATGCCATAGAACCCCTGGTATATGACCTCGGCGAACTCCGGCTCTAAGATGAACCGGTTGGAAGCGTCCTGAATCGTGTTCCAGCCGGTGCCCGCGGCGGCCAGGGCGGTTGCCGCGCCGATGGAGAACTCGGCGCGATTATTGGGATACTCGACGGCCTCGATACGGAACGGGTAGAGTTTGACAGCACTGCCCTCAAGCATCTTGAGGGCAATGATGTGACCGATATCGTGGAAGCGGTCCGTGATGGCTACCGGGTACCCCATGTGGCCTCCTAGTAGCCAAATGCTCGGATGTATGCTCTCGTGCCAGACACAGCGGTGCCGGACAGTAGTTGGGCTTGGGCAGTATTAAAGTTGAAGAAGCCCGAGCCTCCGATGTTCAGTCGGCCGGATACTGGTCCTATGAAGCCCGAGACGAGGAATGGGTGGCCGGATAAAATGGTGATAGGGAGCCCGGAGATGTTCACGGTAACGAGGCCGGACCCCAGGGTGTACAGCTCCATGCGGCCGGAGCCGGCGTTGCCCGGGAAGTCGGTGGCATTGGGCCGTGGGTCGTTAAGCAGGGCGCCCGAGATGGCTTGAGCGGTGACCACCTCCACCCGCCTCATATACGCGCTCAGATCGATGGACTCGCCGCCCGGCTGGAGCCCGGCATCCCGGTACTCGAAAATCGACAGGACCTCGACCCAGGGGTTGCCCGCGTCGTCCCGCCTGGTAAAGACGATAGGGGAAATCAGCGTTCCCACGATAGAATCTCCTTAGCGCTGGGTTCAGCTCCGGCTTAGGTCTGGACTGTGGTGGGCGCCTGGTTCCGGGCCAGATCGCCCATGACAAACGCGATGCCGACCAGGACAAGCTCCTGGGTGGCCGCGCTAATTGATCGGACCTGGACCAGAGGCCGCGACTTCGGCCGCCAGATCTGGGGCCGGATGCGGGCATATCGGACCTGGTTAGGGTTATCCGCGTACCAGCCGTGGCGGATCACGTTAACGGGATAGCTGGTGCCGCCCAACTGGACATAGACCTCTTCCACGGTAGGAAGCCCGCCCTGGGTCCAGGCGACCGCCAGCGGAATGACGCAGGCCCGCTTGTCAACGTTGATGGCGGTGGTGTTGTTGGTATCGAAGCCAATCCAGTAGTCGTTACCGGAGGTGAAGGTGACGCTCCAGTCATTGTTAGGGGTCTCGGTGGCGCCGGTGGTTCGCAGCACATAGCCAGCCCGGATGAGCTGCATGGCCAGCTCGGAATCTCCGGCGAACATGCCACGGAAGGGCGCGGCGCCCAGCTCGGACTTAGCCACCTGGAGCCCTGCCCTGATGTTGGCGTAGTTGTCCTTGAACAGGTCTTCCAGAAAGGAGTTGTGGGACGCTATGAATTCATAGAGTTGCTTCTGGAGCAGCGCCTCTTCGGTGACAGTCAAGGCTACCCCGTTGAATTCCTCGTTCTCAAATATTACAACTGGCACGGAACTTTCCTCCTGTGGCCATAGGGCTTATTTTTAACGAGTACCGCGCCCCCAGCGTGGCCTCCCGGGACGCTGACGAGAAGCTCAGAGGATGGTTCTTTCCTTGTCGTCCACGACGGCCCAGGCGTTAGCCTCTCTGCCATCCCGCCCAGATCGGGCTCCGACCAGGGCCCTGCGACGTGCCTCGGCCTCTCGGAGCGCCTGCTGCTGCCCTCCGCGCGCTAGTGGAGTGCGGGGAGTCCCCTGGATCAAGAACTTCTCGGCGCCGACCCAGCCAGCCACGGTGGCGCCGGAAATGGCCGCGGCTTTGCCGACCTGTTGAAGCATGGGCTGGTCCACCATAGTCTGGATGACCACCCCGCCAAGGATCAAACCACCGGTGGACATGAGACCGATCATCTGGCTGGCCTCCCAGGCCAGGCGCTGCAGACCGCCCCCAACAACCCCGGTGCCGCTTTCGATCAAGATGGTGCCCAAGTCCAAGCGTGGCATGTTCAAGCCTCCTGATTTCTATCCTTGGCGGGGGACAGAGCAAAAAGAAAACCCTTGGCAAGGAAACTCTCTGCTTCGTCCCCGCCAAGGGTTTTCAGCGGCGTTTAAATTCCGCTGATTAGCAGTCTATGGAGACAATTCTCAAAAGTCAAGCGGTTATGAGAATTCTCAACCAGTTGCAAAGGCCTTCAGATCCCGGATGACACTGTGGCAGAAGCTGGGATAGCGGCGCAATACTGCCACGTTATCGGGGACCACCTCCTCCAGAAGGCCTAAGATCTCTTCGTCCGACATCCGGGCTAAATGATTGACGCCCGGCCTGGCGAACACCGACACCTTGGGAACGCGGTAGCCAGTCTGACGGAGCAGCTCTGCCAGGGTAAGATTCTTCTGGGCTGCTTCTTCCATTCCTTGAGCGGTCCAGCCGTCACAGATGTTGATGGCCACTTCTTGCAGCTTGCGCTCCGCCCGTACTTCGATAAGCGCGGAAGTCAACGATGGCTTATCCGGCATTGGGCACCCCCGAGGGCATCAGTAGCTCCTCTGTTGGCTCCCTGGCTGGGGGCTGCGGTGCTACAAAGTCGGCCAGGTGGGCCCGGTCGACCAGTTCCTCTTCTTCGCTGACCGGTTGCTCCTCGCCAGCTTCATTCATGATTTCTCGGGGCTCGGCCGGGGATTCCCAGGACTCGGCCGGGGGTTCCAGCTTGCCCGTCGCCATAATTTCACCAGTCAGGCTCTGGAGGGCGCCACAATCAGGGTATGGACAGGTGAACTCTTTGACGTTCTCGGGTAGCTTCATCACTCGGAGACATGCGACGCAGAAGCCATTGTAATCCAGCTCTTTTTGAGAGACGGGTTGAAGAGCAACGGATTCTTCTTCGCGGTCTTGCCTGTGAGCCCGTTCGGTGGCCGTGAGCAGATCGCGGCCAAGCTGGAACAGCTCGGGTAAACGCTGGCGCGCCAACTGGACCACATCACGCTTACTCTGGATGGCGCTGTACCTCTCGTAGTCATCGAGGGACATATGCCCTTCTTGGTCACCGATGGTAACTTTAAAGCCAGCTTCCTGACTGGGCGGGTTTAGGATCTTATCCAACAACTTCGCGCCGATTCCCGGCAAGACCGCATCCAGGCTGGCAAAGGGATCTCTGGGTTGCCCTTGACGCTCAATCAGGTCTGTCAGTTTCAAAAGGATCGCGTTAGACCGCTCCTCCGCAGCTTTTCGGTCTCGGGCTTCGATTTCCAAACGGTGGTCTAGGTCTTGTTTAATGAGTGCCACCGCGTTGGTGGAGTCGCTCCGAGCGCCCTCAACCATCAGCTTAACTATCTCCAGGGTGGAATTTCCCGCAGCGGGATCAGCGCGAGGAGCTAATGCCGCAGTGGTAAGATTTCCCAGCACTGTCACCATCGCAGCTAGTGTTGGCGACTCGGCCGGCGTCGCAGGGGCCGCAGCCTGGGTCTTCTTGTCCTGCTGCTCCTCCTGCCGGTCGGCCAGGTGCAGGGCTTCAGAGAAGGACATGCCGCCGGGGTCGTCTGGCTCTACCATCACCACCTCGCCTTTCGCAGCAATGAACCGGCGGCTAGGCGCCGGCGCAACGCCGGTCACGCGGGTTCTATCAGTCCCAGTGCTGCCGAGCCCGGTGTAC
>ERZ1292623.213-Hain-H51-01um-R1-213-length-65642-cov-10_pt1 | contig 65642 bp, 63 predicted proteins | sample MGYA00564398_ERZ1292623 | MGnify/ENA primary metagenome ERZ1292623 (study PRJEB36523, sample SAMEA6512633) | groundwater metagenome | collected 2019-01-07 | study: AquaDiva: Metagenomics assemblies of 32 groundwater samples
GTATTAATTACCAATTTCCCCTTCAGATGGTTCCAAGGTCTTGAGCTTGTTTAGGAATCTCAACTCGCGCCACCACCCCCTCCCCCTCCTCCACCACCGGCACCCCCGCCACCACCTGCACCTCCTCCACCACCCGAGCTTGAGAACGACGATGCGAAGCTAGCACTGAATGACGACGAAAATGCGCCTGCTGAAAACGCACTCCCGCTAAACGAAGACGAGCCTCCGGCATATCCTGCGGCGTACCACTGGGGCGGTGCCACATTCAGGCCATCAAATGCAGCGCCCCATTCTTTTTCCACACCAAATACAATCGCATAGGGTAAAAATTTCTCGAAAAGTTCCGGGGTCAGATTTTGCATGCGATATCGCTCCGCGGTGTGCAGATACATTTTGAACCCTAGTATCTCTTCTTTGAGGATTGCTCCACGCACTGTGCGGTACAGACGGCCATAGCGGGCATAGAGAACAGTGACAAGAGATACGAGCGCGCTCACAAAAAGTACGATAAGCGATTCTGGGGTGAGGGCTGGGAATGCTGTCGGCAACACGACCAATAGAAACACAAGGAGTGCGATCACCCCAGTGACGCCAAACACAGCAAACCCTATCCGTCGTGATGCATCCGCGAGTGACAGCGTCGGAAAAGATGTATGTCGCTGGAATACTCCCAAGTGCACTTCCGCCTCTGCTACTATTTCTTTCTGCAGAGATTGAATCGCCGCGTACAAAATTTTCTGTCGTGACGGGCTTTTGCGAAACCGCCTCGTTGAAAATGTGTGAGTGCCACTCATAAGCGCCAGGAGAAATTGCATTTCTCGCGAACGCAGGCCCTCAATCTTGTCCAATCGTTCAACAATGTATTCTTTGGTACCGAAAGGCTTGTCAAAAATTGCAGTAATACCCCCGAAAGAAGACGCGAAGAACAACAAGAGCGAGAGGCAAACGAATACTCCAAACAGTGTCAGAGAGGGCGCATCCTGCATAGCGAATACATCTCCTAAGAGATAGACACCGAAACCAAAAAACACTACCAGACCAAGCGCACCAATAAATAACGAGACTGGAAAACTGGGCTTGTCTGCCTCGATCTTTACATACCCACGCACGGCCAGATCAACGACCGTGGCGGCCCATGATTTACTATCGACTCTCTTTTTTAGAACTACCGACATCATAGCTGGAGACAACCCCTGGGGTGGCTCATATTGGGGAACAATAGTCCCTGTGCCGCGCGCATGCATCCATGCACGCACTGAAAGAGAAATGGCGTATATAATCGAGCCGACCAGTACTAGTGCTGCCAGAATGTAGATTACATGTAACCAGAGGAAGCCGAGCCAGAATGCGCGATAGTCGATGAGTCCTTTTTGCCAACCAGCAGCAAAGGTAACTGTTGCGTTCGCTGGATACCCACCCGAAACAAATCGGAAGGTATGGTCGTCCGGCCTATCTTGCACCACTGCTCTGTGGGGCTGGGGGTAAAAAGCCATTTGTGGCGCGCTTATCGGTCCAGGCACACGGACCGTAGCTATCACCGAATCAACTGGCACAGAATAATTGCCAGCGAAAACATTCCAGTACAACTCGTCGTGATCGTCGTAGAACCCGAGTGCGCCATGTACGGTGTACTGCAGTGTCCAGGTACGCTCTTCATCGCGCGCATCGTAATACCATTCGATATTAGTCACACCCGCTTCTTTCCAGGTAGTGTATGAGTTCCAACTTTCTGGATCCTCTTTGTTGAGGCGTGTGCGCGAGTACTCTAAAACATTTCCCACAGCATCAAGTACGCGCACATCGGTAATCGCACTAATCTTTTCATGCGGAATACTTCGCCACCCCTGATGATACTCGCCGACAAACGCAAATGTGTGCTGTTCACTCATGCGTACCACACCGTTTGTTTCAACCAGTGCAGTGAGTGAGATATTGCGGTAATGATATGACCGTTCGGTTTCCTGCGCAGTCAAAACCACTGGCGCGACAAGCGCGAGTGCGATGCACAAGAATCCAAGAAACCGATTCACGGATTTAGAACTGCACTTTTACCGGCTCTTTCGCGGCAGTGTCGCCTTCGGCAAGCTCGAAGAAATCGCGTGATGCAAATTTGAACATCCCTCCGATGATATTACCGGGGAACGACTCAAGGCTGGTATTGAGGTCTCGCACGACGCCGTTGTAGAAACGGCGAGCGGCCTGAATTTTGTTTTCAGTGTCAGACAATTCACGCTGGAGCTCGATGAAGTTTTGATTTGCCTTGAGGTCTGGGTAGCTCTCGGAAACAGCAAAGAGTGATTTGAGTGCGCCTGTAAGCATATTGTCGGCGGCCGAATGTTGCGCCACTGTTTGTGCTCCCATAGCTGCAGTACGCGCCTCTGTCACTTTAGTGAGTGTTGCCGCCTCGTGTTGCATGTACCCCTTGACCGATTCGATCAGGTTTGGAATGAGGTCGTAACGACGCTTGAGCTGGACATCAATATCAGACCAGCCTTCCTTAGCTCGGTTGGTGAGCGTGACGAAACTGTTGTACATCACCACGAACCACACAGGGATTAGGATAACGATGGCGGTAATATTGAACTTCCATGGGATCACATCGAATATCGCACTGAGACCCAGCAGGACGATGAGCGCACCAAAAATGACTGATATCATAGAGTTTTTCTAATAGTAACCCCATAACTGTACCACGCGAAAATCGGCCGGCAAGGTCTCTTGGATAACTTTTCACAAGGTGATTGAGTAGCCATTGGGAAGTAAGGTTTCTGGAGTGTAAGACCGGTTAGCGACCAAGAAAACAAGGAGTGGCTACGACTATGTTTTTGGAAGCACCCTTTGTGGTGCGGCCTTGGAGCGCACTCCAGAAACCTTACTTCCCAATGGCTACTCGGGGTGTGGGAATTCACTCAAAATGTCTTGACATAGGAGTAAAACATGCTATTATGAAGTTTGGCTAAGGAGCCAGTTCTACAATAAACCAGAGAAAGAAGGAGGAGCGACATGTCGCTCACTGTTCCGAATAACTGCCGTCGTGTACTGTTTCAATTCATCCTGCCGGGTTCCCTGTTTGGGAAGACCTTCCCGGCCTTCGCCGACGACCTCGGCGTCGAGACACCGGAGCAGGCTGAGACTCGCCAAGAAAAGCTGCGCGCCCATCCGGGCACGAAGCTGATCTCGATCGAGTCCGGACTCGTCACCGGTCGCAACTTCATCGGGCGCGTCGGCGACGATGGCTCGATGGAGTTCGCATCCTCGCCGAACGCCCAGCCGGACCCGATGACCGTCCTGATGGACGCGAGCTTCAAGCTCGCGCGCGTCAAGGTACAGGAGCGCGGCGAGCGTTTGGGCCACATCGTCATCAGCTTCGTCTTCGGACGGAATGAGGACACCTGGAAGCACCCGGTGGGAACGCGCCAGGAGGCAGTCGCGTGGTTCATGGACCTCTTGGAGAACGGGTGGGGGCAAGTTGCCGCCTACCGGAATCCGATGGTCCGCGACGATGTCGTAGTGCCGGATGTGACCGAGTTCGCGGTGCGCCTCGCGCGCAAGGCAAACTCGTTCCCGAAGCACTACGAGTTCGGGGATGAAGTCGGACTCGGCCTGCGCGCAGTCACGAATACGACCCGCGCAGTCAAGGACGCGGCGCGAGCGAAAGCGAGCGCCGCGGACTAAGCTGACCAGCACAGGAAGAAGGGCCGCACCACTGGTGCGGCCCTTTTATGTTGCACAGCATTCATTTTTGTGGCAGAACTCTCCTAGCACGGAGAACACCGTATGGATATGTGGGTAGTTTTATGGCTCGCTCTCGCACTCCTTGCACTGGTTGCTTCCTGCGCAGGGACACATGAAGAAGAAGGAGGCTTCATGGTGATTGGGGGCGCGGTAGCATGCCTTATGTGCGCCTTTTGGGCTGGATCACTGTATTCAAGCAACACCTTGGGTGAGAATCTGGTCGCCGCCTGCGCCGAACAGACGCAAGTCCAAAAAGAACGGAAAATCGAATGCACCGTCCGCCTTCAAGTGCAGGACGGCGTGTTCCAGAAAATCCTTCCGATCAAAAAGGAACCGTCTCCATGAACACACACAACGAACGCTGTGGCAACCTTTTGCCACAGCGCTTTTTAATTTTTGTTGCACAAAAATCACGCCACCTATATGCTCCGCATAGAAACTGTAGAGGAGAGATGCGTGACGAACATCGTCATCACTGGCATGGGCCTGCTTTCTGCCGCCGGAGACCGACGGCAGGCAGGCCGCGGATTGCTCGGAAAGCTTCGCGTGGACCAAGCCCGGACAACCCTTTCAGGGAGAAAGGTTCGGGTATGCGAACTTGGCGACCACTTCGCCACTGCGAAAGAAAGTGCTCCATCCTGGGCGCACACTCTAGACCGTAGCGTTGTAGCCGCGCTAAGCGTGGCACAACTTGCTATGGAAAACACCCGTCTGGCAGGAGTTAATTTGTCTCGCTATGGAGTGTATCTGGGGAGCTCGCGTTTCTCTGATCATACGAAAACTAGGTATCAACAGCTACTGACATCCGGGGAAAAACTCCCCAAAGATGCACTCATCCAAAGCCTGGCTTTTGGCCCTGCATTCTGGGTTGCGAAGCACTTTGGAATAGAGGGCCCTACAGAAGCAATCACCAGCGCATGTACCGGATCGCTCCAGGCACTGATGCGTGCCTGCGACGCGCTGAAGCTGGGATACATCGATGCCGCGCTTGTGTGCGGTGTGGAAACCAGCCTCACAGATTTGTGTGTCGAACAATTCGCACAACTTGGGGTATGTTCGAAAAGTGGTATATGTCGTGCCTTCGATAAAAATCGTGATGGGACAATTCCTGGCGAAGGAGCGGCCGCGATTCTTCTTGAAACAGAAAAGTATGCTCGCGCACGCGGCAGACCGATTTTTGCTCGCGTCTGTGGGTACGCATCTGTGAACGACGGATTTGCATACGCAAACGATCCTTCGGGAAACGGCATCATGCGCGCTATCCACCAGGCACTGCAATGCGCTCATTTGATGCCAGAAGACATCGATGTCGTTAATGCACATGCTCCTGGTACTGTCGCCGGCGACCTGAGCGAAGGCAGAGCGCTTGAAAAATTCTCCCCAGCCACACCTGTCTACACTGCCAAACCTTTAATCGGGCACTGCAATGGAGCAGCCAGTCTGATGGAAACCGTTCTTGGCATTGACGCACTGAACGAAGGTGTCGTTCCTGGGAATTACTGTGAAGAGCAGGATCCTGGCTGTGGTGATATCTACTTGCCACGCGATACCGAATCGCGGAAGATGCGAACACTCCTGAAGATATCATCGGGGATTGGCGGCGTTCACGCCGCGGCAATTTTCCAAAAAGCATAGTACGCGAAAGCGCGGCCCACGGCCACGCTTTCTTTGTTTTTTGATGTTTTCTACGGGGCATACCTGACACTATTTCTCCCGATACTGAACAGTGCTTGATTGTCGTCAGCGTGCACCACGAAGTACAGCGTCCGCAATCGACCCCACTCACCTTCCGTATATGTGACCTTGAAGTCGCCGTCCCTGGCGCGACTGGGCTCGATCAGCTCGGTCTTGGCGACTTACCCCCAATCACCCTTTTGTTCCCACAGGTCATGGTGGACTACTGCAACCTATACACCATCTCACCATGGAGACCCTGGTAACGTTTTAGTTAGCTAAAACGGGCGAGCTTTTCGCTCGGCAATAATGATGTATGATTCAATTGCGACCCCACAATTCCATGAACCTCTCCACCTTTCTTTCTGTTGGGAATGTTTCGGCTCGATGTGCGGTTGCTCTGGTTTCGTTATTTGTATTCGTGTCGGCAGTGAGCCCTGTCATTACGACCGCATATTATAATGCGGTGTCTGTCGATACAATCTGTCGGACTGAAGATCAGACGATTGAAGTCCTCCTCCCGGCAAATTGGTTGTACAAAGAGCAGGCTTATAAAACAATAGGCGGTGCTGAGGTCTTCTATTTGAAGCTAAGTGACCAAGCCGATCAGGGTAGCAGGGCTACGAAAGGTGGGTATGTATTGCGTTCGACAGCGTCCGGCATTTTCGGTTTACCTAGTACGATTACCTCGCGTCTCGATCCCCGCGAAATGGTGAACTTCTATCTGCACCAAATTATACGCTCTTCAATGCAAGGGAAAGTGCTGAGCGTAAAAGTGATTGAACGGAACGGCGAGAAGGTATATTCGGTAGAGTGGTCTTATGTCACAAGCCTGAACCGTGATCAAATCGAATTCATCGTGCTCGACGAATTCATTTTTAGAGGGGATACGGTCTACCAGTCGCATGGAGTGTATGCCTCATTCCGGTCGGAAATTCGCAACACGATCGTTCGGATGGTCCAGTCGCTCAAAGCAAGTAAATAGGTATGAAAAAGTATTTCAACGCAGGCATCCTCACGCTTACGGTAATTCTCGTTGGGACTCATCCATCTGCTGTATCCGCCGAAGTATATTCGAGCATTGATACGCAAAAGCTTGAGGCCACTATCGGCACAGACAAAGCGGTCGGCACCTGGACACTGCAAGTACAAAACACCGGCGGGGCTGTTGGCTTCGAGGATTTTAGGAATTTTGGTGCCACCGGGTTGCTTAGTTACGAACTTACAAAAGCTTTCGACGATAATGGACCTCTTGCAATCAATTTTGAGGAAGGATTCAAGGCGATTCGTTTGCGTTCGGCAGGGAATGGCATTTCCAATGTGAAAGTTCAATATGACATAAAAACAGCACTAACCCACCCAATCGCAATTTATGAATTTTGGGTGGCTGGCGGGGGATATTTCAACTTCCCACAACTCAACGTCAGCTACCAAAAAGGCTGGAAAGTCCTTGCCACTTATCCAAACGCGACAATTACGGATACGACCATTGCAATCAAATACCCGACAGACACCCCATACATCTACCCCGCACTCATTGCTTTTGTTCCGACTGATATCGGGCCTGGTAATGTCATCAAGACCGTTGGTCGCTTCACGCTCGCTGGGTCGGTGCAGTCCGTTGCAAAGCTAGAAAGCGCCGTCACATCGATGACATACTTGGACGATCTTTTTACATCATCACTTGGCGTTCCTGCTCCGACGAAACTAATAATTTACGCGGCCGACCTAAGGAACGCCGATGTGGGCTATGAAGCGTTCGCGCTAGCCGCACGACCCGACATCGTGCTCTACAACAAGGACATCCTAACGAACCAGTCGCTTGCAGAGGTGCAAACGACACTTGTTCACGAGATTGCACACACAGTGGAGCAGGATAAGAACCTATTCCGCGGAGCCCCATATGTGGCACCTTGGTTCAGAGAGGGTCTGGCTGTCTTCATGGAAATTCAAGCGCGCCCCTATATTTTCAAGAACCTCAATGAGCAAGCCATTGCAGATCTTGCCGGGCATACACATATGCTGAGTGCTGCGGAGCTGAAGAGGAAAAATGAGAAATCCTTTGACTACATCTTTGAAGGTGGCGTGTTTGCCCCACTGAACGATGCATATGCACATGCAGGTGTTGCCGTTGCACGCTTCGCGCAAAAGGCGGGGGCCAGCGGCATGCAGAAGTTGTTTGTCCAACTTGCGGATAAGACTTCGACGCAACTCTCACAGACTGAAGACTCCAGCAAGATACTTGCGAGCATGGCCAGTATAAGCGGATTGCCACAAGAAGAGATACTTTTCCCGTTCAAGAAGAGCCAGAATTTTGAGCTGGACACAACGCCATTCGTTCACCCCGAGTATACAGGCACCGCCGCGGATGGGGTCGTGGACTACATCAAGTATAGAATACCCAACTATTTCACTGGTGCGATGCCGGTTGCGAGCATGTTACCTCTGCCACCTATCGTAGTGCCAGCACCGAGTACTTCGCCAGCTTTCACATCTGGCAGTTGCAAGATAACTAAAGCACTCAAGCTGGGAACGAAGGACGCAGAGGTGACAACATTGCAGCGCTTCCTGATCAGTAAGGGATATCTGGCCACCGATAATAATTCAGGCTACTTCGGTTCTATGACGCAAGCTGCGCTTCAAAAATGGCAAAAAGCGAACAGGCTTGTTTCAAATGGCACACTGACCACGACAGGCTTCGGCGTGATGGGGCCGAAGTCTCGAGCGCTGTTCGCGCAGCAGTGCAAGTAGAAGACGCCACACACCCTGCCCCCGATAATATTCGATACTGTGCCTGGGCAGCTTTCTTAATCCTGGTCGACTGTTTCGACACTCTCACTTACCACCAATTATTTACAGGGCCTGTGATACTAAAAAAGGCAAAGAGAAATGCGCAAATTCCAAATAAGATAAGGCCGAATTTAAGATATGAGGTAAAGAATTTGGGGGTAAAAGGTGGGTAAAAGGTGTCAGGAACCTTTTTTCGGTCTACCCCGTGGCCGTACCGTTGTCTCCAAATCATACCTCTTGATTACTCGCCTCACCCACGAGTCAGATCCGAAAGGATTGCCTCGCGCAATCGATTGACGCATAGCTTCAACCTCGACCTCTGATTGGGGCTCATTAAGCAGTGTAATATAGTTTTTTGGTATCGAGACTGGCCATTCACTAAGGAGTGACTGCTCTTGCAATGTCCCCTTTTCTCGTCTCCATACACTTCCCCACTGCCAACCCTCTGCTTTCTTAACGAGCCGGGCGCGGAGTGGGTTGCGCTCGACATAGCGAACAAGTTGCATGAAATGATCGTCCTGTTCACACAGAAAGGACTTGTAGCGACCTTGGTACAAGTGGCCGTGACCTATGGTCTTGTGTGCAGAATGCCAACGCTGGGTATGTGTCAGTGTGAGCCAGTTCACGAACTTGGTGAGATCCCCGTCCTTTCTTGTATGCACCACCAGATGCCAGTGGTTGGGCATGACGCAATATGCAAGTAGATGAACTCCGCTGCGCTTCTGCAAGTACGGCTTCGAAAAGTTGGTAGTCTTTCTTTTGCTCAAACAGGGGCAAGCGCGCATTTGCTCTGTTGAGCACATGGTATATGTGATCACCTACGTCAGTTCGCAAGGCTCTGCCCATATGTGCAATCTATCATAGAAAAGGTTCCTGACACCATTTTCTCACTTTACGCAACCACAGAGTGCTCTCTGAAGGTCTTCCACTCCTTATCTGGTTGCATCATAAATTGTAACTGGTGTCCTTTTGACAGAGAGGAATCTACTTGGATACGTTTCACCTTTTGCTCGAAATACTCGGGCTTCCACTCCGATGCGTAAAAAACAAATTCTCTCATGCTGTTATACGTGATCGTATTTGTGTGGATTGCCTCATGCCTTTCCTCAAGAACTTTTACAAGTTCATCTTCAATCTTGTGCAGTTCCTGAGCTTCCGCATTGGTGGGTAGCCCATCAGATGTTGGATTGAACAATGGAACCGCCACTCCAATCTGGAACGGATACTTTGGGTGGCCTATCGCGTCGATCAAGCCCGTCCTGCAACGAGTAAAAATCGGTCTGTCAGTTAGACGACCTTCCAGAATCTGCCAGTCATCTCCGTAGTCAGATATATTCTTAAATTTCTTCTGCCAAAACATATTTACTTTTTGAGGCTTTTTAGTGCAGCTGATAGCTTCGTCAGCGCGGAAGACAACGAACTGAGTTTTGATTGCAGTGAGCCACTAACACCGTGACCAAAACTTTGCGCTACTGTGCTTAGCTGAGACGTTGGGGAGATGGAATTTCTTAGATTTAGAAGCTGACCTCCATTTTTTTGCATGCCAAATTTTTCAATAAGGCTCTGCTCTCCTAACCTTGCTTCAGTTTTGGTCAAGGCACCTTTGGGACCGACCACCTCGTAGTCCAGCTCGTCTTTGCCACTTCCCGTTTTCCCCCGGTGCTCGTTCCATCTTACCTCAGTATCTCGCTTTGTAATACCGACATAGCGTGTCGTTCCCACATCATCCGCTCCTCGATAGAGTGAGTATGTGGCATCGGCTGCCTTTCCAGCCCGCAGCGCCATGCCACCTACCGCCGGCACACCGGGGAAAGCAAGTGCCCCCGCATCAAGAATCACACCAGCGGCATTGAATGCACTTGGATCTTGCCTGAATGCGTTGATTGAAAGACCAAGCATCGCCGCATCGAATGGGCTTTCGACATATAGACCTTTGAAAAAATGGTGTCAGGTACCTTTTTCCCTGGGAATTAATTGTACCTGACACTATTCTCCTCCATCATTATTCTCCAAAAGCGAAAAAGAGCTATCTCAAGAAAGAGCCTTGCTGAATTGATCAAACGCATCTCCTTCTAGATATTTTTTTGCAGTATCACTAGTCTGTTTAGACAGAGTCATTTTCTCGAATACTTCCGTACCAAGCATTGTACGAATTTGTTCGTCGTTGGATTTGTTATATGTATCGTTTACAAAATCGAACGCTTTTTTTACTACAGGGTCTGAATCTGAAGCCTGTGCTATTTTGTTCACAAAGAAATCCCCGAAAACCCCGAAATGCAGATAGGGATTCTCTTTGCCCCAAAGGACATAGTCTTTGTATTCCTTAAACTCAGGAATGTATTCGATTACGGTATCGCAAAGATTGATAGCAGGTTGATATCGAGCAAAATCTATAGGTTCACCAGGCAAGCCGCTTTTCTTATGAAGCTCTATAAGCTGATCTTTTAGTTGCTGTGTTTTTTCGTGTAAGTTATCTCTGTTAGCCATAAATTTATTTTAGAACTTTTGCCGCCTCTGAGACAGCCTTTGCCGCATTATTTACAAGAGTTTGTATTGCTCGCAAATCCCCCTGACTTACACTTCCGCTTTTAAGAACATTGCTTAAACCATTTAATGTATCCATCATTTTTGTGAAATGCATCTTGCCACCAGTGGGTATATTCGTAATTATCTCGTTTCTGACAGCACCAAAAGTACCGCCTGAAATTTTGTCCGTCGTCTGATACGTATTATTGATAATATTAATAAGTTTTGGATTCGTCACTCCTTTCGAAATCTGATCTGCGTATCTTGCAGATTGTTGGCCGACAGTTCCGCAAAACACTAAACATGCGGTACCCAAACCACCCGCATATTCCGTACTGAGATAAGTAAGGCCTGCTACACCTCCATATGCTACGGTCCCGGAACCCACTCCGATTACCGCTCCAGTTGTATATGGATTATTCATTGCATAGTTCCAAGCGGGGCTTTGCTGACCAAGATAATTTGCTGCTTCCCCGACTTCTCCATAGAAGCTCGAGAATGATTGTTGCCCTGTTAGAACTTCTTTATACCAGCGGCCATTTGGATCATTCTGAGTTATAGGATTATCGCCAGCATAGCTATATGAATTTTGAGACTGTGGATTTAAGAGTGCGGCCTTGCCATCTCTTGTCTGCCCAATCTCCCAAAACACCGGATCCTGACTCACAAACTGACCTCTGTTGTTTTGGAGGTATCGGTTATTGAGATAACTAAGATCAACCGGCGCATCATCATAGCGTTCGCCGATGAATGTGCGACTGACTGGTCCAGCTCCAGAGTCGATGCGCTCTTCGCCGTAGGGGTAATAGTCGAGGGTCTTTGTGAGAGCACCATTTGCATCGGTCGTCACATTGGTGGAGCCAAGGTGATCAGGGTGGATGTAGTATGTGCTGGTGGCAAGGCCGGTACTCTCGATGTATGCGGTGAGGGTGCCGTCGGGGAGATAGATGTAGGCGGTGGTGGTGGAGGGGGTAATCTCGAAGTACCTGTTGGGGTAGGTGGTGGTGGCGGTGCCGTTCCCCTTCGCTACTCTCTGCTCGGTGTGGTCGTATTGGAAGAAGGTGGTGGTGGTAGTTGCGACTTTGGTGAGGTGGTTCTTGTGGTCGTAGGTGTAGGTGGTGGAGAGGTATGAGGTGAGGTTGCCGTTTTCGTCGTAGGTGAGGGGGTTGCCGTCTATGGCAGTGGGGGCGTGGGGGTTGGCATAGCTGGTGTTTGCGTAGGTGTGAAAAAATGGTGTCAGGTACCTTTTTCCCCACGCTATTTCTTCTCCATGTCCCATGCACGGTGATATGGACAGTGCGCAGGGGGAGAACAAAGAAAGCGCGGCCTTGGGCCACGCTTTCTTTGTTCTCCCCATCACACAAGCAAGTGGGTGATAACCTGCGGAGACTGCGCAGGCGCACGAGCACGGTCCGCGCGAAGTAGCGGTCGTGCGCCGAGCCATGAGGGTCTGCCCGCTGGGGCAGAACCCGTGCTCCGCAGGTTACTCATCCGCGCGCGAAACCTTATACCATCGACAAGTAAGGTCTGAACAAAAGTCGCAGAAAATTGTGGGTACGGCGAAGAAGAAAAAAGTGAGATATATCCGCAGATACATTGAGCTTTTTTCTTCGAGTCGTAGCCATAATTTTCAAGACTTGGTGTTCAGAGATTAGTTGGAGATGGTATTACATCATCCCGTCCATGTCTCCCCCGCCCATTCCCCCTCCGTGTCCATGACTTCCCTTCTTTTCGTCTTCAGGTTCGTCAGCGACAGCGGCTTCTGTGGTGAGGAGTACTGCTGCGGCAGAGGCTGCGTTTTCAACACCGCTGCGAGTAACTTTCACTGGATCGATAATGCCTGCTTCAAACATATCGACAATCTTTGGTTCCGCATCGTCACCCGACGCATCGTAGCCAAAGCTTGCGCCTTTTGCTGCGACGGCACGCACCACAGCGGTCACATCTTCGCGACCCGCGTTTGCGGCAATCTGCTTGAGTGGCGCATACAATGCCTGCACCAAAATGCGATAGCCGATGGTGTGCTCGTCATGCGCCTTTGGATCGATTTTCTTCGAGAGCTTCTCGGCAACCTTGACCAGCGCCGCGCCGCCTCCTGGCACGATACCTTCGGCAATAGCGGCCTTGGTCGCGTTCACGGCATCTTCAATTTTATCCTTGAGATACTTCATCTCGGTCTCGGTTGCGGCACCCACACGGATGACCGCAACACCGCCAGAGAGCTTGGCGAGGCGCTCCTCAAGCTTCTCGCGATCGAATTTCGAATCAGTGTTTTCAATTTGTTTCTTGATTTGTCCGATGCGCGCTTCGATGTCGGCCTTCTTGCCCTTACCACCGACAATCACTGTGTTGTCTTTAGTCGCTACAACTCGTGTGGCCTTTCCAAGCATGTTCAGCTCAACCTTGTCGAGTTTGAGACCAACTTCTTCGGAAATAACCTGCGCACCGATAGTAGCGGCGATATCTGCAAGCATTTCTTTCTTGCGGTCACCGTATCCTGGTGCCTTTACCGCGAGAACATTGAAGACTCCACGCAACTTGTTGACCACAAATGTGGCAAGCGCTTCACCTTCGACATCATCGGCAATAATCACCAAATCTTTCTTGCCTGTCTGGAGCAATTTTTCGAGAAGCGGGACAATAGTCTGAACCGTCGCGATTTTTCCATCAGTGACGAGAATTGGCACATCCTTGAGCTCCGATTCCATGCGCTCGGGATTTGTCACCATGTACGCCGAGACAAAGCCGCGGTCGAATTCCATACCTTCGACAATCTCCTTTTCGATTCCCATGGTCTGCGACTCTTCGACAGTGACAACGCCATCCTTGCCAACCTTTTCGATAGTGTCGGCAATTGTCTCGCCCAACTCTGCAGATTCTGAAGAAATGGTAGCGACTTGACGGAACTCTGCCTTGCTCTTTACCTCTCGGGCCATTGTGCGAAGCGCTTCGACTGCATCTGCCGCGGCATCCTCTATCCCACGACGCACCATCATCGCGTTTGCGCCCATCGCTGTGCGCTTGAGTCCTTCGGAAACGATTGCTTGCATCAGAACCACCGCCGTGGTGGTGCCATCACCTGCTTTGTCGTTCGTCTTGGTAGCAACTTCTTTCACCACTTCTGCACCCATGTTGGCAAAGCGATCCTTGAGAGAAATTTCTTTTGCAATAGATACACCGTCGTTTGTGATACGAGGGCCACCAAACGACTTGTCGAGTGCGACATTCCGTCCGCGGGGCCCCAGAGTGACGCGCACTGCGTTTGCAACGGTGTCTACACCGCGCTTGAGCGCCTCGCGCACATCCTGGCCGAACATAACTTGTTTTGATGCCATAGATTGAGAAAATTTAATTTTTAAAGGCTACTTGATGATGGCGAGAATGTTTGCCTCGGCGACGATGTAATAGTCCTCGTCATTGATCTTTATTTCGTCGAACCCATATTTACTGAACATAATCGTATCGCCCACCTTGACGCGAACCGGCACGAGCTCACCCTTGTCTGTGCGCTTGCCTTCGCCTACCGCAATTACCTCGCCTCGCTCTGGCTTCTCTTTGCGGGCAGTGTCGGGGATGATAATGCCACCAGCAGAGCGCTCGTCAGTTGCATCTTCCGGCTTGACGAGTACACGATCTCCCATTGGGAAAACATCAATCTTCTTTTCCGTTTTCTTGTCTTCACCCTTTCCGGTCTTGTTCGTTTTTGCCATATATACACTGACGATTACATTTATTTTTTGCTAATAACACTGTGGGCGGTTTCCCGCAACGCGTGCGGATTATATGGTGCACAGTCAGGTAGTGTCAATGCGTTGTGCTATATGCGTCCCCACCACGACACGCAACTTCTCGCAGCTACTATCGAGGAACCACTGGAGATAAGGTTTCTGGAGTGCACTCCAAGGCCGTTAGGCCGGTCTTACACTCCAGAAACCTTATCTCCAGTGGTTCCCTACTCGGGACATGAGGGGTTACCGCGACAGTACATGCTTTAGGCTGGTTGACACATTGATTACCGTCCCCAACCCTGCTATACTCTTCCCGATGGAATTACTGGCGACATACTTGCCATACATACAGATAGCCCTTTCGGCGCTTCTTATGGTTACCATACTCCTTCAGCGCACCGGGGCCTCTATGGGTGGTGCATTTGGAGCAGACAACTTCAGTTCAGGATTCCACACCCGTCGCGGTATCGAGCGCACGCTCTTTAACGCCACTATCGTCATTGGTATACTTTTTGCACTGTCGGCAGTTCTCTCCTTGTTTATCAAGTAGCGCTCGCAGCCCGCAACCCGCGCATGATGCGCCCCGCCATGGAACCATCCCCTAGTAATCCACAATTTAATGCCTCACTCGAAACCACCTCTACATCAGGGGGGTCGCTTCATACACATCACACGCTTCCCGGGTTGAGTTTTTTGGAGAAGTTACTCCGTTATTTTTCACCATTCGAGCGCGTCCTCCTGTATGGATTCTCACTCCTTCTTGCTGTGAGCACCTTTTTTCTGGTGGTGAACATGAATACACTTTTAACGAGTGATGTACCAGCGCCCGGCGGTACCTATACCGAAGGAATCGTCGGAACGCCACGATTCGTCAACCCACTACTCGCCACATCCGATGCTGACCGTGATATTGTCGCCCTCACCTATTCAGGTCTCATGCGCGCGACGCCAGATGACACATTCATTCCCGATCTTGCTGAACATGTCGACATTAGTGAAGACGGCATGAGCTATACCTTTACTCTGCGTCCAGATGCGGTATTCCACGACGGCACACCAGTCACCGCGCGCGATGTGGTCTTTACCGTCGCCCTTGCGCAAAGTCCCGACACCAAGAGTCCTCGTCGACCTGATTGGGAAGGTGTCACCGTCGAGGCGCCCGACGACCGCACTGTGCACATTACTCTGCCACATCCCTATGCTCCATTTATTGAAACGGCGACTCTGGGTATCTTGCCAGCGCATCTTTGGCAGAATGTAGCCCCAACTGATTTTCCATTCCACGCACTCAACACAAATCCTATCGGCAGTGGTCCCTATGCAGTCGATCGCGTTCGCATCGACTCATCGGGCACACCCACGCGAATGTCGTTGAAAGCATCGAAGACATTTACACTCGGTAAACCATTCATCACCACTATTATTCTAGATTTTTATCCAAACGCTGATGAATTGATTCGGGCAATCACCAACGGTTCTGTCGAAGGCGCTGGCGGTGTTGCCACCGCCCGCATTTCAGAAATCACGCCCTATACTGCCCTCCTCCGTTCATCACTGCCGCGTATCTTTGCTCTCTTTTTGAATCCAGATAAAGCAACAATTTTTGCAGATGCGCCCATCCGCAGTGCGCTCGAACAATCAGTCGACCGCGGAGCATTGGTGAACGACAACCTCAATGGGTATGGCGTATCGGTCAAAGGACCAGTCATCCCCGCATCAGTAGACAAAAATACAGGATCCACAACACCCCTCACCGGATTCGACCCCGCCGCCGCTCGCGCCAAGCTCGAGGCGGCGGGCTGGAAACCCGACGAAACAGGTCTTCTCAAGAAAAAAGGTGCATCTCTTGAGTTCTCGATTTCCACCAGTGATGCCCCCGAGCTTGCTGGTGTTGCCGACTCTCTCGCCCGCTCATGGCGTTCGATCGGTGCTGATGTACATGTGAAAGTATTCAGTGCAAGCGACCTCACCAATGCTGTTATTCGTCCTCGCGACTACCAAGCTCTTTTGTTTGGCGAAGTCATCGGGCGCAACTATGATTTGTACCCATTCTGGCACTCGTCCCAACGGAACGACCCGGGGCTCAACCTGTCCTTGTATGCGAATGCAAAGGCTGATAAGCTACTCAGTGAGATTCGGAAAGAGAGCAATCGTCGCGCTCGCGCTACCCTTGTCGAAGAATTTGTCGCGATTGTTGCAGAAGATAAGCCGGCAATCTTCCTCTTTGCTCCCGAGTTTGTCTACGCGCTTCCACATGACATGATGGGTGTCCGCTTAGGATCTCTTGGCACCCCATCGGAACGATTCGGTAATGTCTATGAATGGTACCGCAAGACAGAACGCGTGTGGGACATCTTCATAAAGTAGATGGAACATCTCTGCGTCTTCGCTCGGAGGAAATGAAAGTCCATTTCGATTCCTTTCATTTCACTCCTCGCTAGCCGCAGTAATTATTAATTATTAGCACTAGTCATTCGCACCAAGACATTGATATGACCCCACCGAAAAGCAGTGGCGCTCCTACACATCATGGAGGCCCGCGTCGCACAGGTAAACCAGGAGGAAGCCGTTTTCGTGGTGCCCCTCGTGGCCGCCGCCCAAACAAAATGGGTCCACTTCGCACTATCACCTCGTCCAACCCACACAAGAAGCATACGATTGTTCCCCCTCTCTTGCCTGGCAATATACGCATCATCCCTCTGGGAGGCGTCGAGGAAATCGGACGCAACATGACCGCAATTGAAATGGGTGACGACATCATCGTTGTTGATTGTGGCTTTGGATTCGGTAGCGAAAGCGACACACCAGGCGTTGATTACATACTCCCCAACACCGAATATCTTGAGGAGCACCGCGCCAAAATCCGTGCGATGGTTATCACGCACGGCCACCTTGATCACATTGGCGGTATCCCTTATATCATCGACCGTATCGGCAACCCTGCAATCTATACCCGCAAACTCACGGGCATGATGATTAAGAAGCGTCACGAAGAATTCGCACATCTCCCCACTGCAAACATCCGTGATGTTGAGAAAGACGAAAAAGTGCAAGTCGGAAACATGGTCATTCGTTTCTTCGCCGTGACCCACACCATTCCCGATTCGATGGGTGTCATTATTGAAACTCCATACGGTGATGTAGTAGTTACCGGCGATGTGAAGTTAGACCAGATGAATGGTGTGCCCAGTGATGAAGAGGCTCGGGAGTATGGGATTTTTAAAGATCGTAAAGTCCTTGTCCTTTTGATGGACTCGACCAATGTGGACAAGCCGGGATGGTCTATCTCGGAGCGCATCGTACATCAGACTCTTGAAGATCTAATTGTGCAGACCAAGGGTCGTGTGATTGTGGGGACATTTGCCTCGCAACTAGAACGCTTGATGAAAGTCGTACGCGTCGCAGAGGCTCACGGCAAAAAGATTGTCGTTGACGGTCGTAGTATGAAGACCAACATCGAAATTGTTCGCGAGCTCGGTATTCTCAAACACAAAGACGAAACCATTGTCCCTGTCGAACAAATGAAAGATTACCCGCCCGAGAAGCTCATCATCCTCGCAACAGGTGCCCAGGGCGACGAGTTCGCATCGCTGATGCGAATCGGGAACAAGACGCACAAATACATCACACTCACACCACGCGACACCGTAATTCTTTCGTCGTCTATTATTCCCGGCAACGAACGCGCGGTGCAAAAATTGATGGACAGCCTTTCGCGACAAGGAGCCCACATCATCACCTATCAATCAAGTGATGTGCACACATCCGGCCACGGCTATCGCGAGGAGGCAAAGTGGATTCACCAGCAAGTGCGCCCAAAGTTCTTCATCCCCCAACACGGGTACCATTACAAACTCCGTATTCATGCTGATTTGATGCGTGAGTCACTAGCGCTTGCCGACGACCATATTGTCGTCCCCGACAACAGCTCGGTTATTGAGGTGCAGGAAGAAGGGACCAAGCTCGTAAAACTGCGGGAAAAAGCACCAGACAGCATTCGTGTTGTCGAAGGACAATCTATTGGCGAGCTTTCCGATGTATTGATGCGTGACCGCAAGACACTTGCCGAGGAAGGTTTCTGCGTCGTGGTCGCCACCGTCGATCGTCGCACGGGTCGTCTCCACAAATCACCCGACATCATTTCTCGTGGGTTTGTATATCTGCGCGACAACCGCGATCTGATGGATCAAACCCGTCTCATCGTACGCAAGAGCGTCGAAGGGGCGCTCCGTCCACCAAAGACAAACGATCTCGACCAAGCGCGAGAAGATCTTTCCGAGACTGTCGCCCGCTTCCTCCTCCAACAAACAAACAAACGCCCGATTGTGATTCCTGTCATCGTGAGTATCTAGTGCTCCAAGCACACCGTGGAACTTGCAGTATACTGCCCCCATGCACGAAGCCCGTATACGCACCCCGGGACTGCGCAGATTCACCCCCCTCTTCTTTACCGGTTTTCTTTTTGCGCTCTTTACCGCCCTCTCGTCGTTCTACAATGCCAGCCTCCTTGCTAATCGTGGTGCAAGCGCCGAACAAATTGGAGTTGTGTATCTGACTGCTTCTCTCGTAGCGATAGTGCTTTTTTTCGCTCTCCCCGCCGCACTCGAACGATTCGGTAATCGCGTCCTCACTATCTGCGCCGGCTGTAGTATGGCGCTTTCCGTATTTGCATTGATCTTTACCCGCGATCCGTTTATTTCCACCCTCTTGCTTGCACTGTTTCTCGCACTCCAAATGAACACCTATTCGCTCCTCGACATTTTCCTCGAGCGCACGGTCGGTACAAACGAGGCGGTCACCGGGCGCGTGCGCGGGCTTTTCCTTGCTATTGCAAACAGTGCCTTTATTGTCGCGCCATTTTTTGCCGGACTACTTATTGCTCGTGGTTCTTTTGAGCTTCTCTATATATGTGTCACCGGTGCAATCGTGGCATTCACCACAGCAGTATTTTTTTCGTCTCGGCACTTTACCGATCCAAAATATCCGCATGTACATTTTGTCACGCTATGGCACGCGCTCACACAAAGCTCGTTCCTAAGAAATGCATTGAGCATTCAATTACTCCTGCGTTTTTTGTATGCGGTCACCATGGTATATATGATTGTCTATTTTCATAGTGTCCTGGGCCTGTCGCTTAGCCTCATCGGTGCCATCGTCTCTATCGGCCTCATACCATTTCTCCTCGTACAACTCCCCCTCGGTCTCTTGGGGGACAGAAAATTACCTCAGCGACAACTACTCTGTGCCGGATTTTTTATTGTGGGCATAACCACTATCACATTCGTGCTGGTGCCACCGCATGCCCCGATACTTCTTGCACTAGTGTATTTTATCTCAAACATCGGGGCGGCAATTATAGAAGTGCTGAGCGAGATATATTTCTTTACACATGTACGCGGAAACAACGATGTTGAGATTGCAGCATTTCGTATCCTCACCCCTTTTTCATACCTCCTTGCCCCCTTGTGCGGAACACTGATTCTTATGTTTGCTCCGCTCAGCACTATATTTTTTTTCCTAGGATTCTTGATGTTTATAGGTATTCCACTTGCCTACCGCATCCGCTAATCACTGTAAACACATAACCCCCGAACAGTACCGGGGGTTACAAACAGCTATTCTGCCACGCACGCGGTACGAACATCGCCTCATGATTTTTTCTTGCCGCCGAGTGCAAGCACGATAAAGATGGTCTGGATAATGCTCAGTATCACCAGCGGTATAAGCAACACCAAGCGTTGCCAGAATGTTGCGGGGGCCATAAACCACCACAGCGCAACACCAAAGATGGTGGGAATCCCCACGATGCATACAATGACGCAATTCGCGAGAAAGTCAGTAAACTTGTCCATCTTGTTCTCCCTCACTCCCCACAGAACATACCGCGCAACCCCTCCTCAATCAAGCACTCCATTTCTTACCAACTTTTTTGATCATGTCTTCAGAGCGCAATGATGCCAGTGCCCCAATAAGTCGTTTTTTTGGAAGAGTCGTTGCTTTCAGAAGACTTTTCTCGTCCATTGCTAGACCTTTCAGCAGGGCGCGTAATACACGCCCACGCGCCTCGCGCGGAGATCCGCGGAATGCTTTTTGTTTTGTATACACGGTGCTCTTTCTAGCTGAGTTTCCTTTTGTCTCTTTCAGATACACTCCGTAGTCCATAAGTGCGGCGTACCATTCGCGTGGCGAATCCACTTGCGCAAGAGCTTGCGCAATGAGCGGCATCAAACGGGCGTCGTCCACGCGCCGAGCTTGAGGAAAAAAATGATGAATGAACACTGTGCGAATATTTGTTTCAATGCATACTTCCCGCTCGTTGTACGCAAAGATACGCACGGCTTTGGCTGTGTAATCGCCGACACCCGGCAATGCGCGCAAGTCGTCATACGAGCGTGGCACTACGCCCCTATTGTGGGCGACCACAGCCTGCGCCGCTCCGTGCAAAAATTTGGCTCGCCGATTATACCCGAGCCCGCTCCACATTTTCAAAACAGCACCGAGTTTTTTCTGTGCCAACACATTCATTGTAGGAAACTCGCGCAAGAAATTTTCGTAGTACGGAATCACTCGCGTGACCTGCGTCTGCTGTAGCATCATTTCAGAGACAAGAATATGGTATGGGTCGTGTGTTTTCCGCCACGGTAGATCGTGTCGGCCATGCATAGCGAAATATGCCTGCACAGCGCGCACGAAATCATTCATCGATTTGTGTTTTTTATGTTGATCCATGACACCTGCCATTTTTTCTCTACCTGGTGTCGCAGTATGGTAAACCAAAATCCATATCCTTCGCCCGTAAGATGCAGGAAGTCGGGCGCGTAGTATTTTTTCGGGTCCGATGCAAAGGGACTACTCCGGGAGAAAATGTCGACATACACACCTCCGTGTTTTTCGGCAGCCATCATGAATTGTGTGCGAAGATTGGCTGAACGCCAGTTGTAAATCGGTCGCATGAAGAGTGGGAATAATGGTGCGTCGCCAATTTTTCCCGCAGTGAGAACAATAATCTTGTCAGCCCGTTTTCCAACAAGAGCAAGTGTCTCGTCCAATAGTGCCCCTACTTCATCCAGTGATGAAAACTGAATGACATCATTCGCCCCAATTTGTATCAACGCAAAATCAAAGTGCTCACTTTTTGCCTGGGTTAGTTGACCGCGCACATCACGCACTTTTGCACCGCTCGTCGCGTAGTTTTCTACAGAGGCGTCAAGCGCCTCTGACAGACGGCCTGGGACACTGAGTGCGGGTTCGCTTCCCACGCTTGCAGCCGTACTGTCGCCTAGCACCAGCACACTGACAACACCTTCTGTCCGCTCGAAGTTCTGCGCAGTACGCACCAAAGTTTTGCTGATTGCCACCAGGCGCATCACTCGGATACCTTCGTAGACAAGGTAACAGAGGAGAACGATCATCAGGATCAGCGCCACAGAATAGAGCGTGCGAGTCATCACAGTTGATATATTACATCCTTTCGCTCCACCACGACGCTCCATCCGTTTCTGTTTGCATGTTTGTTGAGCGCACTGCTTGGATTAAAGCAAATCGGTCGCGCAACCATCTCGAGAAAAGGAATATCGCTTTCAGAATCACCGACACCAATTGAATACTGGAGCGTCAAACCTTCGCGCTCGACTGCGCGTTTCAGCGTATTCGCCTTGTTGAAAATGATATGCTCATCAGTCACCGTGCCGGTGAGGCGATCTCCTGGACCAATTTCATAAATCACCCCATACGCCTTGTCGAACCCGAGCTTGGGACAGAAGAAGTCGAGAATGGTTTTGGGTGAATGAGACACGGCGAGGAGGAAATAGTCTTTCTGTTTTAAGTCCCGCAACAAATCCCGTGTATATCGATACACACGCTTCCATTGAGCCTCGACTACATACTCAGCGGCATCTGCGAAATCGCTATAGTGCACTCCTTTAAAATATTTCTCGGAGGCGCGCACCATGGCGTGAATATATTCATCATAAGTCCCTTCTCGATTCACCCATTTCTCTTGTTCGCGCGCATAGGCGCGATGCATTTCTGGGGGTAAATGTCCCTTTTCAATGAGTCTTTCTATAAGCTGAATAAACAAGCTGGAACGGAAGATGGTACCGTCCACATCAAATACTGCCACTCTTTGCTTCCCTTTTCGCGCACTCATGCGATGAGTATACCAAAAGCTCTATGGGCGTGTCTTGGGCCATCTTTTTAAAGCCTCTGGCCATAGTTGTGACAATGGATGTTCCGCACAATCATGTGTGCGAGCAGGACACACATACCTTCCATACAACACCAGACCATTGTTCACATATTTCCAGTCTTTCTTTGGTATCAGCATTTCCAAATCTTTAGAAATTTTCTTTAGGTCCTTTTGATCAGTGAGGTCAAATCGTTTGGCAAATCGTTTGACATGTGTGTCGGTAGCAATTCCTTCCCACACATTGAACAACTCTCCCAACACCACATGCGCCGTCTTGTAGCCAATGCCCGGAAGCGCCACTAGCTCGGTTTCTGTCTGGGGTACATTCCCCCGATGTTGTTCTGCCACAATTTTTGCAGATGCGATGATGTGTTTCGTTTTGTTACGGAAAAAAGGAATAGAACCAATTTCCCTTTCAAAGACTGTCCGCCGGGCATTCGCAAAATCGGCAGGAGTTCGGTACTTTTTAAACAGTGTTTTGGTTGCCGTGTTTACCGCTTTATCGGTGCACTGCGCTGAAAGCATGACCGCTACCACGAATTGAAATGGTGCTTCGTAGCTCAATTCGCTTTTGGGCGCAGGATAGGCCTTTTTCAGATACGCCACGATTGCATGTGCCCGTTTAGTTCGTTCTGTTCGTTTTCTCATAGAGCGCTATGATAGCTTTTCTATACGCAGTCCCACAAGCCGTATCTTTTTCTTCCGCGGATTCTCCTGGGCGTCGAAAAATGGAAGTGCCAACTTGATTGCTTTGAGCTCAAGCTCAACGACGCTTGTAAGCGGCTTCTGCACTGTGAGCATACGCGATACTGTAGAAAAATCGGCAAAACGAACTGTTATGACCACGGTGCGAAAACTGATAAATCCATCCTGAATGAGCGATCGCACGATACTTTTTGCCTGTACTGAGAGGACCTCAAAAACTTCCTTCATGTCATCCGTATCCACATCAAATGTATGGTGCTTACCGATAGATTTCGCATCTTCTTTTTCCGTCTGTACTTCCCGTTCGTCGATACCACGCAGGCGCTCGTACAACTCAAACCCATGTGCACCAAAAGCGCGACGCAGTTCTTCCCAAGAAATTTTGCGTGCGTCTGCAACCGTACGAACACCCAGTCGTGCAAATTTTTCTTCGGCCTTCTTTCCTATTCCAGGGATATCACGAACGGCCAGTGGTTTTAAAAACATGTCTACTTTTTGTGGCAAGACAACGGTGAGGCCCCGTGGTTTTTTTACTTCGCTCGCAAGCTTGGCAATCAGTTTATTAGGGCCAATACCGACTGAACACGAAAGACCGATGTCGCAAATCGATTTTTGTACGGTCCGAGCAATGCGAGTTGCCTCTGGATAGTCACTGCAGTGTGAAAAATCAAGGTAGGCCTCATCCACACTAACTTGTTCTACAATACGCACGAGCTTTCCTATCAACCCAAATGCCTCGCTAGAAGCATCGCTATATTTTTTGTGTCGTGGGGTTATGAAAACACAGGGTGCATTTCCTTTTTTCTGCGCCTCCTGGCACAACTGCCACGCTTTTGAAATGGGCACGGCGCTCCTAACCCCATATGCACGCGCGGCGTAACTTGCCGTCGAGACCACGCCACGGCCCGCACCGCCCAGGGGATCGGAGCCGACAATAATAGGCAATCCTTTGAGGTATGGTTTTTCGCGCTCTTCTACCGTGGCAAAAAAAGCATCCAAATCTATATGACCAACAATGCGCATCCGAGCATCATACGGTGTTTTGTGTCGCCGAGACATCTGCGCGCGAATGACTCCATATCAAAATTATTACCCCCGCAAGCACGAAAGTGAGGAATGCTGAGAACAGACAATAAATACACCATGCACCGATAAAAAAAGCCTGGACATACAAGAAATACAGTGAGGACAAAGCTCCTAGAACCCCCACGCCGTACAAAATGTTCTTTGCATAGCCCTTCATGTCGGTGACTAGTGCAATGCCAAGAATTAAAATGCATGTGTAGAAAAATATCCCCCACAAAGAAATCGGTGCTCCGAATAGTATCGAGTACGGGCTCGCAGCGACGGCATTGCATCCTTCGAGCGGTCCGCACAACAGACTCGTTTCAGTGATATGGGCGGTGTATAAGTAGAGCGCATCGAGAAGACCGAGCACGGCTATCGCTACCACGGCCGTCACATGACTACTCTGCATCACTTTCATAAGCATACGGTACCATTTTTACCGACCTGCGCCAAACACAGAGATGTCTCTGCACACTATAGTTTGATTTGGAAATTTACTTTGCCCGGCACACTTTGTGGCACCGCGCGTAAAGATTGCACGGTAGGAAGATTGAGAGAAAAGGCCTCTACTTCAGCAAGCAACACACCGCCATACGCGCCGAAAAATTCATTCAAATCTTCTGCTCCTCGTGACGAACGGATTCGTTCAGAATACACTACTGCAACTGCACGACCACCGGTCAGTGAAATTGTCGTGAAAATAACCTCCCAATAGACACCGCTGTCTTTTGTCATAATCGGAAAAGCAGCAACCATCGTGCGGCGCGCAGGAGTATTTCCCGAAGCCGGAGTAAGATTATCGACTACGATTGTGCCGCCTGTCGATACATATTTATCACGCACTGAAAGTGCAAAGGCATCAGCGGTAGCCGGAGTCGTGGCTTGAAGATTCTCAATAATACTTATCATATGCTTCCATGTTTCAAGATTTTCTTCGCCTGCGGGAGTAAATTCAAATAGACCGCTCACATGATAGCGATGGAAGTAGGTGACATCACGAAAGACAACGCTCGGGGCACCATTGCGCGCCCCCGCAACACCGGGAGTTTTCTGTGAATGCTTTATTCCTTCAAGCGAACCGACAGCGACCGAACTAGCGGGATCTCCTTCGGTATACCCAATTTGCCCGCGAGCTCGTGCCCGCAATTCCGTAAGGTCGATAGCGACTTCATCTTGTCCAGCTTTTAATGCTTCGTGAAAAACTTCAGTAGGGGGTGGCGGAAAAACTTTGCCGCCGCCTAGCCACAGCACGCCCAGCGTGCCGCCAATGAACAGGATGAACATCCACGCAATAACACGGATGTGGTTGCCGGCCATCCACATATCGTAGCATACGCAATCCTGCACCCTAGAAAACACGAGTATACTATGTGCATGAAGCATAGTAGTTCTGTCGAGCAATTTTTGATACTCACCATCATCGCATCGAGCGCCGCTATGCTCCCACTTACCCTATCAGAGATACACCTTGGCGCGACACGAGCGTGGGAAAATACTGTCTTGAGCCTTAATCCATCTGCCGAACGAGCATACGCCTATGGCGTTGTGCACTTTAGTTCAAGCCAAAGAGATGCATACGATATTGATCGCGCTGAGTATTTTTTTCGCCGGGCAATTGCATTAAACAACCGACAACCACTTGCCTACCATCAGTTGGCCCGTATCGCTTTTCTTCGAGGCGAATTTTCGCAAGCGATGACCTATATAAACAACGAGCTTTTTTTGAACCCCGAGCCGTCACCGTCTTCCTACTATATGCGAGGACTCATCCGCGGGTACATGGGCGATTATCCCGAAGCGGTTACAGACTATCAAATGTACCTGACGCGAAAGCCTGCGAATTGGGCAGGATTCAATGATTTCGCCTGGGTCCTCGTCAAGGACAATCGTCCCGCAGAGGCATGGGAGATAGTCTTACACGGTCTGGCCTCATACCCTACAAATCCCTGGCTCCTCAATACCGGAGCAATTGCCTCATATGAGCTGGGTGAAACTGAACGGGCGCGCAGCATGGCGCTTGACGCCGCTCGTTTTGCCCTCGCTCTTTCCGAGAAAGACTGGCTTGTCGCTTATCCAGGGAATGACCCCGCTGTTGCGCAGGAGGGGATCTCGACCTTGTATACTGCAATTATGCAAAACATACATCGAGCTAGCGTGGTTACCGCCACCCCCGCCACACAAACACCATGACATCAGAATACGAAAATTTCTCGGTAACACCCATTCGCTTTGCATCGTGGATTTTTATTGGTGTGCTTGTTTTCCTTGTTGCTCACAACGACATGCAAAAAGACTCATTATCCAGAAGAACGGACGCTGAGGTAAAATTTTCCGATACGAGTTCTTCTGGCATGTCTATTGTACCCGCTTCATGTGATTCTGATCCACACTACGCTGGCGAGTGCGACCCACCCTGCCTCCTTCTTAACTTCTGCAGCGGGCTTCAGCGCTGGCAAAGAGCCACCTCCTGCGTGGAAACACTTCTTGAGACATGTAGTTACGCCTGTTCTGCCGATGCGTGCATACCTCCACCGCCACCAACGGGAAACATTACCGTCACACCCGATCTCATACGCAAAAGTGCAACAACACAAGTAAGCTGGAGTGCAACCGATGTAAGCTCGTGTTCAGTCACCGGCTCCAACGGAGACACCTGGAGTGTGGGAAGTGGCACGCTCACCACACAAACATCAACCACACTCACGCGCACCACAGAATATGTACTAACCTGCCCCGCGCTCGACGGTTCAACATTTCGTGATACCGCTACCGTAACAACCGCACCCGAATTTCGCGAAAGATAGAAACTTATATCGCTGGAACAGAAACGACCCGCACCAAGGAGGTGCGGGCCGCAGGTTCGTGCATGTCAGTACCACTTGCGTGGGGTGGCGAGGAACGCGGCATACGGGCGATTCCACTTCGCCCCGAACGCCGCATAACTCTCGACAACCACGACCGTCAGGCCAGCGCTTTTGAAGTGCCGAAAAATGAATTCGGCGACGCGCGGATCCAAACGAATGCACCCTGCAGATTCACTGGCGATATCGCCACCATGGAGGGCATGACCCTCATTAGTGAAAAACATCGCGTAAGGCATGCGCCCACCGCCGCGCTCAATGGTCCCATCCCGAAGTTGCCGAATCGGATGGCTCTTCGAGATGTGCAGTTCGTGGCTAGACAGGATCGGATGCGGACCTTTCTTCGGGTCCGTCAGCGGCGTCCTGAAACCAACTCTGCCGTGCGACATTGGCCCAAACAGTTTGTACCCGTCCCGCTCGGCGATGACGCCATGCTCGAAGATCAGGAAAGTGCCATTGCGTCCCTCGTTGAGAAACGCGACGAACACCGTCCCCGGGACAGCGGTTTTCAAGTCGGGCATCACCGGTATGTCGACTTCGCGTGCCGCACGAGCGACACGCTCGGCACGATCCCGCACAGCATCTTCCGGTCGAACCAAAGCCGGAGGCCATGCGGAAACACCGGGCATCGGCCTCAGATACGGTCGCTCGGCACGAGGTGTGGGAGCGCGGCGATCGCTGTCGCAGATGACCTGTGACGAATCGATCTGATCGAACCGGCATGCCGCCGAAACGGGGGTGGTCGCGAGGTAGGCTATGGCGAGAGTCGCCGTGAAAGTCAGAGCGATGTTCATCTTTTTTCCCTTGTTTTCCGTAAATACTCAATTTCGCACCTTCTTTAATTATAGCACTAATCGGCATAAATAGCAAGGTCTGGTCTTGTACCCTCGAACCCACACGAGATTCCTTTTGAAAAATGAGAAGGTCAGACCTTCTCATTTGCGTCGGCCTTGGAACGCACCCCAGAGGCCACTACCGGCGGCTCCTCAGTAACCATTCGAGAGGTCACCTTGAAAACCCCGTAAAATTGGGTTTTTTACAAATGTCTGGTATACTACTGAGGTGAATGTCCCCTCAAAAGTGACCGGCACCATCGATGTGACGCGACGCGGTGTTGGCTATCTCCCCCATGAATCCCTCGACCAGGACATTGAAATCGCACCCGAAAATCTAGGGACAGCATTGAACGGCGACGAAGTCGAGGTGCTCATTTTGTCGCACGGTCGGCGAGCGCGCGAGCGCACCAAAGGCCGCGTTGAACGCATCGTCATGCGTGCGCGTACTTCACATGTCGGCACCATCACCAGTGCCGAAGGTGGCGCTTTTATCATCACTCCCGACGATGCACGAATGTACGCTCGCCCACGAGTTGGTCAGAATGCATCCCCTGCCCGCGTTGGCGACAAAGTCGTATTCGCTATTGATCGTTGGACCGCAGGTGCCGATCCTGTTGTGCGCATCATCCGTGTCCTTGGTCGCGCAGGGGATCACGAAACCGAAATGCAGTCTGCACTCGAAACGCACGACTTCGTAATCGGTTTTCCCGAAGATGTCGAACGCGAGGCAGCCGACATTGCCATGCGCCGTACCGAACTCCTTTCCCACACCACCGGAAGGCGTGATTTCCGCTCGGTCACCACATTCACGATTGACCCGAAAGATGCAAAGGACTTCGACGACGCGCTGTCAGTAAAAACACTTCCCGATGGCACATACGAAATCGGCATTCATATTGCAGATGTAACCCACTTTGTGCGCCCGGGAAGCGCTATTGATACCGAGGCTTTGCGGAGGGCCACATCCGTATATCTCGTTGATCGCACCATTCCGATGCTTCCCGAAATTTTGAGCAATGATTTGTGTTCGCTTGTCCCCAACGAAGACCGTCTCGCTTTTTCTGCTGTATTCACTATGGACGAAAAAGCGCACATCACTGATCACTGGTACGGCCGCACCATCATTCGATCAGTCAAACGCTTTACCTATGAGTCTGCGCAAGAAGTGCTCGACAAGAAAGAGGGCGAATATCTTGCAGAACTATCTCTCCTTGAAAAGCTCGGCCACATACTACGCGCGGAGCGCGAACGCGAAGGAGCACTTTCGTTCGACACACCTGAAGTTCGCTTCGAACTCGCTGAAGACAAAACCCCGATTCGCGCCTATGTAAAAACGCGCGTCGAAACCATGCGCATCATCGAAGATTTTATGTTACTCGCCAACCGCGAAGTGGCAACCTGGGTGACCAATCATACAAAGTCAAAGACCGCGGCTCACGAGCGCACCTTTATCTACCGCATCCACGACCTACCAAAACCAGACCGCATCGAGGATTTGCGTGTGTTCCTGAAAGCGATTGGACACGATTTGGGTGACAGCAAAGGCGCTCCAGGACAAATCACTTCAAAAGATTTGAATGTACTCCTCAAAAAAATAAAAGGCACCCCTGAGGAGATGTTGATACAGATGAGCACGCTACGCTCCATGGCCAAGGCTGTGTACACACACAAAAACATCGGCCACTTTTCACTCGCCTTTCAGCACTACACACATTTCACTTCACCGATTCGACGCTATCCCGACATGATGGTGCACCGCATCCTTGCATCTCACCTGGGCGGCGACCCTATTAGCCCTGAAGAATTTGCCCGCTACCAACGGGCTGCAACAACCTCATCCGAACGCGAAGTGGCAGCAGTCGAGGCGGAACGCGATTCAGTGCGATTCAAACAAGTCGAGTACATGCAAAAACGCATTGGCCAGACATTCGACGGCACCGTCACAGGTGTTATCGAGCACGGCATATTTGTCTCCGAGAATGAAACCAAATCGGAGGGCTTGGTGCATGTCTCGACCATGAACGATGACTACTACGAACTCAACGAAAAAACCTACACCCTGATGGGCAGGAAAAACAAACGGAAATTCCGCTTGGGCGACCCTGTTCGCATCACCCTCAAAGCAGCCGATTTGTCTACACGCCAGCTCACCTGGGAACTTGCAAAATAGATTAGGTGTGGTATTGTAAATCTGGAAAGTCGACGGCTTAGCCACGAAGGAGGCAAGGATGATCACCAAAATCATATCTGGGGGCCAGACTGGTGTAGATCGGGCAGCCCTCAACTTTGCCATTAAGAGCAGTATCGATCATGGTGGTTATTGTCCGAAAGGAAGGCGGTCGGAGAGCGGCAGAATCTCGGACAAGTATGATCTGACCGAGACTTCATCGTCCGACTATCGTATGCGCAACGCAATGAATGTCAGCCACTCGGACGGCACCCTCATCATCACGAGGGGCACACCGAGTGGGGGAACACGGCTTACAATCGAGAATTGTAGGGTTAGGAGCAAGCCGTGGTTTGTCGTAGATGTTCAGCACAAGCTGAAAGTACAGGAATTTTTCGACTGGGTGCAGACACACAATATCCGTACTCTGAATGTTGCTGGCCCGCGCGAAAGCAAGCAATCCGGCATAGCAAAAGAAACAAAGCAAGCCCTTACAGAACTTTTCGCCGCCCTCTAGTGGGGCGGTCTTTTCTATTTCAACAAATCAATGTTGGACTTCGTAAGTCCAACATTGATTCAATCGCTCTACTCAAGGGTAAGTGGGCTAATAATCGATGTGTCCAAATCTTTAATGTACTCTCGCGCCTCGCGCGCATAATCAGTAAAGACATCCTTGAAAAGCTCTTTTGTCAGTATCGATGGGAAATTTTTTCTACCGCAATAATCCTGATAGCTACTCCATTTGTATTCTGAAAGATGTTTCAGAGATTTTGCGCTATTCGCCACGCGCCCTGCACGCCACTCTTTTGCGCCCGTCAAAGTATCGAGGGGATTAAAGTGTATGTAGTTAAGAATATGTAAAAAGTGCGCATCGTTTTTGATAAGTACTTTTTTTGTTCGCCCCTGAAAAAGACCTCCACTTCGCGTGTACCTTTCGTTAAAATATTTTGCATAGCCAATGTTGAGCTTTCTAAGAAACTTGGTGAGCCCTCCTTCGGCTCGTTCTGAAAGAAGGAGATGATAGTGATTCCCCATAAGACACCACCCGTGAATATCTACAACCATTTTCCGTGGTCGCGCCAATGTTGGACTTCGTAAGTCCAACATTGGTGACGACCCTTTGAACCTGCGATGATTGTCTGCAGGGGCCGGAGTCACATCATTGAATATGTAAAGACCGTGGATAAAACGAGCTCGATCTTGGTCATCCATAAAGATGGACCGTTTCTCCACCCCGCGATTCAACACATGATATAGTTCCATCTCGTTATTATACCTATGTTGGACTTCGTAAGTCCAACATAGGCCCAATGAGCATTTCTGCTTGACCGTTTTGCACTCTTCCTGTATCCCTAAAGTAGAGAAGGAGAAAGATAATGGTAGACGAGACTCGCCCCAACCTCCTGGTAGTGATTCGCCACGCCGAATCCGCACGAAATGACGCGAAAAAAGGTTCGGTGTATTTTGCGGACGACGCGGCACGCGAACGCGTTCGTGGCATTCCGGATCACAAGGTTCCGATTACACCTCTCGGAGTTCGCCAATCCATCCGCACAGGCATCGCTCTGCGTGAACGGTTTGGCATTCCCGATTATCTGTATCACTCAGGCTATTTGCGGACCATGCATACCGCAAAACTCATCCTGGATGCGTACACACCCAATGAGCGAGAGTGTATTCAGGTACGATCAAACCCATTCATCCGTGAGCGCGATCCTGGGTATACATATGATATGACCAAGGAGGAAGCCGAAGGAAATTTCCCCTGGCTCAAGGAACACTGGGAAACATTTGGTGGCTTCTTTGCACGACCGCCAGGTGGCGAAAGCCTGGCTGACACCGCAAATCGCGTCTACACATTCCTCAATATGCTCTTTCGTGATCGGCGTGGGCAGAAGGTATTTGTAGTCACTCACGGCGGAACTATTCGCGGATTTCGATTCCATTTGGAACGGTGGGATTTCGAACGCGCCTTGCGGTGGGCACCCGAAGAATCGCCACATAATTGTGGCGTGACGACCTACCAATTCGACCAAACACGCGGCCGACTTGCATTGGTTGAATATAATACCCTTTTGTTTACCGACACTCTCAACTAATACCATCGACAAGTAAGGTCTGAACAAAAGTCTTAGAAAATTGTGGGTATGGCGAAGAAGAAAAAAATGAAATATATCCGCAGATACATTGAGATTTTTTCTTCGAGCTATAGCCATAATTTTCAAGACTTGGTGTTCAGAGATTAGTTGGAGATGGTATAATTGAGAAGGTCAGACCTTCTCAATAAAACCTCCTGACAATGTCAGGAGGTTTTGCTATACTCAATCTCTATGAAAAAATATCTCCCCTGGGTTGCTGGCCTAGTTGGTATTGTGGTGTTGCTCTCTTGGGGGCGTCTGAACCCACCGCAGGACATCTTTTGGAAAGATACAAAAATCGCCTGTTTGCCTAACGGTCATGCCAATCTAGCCCTGCACATACACCCTGATTTGCAAATCCTTGTTGATGGCGTTGCTGAAAAAGTCCCCGCCCACATCGGCGACACCCCTTCATGCATGACTGAAGTCCACACTCATGACGACACTGGAAAAATTCATGCCGAAGCAACTACTGCAAACAAAACATTTACACTTGCCGACTTCTTTGCAGTCTGGGGCACATCTATCGAACGCCCGGGGTATACACTCACTGCGACAATAGATGGCACGCCGGAGACAAACCCTTCTGCGCTCACCCTAAAGGACGGACAGAAAATTGTCCTCGCCTATACCAAGACCATTGACACCTCTTTAATTGCACCGCAAAACTAACGCTCTCCGAAAACCTAACTGCAACTCAACCCAATTTTTGTCTCCTCTTCGTGTGAGATAAACATGTAGTGGATGACAAGCGATTCATCGTGCCTGCCTATGTGTACATGATCGTATCGAGATGGTTTCGTAAAACCAAGAAAATCGTCACGCAGTTCCATTCCATCATCCTTGTCACCAACTGGTCGCTCGGTGATTTTAGATTCAGGAATTTCATATTCGATTGCAACAATACGATGTGCATAGACGCCGTAGACGGGGCCGCCTGCGGCGGCCCCGCTTGGCGTCGCCCAATGTTCCATCTCGGGGCGTACTTCACCATCATCCGTGTATTGCACTGGGTGATGATGCTCAATCCGCATCACACCCAGTGGAAGGTCGTCGACAGTGAGAACCAGTATCTTTTTTGGTACGACATACCCCCAGCTCGCATACCCCACAAGGATACTCAGCACTATCACGAGCACTACCATTGTGTGATGCCGCGATGCCGAAGAGACAACTTTTCGTATCCCGCTCATATCATTTAGCAACGCGTTCTGCTTCTTCTAATTTAACCGAGAGGAGGCGAGAAACGCCGTCGGAACCCATGGTCACTCCATATAGTTCTCCTGCGGCACTCATGGTGGCGCGGTTATGGGTAATGATAATAAGCTGACTGCGATTACTGAGAATCGTAATCATATCTGCATAGCGTTTGCTATTTGCCTCGTCGAGTGCGGCGTCAGTCTCGTCGAGAATCAAAAATGGCGGCGGATTCACTTGCGACATTGCAAAAATCATAGCAATCGAAGTGAGCGCTCGCTCGCCACCCGAAAGCACCTCGAGTCCGCGCACCTTTTTGCGCGGCAATTGCACTGCGACCGTGAGCCCCGCCACTACATCTTCGTCCGAAGTGGCCTCTGCCACCACCTCCTCGCCCAACTCTTCAGCGAGCACCTCGCGCTCGCGAATCGGTTTTTCAAGCTCAAGTCGCGCAGAACCACCGCTAAAAAGCTTTTCAAAAAATGTCTGCAAAGCCTGATTGATATGGACCAGACCTTCGGTAAATCGTTCGTCCATCTGTGCATCTAATTGTTCGATAATGGTTCGTAGGTTGATGCTCGATTGTGAAAGGTCCGCAAGCTCGCGCGCAAGAAATTCGTCACGATCCCGTGTTTGATTGTATTCTTTCACCACTTCATTTCCTGTACCCCCTCCCCCATATTCTTCGATTTTTATTTTCAGCCGCTCAAGCGCGCGCCGTCGTTCGGATTGCATAGAACGATCTTCGGAAAGTGCTCCTTCCGGCATCTCTTGTTTGTCCCACGCATGCACAGCGGCACCGACAAGCGCAATCCCTTCGCGCACTTCGGCCTCGAATGCCTCGCGAGCAGCCACGCCGTCACTCCGTTTGTGCATACATCGCTGAAGAGAGCCTTCCAACTCCCTCTTTCTCCCTGAAAACGAGAGGAGCGCCCGCTCGGCCTCGTGGTGTGCCTCGCGCTCGTGTGCCATCCGCGTGCGAACATCCATAAGAGCCCGCTCCAACTCACTTTCGCGCTCTTGAGCAACTTGCATCTGTCCAGAGAGTTCATGTACACGCGTGAGCGCCGCCCGTTCAGCCTGTGGATCACCGCCATCACCCCTATTTGTTCGAGCAATAAAATGACGAACTGTCTCCCGCGCATGGTGCAGGGCATTACGCAGAGCATCATTACTTTCTGCAGCGATAGCTTGTTCGATATCCTGTGCAACAGCCTCAGCAAACACGACAGCATCCGCCCGAGGAATGCTGTTTTCTGGTGCCGGGTGATGGCGCGAGGCCTCGAGCGCCCCTTCCGCCCGCCCCAACTCTCGTGCCAATTCTTCATGTGCCCGACGAACGACAATCAGCTGATGATGCAAAGATTCCATCTCCTTCTGATTTTCGGCACCACCTTCTTCCCTTACCCGCATGCCTTCCGCGACCCGGATCTGCTCTGCAACCGTACCCAACTCAACTCGTATTCCCTCTTCTTCCTCTTTTGACTGCGTGTCTTGAGTCGTTATCCATGCGTGTTCCCTCGCCAAGTAATCAGCCAATCTTACCGCAAGCTCGTCCTTCATTTCTTTTGCTTTCTCAATCTTCTCGACTTGTTTCCCCAGAAACTTTAAGTGCGGAGCGAGCTCTCGTCGTAAAGATTCGACTTTTTCGATATTTTCCTCGGTCGTTTCTAATTTGCGCTCGCTTTCTGCTTTTTTGTGCTGATAGAGCTTGAGACCCAAAGCGTCTTCTACCATCTCCCGCCGTTCGCGGGGTGATGCATTCAAAATACGATCAGCTTCGCCTTGTGAAATAATTTGATACCCAGACCCTCCGATATTCGCTCCTGCCAAGAGGCGCACTACATCTTTCAGACGCACCTGTGTCCCGTTCATCAGATATTCGTTCTGCCCATCACGAAACACAATTCGCTCGAGCACCACTTCGGTAAAATCAACATCGAGCCTCCGTGTCGCATTATCAAAAACGACCTTGACGGACGCACGGTTCATCCGAGGCAGTGCGTGCGAGCCACCCCATATCAAATCTTCGCCCTTACGACTGCGCAAAGACTTCATCGACTGCTCACCCAAGACAAACCGCAAGGCTTCGGCGACATTACTCTTGCCGGATCCATTAGGACCCACAATGGCCGAGACTTTCGAGGTAAACACGAGCTCGCTCTTTTTACCGAACGATTTAAACCCATTGAGCTCGACTGAGCGAAGCATCGCTCTATTGTACTACAGCATACCGCCGACAATTAAGATCTGAACAAAAGTCGCAGAAAATGACGACTGTGGCGAAGGAGAAAAAAGTGAACTATATCAGTAGATACAGTAAGCTTTTTTCTCCGAGCCATGGGTGTCATTTTCAAGACTTGGTGTTCAGAGGTTAATGGGAGGGGGTATGAGTATCCTCATTTACTCCCCCATCGATTCATGGTGTCCCCAACGCATCTGTGGATAAGGTGGAGGGCACATCGTGTATTAAAGGTACAATCCATGCATACTTATGCCAGAAAGTCGGCCATCTTTTACCGCTCGTTCGGAACACCGCGACAAGCTCTTTGTCGGTGGCGCATTCGACGCCGAGGGCAAGCTCACACCATTTGAAGTTGATGGCTCTACCTACTACGCAGGCGATTTGATGTCGCCCATGGCTTCGATATGCAATCTCTTCCGCGACGCAAAACTTGACCGGGCCACAACTCCCCTCGCTTCGGGTCCCAACTTTGATACCGCACTCACTGATCAATTGAAAGAAAAAAGAGAGGAGATTGAACGCATACACTTCCCGCTATTTAAACGAGCAATCGAACATTGGTTTGGCCCAGAGGCAGCCGAAGAAATCACCCTCGAGGGAGTCTACAAAGCATTCCGCTTTGTTGCCGAAGGAGGCAGGACCCCTCAACTTTTTTCTGATTCTCTCGTCAGAATAACAGACATGCCAGTCCTCGGCACACCCGCCGACCTTAGAAACGCCGCCGACATTATCGCCAACAGCCGCGAACTTGAGCGCCTGGTGGCGATTATTAACGAAACCAATGGCGACCCGTTTACCACTGGCAAGAGCCGCACCGTTGCCGAGCGCGACCTTCTCCCACCGGTACTCACGGAAATAGAAAATCTTTTGAAACAACGAAAGGCTATCCCTGCAGACGCGGTACTGTGGGGAAACAAAGCTCCAAGTCTCAAGGCACTCACCGATCTATTAAACGGGGCGCGAGATACGGCCGGATCCGGACTCACCGCCGTCACCGAGCGTATTCTCCAAAAGACCTATCCTGCCGTAGCTCCTGGCGAAAAATCTGTAAATCTCCGCACCTTGCTACTCACCAAATTTGGCCGGTACGAACTCATGCCGGATTCTCTCGTCCTCCCTCTTGAAGCAACTCAGCGCTTTTACCAAGGACGCATCTTTAAAGAACCTGACGCACTTGTGTTGGATGGAACATTCAAACGAGCCGGACGCAGTGGCGACTGGGATACTATCGGCAAACCCCTGAGTCGCATCATGGTGCTTACCTCAAAGCAATACGGGGAACTTCTTGACGAAGACGATGCGGCTGCAAAACCCGAGGCTCGGCAAGCCGAGCTTGCAGGAGAAGTGGAAACTCTTCGGAATAAAATGGGGCAACTTTTGCAATTTATCCCGATAAAAGTCGGTGATCGCAACCTAGACCCCGCCGATACACTTGCCCAGAAAGACGCAATCGTTTCACTTCTCAAAAACCTCTCTAGTGAATCCGTTCTTGGTGCAATGAAGCGCGCAGAAGCGCGACTTAAAAAGAAGAAAGGCGCCTCCGAAGCGCCACGCACAATGCAGCCTGATGAAGCACCTGAGCCTGCAGACGACTTTATGAAGATGCAGCAGTTGTTCACCGAAGAATTGTTCACCGAACTCAAGTCTGATGATGGGAAATCATTCATGGACATCGTAACCGCCATCACCGGCGGACGCGTCACTAAATTTTATGTGGCAGGAGCATGGCGTGATGGCGACCTTGCGCGCGACCTCGAGGCTGCCGACCTCGAGTACGATGTGGGGCCAAAGCGCCTTGCTGTCGATGGTTTTGTAAATACCATCCCAGGGATCGTCCGCGAGAACCTATCCGATTTGTGCACCGAGTGCACCCCCGAAGAACTGGGGGCTGTCCGCCTTGCCGGGCTTGCTGTGCACGAGCTTGCTATTGGCCTGCGTATGGAACGGCAGAAAGTAGATAATGTCCGAGCCGAAGATACGGCAAATTTGGTCGGAGAAGAATATCCGGATGCCTTCCGAAAACTTTTTGCATACAAACTGATGCGCCCTCCCCGCCCGTCACTGGTCATCCCCGATCGATTAACTGACGACAATGGCGAGTATACCGAGACCGAGGAAGCACATCGTGCTCGCGTAGCACAGGCCATCGAAGATCAAGGCCAGGCTTACGAGCGTATGCTTGCCGACTTTCGTCAACAACAACGAGCCACTGTATTTGATCATCTCCGAAAACTTGTTCGCGTCATGGACGAGCCTGCAAAAAACCTGGGCGGTATATTCGTGGGCACACTCAACACAAACCGCATACTACCTCGCCCACCCAAAGGAAAGACCCTCCGCGACCTCATCAAAGCAAAGATTGACGAGATTCGAGTGCGCGCCCCCGATGCCGAGGCCGAAACCCCCGTTGAGCGACCCTCTTACCAAGTATTTGACTTTGACGCGAAACCTGGAAAATGGATGCAACCTCCAACTGAAACAATTGAGCAAATCGAAAGTCTTGAAAATAAAATCGAAAGTGTGATGATACGCATGCAGGAGTTCCAGAGGAAAGCGTTTGAAATTCAATCTCGCATCGCTTCCGGTATTGATTTAGCTCTTGCCGGAAAAGCATTCGAAGTGCTTGATAGTGAATTCGCTACCTATATTCGCTCCGACATCAATGATATCTATGGATCGGGTGGGAACCCTCTAAAAGGCACCGACAGCACCCTTCAGCATTTCCGGAATGCCAAGCTCGGCTCGCTTGTAAATCGTGCGACCCGCCACCTGTTAGATCAATTTGATTTGATGGCATCTGGCCGTGATGAAATTCAAGACAGAATCGACAAAACCCGCGATATGCTCAGCCAGGGACTCTTGCGTGAGCGTCGCGCAGCACTGCAGAGGGTTCTTATCGACTCTGGTGCTGATAAGCCAAAACATGTTTTGGAGGAGATTCAAGATATTGATAGTCGCATGCAGGCACACCGTCGCGCTGACCGCCTGTCAAAAGAAGCTGCCAAGATTTTCGAGAACCTTCGCAGACTCAAGGTTGAGCATGCTCTTTTATTACGGACCCAGACAGAGGGTCGTGAAGTTTCCTCAGATGAAATACTCGCTATAAAGACACAAGTAGATCGCGCTGAAAATGTCTTGCAAGAAAAACGAGATGCTGCCATTCGAGCAAGGAAAGAAGCCGTCAAACCCGTCTCTGCACGAACCGCACCTGAGCGCACGCGCAGTATGGCTCCCACATCCGAAACGCCGGCAACCAGCGATCAGCTTGCACGCGCACTTGAGCGTAGCCGATTACAGGGCGATCTTAACCGACTCCAGCTCTCTGCCGCTGAACTCGCAGGACGCATCGTGCAAAACCCCGATGACGAATCACTACGGACCGCACTCGATAACCTCATCGGCCAAATGGAAGATGTGGAGCAGAAAATTGATGCAGTATTAACAACGCCCGCGGACCAAATATAGCTATGAAACCTTCCGAAAAATGGCGAGCATTGGCCGAATCTCTTCCTCGAAGCGGTTCTGCCTCTGCACCCACCGTGGCACCTATTAGCGATGGTGCCGTCAGCGCTCTTGAGGCTCGCGTTGCCGAATTGAACAATCGGTTAAGAACCCAGGAACAAGAACTTGTCACTGCAAACGATATGGCCCTTGCAAGCGTCACTGATGAAATGAACCAGCGGCTTGGCGCGCTTACCAAACAATTGGAAGATGCGCGTCGTGACTTGGCAGAAGCGGAACTGGCACGAGACCGAGCAAATACTGCTCTTGATACCGAAAACAAGCCGAATATGTCTGCTGCACCCGCGCCCGCTCTTGTTGCGGCAGGGGCCAGGATTGCCAGCCTTGAGGCAGATCTTGCGGAGGCAAAAAAGGCACCTACACCATCAGCAATGCCCTCCACAGGGGAAGACCCACGCGTCGCAGACCTTTTGGACCAACTAAGTCGAAACGAAAAGTTGCGCGAAGAACAGGCAGAGGTTATTGGTCGCATGTACACTGAAATTGATGGCCTTCGGGGAGAAAACGAGCTTGCCCAAGAAATTCTTTCAGTTGTCTTGTATGAAAGCATGCAGAGTATCGCCAATCGCCTGCCCACACTCGTCCAAGAGCTTCGTGCAAAACCTGATCAAACAATTACCCCTGCCGACATCTTGCGTCTCCTGATGGCTGATCCAAAGCTTTCCGAAGAGCGCAAGGATGTGGTCCGAGCAGTGTTCACAGAAAACGGCAGTCCGATTATTTAATAGTTTTTGATTACTTATGGCTAAAGAATCTTGGGCCAAGGCGTTGCGTGCATTCAGGAAGGGTGTTGACCCGGCCGACCCTCTGTCTGCCCCAACCTCATCAAGCCCTGATCCTGCCGTAGTTCCTCCTGACACCGCTCTCCCATCATCTACCTCCGCTTCAGCTCCAGATACAACGATAGTTCAGAAACCGCTCCAGCCCGAAGCCGAACTCGACGCAATCGCCAAGGACCTAAGTCCCGAGACAGTCCGAGACTACCTCCAGGACATAGCTGGAGACATGGCCCAACTCGAGACAAAGGGGGGCGGAAAATCTGACTGGCAAGCAATGGTCACTGATATCACTAAGGAGCTTGATGTAGTAAATGACGACATCCAGGCCCTTGACGACGCCGCTGCAAAAATCCCCGCACCGCTTGCACCGACCGATCCTTCATACTCCCCTGTAATTTCACCGGAGGCAAAGAGAATCGCCGACTTGCGCACCAGCGCAACCGATCTTGCCGCTACTCTTGAGCGCTTACAAAACGAAGCTATCGAGGCTCGCGATAAAGCTCCTGACGCGCCACTTGCACCAATCACATCCACCACCGCCTTAGGAGCAGGCACCGCCGCTCAGACACCTGGTGCCGTTCCGCAAGCTCCAGCAACTATCAGTGCACCCCCCGCTAATCATTTGGGAGACTTTAGTAGTGAGGCACTCGAGACGGTAGATGGTTCATCCGTTCCTGTGGGAACCTTGTATGATCAATACTCCGACTGGGCCACTGCGAAAGGATGGCAGCCTGTCCCTCGAGAAGAATTTGAAAAGGGCGTAAATTTCCCTTCAGCAAAAGTGGGGGGACGACAGCGTTTCATGGGGGCTCAAGTAAAAGCTGGCTTTAATCCTGCCTCTAGCCCCGCTGTTTCAATTTCCGCACAGGGATCCACACCAGCATCCAGTGGTCCTGGCGTAACCATAGGCATTCCCGCTTCTGCGCCCGCAAGCACCGGTCCTGCCGTTATGATAAACAGGATTCCCACTACTCCCGGCCCAACCCCCACACCAATCACTATCAATGTCCGTGGCGCACCCACCGGTACCGGCGAAGCATTTATGCGCAACCAAGACTGGGAGAAACAATTGCAAGATATGGAAGCGATGCCCACACCTCTTGCTCTCGATGGCACAGCTAAGTCGGCACCGCTTCCCGGTCAGCCCGTCGCCGGTGCCCCTGTCGTGGTTTCTGTTGCCGGAGCTATAAGTGAGCGAGCCTATGCAGGCGCCTTGGCGCGATTCAAAGACCCTCAATTTGTTAAAGCACTTGGAGATAAGCTGGCAGACGATGTGAAGGGTGGGCAAAAAGGACTCAAGCGAATCCAGGCTACCGTGACTGGACTCAATAAATCTCTGGGGAAACTCTCACCTGATGTCTGCACTGCTCGCTACGAAGAATTTGCACAAGCCATGGTAGAAGGAAAAGGTCTAACCGAACTTTTGGCAAAGGGAAACGAATATGCAGTTGCCGCAAGCGCGCTTGCTGCCGACGATTTGGTGGGTGGCCTCGGCGAGTTGTCCGAAGCAATTGCAGACACAAAATTCCCCGATTCACCCGATATTTATGCTCGAGAAAAAGCGCCAGTTGCAGGTGCAATACAAAAAAGCGTCCGTGGTGTCATGGGTCTCGATATAGCTTTCGCCCTTATCGCCGCAAGCACTGGCTTTAGTGGTGGACAAAAGACTGCAGGAGCTCTGGTTGCCAAACTACCCGACACTGTCCGGGCCTCAATCTTACAAATGCTCGAGAACCCTCTTTTTAGCGGAGGTCAGACACTCGAAATGATTTTGAAAGGTATGGTTGGTGCCGCGGCTTTCGTTATTGCCCGCGGCATAGTCACCGGCAAAGACACCATGCGTGACATGGCCGTACAACGACCTGGCGAAAATGCGCTCGCTGCCGCATTTCGCAATGATCCATCTGCCATGACACGAGCCGTTATGGCAACTTTGGTCGCAGCAACTTTTGCTGGTCATGGGTTTAACTACGCCATCGTTGGGGCACAAGTGATGTCAACCTATGCAACTGAGGCGCTGTCCACGCTTGCTCCTGAATTTGCATCAATTGAGACTGCCCGCCAAACCGTTGCCGCAGTCCCGGGAAATATCGACGCTTTTTTCCGCGCTTATATTTCTGCTGAAAAGAATGGTGTTGCCAAGATAGCAACAGAGCTCACTGCTGAGCAACAGGCCCTTGTGAAACAGATGGGTTGGACTTTCTCGCCCACCGCTGCTGGGGACGGACCTATTACAGCCGCGAAGCGCTATGCACTATTTCGCGCAGTCACGCCTAAATTACGCCCCGCAGACAAGGCGGCCATAGACGCCAAGCTTGCAGAATTTGGTGTCCCTGAGGGACAAGGGTTCGCACAGTTCGCCTCGGCGCTTGCCACTGTAAGACTCGGGACAACTACCAAGTCTCTTGATGCGACAAAAGGAAGCCTTGAGGCACAGATCGCAAGCCTCAGTACCACTGGCCCTGTTGCCCACTTCTTGTACGAGCTTTTCCCGCCTACTGCACAGTCGGGACAGGAAGTACCAAATCTTCTCACCACACTCGCGTCTAGCAAAGCCGCCTTTGCCGCCTCGTACAAAACATTTACCACCGAGACTTGGAACACCGAAGTCCAACAGCGGTTTGGCGATCTTATGGCTTCGTTTGGATCCCGCGCCGACAATCTCGACATGAAATTTGGTGCCATTGCGCTCGGTGCTTCAAAAATCCCCGCCCCTCCAGTAATCAGTGCCGTGCCATTCCTCTATTCTGATGCAGAATACGCGATTCTAGGTAAGGCACTTGGCGTTGACCTTACTGACACCGGCAGGCGCTCTCTGTGGAACGGAAGCATCGCATTACTCTATGGATTGACCGATGTTGCCACTGTCTACCCTTCCATACGCTACACGCGCAGACGCCAACAGTACCTTCGTGAAAAAATGCCAGGCTACAGGAAAGCCATGGAGGAAAGCGAAGACGATTTGGCCGAAATGCTCGAGCAGTATGTAAACAACAATGTGAATGCAAGCGCGCGCATTATTGCAGGTGTCGATTTGACTCCGATTTCACTTGCCACGATTCGTACTCGTCTGCATGAGAAGGCGTGCTCAGAAGTCACCGCTTTGAAAGCAAAAGAACAATTAGCAGGAATCAGGAACCTCCCTACACGAACACTTCTTTCATGGCGCCGGATTTTGCAAATGCCACTCGGCGAAGATGTGGAAGAACGCCTTGCATACCAGGACTGGATTGAAGCTGAGATTGAAAAGATTAAAAAAGATCCCGCTTACTTGGCCACTCTCCTGAGTGACATAGAACCTGGTTTCAAACCGCTATTCACCCTTGCGCAAACTATAAACAAAGACCCTCGCAAAATTGGTGAGATGTCGGCCGAATACACTCAGGGAGTACGCAAGCAGATTGATGCACTCAATCGTCGCGTAATGCGAGCCGAGCGGACAGCGCTCATGACCGAGACTGCTCTTTACGATCAGTTACTTCGCCGTGTCTATGCACAGCCGTTCACCAACGAGACACTCAAACAGTTTTCCGAAAACCCCATCGCCATTCCTATGGATGGAAAGAGCGAGGTTGCCATCACCAACAACGAAGTAGCCTTTTATGTCGCATCCGAAATAGAACGACGACGGCGACACGCACTGAATCGCCTTGTCGCCATCGCTCGCAAGGAAGAAAGTGTGGCACGCAAGGACTGGGCCGTAAATGCTGGTAACCCTGCATACACCGAGGCATTTCGTGGCACGACATCAGTACAGCCACAAGGACTCCTTGACCGAGCACGGGCTGAAATCGGAGATGCCGATGCTAATATGATTGCCGACATTGAATCTGAAGTACGCCGTGCGTTGTTTGGCCGTGAAGCAATCGACCCTGATCGCCTTTCTGCCCAAATGACCTTAGTAAACCAAACCGCTGTGGCGTTCATCAATCAAACAGCCAATGCAGCAGGACCTGAAAATCCACTGCGCAGAAGCACAAAGAGCTACGAAGCAGTCACCGCCTACGAGCACGAAGATCCGTATGGCCGCCCAATTCTACAAGTACACTTGTATGATCCTGGTACCCAAGCTCCTGCCGCCACAATACTCTATCCGGGATATCTACCCTTTGTTGCAGAAAAGCCCGAGGACGATGCAAAGATGACTGAACTACTATCGACCCATATTGCCGAATGGTACCAGAATGCCGCCCAATACGAGCTTTCTGCACATGCGCTCACCTACGAAACCGGGCTCGCCATTCGCGATACTACCGATCAAATAAAGGCCATGGGTGCAACCAAGTGGCCAGATATGCGAGTACCAATTGCTGGAAAATCCGATGTGGTGACGCCAGAGGCGACGACTTTGTTTGCACGATTAAACCTCTTGAACGAACTCTTTGAACGACGCACCCGAGCGCTTGGGGCAATTACACGAACCACACCAATTACCCCGCAACAGCTCATCGCCTTTGCAGAAGAACAATTGGTAGTCATCGGTGGTAGCACTGTCCCAGAGACCGCAACGCGTATCGCGACCGTACTTAATGGTATCCGTACCGAGCTCAATACCCGAGGAAGAAACGATGCCGTCACCTATGACGCATTGACAGGGGTTGTCCGCGTTGGGGCCCAAGAGACACCGGTGCAATCAATTGCAACTCCACGAGATTTTGTTGAGAGTCTTGCGTAATTTGCTGCCAAGAAAAACGAATGGCCTCCACAGGAGGAGGCCGAGTTATAGAAAAAGATGGTGGAGAAGCTGTACTACCGCTACCACGGCAAGTGTTCCTAAAAGGGCTAACCCTGCCCAAAGGAAAACGCCGGCGAAAAGGGAAATCGGACCCATTACCAGAGCCTCTTTGTATTTTTTTGGCAACAGGATAACAGTAACAACGATACTCACTAGTGCCAAGCCTATACCAAGCGTCCACATGGGTTTCTCCACCACGAAGAGAGAACTTTTTTCTAAAGGAACTATACCACTAGTTGGCACAAGTGCAACTACCACCAAACTACCACCCCTTCACTTTGAGCGCGCGTTCGGCCGCAGATTGTTCGGCTTCTTGTTTTGACTTCCCTGTTCCTTCGGCTACTTTTTCGCTCGAGATAAAAACGCCCGCAGTGAAATATTTATCATGATCCGGGCCCTCTTCGTCTACCAATTCATAGTGTGGTGTGACTCCATGTCGCTCTTGAACCAGCTCCTGAAAGCGACTTTTCGCATCTTGCCAGAGGCGCCCCTCTACAACAGCGTCGGTCTTGCCAAATAATGCCTGAGCGATAAATTTCTTTGCCGCATTGTATCCTTGATCCATGTACAATGCGCCGATAAACGCCTCGAATGTATTGGCAAGGATAAACTGGCGCGCGCGCCCTGTGTCTTTTGACTCACCTTTGGAGAGAAGTAGGTGTGTGTTCATGTCGAGTTCCTGTGCGGCCTCGGAGATACTGTTGGTGTTCACCAGCGCCGCGCGATACGAAGTAAGCTCGCCCTCGGGCCTGTCGGGATATTTTTCATAGAGAAACTCCGATACGACGAGCTCGAGCACAGCATCACCTAAAAATTCAAGGCGTTCGTTGTGCTCGCCCATACCTTTGTGTTCATTAAGATAGGACCGGTGTGTGAATGCTTGGCGCAAAAGCGCTTTGTTGTTGAATACAAACCCTGTCTTTGTCTCAAAATGTTCTAATTCCATAAATTATTTACGTAACAAATCAAGAAACTGATTTGGCGTGAGTTTAGCTTGCTTAAGAATACTTGCCAATACCTTTCTGGTAACATCCTTGCTGTGCCGTGCCACCGTCACCAGAATTGTAGGGTCTGAACCGTGCTTTAGTTGCGCATGACTCCCCACTTGTCGAACTACATAATACCCTCCACGCAAAAGTGCTCGCAAAATCTTCGCCGCAGTGAGAACTGGCAAAAGACTCATGCAAGGACGACCACTCCCGCACGCATCGGTCGCTTGTTTACACCGAAAATTCGATTCATGTCATCAATAACGACTTTCCCGTCGTCAAAGGCTGCAAGGCACTGTAACTCAATGATTTCGCGTGCATACCGCTTGGCTTCACCTAGCGTATCTGCGTTTGTTAGAATTCCAGGGAATGCCGGGGCGTGCACATGGTAGACTTTGTCCTTCTTACTATAGTCAGCAACGGCCCGAAACTCTCCGTACCGTGTTTTGACAAAAAATTTCTCCTTCATAGGATGATAATAACGCACGAAAAAACTGCGGTCAAACGAGTTGCTATCCCCTCTTTTGTACCAAAATATTGATTGCACGAGTGACAACCGGCAAAATATCATCGTAAAAGTTGAGATCGCCTGCGGCCGCAAGTGGAAACCATTGGGCATCGTCTAACCCGCCTTCTTTTTTGAGAATAAGGTCATTGAATGGTACTTCCGCAAGGAAGTAGGTGGCGTGGCGAATCTTTTTTCCACCGTCCACTGCAGGATCATTGGCAATATATTCGTTTTCTCCGAGTTCGTCCTGAATTGCAATGACATCGAGACCCATTTCCTCTTTCACTTTGCGCCTCAAGCCATCTTCGTGGGTTTCTCCTGACTGCAACTTCCCTTTGGAGAGAGTCCAGTGGCCAAAAATGTCATGCACGAGTGACAGATACACATTACCGCTATCTCGCGCATAAGTGACGGCACCCACCAATTCTTCGCGAGGCATTTTGTCTCGTGAAGGCTTCTTGGGGCGTTTGGGACCATCATTCTTGCCTGGTTCCCCCATCTCGATGTACACCGCACCCAAGACACCATTTATGAACTTTCCGGAAGTGTCACTGCCAAAAGACTTACCTAATTCGATGGCCTCGTTGATGGCTACTTTTGACGGCACCTGCGCACGATCGGCAAACAAAAGCTCGGAAAGTCCGATGCGCAAAATATTACGGTCGATTTGCGCAATTTTATCAATCGGCCATTCCGGAGCAGCCTTTTCAATCACTGCGTCCAATTCGATCCGTTTTGCAACAACAGTATTCATGAGATCTTTCATGAACCCCTCGTCACCTTTGGTGCCACCAAATTCAAGTGCGTTCGCGTCGAGGCGTTTTTTGAGTTCGGCTGAGGAGATGTTGTAGCCCGACGCATCCCACTCAAAGAGCGTTTGAAGAACAATGGACCGAGAAAGTCTGCGATTGGCCATGATAGGTAGTATACCGTGCTTACGAATAGACAAGAGAAAGCGCGGGGATATCCCCGCGCTTTCTCTTGTCTCATTTCTTTGCAACCTTTGTTTCTTTCTTTGATTCCTCTTTGTCTGCGGCGGTCGCCTGACCTGATTCCTTGAGAGCTTTTTCCTTACGCTTGAGACGGCTTTGTGTGCGTTCAGTGCGGGCTACAATATCGATGACCTGACGGCCACGGTACTTACCACAAGAATTGCACACCTGATGACGACGATGTTCTGCTCCGCATTCACACTTGGCAACAGCAGGGGCCACGAGCGCGTGGTGACTGCGACGATTATTGCGGTGTGAGCGCGTTGAACGCATGCGTACTACCATAGTGGGGTAGTATACCATAACGAAAGAGGCCTGCAAGCTCGTGTACAAGACGAGTACATCGGTAACAGTTTGGTAGCCTTCGCATAATACTCCCACGGCGTCTGATACCCAAGCGATTGGTGTGGACGAACAAAGGCATACTCAATGAGCCACTCGGTCACCTCTTTGTTGAACCGTTCGCAATCGGCAGTGAGATGACCGAGGGCAATGAATTCATCCTGAAGCGTACGATTGAACCGTTCGTTCACGGGATTGTCTTTGGGTGTATGCGTACGGCTCCACCAGTCGTTGATACCCTGCTTCTCAATCGCCCTCTGGAAGTGCTTGTGGAACTCGCTCCCATTGTCATGTCCCGCATTCCATACCTCATGGTCCAAGAGATACATGAAGCGATTGAGGAAATCGGCAGCGTTCGCAGAGCTCTTGGTGGTGTACATGCGCGCGAAGGCAATCTTGGAGACGGTGTCAATGACCGTGAACACATACCGCTTTTGGCCGTTAATCCATAGCACGATGGTATCGAGTGCAATGAGAAAGCCGGGGAATGGTTGTTTCGTGAGCTCGGTGATGCGCTTTTTCTGCGTGGAGTGTCTTCGTTTGGCCTGTGTCTGAGCGTTTCTTTTTGGGTGGAAGTACAGTCCGTGCTTCTTGATGGTGTACTGCACCTTCCACGAGGAGAGTGGTGCCTTGTAGATGTTTTTGTAGAGCACCGAGAGCTTCATCTTGCCCCAGCGCATGTGTGCCTGTCGGAGAAGTATGATGCGACCTTCCTCAAGTGGTGTGATCTCTTTCTGTCGTACCTGTTGTGGGGCGCGACTTCGCTCCTCCAAGGTACGAAGATTCTTCCGGTCAAACCGTGTATGCCACTTCCAGAAGGTCTTGCCAGTGATACCGAAGTGACGAGCTGTCAGGGAGGCGTTCTCTCCATGGCACTGGTGCCAGATGAACCACTCGAGGCGTGTTCGCGCTCCCTGGGAGAGCTTGAGGAGTACCGCTTGCTTCCTCCAGCGCTCTGCCTGCGACAGGAGGACCTGGGGGACGGCAGGTACCAGACGATACCCCGCTTTCATCACTGCTTTTACCATACAAAAATGGTGGCTTAGGTTGATATCCATGCCACCATTTTCCCTCAAAGGTCGAACTTTGAGGTATTACCGATGTGTTTCATCTTCTTCAGCTCGATGGAAGGAAAGTATGTCATACTGTATCTATGGACGGAATGATGGATAGGAGACGGTTTCTTCGCGCTGGCACTGCGGCCGCAGCAACCTTGCTACTCAAGCCCTTGGAGGCCCTGGCTCAGACGCAGGATCTCGGAAAAAAATCTGAACGCGGCAATCTTGAATATATAAGAGAGCAGGGCATTGAGGTTTTCCGCTCTGAGTGCGCCGTGGGGGGGGTTACTGTTGACCTGCTGGAATTTCGTAAAAATGGTTCTAGAAATGAAGTCCTTTTTGTTCCCCACGACAATGAAGACGCGGCTTTTGACACTGCATTAAGATCAATTGCAGCCAGAGGAGGGTCCCTCTTTTCCTTCGACTCTCGAGGAAATCGTGAGCTCCGAACAAATACAGGAACCCGACTCAACCAAGACCCAAATCGTATGTTCAAGCCAGGTTCACAATTCTGGCCACTCGCCGAGCATGTCCTCGGACTCATAAATCAAAGGCGACGGGCATCGAACGATGTATTAAATCCTTACATAACACTTCACAACAACGCCCCCATTGGTTCTTTCACCGCAAGTATTGCAAAATCTTTTACGGACCCACGCTTCGAGATTTTTTTCTCTGATCCTAAAAACAAGCGAGATGTCGTCTGGATTGCACTCCCTAATGCAGAACGAGGCACCTCGCACCCGTTGCGAGTACTGGCTCAACAATTGCAGATGAGAGGAATTAATGCATTGATTGAATATGTCCGTCCTGAAGGTAGTCTGGATGGTTCTCTGTCTCAATACATCGCACGCCACACCTCTCAGGGTTATATTAATATTGAAGCTGGCATCAAACCAAACGACCCGCCACAGCTCCAAACTCGCGCAATACAAACTTCCTTGTTGAAAAACATCTTCGAAATTATCGAGGAGTTACGAGCCAATCCACCTACAAAAACACAAAACACTTAAGTCAGAGAGATAGTCGCCGAATCCCCTCTATTGAGGATAGCTTCATCACAAAAACACAGTTTTATGGCATAGTTCCAATAGAGAGTCAGTGGAGAGGACTGCATGTTCAAAAGAAGCGTCTATCTGGCTTTAGCCTTGTCAGCCTTCGCTTTTCTGCTAGCTGTCACCCTCGGACAATGTGCCCGAGCAGACCCAATACGGCTTCCTGAGCCAGTTCGTCATGTATGGTACTTTTGCCCCTCAGCTGATGCGGTGCGCGAAGTACATCGTCTGGCGCGTATGATGGACGATTCCCTGCCGGCTGAAAAACTTGAAAAGGCCATGGAGTTGAGTCCGATTGCCAGATCATGCCGCTTTGACATGCTTCTCATTGAGTCTCTCGAACATGTCGAGGAAATCGGGCAAACCAGTGGCGTCTCTATTACGCTTGTGCGTTTTATGGCCAGTGGGTCTTCTACACCCTGGTACTCATGGATGCCAACAGACGACTACAGAAAGACAGTTGCCTATATTTCCGCGCGCAGCAGAACACAGTGATAAGGCACACCTTTGGTGTGCTTTTTTGCATCTCCACTATTGTTAAGAGCTCGTCCAAGAGTGGTTTACAAAAAAGTTGTACGATGTTCGCGTGACGGACCCATCTTTGCAAGAGCTGCGTAGTGGGCAGTGGTGCCATACCCTTTGTGCTGCTCGAATCCATACCCGGGTATTTTTTCTGCCAGCTTCTTCATGTAAGTATCTCGCTCTACTTTTGCGAAAATTGAAGCGAGGGCAATCACCGGAAATCGCTCGTCCCCTTTTACGAATTGCTCTTGCTCCCACTCGGCACCAACACGCAACCCCCAATCAAGAAGTACTTTTGCCGTAGATGGGTCGGCATATAGTTGATCGAGCGCGCCACGAGCCGCATCACGGGCGGCAACAGCAATCCCTCGTACATCAATATCGTGCGCACTTATGAATGACACTGCGCATGCGATACTCTGTTGCTTTATGTGCATATACCACTCGTTTCGTTTCTTTTCCGAAAGTTTCTTAGAGTCCTTCAGTCCTTCCCATAAGCGCCACTCGCTTTGTTCGAGAGGGAGCAAGACAGCGCCCACAGTCACTGGACCAGCGATTGGCCCACGACCCACTTCGTCGATACCCACCACAAACCGCTTCATGGAGGTAGTGTAACAAAAGACGGCCAAGAAGGCCGTCTTTTAGCGTCACTTCCTCAACAAATCGATGACCACACCAACCGCCTCAACAGTGTCTTCGAGTGCGTCGTATGTCGGCACAGCGTGATAGGCGAGTGTCTTTCGCAAATAACTACGATTGGAAAATTGTGGGTGAATTCCCACTACAAGTGGCAGTGGGTAATCACGATTGAATCCCACACTCTTCATTGCAAGAGCGCTCCCTAAAACAAATCCGAGCTCGAAACGCGTCGTCTGCGCATACGCCCGCTCGGGAAAATGTTGCATCTCTGGTGCGAGCCAGAACAACACTACACCATGTCGCAGTGCATGATTCAGATAATAGTGCTCCCATCGCACCTGCTGTTCGAAGAGGTAGTCCCGTTCATTCGGAGTCATGGACTTCTCCCAGATAGACGATCGCGGACATGCAATATGCGTTGTTGGCCAGGCGACCTGAAGCATTCGAATTGCCTCTTCCTGCCAGTCGGCAGTCCCTTGGATGGGACCAGCGGTAAACACCAACGGCTCGCAGCGCAAAGGCTTCGCATGGTACACGGGTGGCCGCAGTAGTTCTGCAGACATGTGGCTCTCCTCGATTCCCTTTTCGTCTCCGGGGTCAGTGTACCAAGTTCCTTAAAAAACAAACCTTGACGCGCCCGAAAATGCTCAGCTTCGCATATGCGTATATAATGCAGGTATGTCGCGTGCTGGAGATTTTGTACACCTACATACCCACTCGCACTACTCGCTCCTTACAGCACTCCCACAAATCGACGCGTTGGTAGAGGCGGCAAAAAAAGATGGGCAAACCGCACTTGCTCTCACCGACAATGGGAGCATGTACGGCACCATTGATTTCTACAAAGAATGCAGGAAGGCTGGGATAAAGCCTATCATCGGCATGGATGCGTTCGTAGCGCCCCGAACCCGTTTTGATAAAGAACATCGTATCGACAACCAAATGAGTCGCCTGGTGCTACTTGCGATGAACGAAGTCGGGTATCACAATCTGATAAAACTAGCATCACTGGGTAACACCGAGGGCTTCTACTATAACGCACGCATCGACCGCGAACTTATCGAACGATACAAAGAAGGTCTGATAGCAATCCTCCCTTCTTTTGCGGCCGAATCTGCACGGCATCTCAAAGAACAAGACGAGGCTCGCGCTCAAGAATCCATCGAATGGTACCGCGCGCAATTTGGAGAGTTTTTGTATGCCGAAGTGACTCATCATCCGGAAATCGAAGGGCACGAGGACCGCATGAAAAAATGGAGTGCATTTGCTCGTACGCACCAAGTGCCCCTCATGGCGGCGCACGACACCTACTATCTTGCTCCCGAAGATTCTGTTGCGCGTGAGCTGGTAATCAAAATCAAAAGCGGCGGCCACCTGGATAGAGAAATGGGTGTCGGCGCGGAGGATTTTTCGTTCATTACACAATCTGACGCAAAGGACCGATTCAAGGACGAACCTGAGCTTTTGGAAAATACGATGCGGATCGCAGATTTATGCAACCTGGAAATCAAATTGGGCGCGTGGTTTTTCCCCGACTTTCCTGTACCAGCCGGAAGCTCGCATGATACTGAGTTGAAAAAACTTGCTTATGCTGGTATCGAAAAACGAGGACTCGAGCGCACTCCCGAGATTCTTGCCCGTCTTGATTACGAACTTTCGGTGATTGCGACAAAAGGGTATTCACCCTATTTTCTTGTGGTGGGAGACCTGCTCGCCCACGCGGAACAAGCCGGAATATTTACCAACACGCGTGGCTCTGCCGCCGGTTCTCTTGTGTCGTATGTGTCTGGCATTACCACGGTAAATCCCCTCGAATTCCAACTCCCCTTCGAGCGATTTTTGAATCCCGATCGCCCATCGCCGCCAGATATCGATATGGATATTGCCGACAACCGCCGCGACGACCTCATTGATTACGCGCGCGCAAAGTATGGTGCCGACCATGTGGCACAGGTGGGCACTTTTGGCACCATGATGGCCCGTGCGGCTGTGCGCGATGTCGCGCGCGCACTGGGTCACTCATACAGTGTCGGTGACAAAATTGCAAAAATAATCCCTTTCGGAAAACAGGGATTTCCCGTCACTGTCGATGGAGCGCTCAAGGAGGTCGCTGAGCTACGCGAAGTGTATGACACTGACCCTGAAGCACGCGAGGTGCTCGATTTGGCAAAAAAAATTGAAGGAAATGCACGCCATGTGGGTGTCCACGCGGCCGGTGTTGTGATTGGCCCTGGTCCAGTCGACTCATATGTTCCGATCCAGCTGGACCCGAAAGGCGGCAAGACTATCACTCAGTACGACATGCATGCCGTCGAAGATGCCGGGCTTTTGAAATTCGACTTTCTCGGTCTCAAGAACCTTTCAGTACTTGCTGATGTAGTGGCACGAGTAAAAAAACGCCGAGACATTGTTGTCGATGTAAATCGCCTACCCAAGAACGACCCGAGGACTTTTGAAATGCTCGCCAAAGGAGACACACTTGGTGTTTTCCAGATGGCGAGTGACGGCATGACCAGCTACCTTGTTAAATTAAAACCAACACAGGTCGATGATCTCAATGTGATGGTCGCCCTGTATCGTCCCGGACCAATGGACAACATCGATGAGTACATTGCCCGCAAACACGGCAAGGCCCAAGTCACTTATATTCACCCAAAAATGAAAGCATACCTCGACAAGACTTTTGGCGTACTGGTCTACCAAGACGACCTGCTTATGACCGCGGTCGAGCTTGCCGGCTATTCATGGGGAGAAGTTGACCGCTTCCGCAAAGCAGTCGGTAAAAAGATTCCCGAAGAGATGGCCAAACAACATGTGTTGTTTGTTGAGGGCTGCAACAAACATAGTGGCATGGGCAAACGCGACGCTGAGGCGTTATGGAAGCTATTCGAGCCGTTCCAGGGATATGGATTCAATAAAGCGCATGCCGCAAGCTATGGCAACCTCTCATATCAAACCGCGTATATGAAGGCTACCTATCCCGTAGACTACATGGCGGCGCTTCTTACTGCGGATTCCGGCGATGTTGAGGAGGTGGGAAAAATCGTCGGTGAATGTCGCCGTATGGGCATCCAAGTATTACCTCCTGATGTGAATGAAAGCTTCACCGACTTTACGGTTGTCGACGACGCGCGCATTCGGTTTGGACTGCAAAGTATCAAGAATTTTGGCGAGGGAATTTCAAACACTATTATCGAGACGCGCACACAGGGCGGACCATTTACATCATTATCGGATTTCCTGTCCCGCGTGACCGATCGCAACCTAAACAAAAAGTCACTCGAAGCACTGATACAAACCGGTGGCCTCGACAATTTGGGTGAACGAGGGGCACTCTTTGCACATATCGAGCTCCTTTTAAGTTACCACAAGGAGCATGCGAACGCGCCAAAAAATCAAAACTCACTTTTTGGTACCGAGGCACTTTTGACAACCTTGAAAATTCCGCCGGCGCCGCCCGCACCCATGCCTCAGAAACTCACTTGGGAAAAAGAACTCCTGGGTCTGTATATTTCCGGACACCCGCTCGACGCTCATAAAGAAAAACTCGCAAAGCAGAAATTCGACATCACGCAGGCAAAGGAAAAGTTGCCACCTGATACACAGACTGTTTTTGCAGGCATTATAGACACCAAACAAGAAATCATCACCAAGAGTGGCGAGAAGATGGCATTTCTTTCACTTGCTGATTATGGAGGGGCAATCGAGGTGGTATGTTTTCCGCGCGTACTCAAAGAGTACGGCATGCTCCTCAATCCTGGCGCATGTATTTTAGTGAAGGGGCGCATCTCGCCGCGTAATGAAGAAAAAAGTTTTGTGGCAGAAGCGATTAAGCCATTGTGAATAAGAGCATATTTACAGACTGTGTCAAATTTAATTGACGCAATGCCCTGGTTGTGATATATTCCACTGAGCCTGTACGAGAGAGAAGGATACCTTTTGACATGGGATTGAACCCCTCATCACGAAATGCCACCGCCTTCAAATTGCTCGCCATGTCATGCGCGCAAACTATGGCCTCTAGCTCGTTCAGCGAGCGCAATCAGCATCGGCTGATGCTCGCTGAGGCAGCCCTTGAGTTTGGGCTTTCGCACGCGGATTCTTTTGCCTTCGTGACTGAGCTGTGTGAAGCTGCTGGCTTCCCTGCTTTCGAAGGCGCACTTGCCAATAAATCACCCGCGCCAAAAGTGCGCGTTCTCTCCGATACGACCCGCCCTTCCCACTCGTTGAGGGTCGCCGCGTAAGGAAATCAGTGGGTTCGGGTAGGCATACTGTACAGATAAAGAAACGCCCCTGGAAATTCCAGGGGCGTCTTTTATTACAGTGAACACTTCTTAAGCCCAGCGAGGCGTTCCGCCGATGGGCTATATCGATAATACGAATCATACCTGATTCGTACGACAATCGAGCACGCCATTTTGTCGCCCGATGCGATGATGTGGTCGTACAATTTGTTCCGTTCATTCTGAAGGTCGCTGAATCGCGGTGCCATACCTTCAAGAATCTTCGCCGAATGGATAGCGGGAAATTCGAGTGCGAGAGCGAGTACTCCCTGCAATGCTTTTCCCCCGTCGTCCACACCTGTCAGAGCCCACACCACCCCAGAAAGAAGACTGGGCTCCGTACGAATACGCATTTTGAGTGCGTCCATGAGCTCTGTGCGCTCACTTTCCGCAAGTATTTTTCCTGAGAGAATACTGATGGGTGCATACCTGCCTTTCTGAAAATCGGTCTCGCGTAACTCGAGTACTCGAGCCAGAACACGCCGGCGCTCCACAGGGGTTAATTTGACGCGATTATATCGCAGTTCATGCTCGATATCGCGTATCTCGCCGGTGATCAAGCGTACAATAGCTGCTTCCCGCTCAACTTCGTCAATCGACTTGCCTTCAGCAAGCATGCGGTCGACAAGTGCCGTGTCCACACCGCGCGCAATGACAATGCGTAGCGCGTTTCGTTCGGTATCCGTAAGCGGTATAGCCATAGCGGCCATAGTACTTTTATAGTCCAGTGCACGCCTGGCGCACCCAGGGTGATTGGTCTTTTTTACAGCACTGCGAATACGCTCACGGTCGGCATCAGTGAGGCCAACCATTTCTTGCATTACCGTGAGGAGCACGCACGCGGCGTCGGTGCGCAGGTACAGAGCATCCCACATCGGTGCCCGTGCCGCGTCTGACAGATGTGACATGCGTGCGAGAACTTTGTACAAGTCATACGCGGAGACACTCGTATCTTCAACTACCACCTTCAAGAGTTGCTCCGCCTCGTCAACTTTGAGATTGTAGCGATTCCCCACCAGAAATTTTGCCGCAACCGATCCCATTTTTTCGTTGATTACTTCTGGAACAGTATACTGATCGCTCCACAAATCACTCTGGCCATAGTAGCGACGACCGAAGTGGAATGTGATTTGGGAAAACGGACACATGCTAGTCGCATATGCCTTCGCGCCAGCTTCACAGTAGAGCTTGCGAAGACTTTCGCCATCATTCTTGAGGAGAGCAAGACGCGCCGACCTCTTTTCTTTGTTCACTAGCTCGAAGATTTCATGGTTAATGTCGTAGGTGGCACTTACCAAAGGTTTGTCTTTTCTCCATGCGCGTATTACTTCGTCAGTAAATGCAACGGAGACCGTGAGTTCGCTAAGTTCATGCTCGGTTCGTACAGCGCGAACCACACGATAGTACTGTTGCCCCACGATGATCCACCCCGACTGACGCGTGTGCATGTTTTTGAATGGGTATGCAACAGTGCCATTCGTGTGGACGAGCGCATCATGTTCTCTCACGCTTTGATGCGTGTAGAAGCCGATAAGCAGTAGATACGCCGTAGCCACACACGAGAGTGGCAGTGTGAGTATCCAACCAAGTGACCGCGAATGCGCAATCCAAAATGCGGTGAAGCCCAAACTAGCGACCGCAAGCGCAAAAAGAAATGCCATGGTCGGCGTCTCTTGAATCAGCAGATAGTCGGCTTGTGAGAGAGCGAAGCGTGTGAGCACTCCACCAAGCGCAATCGTTGCCACTGCGATACATGCTCTTTCGAACACGCGCACTGTTGTTGCTTTCATTTTTTTCTACTCCATTTCTCAAACAGCAAAAAACAGCCGTGTGGCTGCTCGCTCAAAAAACCTTACCATTATTATGTAAAAAGGCAAGGGCTCGCGTATAGAACGCGAGCCCTCGGTAGTTGTGTCGCAGATCCGGTGGGTCACCAGCCCGTGAAGGTGGTGGGGCTCCTCAGCAATAGAGGAGCACTAGATTCGGATACCGTACTGCTGCCACGACTTCTTGACGCCGTCGATCATGCCGAGCGGCACGGGGCCAGGGATCACCTTGCCGTCGTAGAGCTGGCCGAACTTCTTAGGCGTATTGAAGTATGCTTGGCCCGGTTTCATCGGGCTCTCGAGAATGAAGGAATTCGGCGGGACGGTAGCCCCTGCCTCGCTCTCGCTCTCGCTCGTCCTGAACTGGATCGACTCGTCGCCGATCTGCCCGTGAACGATGACGGGCACCATCTTTCTGATCTCGAAGACCTGGATGCCAGGCCCGTAGAGATTGTAGAGATGGTCGGCACACGGGTGCTCTCCGCGAGGAACGACCCGAACGGGGCCGAATTCGAGAAGCGTACCGTTGTTCAGGTACTCGTCGTGGCGCGGAGTGGACTTGTCCATCCCCTCGGGCCAGAACGAGACCACCTTCGGGTCGGCGCCGTCGAGGTTGAGCTCACGAACCTGGTGCCAGTAGGCATCGGAGCTTGCCACATGCATTTCCCACGGCGCGAGCACCCTGGTGCCTTTCGACACGGGAGTCGCATAGAGGGTCGTCGAGACCGGAATGGCGTGGCCCGCCGTTCCAGGCTTTGTCGGAGGCAGATGCCTGATCGAGTGCACGGTCGGCGCGGCGGCAGTCTTGGAGGTTGCCACTGCGTCGCTCGAGCTCGTACCAAACAGCCATGTCAGAAAAGACATTTGGGCCTCTTTCGTTCTCTGGTTCCCCGCACGCGGATGCGCACGGTAGGCAGGGCGCACAAATCTTATACCATCGACAAGTAAGGTTTGAACAAAAGTCGCAGAAAATTGTGGGTATGGCGATGAAGAAAAAAGTGAAATATATCCGCAGATACATTGAGATTTTTTCTTCGAGCTATAGCCATAATCTTCAAGACTTGGTGTTCAGAGATTAGTTGGAGATGGTATTAGTTGAAAATTGCGCCCTCTCTGCCGTGCACAATGCTGAAAAGCCTAGAAAACAACTGTATTTCGCTATTCTTTTTATATTATATACCTTTTATAGCATTTTGTCAATAGAACGCAGCGGCCACTAGCCGTGCTACGATGTCGCCATGGCAGATGAAATACAAAAAGAAGCCCACGAGCACGACCACAAAAAACTGGGTCGCGAGCTTGATTTGTTTTACATAGACGACATGGTCGGCAAAGGCCTCCCCCTCTTTACTCACAAAGGTGCTACGATTCGCCGCGAGCTCGAGCGATTCATTGTGGACGAGGAAATTAAGCGTGGGTATCTCCATGTAAACACTCCCGATATCGCCAAGCTTGAGCTATACGAAAAATCGGGCCACTATCCGCACTACAAAGATTCGATGTACGCACCGATTGAAATAGACGACGAGAAATTCATGTTGCGCCCGATGACCTGTCCGCACCACTTCCGCCTATATCAATCTCGTCCGCATAGCTACCGGGAATTGCCCATGCGTATCGCCGAGCTTGCGCAATTGTATCGCTATGAACAATCCGGCGAGCTGATGGGTTTGCAACGGGTGCGTACTTTTTGCCTCGCAGACGCACACATTATATGCGCAAGCGAAGAACAGGCTGTGTCCGAGGTGGGTCGTGCGCTTGACTTGATAGAATATATTTCTGGCGTGTTTGGACTCAAACTTGACGACCATTATCGCTATCGCCTCTCGCTTGGCGATCGCACAAATATTGAAAAATATTATAAAAACGATGCCGCATGGGAGAAAGGCGAACGGCTCTTGCGCGAACATTTGAAAGGCCGTGGCTGTTCATTCTACGAGGGTGCTGGTGAGGCGGCTTTTTATGGACCAAAGATTGATGTGCAGATGAAAAATGTGAATGGCAAAGAAGACACGGCGTTTACCGTGCAATACGATTTCTGCATGCCGGATAGATTCGAGCTCGATTACACCGGCGAGGACGGCACAAAGAAGCGTGCATTCGTGGTACATCGCTCATCGATCGGTGCCGTCGAACGAATCATGGCATTCCTCATCGAACACTATGGCGGCGCCTTCCCCACATGGCTTGCACCCACGCAGGTCGCACTCCTTCCTATATCGGAATCTCAGGCGGACTATGCCGAAGAAATTCGCACAACACTCGCGGGCGTTCGCATCCGTGTCGAAGTTTTTGCAGATGATTCTTTGGGTAAACGCATCCGTAATGCGAAGATGCAAAAGATTCCGTATGTACTGGTGATTGGTGACAAGGAGAAAACTGCTCGTGCAGTGTCGGTGGAAAATCGCTCTGGCTCTGTCGGTCCAATGCCGTTTGCTGATTTTCTAAACACGATAAAAGAAGAGATATCCACACGAGCACTCACTTCGTCGTTGCAGGCAACAAAAAAAGTGTAAACTCCATCCCTGACATGAGGTGTTCCGGAGGGAACACCTCACTGTTCTTCGTGGTTACAGTTAGCATCAGCCTTCGGGCAGATGCTTGCAGATAGCGTCTGTGAATCCGGTGGGCTCTCTCGAGAGTTTCCGGACACAGACAACACAAAACCTCGCATCGCGGGGTTTTGTGTTTTTCCATTTTGGAGACTCGCACCCGTCCAGTGTGAATTCTTCCGAATCCCGTTAGTTGCGAGTGATGACCAATCGTGGCATCTCTCCTGCGCGGGTCTCGAGCACCATTGTGTCCTTGCTTGAAGCAAACGCTTCAGCGCGAGGAACAAAAGCTGGTGCCTCTTCCCGCTTTTTCTCAACGACAATCGGCTCAGGAGCAACCGGAGTTGGCTCCTTCGCGATGATAACTTCGTTGAGAATCATAGCTTCTGGCTGTACTGATGCAGGTGCATAACGCATCTGGCGAGTACCGCCAAACATACTTGCAACACCACCGCGGTAATGCGTAATCAGGTAGGCTGCGCCAAATGCCCATACCACCATACCAAGCCAGTAGATCATGCTGCCGATAGGGCCTGCATCGAATCCGGTGTATGGAATGCTGGTAAGCGAGACATACGGACTGCCAGTAACCGTGAGGTTTGTGTAACAATTCTGGCTACGACCGGTATTGTCATACACGGTGAGCACATAGTTACGCGAGCGTTCGGGACGCACCGACAATGTACCGCTTGGATACACTGCACCCAAACCATCAGAGAGCACTGCACGAGTCGCGCCATACGAACTCCACGATAAGAGTGACGATGCGCCATTCTGAATTGTCGATGGAGTCGCAATCAGCGTACACGAGAGTGCACCTGCACTGCCGACATACACAGTGGTCGAACAAGTATTCGATCCGCCGTTGCTATACACCGTCATGGTGTAGGTCGTGGTGTATCCTGGATAGATTGCTTGATTGCCATTAACCGGGACCGAGCCAATAGCACTGATGCTTGCCGACATGGCATTGCTAGAGCTCCAGTTCAATGAAGAGTACTGGTTGCTCGAAACACTTGAAGGAGTTGCATAGATGCTACAGGTCGGCGCCGTTACTGGAATCGGTGTCGAGTAGACGCCGACGGTGGTCGAACAGGTATTACTGCCGCCACTTCCAGTAACAGTGAGTGTATAGGTACGAGTCGTGTAGAGGCCCGTGATGACCCGAGAGCCATTAAGGGTCACTGAACCGTACTCGCTCAAGCTTGCAGTGTTTGCATTGTACGAACTCCAACTGAGTGTCGTGTTGCCGTTTTGCTGAAGTGAGCTTGGGTTTGCGGTAATCGTACAGCTAGGGATTTGTGTTTGTGTGTAGACAACCACCGAGCAATCACGCGTACCGCCTTGGCCATTCACCGTGAGGGTGTAAGTTCGGTTGCCAACAAGCCCGTTCACATAGCGTGAACCGCTGGTCGATACTGCGCCGTATCCCGAGAGGGATGCCGAGCTTGCTGCAGTCGAACTCCATGAGAGTGTGACCGAGCCGTTCTGCGCATATGTATTCGATGCGTAGATTGTACAGGTAGGAGCAGGAATGAATGGGTTGAAGGTGTTCACGACATACTGTCCGCCACCGGTGACCTGGTAGACCATAGTCTTGCCAGTTGACGAACCGCCGCTATAGGAAGATCCGCCACTGTAAGAACTCCCACCATACGAATAGCCACCGCCGGTAGTGGCCGGAGTCGATGCTGTGTAGGTTGGCGTTGCGTAGTCAGTGTAGGTGCGATCTGGCGTGAAGTGGTCGGTGTACTGGCGATCAGGAGTAAAGTACTCCGTATATGGCCTGTCTGGAGTGAAGTAGTCGGTGTATGGCTGATCAAACGCATACAAAGACGAACCGGAATCGAACGCATACAACGAAGAATCACTTCCGATGTTGTGAATGGTCGAACCGGAATCAAATCCGTAGAGGGATGAACCGCCATCGAACGCATACAACGAGGAATCGCTTCCAAAGTTGTGAATGGTCGAACCGGAATCAAATCCGTACAGAGATGAGCCACTGCCAAAACCGTAGAGGGATGAGCTTTCTCCAAACCCGTAAAAGAGTGAGGAGTCATCACTCATGCCATACAACGAAGACCCGTCGTTGAATCCGTAAAGTGAAGAGTCGCCTCCACCAAATGGGTAGAATGTTGAATCGCCGCCACCAAAAGGATAGAGCGAGGAATCACCGCCGCCATCGAATCCGTAGAACGAGGAATCACCTCCGCCAAATCCGTAGAACGACGAATCTCCGCAACACGCATCATCAAGATATGCATGCGCTGAAGCAGGAAGACCTGCCGCAGTGAGGCTCGCGAGCACGAACATCGACGCGCTCAAGAACGCAACCATCTTTGTTTTCTGTGTGCTGGTAATAAAACTCATATATGTGTAATTAACGCGTTTGTAACCCATTCACTAGTAAGGCGTCTATTATATAACGAATCATACCCCTGTGTCAAGGAGCTTTGGTGGGAAGGAGCCTGGTGTCTTTTTTGAGACCAGTATGCAAAAAGACGGGGGATGAATCCCCCGTCTTGCTTTTCTGTATCTCTGCGACTCAATCCACTGGGCACTGAAGCCCCGGAAAGAGGCAGACTGGATTGTCTTCGGGCGTTCTCCCGAGTCTCAGATGGTCGTCGACCTCCTGTTCCTCGAATCGCGCACCGATTTGTCCGGATTCATTGCACACCCGGACGAAACCGCCCTGGTCGCGAACCTTCTCGAACCAATGCCGGCCGAGACAGATCACGCCAGCGGTGCCGAGCGAGCGAGCGTGCAGATCTGGTTCACCGGCCCCAGTGACCCGCCAGTAACTGCCATCCTCTTTCACAAGGTGAACAACTACTTTGCCCGGCTGGGGCTGGCGAACATGAATGCAGACCAGTGGGCCCGCGTACGCAACGGGACCTTTCGGCCGCGCCGCGCAATGCACCCCGCAGTCCTGCGCACTGACGCTGGTGGCGTCAAAGAACAGAACCGCGATCAGAAGCAGTAGTCGCTTCATTTTTCTCTCCTCAGTGTGGGTTCAGGTAAGAAAGGAGGCGGTCGCTTGCGCGCCCGCCTCCCAATAGTCTCACCACCGCATCACCGGCAGAAGCCGCGATGGCATGCCTGGATGGCGGCCACGGCCTCGGCGACCGAAGCTGCATAGCTCCCGTTGAGGGGCCACTGGCCTCGGCAGACCGCGCCGCTCAGTCGAATCCCCCGACTCCGGAGCCCGTGAGGATTCGTTTGCATTTGGACTGCAAACGCGAACTGCTGAGCGTCGAAGTCCCCGTCATCAGCAATGTCCCGCTGTTGCGGCAGTCCGAGCGCCGCGAGGCACTGAATTGCCACGTCGACAGGATCCATGCGGTTGGGAACCGGTGGAGCCTTGGCGACGGCTCTGGGGGCCGGTGCGGGGGCGTACGGAGGCGGGCCGCTCTGCGCGAACGCAGAGCCGGTGCTGATGGTGAGGGCAGTCAAGGCAGTCGCGATGATTTTCATCATGGCGGGTAGTCCCTTTCTGTGGTTTTGAAGATCAGTTGGCTCAGACCGAAATCTGAGCTCTGGCAGCATGATAGCATCTTTGTTGTATAAAGTCAAGGGCCGGCAATTTCTTGCCGGCCCCCATTTCGTCAGTCTCCCCTCCCCCATGTTCGACTTACGAAGTCGAACATGGGCTTGGGAACGGAACTTCACCGCACCTTGTACATCCAGGTGCAGGTGTCCTCGTCGAGCAGTGCGTCCTCGGGGATGTGCCGAGGCCGAGCGCCACACTTGGCCGCCGGAGCGGGAAGCGGGGCAACGGCTGCAGGCGGAGGCGCGCGTTTCAGCGCGGGCTCACCAAGGCCGGGAAGCATCTCCTCGCCTCCTTTCAGAGAGGCTGGGGCGATGACATCGCCTCGAAGAGCCGACGGAGCCCTCGGCGTCGAACTGCTTCCTCCGAAGAGAAAGTAGCCAACGAAAAGGGTCACGATGACCGCAAAGAGCACGGCACCCCACATACGGGTCTGATGGTCGCCCTTAGACATGTGGGTGACCGCCGGACGAGCGGCGGGGCGGGGCGGAGGCAATGGCCCGGGGCCAGGGTTGTTTGTTCCGTTCATTTCTTCAACCATCCTTTCGTATGCCGCCACGCGCGGCGAGTTTATCGGGCCCATTCGATGTCCTTTCGAAATGGGGTGGGCCTGCGTTGTGTCGCAGGCTCCACGGGTTGGGAATCAGTGGTACTGTCGGGTAACGCACCCGCCAGGAACACGGACTCCGGGTGGCGGACAGGGCGCTTCCTCAACGCCATGTCGCGCGCAACGGCCACCCTCCAGGTTGAATCCTGGCGGACACGCCGGCGCGGTTGCTCGCCCCGGACCGGGGTGGGCACGCCGATAGTCTGGCACCTCCCCATATCCTGATCCTGGACCACGCACCGCACCGTTACCAGTGTAGAGCGGGGCCGGCGGACCTGGGGGCGGAGCATAGACCGGCGACGGATTGTAGAGTGCCGCCGGAGCCGTCTGGCTCGTCGAAGCACCGAAAAGACGCGAGTGAAGCTGACAGCCCCATCCGTCCCTCAGGCGCCCATCGCCAGACGAGGTGGCTCTGCAAAACTCGCCGAGAACCGAACCTACCACCAGGTGATAGATCAGGAACGCGCCGAGAATCCAGAGCCCCGCCTTAACGAGCGGGTGATCCCATTTCATCGTCACCTCCTTGGCGCATTGCGCGCCCTGGTTTAAAGACCTTAGTTTGGCACAGACCGAAATCCGTGCTCTTCCAGTATTATACACCCAAGAAAGCTGTTTGTCAAACTTTCCACTTGTACAATATCTTACCACCACTCCTCAGCGGCACGCGCCTCGCCCAGCAGGCTCGGCGCTCAGTCCTCGACACTTTTCCTGTCTACGCAGGACCATGCAAAAGTGTCTGCGGAGTCCGCTTTGGAGTGGCGGTAAGATGCATGACAGCAATCACTCTCAACAAGAAAAACGCCAAGCTCAGGAGCTTGGCGTCTTGCGGTACACGAAATTTTCGAAAGCAATACAGGGCCCGGTAATTGACGCCGTCGTGGTAGACGGATCGATGATTGCCGTACCGCAGTAATTCGAGATCGGGTCATAGTGCCCGATGGCGAGCTTCTGTCGTGGAAGCACCACTGCAAATCCAGGTTTGTCCCAGACATACACAGTGAGTTTGTTGGGGGCGAACACCTTGGCGTCAGGATTGCACTCGCGAAGCATTGCTTCACTAAGACCGGGTGCACCCACCGTCATCCAATAGCCAGTTCCCCGGCGATCAGTACGAAGATTCGGATGCGATACAGTCAACGAGAAGCACTTCTTCTCGTCGATTTTAGTCGGCGCGCTTTTTACCATTTGCGCGTGTGCGCTGACACTCAAAAGTACCAGCACGAAAAGGGCGTAGATTCCCCTTCCCATGACAAACTCCTCTCGGGTTGCTTGGCTGCTTCTGGAGTAACTATGCCATGCCTGTATGTTTTGTCTATTGAAGACGAGTGTGGTGATTGCGACATCCAAGCGCAAAGATGTATAAAAAATTGCAACCGTCGATCTTCAGCCGTCTCGGTACAAAACGAGACCGCAGCACGAATGCCGCGGTCTTTCTTCTGTCATTTCTTCGTCGTGGTCTCAGGGAGTGTCGTAATCCGACCGCAGTTTCTTCTTGTACTCGCTCATCCAGCGCTCGATGAAGAGCACCAGTGCGGCGAGCAACCAGAATGGGACGAAGATGGCGCCAAAGGTGACCGCAGTCGCTACGGGATGCGCGCCGGATCCGATCGTATAGAGAGCGATCCCCGCAGACGCCACCAGGACGATTACGAAGATCACGCCGGCATTTCGATTTAACATTAGGAAACCTCTCTGGTTTTTTGCTTTGATGCTAGTCCCTAGTCTTTTGCCAGATTCGATAATATCATAAATTGCATTTATGTCAATACCCCGCAATGGTTCAATAGCTTGGAACCACCCTCGGGTTAAGGTGGTTCATGTATGG
>ERZ1292623.116-Hain-H51-01um-R1-116-length-88806-cov-35_pt2 | contig 65573 bp, 96 predicted proteins | sample MGYA00564398_ERZ1292623 | MGnify/ENA primary metagenome ERZ1292623 (study PRJEB36523, sample SAMEA6512633) | groundwater metagenome | collected 2019-01-07 | study: AquaDiva: Metagenomics assemblies of 32 groundwater samples
AAGTTAGTAGGTACTCTTTCTGGCGCAGGCATTGCATCAGGGTATGCTTTCAAATGCCTACGTACCTTGATCTCCAGTTCCTCAGATAGAGACTTTTTTCCTCGCAGAACGTTGATTGCTTCACGGAAGTCGTCCGCGTGTTGCAGCTCGAGATCTGCCTGAGGTAGGTTGCCCTCTTCTCGGTTGATGGGTTCGTTGGTAGTGGCTGTTTCCAGCGCCACCTGCAACTGAGCGATTGAGAATTCGTTGGATTTCGTAGTCATCTTCGATTAACTCCCGACTGTCTGGCCATCTTTCGTCCAGGCGAACTCAGCGACTGGTAGATGTTTGTTGCACCCGCAGCAGAATGTCGCTCCGTAGAACTTTGGGTCTCGTGCGTAAGTTTCGCTGAGAGCCTGTCCCATTGTTGTAACTACTCCGCACCCGACTGGATGCATCCTTTTCTCTTGTGCCAGGGCGGCTTCAGGCTGACTCAGCGTTGTGGATTGGATGCATTCGCCATCATGGCCTGGCTCCCCAGTGCAAACATCTATCAGCCCACCGAGCTTTTGATTGCCTTCCATGTTTAGGTACGCTCCGCATATTGCGCGTCCTCGATGTTGATATCTGTCCCGATACGGGCGGACGAATCCCTTTGCGCGTTCGTCAGGACAAAGAATGATATACGACTTGTGCTGTCCCGTTGTCTCGGTTTGTTCGGAGCGAACTTTGTCCACGGGCTCCCCGCTCGTTGTGCAAAGTTTAACTTCTTCAGTTGCTACGCTGCCCATTGGAACTTCTTCTCCTTGTTTCCAAGATTGTCAACCAAAGCGCAAGCATAGCGCATTGCGTCACAAGCGTGGTCGTTTTCTGGAACTGGGTTCTCTTTCTTTGGCTTGTCTGCCTTGTCCTTAGGCCAGGAGTAAACCTCCACCTCGTCCTCCAGGCACGTTGGCTTATGGTTAGCTCTGAGTACTGGATCGGTGTCCGCCCTCTTGCCTTTGAGAAGCATCAAACGTGGTCGACTATCTGGCTGAATTCTCAAACGCGACTCAACATTCTGAACACCAGGAGCAACTGAGTTCCAGGCAGGAACAGCAGGGATTCCTGCATCAGTCAGCGCCTTGATGTATGCAGGCTCTGAAGGGTCACAAGCGATGGCATCTATCGCCGGACCTTCTTCTCCCTCCACCGTAAGCGGGTACGCTTTCATAACCTGCAGAATTTGCGCCACCCACCAATCCTCAACAAGTTTGCCGCTTTGGTAGATTTCAAACTCACGATACATACGACCGTCTGAGTCGATGGCCCAAACCTGAAAGACACCCGGGTTGGTGAAGCCCCAGTCAACACCTCCGACACGACGAACAATCTTGGAGTAAGGCGCGTCTACGATGTGACGACTCTTATCGAATGTCTCGTAAACGATTCCCTCTGCTGCCACCCACAAACCAAGGCGAAGTCGTTTGTGCCGGACGCCTGTTAAGGAATCAAGCAACTGGATCGTAATCTTTCCTTGGATTGTAAGGGCGCCTGTCTCTTGATCGAAGAGCGTAGGGTTGTCCTCGTGCTTACTGTGGGTAAGTTTTAGCGTTTTGGCCTGATTCTTCTGCAGGATCCAGTGTGTAGACGGCCCGGGGTTACAGTCACCTCGTAACAGACCAGGACTCAGGATACCAGCACGCCCTGTGGTACGAGTAGCAAGCGTTTCCCACGCCTCTTTCGATATTTCTTCGCACTGGTTGACGGCAATCAAGTCACGTTCTGACGATAGGGCTTTACCTGGCCTATCCAGCCCCGCCACCCAAATCTTCGAACCATTCGGATATCGATAGAACTCAGGGCTTTCTCCGCCATGTTTCGTTATTCCACCAGGAGCGACGCCATCCTTCATAAAGATGACTTTCTTTTCCCATGACTCGATAACGGTCGCATTCATGTCTGCCCGGACGTTCCGAACCAAGACCGCAGACAAACCGGGGTGCTTCCAACAAAGTGAATCGACCAGGTTGAGCAGGGCGATTGTTTTCCCTGTTTCTGCCGGCCCACTGAGTATCGCATGCGCTTCTTGACAGGCGATGTACTCTGCTGCTCCGCCATAGGCACGAAAAGTACGCGATACTTGCCTTGTAAGCGGAGTTACGATTGTTCCCATGCTAAGGGGCATGGCAGCGGCGGTAAACGAGCGCAGCGAGTTCCTAACTATGTCTACGGATGGGGTCATGCTAATGCGCTACTGCCTGTTCCTCGATTTGCTCGGCCAGTTGGATTACTTCCGCCTCTCCTTCAAGTAACCTACTTGGTTCCAGCTCCCAACCATGCAGCTCTTTCAAGTCTTGACAGACCACTTGTGGAAAACTATCCAACAGCTCCGCCTTGACTTGGTCGCGTTCCTTGAATGGGTCAGCACGCAATACCTCTTCTACATAGCGCTCAACGTTCTGGCGAAGTTTCTCGAGAACGACCCGAGCATGCTGCAAACGCGTTTCATCGGTAGTTAGATTGACGTTGATATTCTCATTCGATGTCGCCATGTCAAGAGACAAGCGCATCAGGTTGTCAGCTGTCTCGATAAACCGAGGTACGTCGCGTTTGTTCCATCGAACGGGCTTGAGGGTGATACGAGTGGCGACGTTCTTCTTGCCCACCTCGTTCCCTGCTGTGTCGTGAATAACGACCTCTTCGATCTTCTCAACTTCTTCCTCGTAAAGAGGGGCCGCGAGCATCTGTTCCGCTTGGTTGATCAACTGTTCTGCTAGGTCCTGGCTCCTGAGTTGATAGTGCGCCCGGCGTTTGGCAAGGCGGACTGCCTCTGTCTCGATGGTCTTTTCGATTGCACGACGTTGTACATCTGCGAAGAATTTGTCGTAGTCTTTGGCCCGTTTCTTCCAGCTGAACTTTTCCTGGACCTTTTCAACCAACTCCAGTGGTCGTGTGAAGGCCTCGGCAACTTTCTCGACACTACGATTCTCACCCTGCTCAGCGTACGCCAAAAACATCTCAAAAGCGAGCTGTCCCTCTCCCGGTCGACGATGGAATGATTTAGGAGCTACTGGCATACCACCACCTGACCAGCCTCCCATTGGCCTTTACTATTGCGTTTTCGGTAAGGCAGCAACCTACGTGTCGCTGCTCCTATCTTTGCCCGAGTTGCCGCGCTCCGTTTACTGCCCAAGTGCGCCAAGCGCGTTGCTTCGGGCATTGGTTTTCCCCTCCTTGCAAGACTCATCCTACGACGAGTTTCCTCAGTGACTGTCCTATTTTTCATGAACTCTGAGCGCCGAGTTCTTTCTTCCGAGGAAATAGGAGGGCGGTTTCTACAGCTTTCTGAAAAACGGGCTTTCCATTCCGGATCTGCTTGAGCTGCTTTTTGATTCCGTATAGCTTCAGGACTTTGCTTCCTCCCGACGTTAGATTCGCTAATCCTTCTGCGGGTTTCTTCCGAGCAGCGAATAGAGCCTCCCTTGCCACCTGCCCTAATGTTTGTTAATGGCTCACCTTTTGCCTTCAGAAAATCGATCCAATACGTTTCTTCTGAAGGCCAATCTTTTTCGTTGCTTACGGCAAGTATTGCTACCATAGGTTTTGCACCTAAGGCAATGAGACCCAGAATCCAGCGTTCCTTATGAGGGTTTACCTTAGCATTCGATATCGCTTGCTTTACATGTCTTCCAAGACGCTGTTCCGGATTCGTTGACATCCCAACGTACCTGATGCTTCCATTGCGCGGGTCAATAAGAGCGTAGATAAAACGTATGGCCAACTGACCTTCGCCGGACAGTCTGTGAAATGCCTTCTGCTTCGTCATGACTTCGAAACTACCTTCTGCCTGTCTCCTGGCCTTCCTCTGAGGTATGCATCCCGAGGCCCCGCCCACGGCAACTGATTGAGCATCTTATCAATGCAGTCATCGCACATGTAAGAACCATCTTTGAGCTTTTCATAGTCGCCATCCGGCTCCAACTTTCGATTACAAGTACTACAAATCATCCAAGCTTTGGCTCACGCAACTACCTTTGACTTTGTCTTAACGATATCTGATTGCGTTCGATCCTATCGAGGGTGTCAGTCATAGCCTTTAACTGCGGCGTTATCTCTGCTCTCGACGGGTAATTATCTCGATAATAATCCAGTTGCCTTTGAATCGATGCCTTATCGTTTTCGAGTGTAAGCACTCTCTGTTCTAGTGCAGCATTGGCTGCTCGAGACGTTCCGTAAGCAAAGACAATTCCGAGCACAGATGGCACGACAAAGGAGATGATACCGAGCCACATCTTGCCATTAACAGGTTTCTCGACTGTAGGCTGAACAACCACACTTATCGCGCTCCAATACAACCGACGTGGAATACTTCACAAAGGAATCTGCCGTTTGCCTTTTTGATTCTGAGTAGAGCGGCATCACGCTCACCTACGTGTACCACATTCTCTTTCTGGCTCGCAGCAAGAGCCTTTTCTAATTCAACAATCTTTTGCTTGGCACTCTGATTCTCAGATGATAGTGAGGAAACAGACTCAGCCAAGGATACTGCATTCCTGTTTGCTGACCCAGCCCGTTGCTCAGCTTCTGAAGTCTGACCTTTCTGTCTTGCGAGCTCCCTCTGAGCTTGTTCTAACCGAGCAGCAAGTGTATTCACCTCCACCTGGCGAGCGTCTAATCTGGATTCTGCCAAAGTTGCTCTGAACTCTGCTTTGGAGCAATTAGGCTGCTGGGCTTTGGCTTCTCCTGCGATTAAGAAGAGCAACAGCAAAAATCCCGCCGCTGTTATCAACATCAACACAAGGATTGAGTAAAGCAGCGTATTTGGAGAAATGGATTGCAGAAGTAAAGCCATCTCCTACTGACCTTTCAACGCGTTACGGATTATGGCCTCGGCACGTGGTGCTTGATACATGCTCAACGGATAGGGCTGAGGGTAAGCAAATTGAACTTGACTTTGTCCGAAGCCTGCCCCGTTGGTAAAGGAGCTGATGGGATTTGTCGTGCCACCATTTGTCACCTTGCACGCTGCAAACCCTACAATAGCTCCACTCAATGTACGCCGGTCAAAGATACTTGACAAAAGGCTGGGGTGCTCAAGTTCGTTGATGCGTTTGTTCTGTTGTTCGATCAGCTTGTTTGCCATTACGCTGATTGCAGCGTCCCCTGTGTTTACTTCGGTGCGAGCTGCGAGTGCCTTCCGAGCTTCCTTGAGTTGCTCTTCCAGGCCGGCGATTGTGCCTTCGTGCGCTTTGATGGTGGCATCCTTCGCTTGAAGGCGGTCATCCTTCAACTTCCCGCTTTCGATGGCGCCATCTCTCTGGATTTTGGTGATTTCCAGGAGCTTTAGAAGGTCGTCATCTTGGGCGCTTGCATTGATCGAAGAGGGCGGTGCAGTCGAAGTTCCGATCGGTTGACCGAAACATGTCGCAGATACGCTGAGCACGAACACCACACTCAGTAGGCTGATTCGCAGTAGCTTCATTCTGGGCCTCTTTCTTCCCTAATTCTTCAATAGCTTTGACTTTCGATTCGTCGAGTCGCTTGCCTTCTTCTGCCGCTGCTTTGTAGGCCACGACCTGCGGTTCCAATTCGGCGATGCGTTGTTCGTGGGCCTCGGCTCTGGCAATAAGACCTGCTCTTGTCTTGTCCCACTCGGCCTTTTCCTGGTGATACTGTTCGTAGGCCTTGTGGACCTGGCGACCTCTCCATGCCCGCCCACCGACCACGCCGATAACAAGCAAGACGAGAGCAGCCCCAACGATTAACGCGATTTTGACTTTCGTTGACATAAGCCTCCGACGTATTTAGTTGGCTCAGCGTGAAAAGATCGTGCGTGCTTTGGACAACGGCTTAATCACCGTGTTGAAGAACGCTTGGTTCCCAAAGTAGATAACGCACGTCAACAGGAACACGCTTGTAAAGCTGATTGCCCATCCGCCCGGCAGAAACATAATGACGGCTGCTACTACTTCACAGACGATGACGTTAATGAGCCAGGCTGGCCATCCTTTGATAACAGTCTCCACACGGCTTCCACCGTGGGTAAGCCGTCGGTTCAGGAACTCCAGCAGTAGCGGGGTTGCGACCCACGCAAACAAAACGTATAGAATCAACATGTTCTTCTCCAGTTAGATAAGCCGCAGATTGTTCTTGTCCTTATCAGCAGCTGCGTTTATGACTAATTCAGTTCGGCGTTGCGCCCGTTTCATACTTTCGTTGTAGAGCCAAGCACCTATCAGCACAGCCACTACGAAGATGCCACCAAGAACACCCCAGCCCCACGGTGGAATGTTCTGCGCAAACTTCCAGATAGCCCCGATAGTGGTCAAGACACCAGCGGGCATGCCAAAGGAGGTTATACGACTCGTCAGACTCGGTTGTGAGGCCTTGACTTCTGCTGCTGCGGTGGGCGGTGGAGTGCCTTCGGTTTCGTCAGGTGACTTAGTGCTTGTCGTTACGCCCTTCTCGGCATCAGCAGCCGCCTCTTCGCGCGTTACATCGAGCATAGCATCAGCATCGACTTCTTCAGCATTCTCAGTGAGTTTGAAGTCATCGGGAAGGGCGGCAAGGGCCCGCTCGTAGTACCTCAAACGGTCTTCCAGGCCGTTGTATCCGCCGTTGATTCTCTTGGTAAGTTCCTTGAAACGTCGTCTGTCTGCGAGCAGGTTTAGATTGTGCTTGTCCCAGTAGTAGCCCGCAGCCCTGAATGCGTATTCTGGTGTGGCAAGGATTGCTGGGTTCTCAACAGCATTGACACCGAGGAAGTCACCTGTCTCCTTATGATTGCTGTACCCTGTGGTCTGGATAGCTCCGTGGCCTTTGTAGAAACGCCCTGGCGTTGTGTTGTTTCTCTGAGCAGCAGCAATCGCTTCCGGCTTCGTATTTCCCAGGTCCTTTCGCCTGTCGTAGGCTGCCCCACTTGCGTATTCAACGAACGTATTGAAGTGAGCAGATTCATGAGCGACCTGGGAGATGAAGGCAGCGACCCGAGGCTCGTTCGTGATGTCGAACTCGATGCAAGCCTGTTGAATCAGCGGAGCATACTGCTTTCGCTTGGCAAGAGGCAGCGTGGGGACGATTTTCTTTAGTAACTCGGGCGTGATTTCATGCATTAGTAGCCAACCTCTGTCTTAGGATCACGTCCTGTAGGACCAGTCTTTGTTTGTGGAGATACGCTTTTGCTCCCTGCAACATGACATAAGCATTGAATGCGTGCGTTGCTCCGACCCTACCTTCCGTACACTCTCCACTCTTAACGAACAGCTCCTGCAAGTGCTTTATCAAATCGATGGCCTCGTTAAGAATCTCGAGTTCCTTTTCCGGCGTCATGCCGTTTGTTGATGCCTCATGGCACGCAATTCCTGCGGTAAAGATGTCCCCACCTTGTGCCAACGCTGCGAACCTGTAGGCGAGGGAACTGATATGAACGTTCCCAGGCCCGCCAACATTCCCATTTCTCTGCTTACGGTATCGATCGGGATACTCGTAGCGGAAGCCAACTGAGCTTCTGTGTGATTCCCCTCCTCCCACGCTTTAATCAACGCTGCCGACACGTCCTGGTCGAAGAGGGCATCGTCGGCATACTCTTGCAACTCATCCATGTACGACTTGTGGATGCGTATGATCTCGTCGTTGGTGTGCCGTGGCAGAATCTGTTGCTTGATAATATCGATATCCTGCAGGATAAGCTCACGATCGCTAACGTGCTGAGCCGCCTCAGGGGACTTTTGCCGAACCAACTCGATTGTGCGCGTCTTAACCTGAGCCTTAGTCAGTCCTTGTACCTTGAGGAATCGGTCAGCGTCAGTAGGTCTGAACCGCGGTCGTGATTGCTTCTGCGCCAGGAACAACTCCAACGCACCTACAGAGTCTTCCGCCCCGAGAGCGACAAGGAAGAACTTTTTATCTGGTAGAGTTGAGAAGATAGTGTGCCGCCTGTCCTCTGGCAAGCTCATCATGAGTTTGAATAGCCGATAGTAGACACGAATCGTACTTGGGGTAACTCCTGCCTTGTTGGCGTGTTTGGTTACAGCCGCCTTGAGTGATTCGTCATCCGTACTTCGATTGTAAGAACGGCGTTTGTCTACCGCCCTTTGCCATACCAAGCCCGCGCAGATCGCCCGAACTCTCCACCCAACCGACTTTAACTTGTCGATCTTGATGTAGAGGTTGATCAAATCTTCGTTAGACAGTTGTTGTACGAATTCCGGTATCCCTTGGTCCAGGCTTGCCAACATGGCTAACGTCGGGAAAGATTCCTCAATCGAGACACCCGGTTCTATAGGAAGTTTTGGGTGGATTATGGAAGTACGTATTTGCTCAAGAAGGTCTTGATCGCATTCCGTTCTATCAAGCTCTGAAGCCAGCGCTCGGTTTGTTAAGGGCTGCCCCTGCCGTTTGAATACGTTAACCCAGAACCTCTCGCGGTCTCGCCAATTGGCAGAGTTGCAAGTCTCAAGCGTGACGATAAAGGGCTGAGCGTTCTTGTCGTGGAGGTTCAGAATCCATGCTTCCGTGTAGGAGGGTGTCGTCTGTAACTCTCGTGTCTCGAGAGCCCCCTTAAGGTGTCTTTCAAAACGACTTGCTGGGTTTTCTGATTTGCCTACGTACCTAACAACCCCGCGGAATGGGTCCACCAAAGCGTAGATAACAACCGGCGTGAGGGTCTCTACCGGTTCGACTGCTGTTGGGATTGGGGTTAGGACAGAATGCTCCATCAGGGCGGATTCTAAAGGAATTGCGCTTTTTCACAAGAATTTTACAAAAACAGAGATTCTGGTGGATGGCAGGTCAGAGCAAGTCATCGACAGGGTCGGACTCGTCAAGCTCCACAGGATCTAGGCCTACTACAGTGAGTTCGGCTCCGCATTCATCGCAAGTGATTTCATCATCGAGGTCTGCATCTGCTGGTACGTGTACGTCGGATTCGCATTCGGGACAAGTTGCATTAGTCATCAGGGGTCGTACCTCTCATCGGTCATAACTATCCCCAGACTAGTTCGCAGTCTGGATTCAACTTAACCAGGTCGTAGTTTCTAACAATGTCGAGCCGCGCCCCTTCCCACAAGTCGCAAACTTTTCCTGGTAGGTCAGAGGCCACCTCTAGCATCATGCTCGACATCTGCTCAAGCGATCCATCTGTCTGTCGCATCAACGGCATGATGTGCTTCTGAGTACGGGGCATGACGTTTGGTATGCAATCTGACCCATCGCCCCAAAACGCTTTGTGCAGACCAATCTGGTTGGGCTTGACTCCGAACTTGTCGATGATGTCTTGCAGTTCGATGAAGCGCATCGTCTTGGGATTGAACACCACGGTACGTTCGTTGCAGAGTTGCCACAAGTCGCAGTCCATCGCCACGACGATTGGGGTAAGGTCTGGTTTCGCTAACGCCTTCTTGACAAGCGTTGCAATAACGTCGTCCGCCTCTTTCTTGTCCGAATGGCAAAACTTAAGGCCCAGTTGGGCTGCCTTCAACATGCCCTTTACAGCGTCTCTATCGGGTTGGTTGTTCTCCCGCTTACCACGGTATTCCGGAAAGGTTGCCAGCTTGTCCACCGGCTGTCTATCCTCGGCCATGATGAAGTAGTCGATTGGGTCCGCCCCGAGTTCCTTTAGCTTGCGTTCGATGGTGCGCAGCTTACCTTTTAGGTGATAGGTCGTTGCCTCGTGAAGGTCGAACTCTTGCGGGGCGCCAAGGGCGATGTGCCTGGCCATATGCCAGAGGCCTGAAAAATCGGCTATAACTACATACTTCATACGGTATTTTGCCTTCCCTGATTGACGGCCCACTGCTTTATATTGCGGGAAGCTATGGGTCGGCGTACCCGCGCAAATTCGGGGTCCTTCCACCGTTCTGTCATAGCCCTAGACATACTTTTGCAGTGCTCTGTTGATTTAGGTTGACCTTTTGCACCCTTACCTGATTTTGGTTTGCCCGTTAAAGACTTGGCTATCTTATCTCGGTGTGCTTGTGAAGGTGGACCTGTCTTGGAAAAACCGGCAAGCTTGCGGGATATCCCTATCTTCCTGTTATGTTCTGCAGTACGAGGGGGCAGCTTCGGGTGCGTGCCCAGATTCGAACCGGCCGTGGGAGAGATGTTGTACATATTGTCCCAGCCGATAGTTGCCCTGTAGCCGTCGATAGTTATCTGTTCCCAAAGTATTAGAAAAGGACTATCGCACAATAAGATAGCTTTGAACTGGAAAACGGCATGGCCGTGCTTATCCCAGGCGCGCTGTAAGTGTGGGTTTGGATGAGTGCCCTTGCTTAACGCCTTGTAATGTCCAAGTAAACGCACCCTGATGTCAACCGCCGAACCGATGTAAACACGGTTGTTGTTGGCATTAACGATTGCGTAGATACCAGGTCGCTTTGGTGTGTTAGCAAATATCATTGAATCTTTGGTGGATCCTTCCTGAGGTACGCTTTCCATAGTACCCTCTGAAAGTCCCTGACAGCGCCACCTTTCCAGTGCACTTTTCCACCGCGTTTGGTAAGCCGATAGAGGTAGTCGCCCAATCGACCGCCTGTAGCCTGTGACTTCTTGCCGTCGTTACTGATATAGGCGATTCCCAGAACCTCGTATCGCCTCGGGCCTTTCGCGCTCAACAACTCTACAGTTATCTTGATCATACGAGTATCGATACGGACTTAGGGTCTTTCAAGACCACGCCTGATGCGTAATCGGTCCCGCACTTGTTGCAGCAGTATGGGCGGTGAACAACTGTCAGCGTGTACGTCTCTGTGTCTGCGGTTCCTTTGGGAACGAAGTCCATGCGCTCGATGGGCCGACTGAATCGACACTCGCACAACTGCCTAACGTAGACACTGAAGGGTGAGTGCGCCGCGATGAGAATTGCTGCGTCGTTCAATTCTTGTGCCTCTTCTGGAACTCTTCCAGGCCCTGCTTGATGTAGTAGGTACGGAACGCCTCGGCCGCGGTCATGAACAACTCCGCACTGGTTTCGATTACGGCCTTCTTCCCGTCGGGCAGGTCAGCGATGATCATGATGGACGGCTTACCGGATTGCATCCCACCTGTCATGTTCGCAACCGTCACCGGGGTGTTGATAAAGACGACCGTATCAGGGTCGACACCCTTGAGAGCTGCATCTGGTTCAAGGAGTATGTTTAGTTGTGGCATACTGTCTCCATCAGGAACTTCTCATCTGTGCGCCCATCCCGTACAACAAATAGGCTGGCCCTTGATAGTGCACCCATCAACTCGTTGCGTGAGCAATCGAATATCTTAAGTAATTCGCACACAGGTACTATCACAGGACCGCGCCTCACGTGGAATTCCAAGTCATGCAGGTAGACGATCTCGTAAGGCGGATTCTGACAGTTTTTGCACGGGCACTTCTTCATCAGTTCATCGGTAAGGTTTTGGCTACATCCCGCATACCGATACGTTCCAGCTTCTGTAGTAAACGCAGAGCACGACCCATTGCCAGGTCGATCTTATCCTGTGCCTCAGACGACAAGGGAATAACCATGAAGGCATCTCTGCAAGTCTCGTCACAGAAGGCGGACTTCCACGGCGCAGGCTGATCTGGGTATTCGATCTCTATCGGCTTGTCGCACTTTACACAGAGAAGAGGTTCAAGGCCGTACCCTCTCAGGATGTTTGCTAGCGTTAGCTTTCCTTCAGCCAAGTAGTGCTGCCTCCTCCATGATATTGATAACCCTTGCAGAGTGTCGTGCCTCGAAGGCCAGTTCTCGTATTCCGAGTCCGCAATCGTTCCTCACCGCGTTCCGTATGTTCTGCTCGCAGTCGTCAGCTGCATCGGCATGGCATTCAAAGAAGCCGCCGCAGTTTGGGCAGCGGTGATAGTGATGGGCGATGCGTAAGACTCCCTTCACGATTCGCTTGGGTTGAAGATTCGTTCGAGTAAGTCAGCTGCGACGCCGTTGTCTAACTCCTCAGGCATTACACGAAGCACTCTCCAACCGAGTATGGCCGCTTCGTTATACTTCTGCATGTCTTTGGATATGCCTGACCCAGAACTGTGTCCTAAGCGACGCCGTGAGAAAATACCGCCCTCTATCTCGACGGCTATCTTCTCTTGTATCCAGGCGAAGTCAAATCGCCACCGTCGCTTGGGATGAAAGGCCAACTCCCGTACTGGTTCCCTGAGCTTCAAGACTTTGCAGAGTAGCACTATCGACCCGAAGTAACTATCGTCTCGTGCCTGACGCTGCTTCTTACCGAGGTCTTTGATGAGAGCGGTCGTCCGGTCGATCGTGTTAGGCTGGCCCCAAAACTCCCCGCCCTTTTTCGTCCTACCGCCAGGCTGTACTTCCATCGATATCTTGCCCGTGCCGTCAGAAGCCCTAGGGCCCACAGCATCAAGCGTGGTGCGTTTAGTTCGGGTCGCCTTGGCAGCCTCGATCGCTCGTTTGAGTCCTTCTCCCATCACTCGGTAACCAGTTTGATATCAGGCTTCTCGGAGGTTCCTGCCTCTTGGTCACCTTCCGGCTTTTCCTCGGGAGGAAGTGCGGCATTCATCTCTGCCCGCACGGCGTTGTCCATTGCGTTCTGGACGAACCGCGCCTGCTCATAGATCTTCTTGGTTATGACGAGGGAATTCGTCACCACGAACATCGGGAACTTCCCGCGGTTCTGTAGGTAGAACGCAGCAGGATGGATGTTGATGAAGAAGTTCTCTTTGCGTGGCACGAGTTGCGTTGGCTGCGGCTGTTCGCCTGGAGCCAGGATTGACTTCGGCTCGTGAACCTCAATCCATTCCGCCGTCGCCATCCAGTAGGTATCGCGTTTGTTCAGATCAGGGAATGGGTCTTTCTCTGTAGGCGTTCCGTTGCCATTCGGACTCGGTGGAACTTCATGCAGATGCCGCGGTTGTGCTGTGCCTTCTTGAGGCTTGACAGCCGGAGTTTCTTTTGTTTCTGTTTCAGTTGCCATATCGGTAGTAGACGTCTGCTGCTGAGTGGATGTCAGGATAACAACACTGTAGGATTATCCGGTAGTAAAGGTCCATGCCTGAGAGCGCTTGCCCCGGCCGTTCTCTGATCTTTGCAGTAAGTGCTTTGCAATGCCAGCATTCGCAGCCTGACATAAGCATCGACGCTAAGCGTCCTACCTCATTGACAATGAAGTTGGGGTCGTTCGCCATACTCATCGCGAACGCTTGGAGGGTGGGATGGACGGCCGGGATCTGCATCTTGCTCAGCATCTCTTCGATCGTCCGTACCTCAGCTGGTGTTAAATCAACCATCGTTACTGTTTTGCCATTGCTGCCTTGCTCTTCTCGAGCATCGACTTTGCTTCGTCGCTGTTGATTACCGCGAGACGAACTACTGGCTGGGCAAAGGTCAGCGGAATCGTACTGACGAGATACTTCATGTTGTGTTCGATGTAGATGTCTTCCGGTGTGAAACCAAAGACACCATTTCCGTTTGTGCCGTAGCTGCCGTCCTCAGCGGGTGATGGGAGTACGGGATTACCGGCGTACTGTCCCATTATCTGCATTGGGTTAGTTAGCTGCGAATCCACGGAACTGACCTTGTTCACTTGGTAGTAGCCAACCGGCGCGGCAACTCCCTCGATGAACACGTACATGTAGAAGCTCACCGCGCGATCGTTTTGGAGCTTGAATCTCTTAATGAGGTTGTCTCGCTCCAGTGACCATGTTATCCGCGGCGGTGGTTGCACTTGATTGAGTCCTGCTTGATTTATCTCAGTTTTCTTTTGTTCTTCCACAGCAGTTTTGTTGCCGTCGCCGCATCCGTCGTCAAAACCGAAGGCAGTAAGACTCAGCAGAAGTATTAGTCCAAGCAACGTTCGTCTTTTCAAAGTTCGTAATCTCCTTTCGAAGCAAGGGCCGGCCTTAGCGGCAGTTGTAGTTGGGGAAGTGCTCCTCGTTGAGCTGATACGGTAAGCTCGGAGACTTCCAAAGGCTGCGGGTGTACATCTTGGACTTTGCGTTGTATTCGTTTACCCAACGCGTCATCAGTTGGCGCTTCTGAGTAATCATTGCGCCTTTGCTAAACTGCGAGAACATGGCGTCGCCGTCGGACATACCACAGATCGTCTTGAGGTCCGCGTCGACCTTTTGGCAGGTGTTGTAAATCTCCTGGAATTCCTCGTAGTTGGAAATGATCTTCCCAGGCTCTGTGATCTTTTCCGCGACGGCTAGTGGCCGCGTTACCATCTTGATGATGAAGACGGCCGCGAACAGGACAATCAGTGCAAGCACGATCCACTTGAGGATTCGCCAGCCTGCCCACTTTGCGTCGCCTTCAGCTTGTTGAAAGTCGTCTCGGAATTGATCTCGGTCGTAACCCATTCGTTAATCTCCTTCTGCCAACTAAATTTTATGAGCGCGGCCGCGTCTCCCCAGACAACCTTGGCACGTCCTCATGCTGAGTAAAAGACCCGCCTCAGCCGAAACAACCGCGCTCACGACCGGAGTATAATTTGCAACGCATTCCGAGGTCAAGACTTTTTTTAGAAAAACATACAAAAGAATTGTGAAAATAGTTCTTGACCATCGCCTCAAAAGTATTTATACTCAGTTTTGTTAAGGGAGCAAACAACAAATGAACATAATCAATCGATGAGCAAGAGGGCGGCGGTCACGAATGCGGGGCGTTTTGCAAGTATTGCTCTGCTATTGCTGATGCCAAAACAGAAGTTTCCCTAATGCGCCAAAACGCGAGAGTGAGATAACTAATGAGTTCACAAGACATTCGAGACACCTATGCACAGCTTCTCGAAACGCAACAACGTGAGTCGCAAATCCTGGACGAGCTGCATGTCCTTATTCCCAACGACTTGATTTGCAAGATCATCAAGGCGCGAGGGTGGAGTACCCACCAAGCGTCGTGCTTTCGGCTGTATCTGAAGGATGACATCATCACAGCCCGTTGGGAAGAAAGCCACTGTGGTGAGACAGATTACATGCGAATTGAGTTCCCGATTTCGATAATCGACGCAGAAGACCAGGATGCAGCGATTCAACAGCATGCCGATGCATTGAAGGAAGCCGAGCGTCTCGAGAAAGAACAGAAGGAGGCGGCACGCGCAGAAGAGCGAAAGGCTTCGGTATGGTAACGATAGTCATACGATTCAAAGGCGATGTCGTGTCTCCTCTGAATGCGTTCAGCGGCATCATAGTAGCCAAGACCTTTTCTGGGGAGCGGACGCCTGAAAAGGAGCAAGCCACCTGGGCCGATTACTGGGCGATACCGGAATCCTTTGCCAACAAAACTCTGGTTGAGTTGGCCTTTGAGGAGTGGTAGAACTACCTATGAGATTTCACGTACGCAGTTGGGATGCTAGAGTCTGGGTGTACCTGTATCTTGGGTGCGTCCGCATAACGGTGTTCCAGAGTTCGTGGTTCCTCGGTAAGCGTAAGAGCCGTTCGATACTCGGATGGGCAGCCTTTTACCTGGGTCGGTTTGCCATTGTAAGCTCGTTGGCCGGATTGATGGCATTAGGCGCATATCACTATTCACACTGGTTTCCTAAACTCGTTCAATCGATTGGGAGGTTCCTGTGATCTACAATTTCATAGCATTTCTTTGTGCAGCCCTCGCCATTGTCGGGGGCTTCGGGTACTCGGCCTGGCATACCAAGAAAGGCCACTACCTTGTGGCAGAGTCGATGATTGTCGGGGCGCTCATTACGATAGTCTGCTTGGGCTGTCTCTGGGTCGTTGCAACGTGAATCTTCGGGAACTGACAGACGACCTTCTGATTTACTGGTTCGCTCTCGCTCGTCTCCGTGACGAGGAAGGCCTGCCTATCGACTTGATGTACTATCACCTGGCACAGAAGGATGCGCTGCCTCGGGTGATTGAGAATCAGCGTTGGCGTGCGGCTACCGAAGAGGAATTCATACAAGGAGTTACCGATTGCGTTGCCATACGACAAGGCCGTGCTCCTGAGCCGCGAAATGGTAAGGAGATAACGCAAGACCAAGTGCAGGCGTTGCGAGACCTCTATGTTACCTGAGTGGTACTGCTACGTGCTAGCTCCAGCAAGACGGAACGGAAGTTCTACACTCGCAGCATACAGAAGATTAAGTCCTCATGAAGGTTTGCCAATGCACACACGGAGCTGATCAGCATGTCAACGGCAAGGGTCGCTGTCTCGAGAAGAAATGTCGCTGCCGTGAGTTCTCCCGCAAAGGCAAAGCATGACGGCATCTCCTGCCCGAGCATGACATCGATACGTCGATTGTAATCCGTTGTAACAGGTTTGAAGGTCCTTCCCTATATCTTGGTATTAAGTAATCTCGACAGCTAGTTCTTACGGGCATTGTAGCCCTTCGGTTTGCATACCCAACACTTCCCACGTCGTTCTAATTCATGGGCTGTAGCAAAGAATCGCTTCCCGCATTGGGAACACTTCCCTTCTAGTAGATATGCTCGTCGTCCTCGCGGTAAGACTCCTGCCTTGTTATACTTCGGCTTATGCTGTGCTATCAGGAGCTTCTCTTTCTCCCGCGCCTGCTTTTCGGTTTCAAAAAACCAAAGCTCCAGGAGGTCCGTATCGAGGAAATCCTCGTGCTTTCCAACAGTATAGCTGAGAGGTCTTCCTATGCCTTTCTTGGAAAACCCGATATACAAGTATGTGCTTCCTCTCCTCCACGCATAAACGCAAGGATTCGTATACTGAACGAACTGCTCAAAGCTGAAGGTTAGATCAGGCATTTAGTAGTTCATCTCTAACTTCTGCCGTATTTCGCGGGCGAGTTCTGACCACCCAGCAGCCTTTGCGCGTTCGAGGAGGCGAGCAGTTCGTTCGTCAACGACCTCTTCATACGGTATCTGTTCGTAGTAGCCTTCGACTTTGAATGTATCTTCTGGGCCGCCTTCGTTTGGGGTGATGCTCATTGCTGATGCCATTGCTATTGTCCTACTCCTTTCGGTTCATATCCGTTGTCTATCAACCACTTGCATTTCTCACAAGTACCGCAAGCCCCGCGACACCAAGTACCTTTGAAGGTATGGAATGGAATCTCGACCTTTGCCCAATCTACATCCGGCATCACTGGAGGATGAAAGCGACAGGGAACCGGTGACTCGCCTGATTGGAATGCCACGCAGAACTGACAGGCAATGTTTACCTGAATCTCGATCGATGATTGCAGGCGCCGCTTACGATACTCGCGCAGGATATCGATGTGCGTAATGGCACGGTTGTCTTTCTTTTCGTGGTCTCGACTCGCGGCGAGGTAGCAGTCGTTAAGCTCTTCGATTGGCACCTGAGGATAGATTATCTCCATCCAGATGTCCGCTTGGCGGTCGAGGTCGACTTTAGAAGTCCAGTGGAAGCCCAGTTGAATCTTGTCCAGCAGCTCCACCACCGCTAGCTTGTACTTCTTCCTCAGCGATTTCTCTTCTAAGTCGGTCCTTAACTTCTTGAACACTAGCTTGTCCTCCGTTCCCCTGCTTCTGGCTTCTCCAGTTGAAAGCTCCTGGTCGATAGCCGTAGTTCACGACCTGGTTGTTGACGAAATTGTACCAGGCCCGTTTCCAACTTGCATATCGCTTGCCTGTGTAGACCAAAGCGAACTTCAGTTTCAGATACGTGATGTCGCCTTCTGCAAACTCTGGATAATGCTCCTTGACCCAAGCACGCATATCTGCTGTGACCTCGAACTTCTTTTCATTGAACACCGTCTCAGGAGTTCTTCTCCCTCTTACATCACCACGTACAGTACTTGGCCCTGTTTGGGTAGAGGCCTCTTGTCTCTGTACAGTAAGAGGTAGTGTACCTTCTTTAATAAGAGGAGAGGAGAGGAGAGGAGGGTGCTCGAGCATGTGCTCCTTACCCTTTTGTTCTGAATAGGTTACAGTCGATGTCTCTGTTCCAGCTATACCAGGTGCTATAGCATTTGCTACTACGTCGTTTGTTCCCAATGGTTTACCGGTAGAATCATCACTTTCCCGAGCATTTGCTGCTATCCCTTTTCGTTTCAATAGCTTAGTGGGTCTATTCAGCCTCTGGCGTTGCTTCCCAGCCTTAATTCTCATTTTCTGGCCGTGGATGGCAGTTTCCACCTCGCGTCTTAGCCTTCGGTTGTACAAGAGACCGGGGATTCTGGTCGAAGGATGGAACTTGTTTAGGACGCGTTGCCACTTCTTTCTCCGTGCCTCTGCTATTATGGCGAGTACGTCGTTAGGAACGACCACACCTTGTTCCATCAGGTGCGTTATGTATTCTGGGGTATCAAGAAAGCCAGCGATTTGCCTCAGCTCGATATCGTCGTTTGGTAGATAGCCTGGTGGGTCACCGTGTTCAGCAGCGTACGTCAACAGTTGGATGTACCAGCCCCGCTGCTCGGGGTCCATTCTGGTTGTTGCTGAGAACCAATTCGCGTAGAAGAACTTTATCCAGGGCGGACGTGTTATCTCCGCCTCTTCTTCTAAGAATCGCTCTTGGTCGTCGGTCTCGTGCCCACACCTCCATTGGATTGCCCTCATGGCCAAGTATCCCTTTCGCCTCTTGGTACAGATTCTACTCCCTCTGTGTAGATTTCAGCAGGTCTCCACACGATATCGCATTTCAAGCAGAGGTGGCTTTTGTGAGGCGGATTCGTCCATCTTTCATTCGACTGGCCTGGCAACGAAATTCGCATCTCGTACTCAACGTCGTTCTCTGGCTTGTCGATATGCTGAGTTCCACACTCTGGACAATGCAAGACCATCGCCACGGGCGCCTGTTTGTCTGCAAGGCGCAGCTTAACACTTGGCCGGAGGATAAGAGCGCCCGAGGACCAGTCAATACCTCGCCATACTGTCTCAATCGTTGGGCAGCGTGCGTAAGGATTACCTATGCCACCTACAGCTCCGACTGTTTCAATGCGAGGTGTGGTTTCAAGTCGCCTGTCTGAAAGATTTATCAGGTCGACCAATTTCCTGGTGTTCATGTCTTTCTCTCCGTTGTTTCCCAGTATGGAGGCATCGTATTCACGTGTGGTCCTCCCAGGACTCGTTTTTCTTTGATAAGGGTGTCTCTGGCTTCCAGTATGATTTCTTGAAGCATCTGCTCATGTTCTTTAGCGACGAGGACTGTAATGTTGGGCACTCCGAATCGGCTGACCGAGCAATACCCAACGCCATCTGGGCCTGCTGACTTGTAGGCGATCCATGCCGCCCGTAAGAACTTCATCCCTTGAATGATTCTTTGAATTCTGTTCATGTTCCAGTCCTCTCGTACAATTCTTTACCAGCTCGCTTTCGTTCCCTGTGGACTCTGATACGGAAACCTCGCCTGTCTCTACGACGACGCTTCAATTTACAGCGTTCTCCTGCTTTCGCGCCACACTTCGGGCAGCCTATGCTATCGATTTGATGCCAGAACGCCATCGTCTTTCGGATAGACCTTCTCGTACGTTGACCTGCATTAATCCTGAAAATCCGCTCATTCGGTTCTCCAGACTCGACAGGCTTTCAAGCCGCCTATCGTGTAATCAAGCGTTTGCCAAACCAACGCGACCTTTGCTTGGCCTGCGTGGGTTTTCATGCTCTGCACTGTCGTAAAGTTAACGACGATGGATTGTCCCACCTTGAAGTTCTTCAGGAACTCAGGCCATGCGCTGAGCTGACGGTCTCTCTTGAGTTGTTTTGGCTCCGTCTCTCTCCGCGCAGGTATTGGGTACTTGTCAGTGACGCACTCATGGCTAACCCGTTTGGGAACGCCGCATTTACACTGAAGCTCGAACCTTTTGAGCAGGGATTTCAACGACGTTATCTTGGGCATTCCTCTGGTAATTGCGATGAGCTTATGCACTCCGCCAGCGTCGTCGATTGTACCCTTTTGTGTCAGTAACCCAACGATTGTTGACAGATTCAAATCCTGCTCGCCCAGCTCCAAGGCAGCCTCGTAAAGGATACGATTCTCGGGTGTCTCGAATAATTCTGGTTTGAGTTTTGTCTGCGCCTCTGCCAATAGTTCCGGGCTAACGATAAGGGCAGCAATGATGTCTCGTTCGCGTATCACTATTCTTCTCCTCCCACTTTGCGTGGTATTTGGTAGAACTTCCGTGGTTTCCTAACTGTTTGCTTGACAATCTTCATCAGCGACTGGTAAATGGAAAACAGCTCTTGATACTGCACCTTGAGAGTCTTGTACCTCTCGTAAAGGAACTTTGCCGCCTCCTCAGCGTTTGGGAAGTCGTTATTGCCTTCTGAGGTGGGTACGTATCGCTTTGCTTTGTAATAGACCAGCTCGGGTTGTTCTGTTACGTCTTTCTCGAGTTGCTTAATGAGCAAGGCACTCTCATAGCGACGTGCCATCCAATCAAACTGCTGGAGCGCATCCATCTCATCCCAAAGGTTTTCAGCTAAATCAGGATAGAATCCGTAACGATTGAAGAATCTGTCATAAGACAGGCCTCCCGGCACTGTTATTGTTCCGCTATTGCGCGGTGCCAAGACATGACTACCTTCCAGAAGACTGCGGCTACAGAACTTGCACAAACCAGGAACCGCGCCTTCGATGTAGATGTGCTTGCCTGCCATAACATCCTCGATCTCTTGTCGTTTTACATACCGCCCGTGAGAGGTACGAGATACTCCACACAAGTCACATCTGCTGCCAGATACTGTTACGAACTCATGCTCTTGTTCAGGAGTAACTTGATGGACTTGAGCAAACGAATTCTCGCCACAATCGGAGCAGATAAGTTGACCGTTGACAAGTTGGTCCTTGAACGCATGCTTCGGCTGTGGGAGTGTAAATGGGCTACCTGATTTCTGTTCAAAGTGATTTCCCACCCCGAAAGTATCTCCACACAGCATACAATAGTCGACAAGGTCGTCTCTCGGTATGAAATAATGCTTCAATCCAAATGCCTTTGTGTCCTTATTCATGCTTTCTTGACACACTTGGCACATGCACGCACTGCCTCCCACGAATCCGCTGCCACCGTATAACGGAGAAGCCATTATCCAACTTTCCTCATGGTATGGGCTTTTTCGTATGTCTCATCGTAGCGCAGGAGACCCAATTCTCGTGCGCGCCGTCTCCCTTCTGGGTGATGATGGGCGTGGTCATGATGCGGACTGCAAAGACAAACACCGTTTGACACGACCAACACCAGGTCAGGCCTTTGAGACCGAGGCCGGATATGATGGGCATGTATTCGTTGGTTGGAATACTTGCATCCAGGCCAACGGCAGCTGTACCTGTCGCGCTCTCGGACTTGCTTCTTCCATTCTTCTTCGTTGGCAACAGACACGTTACTCGATTCTTCGGGGAGCCTGAGATTCTGTTCTCCACGCAAGACGGACTTTTTACGGCGCTCGCGCCGTTTACGATCTCTTGTCGCGTTTTTCTCAAGCGCTTCTGCTAAGGACTTGGGACGGAATCCCACAATAATTCTTTCTCCGATCTGGAGATATGATAGGGGCACGGTTGCAGACCACGTGCCATTCTGTCGACGGGCGCTTATTCCGCGCTCTGTTCGGTGCCGCCGCTTTGCTTTGTTTCTTCCGTCTGCGTTGTCTCTTCGTGTTTTTCGACTTTCGTCTCTTCCACGTTAGACTTGTCAGACTTTTCGCGATCGGACTTCAATTCGTCTTTATTGGTCGACATGTTTGTGCTCCTCCTTCCTTCAGTGATAGGGTGGTTTGCTGATAGATTCATACAAGAAATGGTAGCCCCAGCTCGTGGCTCTTATCGTTGAATTTTTCTCTTAGTTCCTCTGAAGTGTTTCCACCCAGAGCCTGGATAGCAAGGTCGCCGTAGATGATGGTGTCTGCCAGCTCTTTGCGCGCCCGTTGTACCAAGATCGCCTTGTCCTGATCCTGCTCCTTGAAGTTCCCAATCAAAGAAAGGTCGTGTCTGCTGATCTTCTTTGTTAGGTTTGCTGCCTCGCCCAGTTCGCCCAAGGTGGCGTTGGTCCACTCAGCGGGAGACCAGCTACTCAATGGCTGATTGAAGCCCTGCGCAGATTCACAACGCTCTCTATTGATTCTGCTAAACTCGGGTAGATTCATTTCGAAAACACCACGAACCTTTCTGATTTAAGATACTGCGCGACCATTGGTTTGATTTCTGCCCAGTCCAATTTCCCGTTGCCGCAGCCGAAACGCGGACATAGGATTCGTGAATCCTTGTACTTCGGATTGTCCCAAAAGTCCGTCATCTTGAACTTGAGCAGCAACTCTTCCAGGCACTTCCGTATTAAGACGACATCGGCAATTTCCCAAAAGTTGTGCTTCACAGGGAACAGGATTAGCTTGCATTCCCAGTTGACCTCTACACGTAGGCCAAACTCGGTGATAGCCGCTCCGGCCCAGTTGGGCAGCCACGGATACTTTTGCTTTGCTTCTGACGCAATGCCGCGACCCATAACTAGCTTCCCGTCTTTACGGAGCGTTCCATTCCAACAGGCCAATGGCTTCCAGAGTCTTTCCTATCCTGGCGGGGGAATAGTGGCTGTAGTCTCCCTCCAGAATGGCTTTATCCATCACAGCTTTGTACTTCTCTGCGAAGGGCTTGAAGTTCGTCTTGATATCTTTGTCCGCGAGCTCCGGTGTGATGTCCAGGCCCTTAACGATAAACGCCGCCCACTTTCGAAAACAGCTCTGACACTTCCCGCACTGCTGTACGGTTGGGTCGAAACAACTCTTGGTGTTGAGAGCAAACCACAGCATTTGCTCGTGTCCTCGATTGGCCCACCACGTCACCAGGTCCGGTTTGTCCATCCCAATCAGAGGCGTTTCAATACGGACGTCATAAGCGCGCAGATTAAGCAGCGCTTGAATATCGTTCAGGAACCTTCGGGACTTGTCGCCGCCTACGATAGGACACTCACCCGCCAGGTTGCCAAGCCACAGCTCACCCCACAACCGATTGGAATTCATCCACTGGGCGATGTGGTCAATGATAATCGCATTGCGGCCTGCCAAGATGTGTTGGAATTCTTTGAAGGGCAGCCCCTTCTCGTGAAGGCTTATCAGATTATGCGTCTCATCAGTAGCAATCGCCGCAGCCATTGCTCCTTCTATGTTCGCGTAGGACTGGCCCATGTCGAGGTACACGGCATGGCACGGCATTCCAGAATCCAGTGCCATCTGCCACAGCGTTGTGGAGTCCATCCCACTCGTTAAGGGCACTACGATGGCAAAGTCGTTGTCTTTCTTATCTTCAAAAGCAGGGTTCTCAGGGACGTTGTAGATATTCCTGGCATAAGGAGAATCCAACTCAGCCGCTGCCATCTTCTCGTAGTAGTCGCGGTGATCGTTGAAGTGGCGCTCAATCAATCCTTCCAGCAGGTCTGCCCTTGTAAGCAGCCCTTTGTCGTCGATGTAGAGGTCCGCGATGGGTTTGCCTGTATGCACTTGCGCTATTCCCGTCGCCGCTGCTATTTCCTGCGCGTGTAAGCTATCGCGGGAGGTATTCACGACTAAGGTATAGCCCTGACTTTCCAAACGCGTTATAAGCGCTTTGAACTCATCCGATACGTAGATGGGGCCGTCGTTCGGCCCAACCAATCCGTCGTAGTCAAAGCAGATAATTTTCTCTTTGTACTTGTTGGGAATGTACGTCATTTTCCTAATCCTGGAAGCACTACGTAGTTGCAGACTCCATTTTCCCACAACCCGTATGACATCTGCCATCGCCCCCGCCCAGTGTAGATCGAACAATGGAACTTTGGTTTCACGAAATGCTTACGGAAGAAGTCTTCCCACGCCTCGTGGTCGTACTCCGCCACGTGGTATGGATTCTTGCCATCCTTCCAAACTTCGTAGTCATCCAGCATACTTGGCCCTGTTCGGTTGATGCTGCCAATAACGACCACGCCTTTGGATACAATCTGGAGATCTGTAACGATGTCGACGTGCTTCTCGCCAGCGATGTGCTCAATCGTCTCAAAACTGAACACCACGTCGAAGGGCTTTTCCACCCACTGCTTGGGCAGCAGCTCGATGTTTGCTTTGAAGATGCTCCGGTGCCCCTTGGTTCGATCCTGCACCTTATCTGCGCTGGTAACCTCAGCAAACAAAGGGTCGAGTATGCGGCGTTGTCTATTCTCACCACAGGCGATATCGAGCAGCGTCTTATCCGAGCCACCGTATTCGTAACCGAAATACTTGTACGGAAACTCAAAGCAGTCTACGATAGGCCACGGGGTGTCGTACTCGATGCGTTCTTTAGGCTCGGTCAAGCTCGGTGACTTCGACATCTTTGCCTCGTTTCTTCTCTTTCTCCGCACAGTCTTCGCAGGTGTTCCCACACCACGTCTTGCGATAGACGTGATGAGTAGCCGCCTTCCAGCGGCAGAAGGAACATTGACTCTTGTGGCTGGGTGCGTACTCACCAGCATCATCGTTTTTATGAAGGCAGTTCATCGTTTTAGTCCGGCATCTTACACCGCTCTGGGTGCTCTTCCTGGAACGTGATTATGGAGAGCAGGTGCTCCTTGGCCTTGGCGATCTTTTCATCCGGGACAACTGCTTCCAGCTCAGCTCTTGTTATCCAGTCGCTTACCGCACCACACGCCAAGAGGTCCTTACCTCGAATGATGAAAACCGGTTCGTCGTCTGGGATCTTCTCCCATGTTTCTTTGCAGCATTCTTTTGGCATTTTTCTCTAGTCCCATCCGTTCTTATTGAATTCAGCTCTCCAGCGTTCCTGCACTTCTTTTTCAACCCGGAGGTAAGTCAGGATCTCAAACCTCACGTCGTACCCTTCGTCGCCAATTTCTCGTTGTCTTGGAATGCGAAGTTTTGGGTGAGTCAAGGTACGACCAAATCGAACAGTGCTCGCCCAGCTCGCCGTATCCACTGTGTAGAACGGGAATTTGAACATGATAGACTTGGTGGCCAAACCAAATCCGTGGAACTTCGCAGGGTAGGCACGGGCAAAGCATTGCTCCAGCCACTTCTGATACGGATTCCTTGGAGCACCGCTGCCCGACAAGCCAATACGTTCGAAGTGCTTCTTGTACTCGGCCAGAATATCCCACGGCTCTGCGAAGTGGAACACAGGAATGACTGTCAGCCCACGCGACTTCATCTCCAAGGCATTGGCCAGGCTTTTCTCCCCGTCCCCGATAACGTCCAACGCTACCACCTCATTCCATCCGCCGTCTTTGGCTTCTTGGCACAGGCCTTCGAAGTCGATTGTCAATCCACTTTTCCACGCCGAATACGCGCCGGAGTCAAGCATCGTCCTTGCTGGTTGGAAGGTCCCGTTCTGATTTCCCTTCATGGACCGCCAGCTTGGTACGAACGGATAGGCCACCAGGATATTCAGTGGTCGGTCGACCCAATCCCAGTTGTTGAAGTTGACCTCGAACAGCTTACCTGAGCTGCCGGATGCGAAGTAAAGGTGCGTTCCCATCTATTCTGTTTCTACGAATCCTTCCGTGTAGTGATACGTTGTATTCTTACAAGACTTGCATTCCAGATCGAGGCAGGATGTGCCATCAAATGGCTCAGTGGGCGTAGCAGCAAGGAGCTTGTGACTGGTGTGGCCGCACATGATGCACTCCTCATCGTAATCCATGCCCTTCTTAAGTTTGAGGCCTTTTTGTGCCATATACAGCTCGATGTAACGAGTTTTCGGATCCGCCCCTATACCATGGCATTCCGATTTTCGCCCAAAAGTCTAAGCGCTTCGGAACGTGCATCTGGATTGTCTTTGAAAAAGCCTTGGACGTCTGATGTAATGACTACGTCGCTCAGGGTCCGGACGCCTCTGATTCTCATGCAAGAGTGCTTCCCACGCACCACAGTCAACGCGCCTTGCGCATCGAGATACTTCACGAACAGGTCTGTGATCTCATGCGTCAGCGTTTCCTGCAGCACAGGCCTCCTTGCCAGTAACTCAATCGCCCGCGGAACCTTTGATAGCCCCACAGTCTTGGGCGCGATGTAGGCCACTGATATGTCCATCTCGACAGGTAGTAAGTGGTGCGGGCAGAAGCTGAACACCAGCATGTTGTTGTGTATGACGATACCCTTGTAATCGCTCGGGAACGTCACCGCCAGGATCTTCTCCAGGTCGTCCAGGCTGTTGAGTCCGTCGAACATCTCCTGGTACATCCTCCGGACTCGTTTTGGCGTATCACGGAAGTTGGGGTCGTTCGGGTCCATACCGAGGGACACGATTATCTGCCTCACAGCGTTTTCAATAGCTGTGTTGGTAACGTGCTGCTCAGAAGTCTGCTGTCTCATCTTCTCCGAATGGAAGGCCTTGAGCCTCCGCCTTTCTTGGTTCTGAAGGCTCCTCTGTCAATTCAACTTCTTGCCCGTCAGCCGGTGCCTCGATACCTGTCTTTTCCGCGCCATCCCCTTCTGCCGTTTTTTCCTCATCGAAGAGATCAGGATTAAGGTCGTGGTCTCCGCTCCAATCTTTGTCTGCGCCAGGCTCTTCTTCTTCAACCTCCTGAGCATCAGGCGGCTCTGTCTCGACACCGGACGCTTCAAACTCTTCCAGGTGATTTGCAATGTATTCACCGCAGATCTTCTCCAGGCATGCACCTTCTGTCAAGCCCTTGCCATCGCGGTAGCGAGTGAACTTAATGGCGCGGTCCACTGTTATGCGTTCTGCCGCGGTGATCTTGTTGACGGCTCGGCCACGTAGCATGGTGGCGTCGAACTTCTCGTCAGTAATTGCGGAGAGTTGGAACTCACCAGCACGCATCAACGGGACCTGCTCTTCTTCCGTGAACATGATCTCGAGCATCGGATGCTTATCCTCTTTCAGCTCCTGCATGTTCTTGGCCTGTTGATCGTATTTGGTTCCAGTAAGAGAAGATGAGCGATTGTCAACCATGGCGTAAGCCATAGCTTCGGAGCGCTTATCGTTCACGCCCACGGCAGCAATGAACTTGTAGCCCAAGAGCTTCATAGCCACCTGCATACCATTGCCGACCTTGATAACCTTGCGCATCTCTCCTTCCACCTTCTCTTCGTTGAAGATGGCAAGGCGCCGTTGCTTGAAGCGCTTGATACTCTCAGCAACTACCTTGAGGTTACGAGAGTCGTGGCTGGCGGTATTCTCGGGGTCCTGCAAGAGTTCGTCGATTGGAACAGCAAACTGTCTGAGTTCAGGCAGGATGTATTCCAGTGGGTCTGTTTCGGTAAGTTTCAATTCAGGTGTACTCATGGTTTTTCTACTAACAGCCATCCTTCTTTGGTGAATTCCTCAACCTGCGCTTCGATCTCATGGTCGACAGTGGGCGCTTTTGAATTTGTCATCCACGTTAGTGTGGTGTCACCTTTTCGGATGACCCACCTCCGATAAAACCCTAACTTTACTAGTAGCCAGTTGAACATGGACTATCTCGTACCAAGAACCTTATGCAGCTGCGTCGAAAGCCTCAGCGTTGGATTAGCAACCACCAAGGAAGTTACTTGATCCATCTGACTTCTGTCGATATCGAACGTGTCATTCCTTGGTTGAAGGTACACGATTGTATCCTTTGCCCACTCAAGGGCGTTGACAAGCGTTGGCCATCCAGGACCGTCACCGAGGCCGCTGTAGATGACCTTTACTTCATCAGCAAGCTCAATCATCTCTGGCAGCCAACCTGGTTTGGGCGACACGGTGAGCCAAACCTTGCGCAGCATCTCCTTCGTTAGCCACAGGGGCCTTTTCGTTCCGCTTGTCTCAATATGCGAGAAGATGTTGTTAACTTCAAAGGTTTCGATCAGCTCCACCAGGTTTCGGTCCAGCGGCTCGCCGCCTGTAAAGCAGACGTGTTCGTAGCCCTGTGCCCACTCGAGGAGTTCAGCTGCTGTGAACATGCCACCACCCCGCTCTTCGTATTGCTTGTCGAAGTCGGTGTCACACGCTGTGCATACGCCCTTCCCGACAGAACACCCGACAAATCTAATAAATTTCATGGGTGTTCCTGTATAGAGTCCTTCACCTTGAGGGGCGGCAAACTTTTCCGCAACGGGATACTTTTTGGATCCATTCATAGGTTTAGATGCCTTCTCCCAGTAAGTTGTCGAGCTCTTGTTTTAGTTGAACAGAGTCTAGAATTAGTAATTCAGCGAGGTGGTATATTTTGAATCCGTGAGCTGTAATAATTTCATCCCTGATAAGCCCACGCTCGATAGCGCCAGCACGACGTCTATGCCAATAATCTCCATCGCACTCAAGGATCAGGTGGCTATTGGGTAGAAAGAAATCGCAGAAGAATCGGTTGACTTTGAACTGCTGTTCGTAAACAATTTTCCTTAAATCCAATTCGGCTGCAACAATTCTCTCTAAACAGGATGTTTTTTCTCGTGCTAATTTCTCAAAACCTGGATTAGACAGCTTCCGCTTATCTGATATCTTCTTCTTAATTTCAGGCGTCAAAGGCTTGTCTTGCTGCCAAGGATGTTTCCTCCCGCGCTGGAAACTGGACATCTTTGCCCTTGTTATTTCTGATAATTTCCACCCTCTTGGGTGTTTTGTTTTTGCTAACTGCCGGGCTCGCGATTCTTGAGCTCGTCTCAGTCGACGTTCTGGGGTCCACGATGCCTTCATTCGGGCTTTAGTAGCAGAGGATTTTGGTACTCCTGCGCCCCGCCCGGCATTGTAGGCAGCATTTTTGGCCTTTATCTCTTCAGTCCTTATGTAAGTTCCAGGCATTTGTTGTTACGGTCTGTATTCTGCCCAAGTCTTTTGAGTTTCACTTACACGAACTGCCCTTGTTTGAGGCCAATTGTATTTGCACCAAACGAAAAAGCCTCTGGCAAGGTTTTCGGCTGTAGTCTGCCGGATGCTTAAGCTTTCCGCCCACTCCCTTGGCACAACCTCATTCAAATCTCTGTGGTCGAATGTGCCCTTAAGATACGATGCAAACGCATCCAATTCTCCGTAATCAACCACAAAACCAGCATAATTCAATTTGTCTGCGGATAGCTCTACCTCTACTCGGTAGGAGTGTCCGTGTTGACGGCTACATTGGTGCTCACGTGGTAAGCCGGCCAACTGATGTGCAGCTTCAAAACTGAACTGTTTCGTTATTATGTACATTTCGCAACGCTATCTCCGTTTCCTATGCCCGATGGTGTAGAATGCAAAACTTGGGGTGCTACCTGAATCCCGACGCCGACCCCCAACAGCCGGATTGCCGTTTGCCAGCCATCTGTGAATTTCGAAAAGCTTTGCCTTTGATTGAGTACATGCCGCTTGTTCTCATAGCGGAAGTCCAGCCTCCATCTCTTTGATGTCCTTGCAATTCGCCCAGTTTGGGCCGAGCTTTAAGTTCCACGTGATGGGCACGCTTAACCCCACACGCTGCTCATTCAGGAAATTCTGTATGCGTTGGTAGCACTCAAACGTTGGCTCGCAGTCTCCATCCAACTCGTCGTGGACCACTTGCCGTAACTTGCTGATTCCCAGCTCGTGACGATTGTCGTACATCGCCTTCAACGTCACTTTGAATATGTCGGCAGCCGATCCTTGGATCACTCGGTTGATAGCCGCATGATAGTTCTCATGCCGCCCTTTGCCGAAGCGACTGCGTCGATTGAAAATCGTCTGAACGAAGCCCTCATTCTCTGCCTGCCATGAACATTTCTTTAAGAACACGGGCGCCTCAGGAAATACCTGTCGGCAGATGCGCTTTAGTTCAGCGGCCTCCGACAGCGTTGAGTCAATCGTTAAGGCTGTTGTTTCATCAGAAGACCCGTAAATGTAGCCAAAGTCAAAGTTTTTGGTCTTTGTGCGATCATCCCAACCAGGCTTGTACCTCGCGATATGCTGAAGGAACAATTCGTGATAGTCCATGTTCGGATCATCCTGATAGGCTTTGATAATCGTCTTACTGCCCGACAAAGCCGCCGCCAGGCGATACTCAATCTGACTTGCATCTGCCGAAAAGAACTTAGCACCTGGTTCAGGCACGAACAGCTCACGAATGATGTACTTATCCCCAAGCTCTTGCTTCTGTTTCTTGGGCTTGATAACCTGTTGGGGATTGAATGAGTAGCCGCTGTTTGCTCCTCCACCAGAAGCACTGAAACGACCTGTTACTGTTCCTCGGCTAACCTCACCCTTTTCACCCTCTTCTTGAGCAGACTTGAGTTGATGGAACTGTCCGCGAAGTATGTCGCCGTCCAGTCCTTCGTGATACTTGTCCAGGAACTTTGATAGCAAGCTACTGCGGCGTCGCGCCTCTATGACCAGGTTGATAATTGGATGTTTGTATGCCTCTAGCTCGGCCACGGAGAATGCTCGTATGTTCTTGGTAGCAGGAGGTGGCTCCAAATTCAATTGCTTGAAGAGCCGTAGCATGTCTTCTGGGCCGTTTGGGTTGACCTTTATGCCTAACTGTTTGTAAATATCCCAGACCAAAGCCTCGTATTCCTGCCGGACCTGATGGCGCCACCTTTCGAGCTTCTCAACATCAAGTCGACATCCGTTTCTCTCCACTTCCAACACGGCATAGATAATCGAGTCCTCAAGCGCTCTAACGCGTTCGAGGCCCTCGGCGGCTAACAAGGGCTGTGTTTTCTCATCGATGAGCAGCGTATAGCGTGAATCGCCTTTCGCGTACCCTTCGACCACCCAACTCGGATGGTCTGCCATGCGATTCTTATCGCCGTCCAGCTCTTCCTTACCGTGTCCCAGATACTTTCGGCAGAGGTGTTCAAGTCCCAGTTTGACGCCTCGGCTATCATCCAACAATGCTTCGTTAAACTGGATATCGCTGGGCTTGACACCAATCTTCTCGAGGTCAAGACCTAACCCGTTGCGCATCATATGGAGATCGAACTTAGCGTGGCAAAAGACGACTTCTTTGCCTGGCAGCTCGCCCTCAGCCCAGCGCTGGACGCGTTCAAAGTCCATGTTGCCTTCGGAGTGGCCAAACGGGAAGTAGTGGTCAATGACTTGGTTTTCCTGTCGGTAGGATATCGAGATGCCAACAGGCTTATCAGTGAATACGTTTTTGCCTGTGCATTCCGTGTCCAGTGATAAACGTGTGGTTCCTCGGAGACTTGGCAGTTCTGTTGGAATAGACCACCCTTGAGGAGGTGGTTGATTCATCTGTAGCCCGAGTAATGATTGCTGACTGGTCATCAAAGCAACTGTAATCGTAATGAAAAGAAATCTGGGACAGGACCTGCGAAATAGCGATAAGTGTTGTAGTAAGAGCCGCGGCGTAGAATGCCCAGCTTGATAAGATTCTCTGCCCTATTAGCGACAGCAACCCAGTCGAGGCCCAGCTCCTTGCCAATCCGAGTTGCTGTGGGCCCATCATTCGAGTTATCTTTTTTGGGCTGGAAGCCAAAGATTGCCAACTCTATGATGTCACGATCTGTGCCATCGGTGTCTTGAAGTAAGGCTGCTAATTCGTCTTTACTCATCGCCTGGATTATATGAACTTTTGGCTAAGACTTCAATACCTTTTTTAGTTATTTTTCACCCGCGCATCGGCATCAGTACTGAATTAGTCAGTCGACCGTGGGCTTTAACGAACTCCAGGAAGCACGGCCTGGTGCAGAACTTGTTCCGGTTTTGGAATATTTCCCTACAATTCGGGCAAGATTTCGGAGCTATTGCTATGCCCTTCTTTTCGTTGACTAGGCGAATGGCTTGGCTTATTTTGGCTCCCCACGTAATTTCTCTTCCTGTAAGTGCTTTGGATCGTTTCTCCCGCGTGGCTTCAGAGATGACCTTACCCAGGCCTGCTTTGCTCATGTTGGAGCGAGCAGAAAGAGAAAATCTTTTCGCAATATGTTCAGGCGTTTGCTTCTTGCCTTTAGGAGACCCTCTTACAAGATTACGAAGTGCGTATATTGCCTGTACAGCCATTATCCCCTCATAGGCATTAGCACGTACCGGACGTCGATTCCGCCAGGTTTGGCTTCAAAATAGAGCTGCGTGTCCTCATTAACAACCTGTAATTTGACCTTTACAGCCTCCACACTATCCAGGAAGTCCAGAAGGTAACGGGCGTTGAGCCAAACTTTCTGCTCCTTGCCTTTCCAATCTGTTTCCATGACCTCTTCGGCCTCAGCATTGGAATCCGCGTCTTGGGCCTTCATGACGAGCTTGTTGCCTGCAAAAGACAACGAGATCTTCGGAGTCTTTAGCTCTGCGCCAAACATCGCCCGGTGAAGGGACTGTGCTAAGACATCTGCGCGGAACGTGGTCTCACCCTTGAAATTCTTCTGGGAATTGAAGATGTCTTGATAGCCAGGAAACTTGGCCGAAAGTAGTGCACATGCCACCTGTCGATTCCCGATACGGAAGAAGAGTGTGTTGTCCGTTTTTGCAACACCCACGGCCCCTTCTCGCCCCTGAACTAACTTCTGTGCTTCTGTCAGGCCCTTGGTTGGCACCAACACCGTAATGTCATCCGCCAGCATAGTAGACAACGGCCCTGATGCCCAGCTCAATCTTGCTCCGTCTGTGGCAACCATCTTAATCGTTGACCCGTCAATAATCATCTGAGCACCCTGGAGAGTTACCTGTGCGTGAGGGCCTGGTATAGAAAAGCTGACTGCTGCTATCAAAGTCTTGAGGTGTTTGGCAGGGACATTAATCCAGTCCAGCTCGCTTGAGTCTGGGAGGGTTGGGTAGTTGGTTGCATCGAATCCTGCGAAGCGCAAGTTTGTTCCCTTGCCACGGACCCGGAGCCATCCGTTTTCCTCTGTTGACAGCAGCAGGGTTCCTTCGGGCATGAGCTTAACTGCATCTGATAACTTTCTGTAAGGGACGCACACTTTACCGTGGGTCACTACCTGCTCGGCCTGAACCTCGGTAGTAATGGCGTTCTCGAGGTCCGTGGCGCCCAAACTCAGGATATTCCCAGCCCCTGTATCGAGCTTGACTGTTTCGAGGATCGGTATGTGTGCCTTCTTCTCGATAGCCCCAGATAAACATGCCAATTCCTCAGACAATTTATCCCGTTTTATGCGAATTTCCATTAGATTTCCCCTCGCCTCCTTGCCCAGTAGGCTGTCCGTGCTATCGACTGTTTTTGTTTAGTTTCAGGCGTGTGGTGACGACCTAAGAAGTACTGATTGCCTGCCATACGAGCCGATGTTCTACTGCAGAATTCAGCAGTGCGTTTATTCCCTGTAGCAGAACGCCTGGCTCTTTCTATCTTTTGCGGGTCTCTATTACTGCGTTGAAGATTGAGTAGCGCATTCCCTGTTCGTTGCTTACCCGTGTTGGTCTGTCGCGCCTTCTCCACACTGGCACGCAACCTCTTTCGACCTTTTAACCGCAGACTGTTAGATTGGCCTATCTTGCGTTTATGTTCTTCTGAAAGGTTTGCTAATCGAGGTCCGCGCCCTCCCCTGGATCGATTCTCAAGGACAAACCATTGTCGGTAGTAAGCAATCCAAAAGCACTCGCGAGCCTGCCAATCTTCACCTTCTGAAACTGCCTCGATAATCAGGCACCGACTGCCTGGCCACCTCAAACTATGGCAGTAGAATCTCTCTTTTGGGGCTACAGTCTTCCCTACGTAGATAGGAGTATCATTACTGTCGAAAACTAAGTATAGGAACGTTTGTCTCATTCTGGTATTAAGACTTGATACTCCCAGATACCGCGTGTCGGATCGCCGCGTCTCTGCTTATTCATCTGCCAACCAAACCCACCGTTCGCGAGTGGTCTTTTGAAAAGTCTCAACTGCGCGGACACGGACGCTTCTGGTGCTGGGTTAGCAGCCTGGCTGATTTCTCTGAGTGTCCTGAACTTGCCATCCTTGAGGACATTGATAATCCTGCCCTGTTGGCCCTTCAATCGAACTTCGTCAAGCGCCTTGCTGTATCCGGTTTTACTTTCCGTTACGAAAGGCAGTAGAGATTGATCATCCAACAGCGTCCTCTACTTCTTTGTGATTTTCTCAAGCACGACGTTCAGGGCGTCAATGACATTGCCCATCGTGTTTGAATTCTGTTCCTCAATCTTGGGAAGGTCCCAGCTCTCCATCGTCTTTTCCAGGGTGAACTGTGGGCCGTCCGGTCGAGCTTCGTTGATCTTTGTGATAATGCTATGTGCTTCCTTAATCTGAAGCTCAGTCGCCTTGTGCTCGTCGTCACCGTCGTGAGTCAAGTGAGCAGGGAAGTTAATGCCCTGAATCTTCTTGGGCTTTGTGGCTTCCACTGTTTTCTTGGCAGCAGCCTTGGCCTTCACAGGCTTTTCGGTGGCTACCGGCTTAGCATCTGCCGGCTCACTAGCTGCGGCCTCAGGCATGAACGGAGGGCTTGAATCTACTTCCGAGGCGAACTCCGGCGGTTCCTCTGTCGACGATCGAGGTGCTGGATCTTTCTTCTCCTCAGGAGGCGGTGGCTTGGCAGCGGCTGTCTCCGCTTTCTTCTGGTCCTGCTCTGCCACTTTTGACTTTACTGCATCAACACCGCGCTCAGGCTTCTTTGCCTCTGTCTTTGGCTTCTTCTTAAGAGTTCGCATCTCCTCTCTGTTTTCCATGACGGCCTTCCATGTAGCCTCACCGTCATCGATTGTGCCGTAAATCGCCCGCAGGTTGTCTATCTCTGCTGGGCTGCACTGGTCCAACGGATGCTCCAGGAAGTCCTCCAACATAGGCACTGTGACATTCAACTTGTCAAAGGCATCGACCACAGCGTTCTTCGCCGAATCCGGGTCTTTTTCGATCTCGCCTTTTCTGACCTCACGGATTTTCTTTTCGCACTCCTCAAGCAGCCAGCCTGGCATAAGGCGGAGGATGCCATTCCTGTTGGCTTTAGAGACCCAGGAGTTCTCCTTTATCAAAAGGTCGTCGTCAGTGGCGGGAATCAAATAGACATCTCGTCCTGACGTATTTTGACGCACGCTGATATAGCTTCCGTCGTCAGCGGGCTTGGAACGTTCCACTGTTTTGGGCAGCGTGACCGTCTTCCCCCACGACACGTTACGTTCCAAGTCGAACACAAACGAGTAAATGATGCGCTCGGTTTCGCTATCCTGGATGGTGAAGGCGTCGGCGACGACGTTGCGCATACAAAGGGCAGCAGCTTCGGCAAATCGAATGCCAAGTCCCTCGACGACGCCTCGCCCAACAGGCTTTCGATAAAGCGTGCTCTTGTTCATTGCGAAGTCAGGACGGGAACACTCACGAAGCAGTTCGCGCCGAACCTCATCCATGTTTCGCGGGAATTTGTAGGCGAGAGCGAAGCGCGCCTGGATCATAGCTTGGAACTGCGCTGCAACTGCCGTCGGGGCAATCTCTTGGCCGTTAGTGCGTTCCAGCATTGGTTGAGTTGTTCGTGTCGGTAAGTTTTCTTTGGTGGATGCTATTGTCATACAATCTCGCCTTTCAGCTTCTTAGGTAAGAATCGTCTACTGCCTGGTACGGTTTTCAAACATGCCTCTCTAACGCTTGGGTAGGAATCAGCAAGCTCTTTCAAGTCAACCTTTTCCCCTTCGCTTGAGCACTTCCATGTTACCAACGTGCGTCCTCGGTATCGCAGCTCGGATGCGTCCTTCATGAACTTCTGGATTTCAAACGCCCACTTCTCTTCCAGTGCGCTGTGTTCTGATACCTGCTTACGGGTTTCCGTCAAGGAGCAGTAAAAAGCAAACACCTCGTCTGTGGCCTCTATTACAGCGCCTGTATCTTTTCGATAGATAAGGCGAACATCGCTCGGCTTAACAGGAGGAGGAAGCTTCCCTTCCTTTACGCATTCCCAAACAACTGCGCATTCTGTAATCATCCTCTGTATGAGGTCCGCGTCAGCAGGTACATTGAAGATCTTTATTGGAGGAGGTCTTTCACAGACGATGTACTTGAGGGTGTTGGCATCGAGCACACACATCGGGATATCTACGGACTCAAAGCCCCAAACGGCACAGTGCGTCAAGCACTGCCACAGGACGTTATCAGGTACTTCGTCACCGCCGTCACCCCAAAGGTGACGATTGTATTCCCCGAGCGTTTTTCCTTCTACGCCTCTTTTGGGATTTCGTATTGCGTCTGGGTGGGAACCCAACCATTGGAACTCAGGATGCATGCCTGTATCTGGTGACCGTTCCATGAGCAGGCTGCCTGTTTGCTTTTCATAAGCGTCGAGCAGGAACTTCTCAATCTTGGCGCCTGCTGCAAGCTCAAGGGCTATTGTATTGGGGTCTTCTTCGACTAACTCCTGCTGCCCGAGCTTTTCAAGTGCAACGGAAACGCCGCCTCCTGCCATGATTCGTGGGACGTCACTACTGAATATACCGTGACGTCGTGCCGCGCGTTGCTCAGTGGTAATCGCCATGAATCGTGTTCAACAAATCCTGCCAGTCGGTGCTGGCTTAGAAAAGAACTCCGACGATAGGTAGTGGGGCTAGGCCGTCAACTCTGCCGGCTGCTCCACCATTGATGGCACGGTTACTGAGTAGCCTTGGAATTCCACCAAATCCCGCATCAAAGCGGCATTGATCTCCCAAGACTCCTGTGTTACCAGAGCCTTTGACTTAACCCCGAAGAACGACGCAAGAGCTTTCACATGCTGAATCGGAGCGGGCTTCCCTGCTTCATATAGCCACAGGTATTTGATCCCGCAAGCTTCTTCCACCTGCTTTTGCGTCAGTTCGCGGGCCTTCCGTAGCTCCAATAGCTTCTCACCAATCGGAATCACGGTCAGGCTGCCACCCATTGTACTAGTCGCTCCCATGCCTTTCAGTATAAAGTCACTTGACGCCGCGGTCAATACATATTTTGATTCTTTGTCGCGGCCCACCTCCTATCACGCCAACAGTATAATCAGATTTGAATTGAAATTTCAAGAGAATTCTTTTCAAAACCGCCAACCCCTTATAAACAGTTGAAAAGAAGATATCGAATAGGTATTGACATTCGCCTCAAAAGTATTTATACTCCACCTGTGGTTGAGACATACACCAAATTTTCAGGGAGTCAATCAAGTCAATGTCAATGACAATCAGAGTTTGCAAATTCTCCTCGAAGCCGCAGGATACGTTCCAACAACCCCTGCGCTCGGTGACACAAGTTCGAGTAGTTAAGCCGGTTGCCAAAACAGAAGAGCAAGAACGGCAGCCAAACATTTACCGCCGCGTCGCTAATGCAAAGCCGCTGACGCCTCAGGCATCACGAGTTGCTTTTGCGGCCTTGTTCGCATGAGATCAACAATGGATACAACAACACTAAAGGACATTCGGTCCTTAGTCGGGAAGCCATTAAAGTTGGAAGTTCCGGCGGGGGTCGTAAGTCCTGAAGCAGTCAAGTTGATAATGGCTTACCTGAAGAGGATGGACTACAAGACTGCCATGCTGCCTAAGAAGGATTTCAGCTGGGTCTGGATGGATCCTAAGAAGGGAACACTGCCCAAGCGATTGGCGAAGCTGATCAAAAAGGGCGGTGGCAAGCCGGACGCAGTTCATATGGCTGAAGTAGGTAACATCGCCAGAACGAATTCCAACAGCAGGAACGAGAGCTACTTCTTCAAGGTCCTGGATAAGATCGACTGGGAAGCTCACCAATTCGGGAAACGGGGTGGTGGATGCTGGTGGGGCCCAAGCGGCACAGAGCGCAGTCGCGGGCTGCCCCAAGCTGGGAGTTACGCAGAGCAGTTCATACGGATGGGCGGACTCGCCGCGATCTTCTTTTCCGACGATTCCTACAGCTACAACAGAGGCATTGGGCGATTGTGGGTGGCGGTGGAGCAGACAGGAGCGTATGCGGTTTGCTTCAACGGGTACTTGAGAGATGATGGGGCTGCTTTGACACTCAGCCGAGTGCTGGCAACATACTTGGGGCTGTCGTACAAGAAGATCGAAAGCCTCAATTCCCCGCATCCGAACTACGTGTACATCAACAACACGACTGGCTATTACATTGCACCTCCTGACAGGATCTCTTCCCTGTCGAAGGTAGCAATCGTGCCTTACAGAGAGGCGCTGAGAGAATGTACTCAGTGCTTGGTGCCAAAAAGGCTTACGCAATTCCGAGGCAGCGGTATTATCTGCCAGGCATGCGTTGTCCTCAATTCAGCTCCGTGCCAGCGCGCCGGTTGTTCATTGAGCGATGAGAAGCAAAACATGAAGAAGATCAAAGGGAGCTTGTGGTGCGGACGTTGCGTTAGCCGGCATGCCAACCAGTGCAAAGGCTGCGGGAAGTTCTTGTATAAGGACAGCATCAAGTGGACGGGATTGTGCAGTTGGTGCCAGCGTAAAGCGGAAACGCAAGGCCTGGACATGGACCGAGTTCAGCGTACGCCTCGAGAAAACGTCGCCATAGTAAATGGGCGGCTGGAGCTGCTGCCAACGTTCGATGAGATGTCGAGTGCAGCATTACGGTCTCGATCGATGTATCGAGTCAACTTCATATCGGCTGAGGATGAAGAGGTATTTTGATGGCTAAAAACAAAAACAAAACGGCGCCCAAGATGGTAGGCAATTTCGACCTGCCAGTATTCAAGTGGATTGCCACGGCACAGATTGACGATTTCGATCAGTTCGGACACCGGACAGATACACCGGACGGCAGTTACGTGTATATCGATCGTGGGCCGCAGGCGAAGATACTCGGGATCGCACACCGCGACACAGTTTGCCCAGCGACGCACTTCAGCTACGACGGCAGAAACAACAGGATCTGGACGCCCACGTTGGATGACCGCCTCGGCGTAATGATTCTCATGTCTGTGCTGCCCCGATTCGTGGACTACAACCAATTCGACATCCTCTTAACAGAGGGCGAAGAGCAGGGGCGGTCAACGGCGAAGTACTTCAAAACGGAGAAGCAGTACAACTGGATGTTCCAGTTCGACCGAGGCGGAGTCGACGCTGTGCACTACCAGTACACGGATCCGGACTGGCTAAAGGCTATCAAAGATCTCAACTGCAAGATCGAAGGCGGGTCCTTTTCCGACATCGCATACGCTGAGCACCTCGGAGTCTGCGGAGTCAATGTAGGCTGCGCCTATTATCAGTACCACAGCAAGAATGCCTACTGCAACCTGACGGAATCAGAAGACGCAGTGCGTAGGTTTGCTAACTTCTTCGAAAAGCATAAGGAGACGAAATACGAGCACGACGAACGCTCGTACGGAAAGCACGGGAAGAAGGTCGAGAGCCATACTCGGTGGTCACGTGGTGGCCGTGACTATACGGACTACAAGTACGTAAGTGACGATGATGCGGATGATGTCAACCCGTATGACTTCATACCTGAAGGGCATGATGTCGAGACATGCAACTGCGTAATCTGCCCAAACCTGCGCGACAAGTATGCGGAGTTTCTCGGGATTGAGGTAGAGACGCAACCAAGGCAGGGCAGGGCTGCTAGTGCTCAGAGGTTCGCCTACAACTGTAGTTGGTGTACGAAGCCTACCAATGTAATCGTGCAGATAGGTGACAACAGGATCTGCTCGGAATGCGACGAACTGTTGGAGGCTGCTCAGAAGGAAACGAGCGACGCTGAAGTTCGATAAGAAAGGTCTTGACCTCGTAGTCAAAAGTATTTATACTGGAAAGGATGAGGGAGGTGTTTGAGGTGACCAGGTCGTCTAAAAGCGGTAACGCAGAGGTAATACAAGAGCGAAGGGTGCTCCGGCATAAGGCTCCTCTTGTTTGTGCTGCGTGTCGCGGGAATAGGACGCTTGGCCCTGTGCCAAGAAATCAGAGTTCGAGCCTCTGCCTGGTTGCCTGAGACACCTTCTGAGAAACGAATATGTCCACGTTGATAATCATCAAAGATGCGCTAGGGAAACGGCCTACACCAGTGTCCGTGACTTGCAGGAACCGGACCGAGCGCGATGAGGTAGCTCGGAAGATCTACAGCGGGATACCGCAGGATAAGTACTTCGGGCAGTTCAATCAGAAGAAGGATTTGCTTCTCAAAGTTGAAGAGCTAGGGGAGGTCGCAACATACGACAGGGAGAATTTACAGGAGGAGGAAGACTAAAAGAACGATATGACGGCAAAGAAAACATCAAAGAAGAAAGCCGCGAAGAAGAAGGCGCCATTCAGTTTTCGGCGTACCCGGTCCGTAGCACAAGACGACGGGCCACGACCATTGGTTCTGTTCAAGATTGTGAAGCGTCGTGGGCGTCAGCTCACTTCACTTTTCACCCGAGGTAAGCTCCGGTTGACATACAACAAACGGACCGCGACCAAGGCGCCGGCGCCGAGTCTGCCAATCACGGGCTTCGACACGCTGTCCAACGCGGAACGGTTTCTCAAGCGTAACCGGGCCCGTAAACAGAAGATGACCTGGGTGATTGTCGAAGGCGTAGGCGTTCCGGCAGACGACCGCTACATCAAGCCACAGCGTATGAAGCGAGTGTGCGACATCAAAGCCACTACCATTCGCGGCGTGCAGGCTGCGGTCAACAAGCATCTCGAGGCGAAGTGGTCCAAGGGCACGGTGTTCGTTACCAACTTCAAGATCACGAAGCAGATCTCGGAACACCCAGTTCGCCAGTGATCTCAGCTCTCGAGTTTGTTCACCCTGTCGAGGGAGAGAAGCGTGCGGCTAATGCGATTGGCCGTGCGCTTTCTCTTTCCCCGAAAGTAACCTTCCTAGCAGAGTGTGGACTGGAGAAGTTCTACAGAGTTGAAGGCTCCGAGATGCATCGGTACCTGATCATCCTCTTCACGGACCAGGACGGACAACAGTTCATCGAATGCAACTGTCACGCTGGAACTCCAATGACGGATTTGAAAACCGGACTCCCAGCCTGGGCTGCCAGGCCGTGCTACCACGCAGCAGCAGTGTTGCTTTTCGAAGCAGCCAAGATTGACCTCAGGCAGTTGGAACTGCCTTTTGAAGAAAGAGAAATGAAATGAGTTTGATTTTCGTAGATTGTGGGCCAGGGTGTCGATCCCTGCCGTTGGCCTAATCTGGGCCTCTCATTCGCTTATAAGGCGAATCCGCACAGCCGGTGCTGCCCACCATTATAAGGCCTTAGTCAAGGCGAATTGGGGCGCCCGGCAGGATTCGAACCTGCGACCCCTCGCTTAGAAGGCGTTCACTCTGTCCGCTGAGCTACGGGCGCATGGAGCCAACGGTCAGGATTGAACTGACGACCTTCGGTTTACGAAACCGACGCTCTCCCGACTGAGCTACGCTGGCAAAGATTTGGTGACCCACCAGGGACTTGAACCCCGAACCTCTTCCTTGTAAGGGAAGCCGTCTACCATTGACATAGTGGATCGAAATGGTGGGCACTGGCGGAATCGAACCGACCTGTACCGCTTTTCAGGCGGTCGCTAATCCATCTCAGCTAAGTGCCCAAACGTAAACTGGAGCTGCTAATCGGGATTGAACCGATGACCTCGCCCTTACCAAGGTTGCGCTCTACCAACTGAGCTATGTCCACATGGCTCCGGGTCTCGGGTTCGAACCGAGGACGCCACGGTTAACAGCCGTGTGCTCTACCGCTGAGCTAACCCGGAATGGTAGCGGGGGCGGGACTTGAACCCGCGTGGTTTGGCTTATGAGGCCAAGCTGGTCGCCAATCTCCAGTCTACCCCGCCGTCAAGAATTGGTGGACGTGAGAGGATTCGAACCTCCGACTTTCTGCTTGCAAGGCAGACACTCTCCCAGGCTGAGTTACACGCCCACAGAATGGTAAGGGTGGTCGGATTCGAACCGACGGCCCCGTGATCCCAAATCACGTGCGCTGACCAGGCTGCGCTACACCCTTATGGTGACCCCGACAGGCATCGAACCCGTGATCTTTGGCGTGACAAGCCAACAGGGACGACCGGACTCCCCTAACGGACCTGGTAACCCGTACGAGATTCGAACTCGTGTATCCTGCCTGAGAAGCAGGCGGCCTTGGCCTCTAGCCGAACGGGTCATGGAGTTTACTGCGCCTACTCCCAGTAGTAGGACCTGTTGCGAGCCGACCAGCTACTGTCTCCCGCTTGCTGGCCAGCGCAGCGTGTGCACAATGGGGCGGCATGAAGGACTTGAACCTGTCTTATCACGGTCCACAGCCGTGCGCCTCTGCCTTTTGGCTTATGCCGCCATAACGCGGTCACGTTCCGCAACGATCTGGTAGGGCGTGCGAGACTCGAACTCGCGAATCTCCTGATTGAAAATCAGGCGGCTTACCGACTTGCCTAACGCCCCGTGGTGCTGGCTGCAGGACTTGAACCCGCATGACCGAAGTCAGGAGATTTTAAGCCTCCCACGTCTACCAATTCCGTCAAGCCAGCTAAAATTTGGTGCCGAAGGCCGGACTCGAACCGGCACGAGCTAAGCTCGGATGCTTTTGAGGCATCTGCGTCTACCAAGGTTCCACCACTTCGGCATTTGGTGCAGCCGGGAGGACTCGAACCTCCAAGGAGGGTTACTCCGCTTGCCCCTCAGACAAGTGCGTCTACCATTCCGCCACGACTGCAAAAGTTTGGAGGAGGCCCCGAGGTGCTACCTCAGACTCTCATGGGTTCGTCCCCTTGAGTCGACCTGCAAATTTGGTACCGACGGGGAGACTTGAACTCCCACTCTCGAAGAGAACTAGTTCCTAAGACTAGCGCGTCTACCGGATTCCGCCACGTCGGCATGAAAAAACTTTGATTTATCAACCCTCGGTCCTTATACTAATCCATCACCGGAAGTTGATTCCAATGCACTCCGAAGAAACTAAACGCAAAATCGGGGCAGCCCTCAAAGGCATTCGCTACGAAAAGACGCCAGAACGCATTGCATCTCAAAAGAACGCATCGGCCGCAAGTAAAATCGCTCGTAATAAACGCATGATGGAAGCGCCTTTCGAATCCTTAGGGAACGGACAAATCAAAAAGCGGTTGCGCCTTGAGCAAAATGGATGCTGCGACTCGTGCCGTCTTTCTCAGTGGCTTGGAAAGCATATCGCCTTGGAACTTGATCACCGCGATGGCGACAGGACGAACAACGCCCGCGAAAACGTACACCTCCTGTGTCCCAACTGCCATGCGCAAACGCCGAGTTGGCGAAGAGCAAAAGCGCACCCGCGGTGGAGGAAATTGGGGTCCCCGCCCGGACTCGAACCGGAATAGCAAGTTTAGGAAACTTGGGCTCTATCCTTTGAGCTACGGGGACTCAAAATCTCGCGGCGGCCGGTAGATCTCGAAGGCCACCAGTGCCTTACCTTTGGGAGTCACCAGAACTCCCACCGCGCACGCCGCGAAAATGGCTGCGGAGGTAGGATTCGAACCTACGCATAACTCGTTCCAGAGACGAGCGCCTTACCAGCTTGGCTACTCCGCAATTTGGCTGCCAGTCAGGGACTCGAACCCCGATAGCAAGATCCAAAATCTTGCGCCCTACCATTGGACGAACTGGCAATCTGGTGATCCCGAGTGGGCTCGAACCACTGATCTCGAGCTTCGCAGACTCGCGCTCTATCCATCTGAGCTACGGGACCGAACTGGCGGAGAGTAGAGGATTTGAACCTCTGTGTGGTTGCCCACGCACTGTTTAGCAAACAGGCCCGTTTACCTGATTCCGGCAACTCTCCAAAATGGCGGAAGGCCAAGGAGTCGAACCCTCAGGACGCAATGCCCGGCTCGGTTTTCAAGACCGATTGCCACCCACGTAGCGCGACCTTCCATTTTTGGCAGGGGTGACAGGATTCGAACCCGCAACTGCTGGTTTTGGAGGCCAGCTCCCGTTCCAACCAGGACCCACCCCTATCAAAAATGGTTGGGGAGACAGGAATCGAACCTGCATGGTCTTGCGACGGCGAGTTTACAGCCCGCTGAGCCCACCACACTACTCAACTCCCCAATTAAGGAAAGGAATTTCGATTGTCAAAAATCAGATGGGAAGGTTTGGATTCATATACCTGACTAAGGCCTTGTCTTAGTCCCGGCCTTCCCACTCCTGATTCTTTGTTTGTTGCTTTGAATTTTCAGGAGCGGGAACCCGCTCCCGCGTTGTTAAGAGGTGCTCCGACGTTCAATCGTCGGCATGCCGCTATTCAGGCAATCATGCCCTGTGACGGCGGGCGACCATTGTGTCGCCGAATAAAATCTCTGTTTTGATAACGTGCGTATCATCACGCCACGAATATAAATGCCTGTCCACCTTAAGGTCAAGAACTTTCTTTAACTTTTTCTCAAAACTTTTCTTGACTTACGCCTCAAAAGTATTTATACTCATCAGGTGTTGGGAAATACGCAAAATCAACGAGGAGAGTCAATCATGTTCAGATGCTTAGTTATGATGTTAGCTCAGTTGCTCTTCCAGGAGGACGAGAACTAATCATGCCAAGATTTTCAAATTGTTGCAAGACCCCGAACGGCGGTAAGGACTGCTGCTCAGGATGCGTCGAAAGCGAATGGCTCGAAGGAGACGCGTTCGCTAAGGTGACAGGTCGTAAAGGCAAAGGCAACGTTTGCCAAGAGTGCCAGGACAAAGTCTACGACGGTCCCGACCTCGACATTTACCTGACTGGCAAGCGCACACACGATACCGAGAAGTTCCTGCGCGGCAACGTAGTTGAGGCGACGAGGAAGTTTTACCTGCGCAACCAAACGCGCCCTGTGTCGGACGACAAGGTTATGTTTGCCAAGTACGCAGGTCAGTGCAAACCCTGCGGAGCCAAGTTCCCAGCGGGCACAGAGATTCGTTGGTCTAGAGTCAAGGGCGCCAGGCACGTGACTTGCCCAAAGACGCCGGTTGCACAACGGCGCCCGGTTCCACAGACGACGAACGTTAGCGACGGTCCGGTTAGCCTTTACGAGTATTGCCGGATGGAAAGTGGCGGCTTGACGGGCGTTGCACTTGACCAGTACGTCAATCGTTACTACGGTCACAACTAATGACTAGTCTTGTACCAAAACGCGATTGGCGGAAGCATAACTTACGACTTGGCTTCCGCTGTCGCTGTGAGCGATGCCTAACCCACGTTGGTCCTGGTAGAATTGATCAGAGCCTTGGCAGGTTTTGGCAGGCGGGCTACGGCGAGTCAAACAAAGATTTCAGGGCGAGGGTGCTCGCCTTTCACGAGGAGCAAAGATAGAAAATGCCCACAGAATCAGAAAAGCTGGCAGAGCGCAACGCGAGAGCGAACCGAATCCGCAGAGAGATAGGTGGCTCGATCGGATCGCCTTATCGAATTCATGAAGCCACAGAAAATCGATCGCGACGACATCGCTACATGGTTGGTATTCGTAAGGAATACTTCCCAGCAAATCTACACCCTCCAGTGAAGGAAATGACTGCCTACTTCGAGGTGGTACGCGGGGTCTTAGCCTCCAGTAGGACGGAGGCAGCGACTCATGTTTGGGCAAAGCACGGAGAGCGCTGGTTGTCCCTTATGAAGCCCGATACGACGCTTCGTGGCAATCGCATAGTTAGCCTCGAGGTCAACGACCCTGTTCGGAGGATAGGGCCGAGTCGTTTATCTGCTGTCAAGGTGCATGAAGGAAATTCAGAAAGGTCTTGACCTCGTAGTCAAAAGTATTTATACTGCGATTATGTTATCAGATTCACAATCCTTAGAGAGGTCGTAACCACATGAAAACAATCGCAACAGATCACATCACCAAAGCGGTAATCGCTGGGTGTATCAAAGGCAAGGAACTGGATTTCGCCAAGAAGGGCATCCCAGACGGCGGTGCCGTTACTGGGGAGATGATCGTACGTATCCCGTTCCAGTTAACCAAAGGGCATGCGACGGAGATTCGACCGACGGCATCGATACTGAGTCAGGCCGTGTTGGCCAAGGCGTTGATTTACAGCGGTGTCACAGCTGATGCGTTCAAAGCGGCGTTGCTGAAAGCGGCAACCGAAGCCTTGAATGCAGAGCACACGGTCGCACAGGAATTGAAGGACGAGGACAAGCGAATCACCGAAGAGCTTGCTCAGCTGCAGCAAGACGTTATCGCAAAGCTGCCCAAGATTCCACGGTCTGGCTCGGTCAGTATCAAGGTTATGACCCAGTCAGGCGCCCCCGTTATCGAAATGTTCCGCCTGGACGAACCTGAAGAGGTGGAGGTGGCTGCGTGATAACGTTCTGCCACAGGTGCGCCAACCAGCGCGCTATCAAGATGATCGCTCCATCCCAATGTACTCACGGCGGGATTGCGGGAAGCCCTGATAAAGGGGAGCCACGGAAACTCGTTTACAAGGGAAGTGTGGGGCAGGAAAAGCCGGGCCTGCTGACAAGAGAAGGTGCCCGAACAGTACGACGGGGCCTTCACCCGCACCTCGGGCGACCTACTCCAGAAGAGCGTGAGGCACAGCGCAAGAAGGACATGCCCAAAGTTCGAGACTTCGGCGCTATGCTTCAGCAGAACGCGCCTGGTTTGAGCGACAGCGATGTAGCGAACGTCGTCAAGTCCGTGGACTGGTGGCTGCGAGATATCGAGCACTTCTACAGAATGAACCGAGACGCGGATGCACAAGATATCACGTCTCGCATCTTAGACGTATTGAGACAAGAAGGAGAATAGAGAACAACATGAAAGTTGCCTTTCAAGGACGAATTTACGAGGTATCCTGGGTGCATGGGCCTAGCACAATCGGTCAAGGAAAGCAGAAGCGCGTTCTGGTTCACCAAAGCGGTTACACGAACTGCACAATCCAATGGGTCGCCACGCCAGATGTTAAGGCGGAAGGCTTCGCACGGCAGGCACCCGGCGATATGTACTGCAAAGAGAGAGGACGCAAGATCAGCCTTGGTAGGGCATTGCTCAAGCTGTTCCCTTTCAGCAAAGAGGCCCGTACAATCTTTTGGCATACGTACTTCGATCACACAAATCAGGCATCGAAAATCACGGATATCACCCTGCGAGAAAGAGTGATAAACGCGCAGCAAAAATAACTCTTGACCCCTTGGTCAAAAGTCTTTATATTCTGAGAGTGAGACAAACAACATGGCAACAAATTTACTTGAACACTTCCAAGCGGCACGGGCGGTAAGTACCCCGTTGATCGCGATCCGGACTGCCGATCCGGAGGGCCTGATGCAAAAACTGCAGAAGGCGAATAACGAGGCGGCTATTCTTCAGTGGGACGTGATTCGTGGCTGGCGTGCCCGTAATGATGAGGGCAAGCTGGCTATTTCCTATGCCCTGAAAGACACAGAAGAAGAGGCGACCTTATCTCCGGTTGAGCACTTAGCACTGGCGCAGAAACTGCCCTTCGACGACGAGAGCGTTGAGGCAGTAAGTCCTATCCTCTTCGCCATCAACATTCACCGATTCCTGGACAAGCCCGAAGTTGTGCAGGCGATTTGTAACCTGCGTGACCCCTTCGCTACCAGTGGAAGAACACTGGTGATGTTGGGGCCGGACTTCAAGTTGCCGCAAGAGTTGCAGCAAGACGTCCTGGTTTTGGATGCGCCTCTGCCCAAGGATGACGAGCTGAAGCTGATCGTGAATCGCACGATTAAGGCCTCGGGCGTCAAGGTTGAGGTGCCGAAGATGGAAGCGGCGGTTGACGCGATACGCGGACTGGCAGCCTTCCCTGCTGAGCAGGCAATCGCCATGAGCTTATGCACTGGGCAGAGCTTGGACCTGGATGAGCTGTGGCAGAAGAAACGGCAGATGATTCGAGACACGGATGCGCTTAGCATCCACGCCGGTAAAGAAACATTCAAGGACATCGGCGGGTGCGATCAGGTCAAGGAGTTCCTGCTTTCAGTGAAGAACGGGAAAGAATCGCCTCGCGTAATCATCTTCATGGATGAGATTGAGAAGGCATTCGCTGGCGCCTCAAGTGATTGGGTTGGAGACGGCGGTGTTGCAAAAGATGCACACGGGCAGACACTCCAGTTCATGGAAGACAAAGAAGCGGACGGCGTTATCTTCGTAGGTCCTCCGGGAGCAGCCAAGTCGTTGGTTGCCAAGTCGTTTGGGAATGAGGCGAGTATCCCAACTATTACCTTGGACCTCGGGGCAGCCAAAGGCGGAATTGTTGGTGAGTCGGAAGCAAAGATCCGGAATGCCTACAAGATTATCGACGCAGTCGGGGCCGGACGGTGCTACTTTATCGCGACGTCAAACAACATCGCGGTGCTGCCTCCGGAATTGAAGCGGCGGTTTACATCGGGCATCTTTTACTTCCCGATTCCAGATGAGGATAACGGATACAGGGATCGCCTGGAACGAGACCGTATCTGGGCGATTTACTTGAAGAAGTGGAAGCTCGACGCCTCTCAACTCAAGGAAGTCAACGACTCAGGGTGGACGGGCGCTGAGATTCGGAATTGCGCTCGGATGGCATACCGACAGAGCATTACGCTTGGGCAGGCCGCGAAGTACATCGTGCCCTATACCAAGACATCACCTGAGAAGTTGGAATTGCTTAGAAGGGAAGCCACGGGCAGGTACCTATCAGCGAATCGAGCTGGTATCTACACCTACTCGGCACACTCGACAAAAGATGTTGGAGGCGCCGCGCCGCGCCGCTTCCAGCCAATACGGGAGACGGTGGCCCTATTCGTGATTTTGATGTTAGCAACTTTTATCTCAGCAGCTATCGAAGGAGCATAACGTGTCACACGTAGCAACAATCGCAGTACAGATCAAAGACCTCGCAAGCTTGAAAAAAGCATGCGAACGGGTTGGCCTCGAGTTCAGAGAAGGCCAGAAAACGTACAAGTGGTGGGGCCGACACGTCGGGGATTACCCGCTGCCTGCCGGCTTTACCAAAGCAGACCTTGGCAAGAGCACACACGCTCTGGCAGTCAAAGGGAAGAAGGACGCTTACGAGATCGGCGTTGTGGAAAGCAGGACGACGCCTGGCACGTACGAGCTGCTTTGGGACTTCTACGCAGGCGGCAAAGGTCTCGAGGCTGCTGTTGGCAAAGACGCAAAGAAGTTGATGCAAGCCTACTCAACGGAAGTAGCACGTAAGGCAGCCAGGCGCGCGGGCTTCAGAGTTACGGAAACGAAGGTGGACGGGAAAGTAGTTTTGCGTTGCCGGAAATAACTCGATGGATACCGCTACCATTTACGGACTTATTGACCCTAGAGACTCGCGTGTTCACTACGTCGGTGTTACGCGACGCTCTCCTTTAGTTCGTTTGCGGGAGCATACAAACTCAGCGTCGGCAGATGCTTGGCAAAAGGCAGAGGAGTTTTGGATTGCGTTCTATAGGTCGCTGAATCCAGAGCTGGCGAATACAGCCGATGGTGGATACGGGACGCCCGGACTCCAGCACAGTCAAGCAACGAAAGATAAGATACGCCGAGCACGTATTGGGCGCCCCGTCAGCGAAGTAACTCGCCAAAAGCTGCGTGCTAGGAGCCTTGGATATAAGCACACTCCTGAGGCCATCGAAAAAATCCGGCAGGCAGGCACAGGTCGAAGGCATTCGCTTGAGGCGCGGGCCAAGATGAGTACAGCAGTAAAACGGAGGTACGCAACGAACTGATGGACGAACTTACGATAACAATAAATGAGCAAGGTGAGACTACTGTGGCTGTCAAGGGAGTAAAAGGCAGCTCTTGCCAAGACGTATCCAAAGATATAGAACGTGCTTTGGGTAAAGTAACCAATGATCACAAAACATCGGAGTACTACGAACGTGACGAACGGAACATTGCTCGTAATCGAGCCTAACGGCGACATGCGGTTCATCTACGACGACGGCCTGGCAGAACTGCTGGATGCTGGTGAGGTCGTAATCGAGCGCGCCTCCCACGTCGAACCTGCAGTGAGCGGAGGCTGGGAAGCCGAGATGATCCACAGCGGGGAGGTCTTGGGGCCTTTTGACCTACGCAGCCAAGCGCTTGCAGCGGAAGTGGTGGACCTGGAGGAATTCCTAATACACTGACATAGGGGCGGGCCAACAAACTCGTTACAGCTCGACTGTGGAGACGCAAAACGGATGGCAACAGGGCATCACTTATCAATTGGCTATCAATCAGGCAAATCGTATGGCAACGCTTGGAAGGCACTGAAGACGATTGTCCAGGAGATGTGTACCGACCCTGGTATGATAGCCGCAGAGGCAGGGTGCTTTGGGTTAGAACCCAACATCGCCTTCGACTATGCGGAAGCGTATCGCGCCTACGACCCCGAAAAGCTGCGGACTCCGGACTCATCGCTTGTGGTTCATGAGCGAACTCTGGACGAGAACAAGATTCGAGAAGAGAACGACGTTATGCAGATGTCCAGCGGAGGTGGTGAGAGCTGCGATATCAAAGAGGCCATGAGACGTGCGTTCTGCCGAATCGTTATCAAGAAGATGCACAAACTCGGCTTCGAAGTTAACTTGAACGTTGCTTGATCTTTGACAGGATTCCGTGGCAAAGCCTGCGCCTACTATGCAGGGTGTAGCTGAGAAGAATCTCGGCCCTGGAGGAAGGAAGGGTAACCCGTTAGTCGTGACGCATACGGTATCGTTTTGGCTTGTTGGGCGATGCCGGCCAGTGCTTCCCCCGCCAACCACGGCGGGCCTTGAATCGGGAGCACCGACGAGACCGGACTCACCAGTATTCGATGGAATGTTCCGAGATAATACATACCATCTAAGAAAACTCTTGACCTTAGCCTCAAAAGACTTTATACTACGTGAATGGATTCAGATAAGACACGTCATGAGCAATGTCTGCTAATTGCCGTGGAAGCAAGTCGACCTGAAAACAAAGTGCTTCGGGAGGAGATCGAGTACCAGATGCACTGCGTAGAGGACGGACACGATAGACCGCCTCGAGGAGAACGGAGACGGAGCACCTCTTCTGAAGATATGCAGGCAGATCGCAATCATGCTCGGCTGGTATCGAGAGATCAGTGAGGAGGAGCTTGGCAGGATCGTTGTTTCCCGTGGGAAGAAATATGAGTTCAAGCTACAGGGCAAGAAGTACGTTTGGGCAAGAGCATGACACCAGAAGATATCACAGGAGCGCGCACGACGCTGAAAGAGCCGACCTTGCCCGAATTGCTAACGCTTCGGCAGGAGCTGGATGAGGTCATTGCTAAGTGTGACGAGTTCGATGCCCGCCTTACTGCGTTAAAGGACGACCCCCACGCCAAGCGAGAAGACGTTGATGCTCTGGACCGCGAATTGAAAGAGTTCCAGCGCAAGCGAACTGCTGTTGAGAAAAAATACTCAGCCTACAACATGGAAAAGTCGCAGTATAGACCGACGTCCGTTGAAAACTTTGTACACAAGATAATGAGCGTACCCAATCCTGCGCAGAAAGAGCTTTATGTGGGAGGTGGGCCTCCTGGCCCCAATGCAGTAGTCGAGGCAATCTTTGATCGCCAACGCATCATCCAAACGGCAGTCAACATGAGTAGCCCTCGGGCGCCTGAGGAAAAGGTGGCACGCTTCGTTAATTCCATACTGAACAACGGATTTGCCCTTGAAAAGATCCAGCAGCTTTCAGTTATGGATGCCACGCAGGACTTGGTTGCTGCCTGCGACGACATCTTTACCGACTGCGGCATCACAACACCAGGTGTAGAAGACGTTGAGGCCCTGGCCGCATGCTGCCGGGCGCTTGTGCAGCATATCATGACGCACCACGGAGGTGGCGTTAAGACAGGCTTCAGGAATTTTGAGGTTAAGACTCCCTTTATAGCATGGCAGATTAAGGAACAGATCGTTAAAGCTCTCCTGACTTCCGACACCAAAATTACCAACGCTGATGGGCCTGATAATAAAAGGCAGGTAGAGGAATTCATAGCTAACTTTAGCACCACGGATATCGTACTTTGGAACAGCGACATCTGGAAAGCGGCTGTACGCGGGTATGAATCGTTTGTTGATACGCCTCTTACTAAAGACATTATCGGCGCCGTGACTCCGATGTTTTGGCAGCACGACCTGCCTATCGCCCTGGGAAAGAATCACTGGAAAACGTTCAACATTGAAGATGGCAGCTACGAAGTCGGTGGGATTTGCATTCTTCCAACAGTAGAGCAGTTTGTTACGGTCGAAGTCGGTGAAGATGCCATAACGAACAAGGAAGAGCTTGACCATGTTAAAGATGGCGAGACAGCAATGATTGTTATTGATTTCGAGCACCCTGAAGGACAGAAAGCCATACAAGATGCTCGAGACAGGATCGACAGAGGCGACATCAAGTTGGGCCGTCAGGGACTGTCAGTTGGTATTGCTTTTCTACCGGTCAACGACAGTACTCGTCCGCCTGAGTTTCGCTTCATGAATCCAATTTACGAAGGCGATATCATCAAGGGCAGGATACTTCCGGTATTTTGCGCAGCTATCAAGTTCTTAACCCTGAAGTACGTAGCAAAGAGTGACGCCTCAGTCGCGAAGCGAGAACTCAAGAAAGATCGAGAGCTCTTCAAAAAGGTTCGAAGGGGCAAGGTTCAAGTACCACCAATCAAGATTGTCAACCTCAGGCGGCCAGAGCGTCGAGTTAGAACAGAGAAAGAAAACCAAGAGGCAAAACAGTACGCATGTCATTGGCTAGTTGAGAGCCACTGGAGGCAGCAGTACTTCCCAACCTTGCAACGACGAATGCCTGTGCGAATACTGTCCTACGTTAAGGGGAACCTGGATAAGCCATTCAAGCCTCCGAGGGAAAGGGTTTTCAAGGCAGTGCGATGATCAATATACTGTTCGGGAAATTCTTACTAACGTGCGATTATCCGCATTGTACGCACAACCTGCGTTTGAAAAACGCTGACGATGCCGACCGGGCGATAAAAGATAATCGATGGTTGGCCCTAGAGGTTCAGGATAAGATTCTTTTCCTTTGCAACAAGTGTACGGTTAAGGTGGTCGGTATGAGCAAGGAAAAGATCGAGCAGATGATTAATTCTGCGGCGCCAATGAAATGAAAGTTAGCAGCGTCATCAGGTTGTGGGTTGAGAAGGGCAAGGCCACGGCGGCTAAGGCGGCCCTGCAGGAAATCTTCAACATGGACCCGCCTATGATGAACACGGACGACCTCGAGGTCCTTTACAGAGCCGACGACGTTCTACAAAAGTATGCCATTGAAAGGATACGGCAGTTGGAAGACTTGGCGGATAAGCAGGTGAAGAATGCAACTTGACAAGAATCACATCGACGACGTAGAACACGACATTCGGCCTCCGATGAGGGCTGCCATAACCATTCCAGTACAAGGCATGCAGGGCGTTGTCGTTTACGTAGCAGGATCTCCCTTCGTGGGAGATTGGGACGAGGAGACACTCGGGCAAATCGCCGAGAGCTTAACGCTGGGAGGACAATCGTGATCTGGACAATCGTACTTCTTATCTGGCTTTTGAACTTTGCTATCAGCTGCTTCAACGCCTGGTCAGTGGGTCGATCGTGGGTTGAGACAAAGGCCGCGGGAGGCTGGCCACGATTCCTGGCCTGGATGGGTGCCATAATGAGTGCATGCGGGTTTACCTGGTGCTTCTTGATTGCCGAGGCTGTGCTCGTATGGAAGCTCGACTACTTGAGCATCGAGTACGTCCAAGCTATGTTGTCGCTTGGCTACCTGGTAATCATCCTGCCTATCCTCGGTTCTGGTCTTGCCCTCACGATGGACAGCTGGGCGTACTTTTGGCGGAGGCGCAACTTCCGTAGTGGTGCAGTGGCGGGGTGGAATTCCTTTGCGCAAGTCTACAATACGTACCAGGCAGTATCGGCAATACCTGACGCGCTGGACCACGTCATTCACGTCTTCTCCAAGAAAGATAGTGACAGCGACAGCAAGTCCGTGCTGGTGATTTTGCTAGTTGTCGTTGCCATTCTGGGAGGCGTGCTAACAACGACTCTGATCATCCGAGCCACAGCACGTAGTCACGCTGGAGCAATCAAGGGAAAGTCGTGGTTTCCCCGCGCTAACCGTGGGGCTGAGCGCCCTGAGTATCCTTTTTCGCAGAGACCTCGAGGTGCCGGTTGGTAGTCGACCAAAATAATTCTTGAACAAATTATCAAAAGTCACTATACTGGGCGAGTGAGGATAAAACAATAATGCCTGAAGCAGGATTGCCATTAGACGAAATTGATATGCCGACGCCTGCTGTGCCAACGGCGGTTGTTAACGTTAAGGCAACGGAACTCGGTGAGAAGGTCGCCAGGGAGACAGTCGTATTGGAGCTGCATATCGGCTCTCCTGGCTTTTCAAAACCGATTAATCCAGAGGCTTTCGTAAAAGGTGCAAGAGACGCCAACCCCGACGTTCAAGAAATAGTTGACCAGATAGTAACCGATACCCGCCCTGACGCGGACCCCAAGCTACTTCACGTATCACAAGACATCCTGGATCGAACAGAGCTGAAAGAGATCAACAAGTTGCACGCTCGGTTCAACGAGTGGTTGCGCTTGCGCTGTATCCCGTGCCCAATCGGTCTTGGCCGCGGCTTCTTCCTGCTTCGGTTGAATGCCGTCGAAGAAGTCAACAACGCTATTGAAACATTCAAGGCTCAGCGTGCTGTTCTCATTGATCGCTTCGGCGAGAAGTATGCGCAGCTAAAGCAAGACGCTCTTGAGCAACGAGGTCAGTTCTACAACGAAGCCGACTATCCTGAGTGGAGCGAGTTGAGAAAGCGTTGGAAGGTGGAAAGCAATTACCTGTCCTTCAACGTACCTGCTGCTCTTGAAAGAGTGAATCGCGAGTTGTTCGAGGCTGAATCCCAGAAGGTGAAGTTGCAGTTGGCAGACGCTGCTGAAGAAGCGCGAACCGCATTGCGAGAATCCTTTGCCGGACTGGTAACTCACTTCTCAGATCAGCTCGGTGTTGACGACGAGGGTAAGCGCAAGAAGTTCCACCCTGCGTCACTCGAACGACTCAAGGCTTTTATCGATGCGTTCGATATGAAGTCCCTCACAGAAGATAACGAATTGAGGGGACTGCTCGATCAGGCAAAAGACATCATTTCCGGTGTTGATCCTGCTGAGTTGCGCAAGGACTACACAGTGCGCGAGACCTTGCAGGTTGCGTTTGATAATGTTAATACGAAAGCATCTGAGTTGGTTGTTGCTCGGGAGCGCAAGTTCTTCCTGAGACCAACCGAACAGTTGGGGAGAGACTTGGTCGACGTAGAGCCGGTGATACCGCCAACGGAAGCCTAAGATAGTTTTTATGTACGTTTACTTAGCAACAAAAAGGATCACGATTTGTATGCTTGGATTGCCTGCTTATCTTCAAAGGCAATACCATGGCATAGGGTAAGGGCCCAAAACGCGTTACAGCGAGATTGTACGAGCATACATGCCAGGTAAGAAGAATAAGATAACGGTTAACAACATCGCACCCATCGGGCACCTGGAAATTCCAGTGCCTGAGTCGGGAGGCGTTGTAATCCTGGAAGGGCCTAACGGTGCTGGGAAGTCCCGTATCCTTGAAGCGGTTGACAGCCTGCTAACCAAGAAAGGCAGACCTGATGTAGTGGATGGCGCCGACAAAGCTGAGCTGTCCGCCTTTGGGGCGACATTAACTGTTGCGCAGAAAGTATCCAGACGAGGAACGCTTACCGTAACCACACTGGAAGGCCGCTTCTCACTCGTTGACCTGGTCAAGCCTGGAATCGACAGCCCGCCAGCAGCGGACGCGAAACGCATCAAGGCAGTCTTGCAGGTATCGGGTACGGTAAAAGCGGACCCCGCCTTATTCTACGACCTGCTGGATGGCCAGAAAACGTTCGACGAGTTGATTCCTAAGGAAGCGATCTCCACGCCGGACTTGGTTGTAATGGCGTCTCGAATAAAGTCACATCTCGAGCAGCACGCCCGCACGGCAGAAGCACAATCAAGACAGGCTTTATCAAAATCAGAGTCGGATAGGCTATCTGTTGCCGAGGTTGATCTTACGCTGGAGGACGATTCGGATAAGCTGGCATCTGAATATCGAGATGCAGAGCGTGCCGACTCAGCCTTGACTGAAAAGGCGCGGTCGATTGAAACGCTTAAGCAGCGTCAGTCGGAAGCCACTGATTCAATCAAGAAGTTGCGCGCTGACTACAAAGGTCAGCCTCTCAGTGAGGCACGGAAGATAAACACGCGGGCAGATGCTGACGTCATCAAAGCACGCGACGAAGTTGCTCGCCTCGAACGGGAGCTCGCCGCTGCCAAGGGAAAACTTGAATCCACACAGAACATCGCGGAAGTGACCAAGTCGGCCTTGCAACTTGCGGAGAGTTACGAGAATTCGATTGGCGGCTTTGAAGAGATTATAGCCAGACCAATCACTGGTGAGGTGACATTGGACGAGCTTACAAGCTCCTCTGAGCGAGTTTCCAATGCTCGTGAAGCCCTTGAGCAAGGGGCGATTGTACGCAAGGCCAAAGAGCAGATACAGAAGGCAGATGAGCTACGGGACCAGTCCAATGTCTTAGCAGGAGAAGCTGAGACTCTGCGCAGTGCTGCTCAGTCCGTAGACGGTGTTTTGTCAAGCATTGTCGAAAGCATAGGGCTTCCTCTCAAAGTACGGAATGGGCGCCTCGTCACGGAAACAGATCGAGGCGACGAGGTATTCGATGATTTGAGTGAAGGCGAGAAGTGGAAGATCGCCACAGAGATCGCTGTCAAAGCAGTCGGCCCTGGCGGCATAATCGTGTTGCCTCAGGATGCGTGGCAGGACCTGGACCTCGTCAACCAAAGGATTATCGCTGAGCAGGTTGAGAATACGGGCGTTATCATCTTGACTGCTCAAGCGCGCAAGGATAGCACCAATACTGAACTGACAGTTGAAGTTTTTGAAGCACACCCGTTAGCATGAGTTCACCTCCAGATGAGTTCCCTATCCGGGACGCAGTTTTAGAGAGACCTCTGCCTTCCGCCCCTGATGTTGAAAAGGCTATTCTTGGGGCTATCCTGATGGATAACAACTTGATAGCCGAAGCAATAGAAGGCCTGGTACCCTCTGACTTCTATGTCCCAAGTCATCGCCGCATCTTCATCGCAATGATCGGGCTGTTCGAGACGAGTTTCCCGATAATTGAAATCGATACGATAGTCATAGCTGAGGAGCTGCGTCGAGACAATTCGCTGGACGCATCTGGGGGCGTGTTGTTTCTGACGAACTTGTCATACGGGCTTCCTCACGTAACGTCGCTTTCGCAGTACATAAAGATTGTCAAGAAGAAGTCCATACTGCGACAGGGACTGAAGATAGCAAACAAGTTTACGGCTGAGGCTCTTGAGGATGAAGGAGACCCAGAAGTAGTAGTTGAAAATGTCACGAAGGCGTTCTTCGACCTATCGATTACGCAGACGAAGAAGGGATTTACACACCTCGCAACCATTATCCACAGAAATATCCAGCGGGCTTACGAGATTCAGAATTCGGGAAAGACAGTAGTTGGGCTGAGTACGGGATTCAGTGATCTGGATGCCAAGACATTAGGGCTGCAACGAAAGGATTACGTCGTGATTGCAGCGCGGCCGTCGATGGGCAAAGCGCAGCCTTTGGATAGTAAGATCCTTTTGGCCAATGGCGATTGGATACCTATGGCACAGGTTCGCCTAGGAGAATTCTTAGCCTCGCCCGATGGTGGATTTTCGATGGTTACGGGTATTTTTCCGCAAGGGGAAAGAGATATATACAGAATTACTTTTTCGGACGGTAGGTCTACTGAAATTGATTATGAGCACCTATGGAGTTTTCATAAAAGCTTTCCTAAGCCAGCAAACGCTTGGAAAGAATCACACCTACTTAGTACGGCTCAAGTTTTAGACTTGGTCAAAAAGAACGATAAATACCGTAATGCACTATGGGTCGACCCTGCTAATCCAGACTTCACAAAAGTACCTCTGCCTCTGGACCCATGGTTGCTGGGCATTCTTATAGGAGACGGGAATCTGTCGGGCGGAGGAACGCCCGGACTTGCTTCAAAGGACGATGAAATCCTATGCAGAGTCCGGAAAGCCGTAGCACTCCTTGGAATGCAACTCAAGCATGTTGATAGGTGCAACTACAGACTGGTGAAAGCGAAAAGGAGTTCTAATACAAACCCAGTAACAAAAGTACTTCGGGACCTACATTTATGGAACACTAAAACTAAATTCATACCAGACAGGTATCTAAAGGCAGATTACAGCAGTCGATTAGAACTGTTAAGGGGTCTGCTTGATAGCGATGGGTGGGCGGAGAAATCCGGCTCGGTGGGTTTTTCTTCTACGAGCTACACTCTGTGCAAGGACGTAATCTACTTAGCGCGGTCGTTGGGCTGTCTTGCCAAAATTGCTAAGACTCGGGTATCATCTGGGTATAAGATGAAATCTGGTGCCCACAAAGAATGTAAGCCCTCTTGGTGTGTTTATATAGGAGATCAGAAAGCTGAACGACTATTTTGGTTGAAGCGAAAGTCAGCTCGTGCCAAGAGAAAGAGTAGCAGACGACCCAGACTTACGATCAAGAGCATAGAATATTCTCGTCGAGATCAGGCGCAATGCATACAGGTATCCCATCCAGACGGATTGTACATTACAGACGATTTCGTGGTAACACACAATACGGCACTTGCTGTGGACCTTTCCTTGCATGCGGCTTTGCAGAGTAACGCGCACGTGGCCTTCTTCTCCTTGGAGATGGGAGAAGATCCGATTGGAGATCGCTTCTTGTGTGCCCACTCACGAGTAGATTCACAGAAGTTTCGCGGTGGTTACTTATCCTCGGATGACTGGGCACGAATTGAGAACTCCGAGAATGCCCTATCTACAGCAAAGATCTTTATCGAGGACAGCCCTGATACAACGGTAGTTAAGATGAAGGCCAAAGCCAGCAAGCTGATAGTTGAGCATGGGCCCCTTGATCTTCTAGTGCTTGACGGTATCTGGCTGATGGCTGGGAGCGCAGGCTCAAAGCGATCTGAAAATCGGCAGCAAGAAGTCACTACTATTTCACGAGAGTTGAAGCTGCTAGCAAAGGACATGAATGTGCCATTGGTAGCTCTTCACCAGCTGAACCGAGGTCCCGAAAACAGGACAGACCACCGCCCAATCTTATCGGATTTGCGAGAGTCTGGTTCGATTGAACAAGACGCTGACATGGTCTGGTTTCTCTATCGCGAGGATATGTATCGCCCTAAGACAGAAGCAGGAGAGAAAAGCAATATCTGTGAAGTGATTATTGCCAAGCACCGCAATGGGCCAACAGGAACGGTTGCCCTACGCTTTGATGAACCTACGGGTAGGTTCGACCCACTCTACCACGACCAACATCACAGCTAATCGAGATCTTCCTGCACTAAGACAACGAGGTATGGTGTCTTTTCATCGGTTGGGAACGTATCGGTATATCCAATTCGGGTGACTTCAAACTCGAGTTTGTATCTACCCAGCGTATCGACGTCTTGTGTGGCGAACTGATAAAGCCATCGGGACTGCGCTTCGTTCGTAAAGTTAAACGTCGCGCCATCAATCTTCTTAACGCCTGTGGTCATGTTGACCATGGTGAGTTTGCGCGTGATTGACCCGGTTAGGTTGGGGACGCTCCCGTCAGCGTTTTGGAACTGTCCTGAGATGACCTTTCCAACGTCGCCTTTTTTGATTGTGAAATCAGGCATTAGTCCAGTACCACCTTTGTCCTGCCGTCCTTATCGAGTATGACAAACGTACTTCCGTCGAGATCCAACACTACCCTAGTACGACCGTCTTTATCGAGCACAACATATGCTGGTTTGATTATAGGCGCACCTTTGGATTCGACGTTAACAAGAAAAGCCTCGCGTATCTGCCGCTCGGATTCCAGTCCTATGATTCGAGATAGCGCTACGGTAGTAAGCGCTTCAACCCCGTGCTGCAGTGCGTAACCCAAGCCAACCAAGGACTCTACTGGAAGAACGCTATCGGCCTGTGTGCCTGCAGAAGATTCTATCTCGAGTTCTTTTGTTGTCTGCAGGCTGGAAGCCGCCTCAGTACTGATTGTTCTGTCGGTAACGAGAGCATACAAAGACTCTGTATCCAAGTCAACATCCAGCGATACTTGAACAAGCGCCTCGACCGTAGAACCCGAAGAAGCATCCACACCACCTAATCCTTCGTTCGGGGCATCCATCGATACCGTTACGCCTACAAGCGATTCGATTGCAACGATAGCCTCGGAAAGGACGACTAGCAGACTCTCCAAAGAGGAAATCGCACTTGATTCTGTACGGGATAGTCCCTCTACAGCCGCTGAGCTTACGGCTTCGACGGACGTTAGCGATTCGAGCTGGATAGGAATGTCTGCCTGTAAAGAGAATCCTGCCTCGATATGCGTCGGCTTTAGCTGAATAACAGTTGATCCGGCTTCCTGAGTTACCGTAGAAGTTTGATTGATAGCCTCCGTGGCTTCCACAGATATGGCTGCGTCTCCTAACTCCTGTCTAAGCGATTCTACTTGAGAAGTTCGCAGGACTAATAACAATTCGGTGGCTTCTGTATTGAGGCTCTGCTGAGGGCCCACTGTTTCGACTTCCTCGATCGTAAGGACATGAGAGGCAGCGATCGGGCTTGATGCCTCTGTATTGCGTGTGCTTTCTGTGCTTGTGTGCTCTTGGCTTTCAACGATCGCTGTATGCTCGGCAGCTAACGCCTCGGTGGCACTTATGTTAACTGGGCGTGCCGAAATCAGCATAGCAGGAGCTTCGATAGGTAGCATTATTGCCACCTGTACGTAGGCCGACATCGCCTCGATTGGTACATGCGCTTCAATACTCAGTCCTTCCACCGCTTCAACAGGAATGGCGGAAAGTTGAAAAATAGCAGCTTGCGTGGCAAATGCTATCAAGGCGTCTGATTCAACATGCACCCCTGCCTCAATACCGTTCACAGGAGATAAAGCGAACTCAACTAGAGCCTCAACAACAGGAGCCAGCGCATGCTCTGACCTTTTCAAGGTTTCAGTGTTAAGGAGGAAAAGGCCCAAGGGAGATACCGAGCTCTCCATGGAAATACCATTGCCAATAGCAACAGCTTGATTAGCCTCGATGCCTGGGCTGAGTAAAGATACCTGATGCAACAAGGACTCAAGAGAAGGGGAAACCTGTCTAGCTAGGAGCAGTACCGATTCCAGGTTTCTGGCAGGCAAGGATGCCAACTGAACTAAGGCCTCCTGGTTGAAAGAGCGGCTGCTTGATATGCCAAGGCCTGCTGCTATGCTGATTGTTTTGTCGGTAACGAGCTTCGTTAGGGACTCTACTGAGGAGAGCAAAAACGGGGAACTGATGTAAAACTCCAAGGCAGGCCCGCCGCCAAGCGGCGGGCTCCCGATCGATGCAGAACCGAGAAGCATGATTTAAGCTGTACCAGATTCAGGTGTGGGCTCAAACAACCACAGCATATTTTCCCAATCATCGGCGCATAGCTTTGCTTCCGATAGGATTGCACGCGGGAATCGGGGTCCAGGTAGTGTCACAATCTGGGCCAGTAGTTCTGCTCGATCTTTCTCAATCGCTGCCTCCGCACTTGCAGCAGCGAGAGTATCGCTTTCATCCGGAACATGCCGCTTCATAATCTCTGCGGACATTTCCTGGAAGCTTTCCATTTTGTCCCCAATGATCTTGGCGAGTTCTATTAACCGCAGTCCATACGACATCGGAATTGGTTGTCGTCGCAAAGCCTGGAATGATGATCGTTCGCCGTTAGGTGATCCGATCGATCGAATTAAAACATCGTAGCTGATCTTGATTTCCTTAGACACTGCTTAACCTTTCTTCCTATAGCTTCACAGCATGGGGCGTGGAGTTGGCGTAAATTGTCGAGGTCTGACCATTCGTGCCGCTTGCGAAACGTAATTGAGCGACGCCGGCATTGGCTCCGTTTACAACCGTACCGGTGATTCTAACCCATCCAGTTTGGAGATTCGCATTATTAAACACGATGCTGGTCAGTGTGTTGATCACATTCATAATGGCCGAAGTGATAGCCGTAGCCAATGCAGCCATCCCATGAGCCGACGCTCGAAAGGTCGCTCCGGCTGGAAGATTCAAGGCGAACTTAATTCCTCCTGTGCCACTACAACCAGTGAACAAAACAAATTCAAACGAATAGCTTTGGTTTGCCTCGACATTAAAGGACGTGCCCGGAACGTCGCCGACTACGTTGCTGGTCGTCGTTTGGTTTGTCAGCAGAGCTTTATCGTACCGGCCTTCGATAGCCGACCACGGATCGTCAGTGCTGCGATTGAATGGCAAGACGTTCTCCTAAGCGTTTGCGATGGTCGTCACAGTTCCTGATGAGCCTCGATATTTCAACGCTCCGCCTTCAACCCAAAGCTGGCCCATGCCGGCCGGCGAAGTCGTTGGCGCGGTAGCGTTCGCCATGCCTAAAACTTTTTGCGCCGACGTTCCCCAGGCTGAGACGCCAACACCGATGTTTCCAAGCTGGCCGATGACTAAAGCAGAAAGGAACGAGACCGTGGCTCCTGCTGTCCCTGACGCCGCGACGCTAAAGGTGAACGCTCCGTCGTACTGGCTAAAATAGCTCGCCTTATCAGTGCTGACATACTTATAGTCCGTACCATCGAAATATGCGTTGAGCGCCCAAACCGTAAAGTTGCCAGCCTGCCGAGCGGCAACACCAAAGATTGCCGCGTTTCCACCGACCTGAAAAGCGTTATACGACGCGCCCCACCCGAGCGTTGACGACGCGCTAAGATTGATGTGACCGTTGGCAAAGATAAGCGCCGTCGCGTCCGGCGCTTGACCGATGCCAATTCGCGTCGCCCGAACAGTCGAACCAAAAACCGCGGTAGCGTTAACCGCAATCGTCAGCGCGGTCGTCCACGTAATGTTATTACCGGCCGTGCCGCTGGCGGCGACTCGCCAAACATGCTCCCCATTAGACTGATAATAATTACTGGCCTCATCCGTGCTGATGTACTTCCAGTTTGTGCCATCGAAATACGTGTTTTGGCTGACATGAATATCACTGCCAGCTTGACGAGTGGCCACTCCCTGCAACGTGCCGTTGCCGCCCAACTGAAAGCCGTTGTATGTCGCACCGAAACCGAGCGCGCTTGACGTGCCCTGGTTGATGTCGCCTTCAAAGATGTTGACCGATGCCGCGCCCGCTGAATAGAAATTAACAACCGTCGTCCAGTTGCCAGGTGTCGTGACGGTCTGCTCTTCGATGTAGAGCCCGTACTTCGAAGTCCCACTGCCAGCGATCGCGGCATTGCCGATGCGAACGCCGGCCGCGGTCGTGATGATTCCGGTATTAGTGTTGATCAGAAAATAGCCTGCGCTGCCTTCGGTCGCGGTACCTGTGCCACTGTGAGAAAAGACTCCGTACACTCCGCGCGCGGCCGTCACGTTTGCAGCATTGCCCGATACGATGTTGGCCCAACCTTGAACCCCGCGCAGCTTGTTCACCGCGCCTGTGCCATAGGCGAACGCGTTTCCATAGACGCCGATCAGTCCATCACTGATTTGACCTGGCGCTTGATGATAGGCCAGAAAATAACCACCGATGACGCTCCAAAAATTCCACGTGCCGCCGCCAGGATCGTAGACGCCGGTTTGCGCATCGACTCCATAGAGGTCTTGAGTTCCCGATGTGCTGGCTGTCAGACCCTGAAATGAATTGTAGACGTAAGCGCCTTGCCACTTATCACGATTGTTTGGATTGCCGGTGTATTTACTCCAAATTGATAAGTCGTTGTAATAGTTCGCCCCTTGAGGCTGCGAGCCAACAAAGTTATCAATTCCGATCCACACCTGAGTGTTAACCGGTTGGTTGACTTGTTTGGCTGTTAGCGGGGCGATGATTCCGTATGTCTTGCCCCCGGTATTGTGAGCAACGGCTGCGGTGCTTTCCTGCGCGCGCGTGATTGTGAAAGTATCGGTTGCGACTGCCGTAACTCGGACAATTTCGACATTCGGATCATCGGCAGGGTCGGCGTAGTCTGTCTTATTCCAAATGACTACGTTAAACGGAACGGCAGGGAATTTTGTCCCGTGTCCTGTCGTCACACTCAGTGACAGATCATCAGTATTAATTCCGGACGCGAGTGAAGACTTTGCAAAATTCTTGTAGGCATCCATCTTGGGGCTTTACGGCTCGAGCTCTTCGTTGTCCTCGTGAGGAGTGCGTCTAACGGTGGAGACAGTGCTGCAATTCGGGCAAGTAATTTCGTGGACTTCGCCATCGAAAGGCACGGCCTCGATCAAGTCGGAAACGTCAACACCACATTCTTCCCGGATAAAGGCTTTCCCATCCTGCCCGAGGCCGAAGGTCTGCCCGATGGTGAACAGGTGCGGAACCCCTTCATCACGAGTCTCGAGCAGCTGAGCCACTTCGTCCTCGGTGAGCTTGACCGTGCCCTTCTCCCTGCCCTCGAGCAGACCGTTGATGATTTGGTGCATGGCAAACTCGGTCGCCTCGACCTTCGGCCCAGCGCACCGGTAAATAGGTTTGAATTCCACTTCCGCCATGGGTAATCTCTCCCGTAAAAAGGCAGCCGAGCTTAGATTGAATTTCCGCTCAGTTGCGTAGTGAACGTGCTCTTGATCGGGGCGTTGGCCGCCGTGAGCGTCATCTCGACCCAGACACCAATCACCTCTCCGGCTGCAAGGGCTCCAGTTGGAATCGATTGACTGACGTTGTCGTCCACAAAGGTAACGCCCGCCGGGGTCGCCAGTCGGTTGGCGGTAGTGGCTGAATCGCCCTTGCTGCCCGCGCACCCGGCTCGGATTGTCGCTGACGGATCCGCCGTCAGTTTGAACGAGGCAGCATTGAGCTGCAATGTCCCGTGCGTGTTCTTGTAGAAGAACTTCTCGCAGCGAACCTTTTGTACTGATGGATCCGAGAATGAATCGTAGAACAAACGTCGAGTGCTGGTAATGTTTGGTCCAAGGGTGGCGATTAGCGTATCGCCTGTAGCCCGACGAACTGTGACGGTACGTGCTCCATCCGCCGACGCCAATACAGCTTTCAGGAGCCGTTCGTATTGGTTGACTGATGTAACCGGGGTCGTACCGTTTAAGGCCAGGACTTCCGATGCTATGGCACCTGATGCCAAACGCCCTGTGAGTGTTAAGTTGCGAGTATCCGCGCCATCAGATAAGATCTCGATGTTGTCGGTGGCAACGATGTCAGTAAACTCAACGATGCCCGCGGTAGCTATCGCTCCGCCCTGTGTTCCTGCGTCGTCTTCCGCGTGGTTCGCGGCCTGATAGGCTTTTAGATCAGCGGCTGCAATTGCCATTAGGTAAGTACCTCTCTCAAGTCAGCGGAGCGGATAAACGGGCATATCGCCCTCAATGCTCCGGAATTATAACGAGTTTTTGGAAAAGTACGCATTTGTTCGTTTTATCTAAAGGGAGGTCCTGCTATCCAGCCTACAAGCGAGCGTCGAATACCAGTGGTGACAGGTGTTACTCGATGTGCGGCCCAAGAAGGGAATGCATGAATATGCCCTGCTTCTTTGCCTGCCTTTTTCTGGGAGAGGTCTCGAAATTGCAGCTCTCCGCCTCTGTAGTCTGTTGGTTCTGAAAGACTCAGGCTGATAGACAACTTCCTTGGAGCTGTTGTCAATCCCATATCGATATGCCAACCGTAGTGTCCGGGCTTGGAAACTGAACCTTCGTAAACGGTATACTGTAGATGGTCAACAAAACCGAACAAGTCGAATCCGAAGTATCGAGCATTCAAATCAGCTACATATTTGGCCATGTCACGAAAGAGCCATTCGGTATCCGCTCCTGGTTCGAGCCAAGCAATCTTGCACCGACGAGTACGTTCAATCGTACGTAAGTTGTTTTGTTCAGCGAATATCTTACCCGGAACAAGAGGTCTGGATTCTCCAAGCTCGATTATCTTATCCATCTGTTCTCGAGAAAAGGCGCCACGCCACCAAGCGTACCCTATTTCTCGAACTTGCGGTCCTGGTGGAACGATAAACATAATGTTAGACCGGTCC
>ERZ1292623.214-Hain-H51-01um-R1-214-length-65300-cov-87_pt1 | contig 65300 bp, 104 predicted proteins | sample MGYA00564398_ERZ1292623 | MGnify/ENA primary metagenome ERZ1292623 (study PRJEB36523, sample SAMEA6512633) | groundwater metagenome | collected 2019-01-07 | study: AquaDiva: Metagenomics assemblies of 32 groundwater samples
AGAATGAAGATGAATAGTGCAACCGCAATGTTAGTCAAAGAAATTTTGGAAAATGGTTGGTACAGAAAGGGGACTACTTTGGGTGAGAGCGGCTGGAGCCAAATCCCTCCGATGTGGAAATATTATGAGCTTTTCGCCATGGGAAAGAGTCCAGACTCTATTTGGCACACTATTGATGCAATTACCGCCAAAGATGACCAAACGGCGGTTGAGGCATTTCACTCCCTTTTTCACATGGATGAATTTGTGGGATATGAAATCTGCGAAAAAGTGACGGAATATCGAATTGTAGAAACCAGCAATGACGAGGAGTAAATAAAATGAATATTGAACAGCTTTGGATGGTGTCAAAGGCGTGGTATTTTGAGGGAGGAAGAAAAAACAGGGAATGGGAAGAGGTCATGGCGTATTTAGTGGGGGTAGAAGGGGCCATTAAGGTGGCATACGAAAGTCTTGGAAAATACTCTAAGGCAGTTTTTGAGGCAACGACCTCTGTACAGGAGCTAGAAGATAGGTTTGTGAGCCTTTTAGAAAATGGAGAATAGAAAAATGGAATCTATTTTTGTAGTAACCTACAATCACGCTACTGGAGAGTTTCAAGTAGACGACTCTCTGGCAGATGCCAATTTTTCTGATGGAGTTTGGCATAAAGAAGGGGAAGGATTTACGAAAGACTTGAGCGGAGAGGAAAATCAAACGGATGTTGTGGCTGGAACGCTTCTAAAGTCACTTATTCAAGAGCAGAATAAAATCAAGCCTGGATTTGCAAGAGCACAGTTTGTTTGGGATTTGAGCACTTTTGCGGAGAATATGAGGAAGGAGAAAGTCCCAGAGACCACAATTGAGGAGGAATTGCGCCTTGATGTTGTGGAACGGATTTCCAAGCTCACTGACGATGAAATCATGGACTGCACCACCATTTACATGGAATAAAGAAAATTGGGGGGGATTTACGAATATACTTATTTAGATTTGAAATGAGTATATTCGTAAGTCTAAAATCAAAAAGGAGAAAATAAAATGACCAGTAATACGGCTAAAGTCCACAATTGGAGAAATGCCAATCAGGAAAAATTAGACGCTATGGACGAGTTCCTAGATTTTGTAAACAATAATACTAAAATCTCTACGGTGGAAGAAGAATTTGTGGCTAAATTGGTACAAGAATTTCTTGGGGAAAGCAAAAAAGAAATTCACGAAACTGAGTTACAGATGCTGGAGGACTGGAAAAATGGCACTGTATCATAAGGACGTGTTTATGCCAGAAGCAGTAAAAAACATGCAGGTTACTGACTTCCATATTGATGTAATTTCTTTTCATGCACAGGACAGGGCAACAGAAATTGGGATTAAACTGAGCAGAGATATTATAGCCGGTGGGGAGGATATTATTGAGGCAGACTATTCCAATGGACGACTTAATAAAATTGTAGTCAGGTTCCCTGTAAGCGAAGAAAGTAACTTTGACGTTTGTTATGTTTTGGAATCTGACATGCGAAAGGGAATTGTTCTCAAAACAGTCTGGACAAATCATCGAGACGATAACCACAGAACACTAAACAAATGGATGTATGCAACGGAATAGGAGAAAGATGGATAAAACATTTACGGATGAAGATGAAGTAAAAAGGTGGGCAAATACCACCAAATTGGAAAGAGTATTTTCCAATATTGTGATGGTAAAAAATCACACAGATTCCCTCTTTTATTATTTTGCAAAGGCGGGTGAAAGATGGAAATGTGTGATGCAATCGGTCAGACCGCTCCCTCCAGAGCTTTAGGGGGAATATGTCACTAACCTGGACTTGGAAGGACTGGTGGGCTTGGTTTAGGCAAATTGAAGAGGATGCAGATAAAACAATCGCAATACAAACCCTGTTAGGCAATGGGTGGATGAAGGCTTTATCTGCGGAGGCTCAAGCAGAGGTTATGTTAGAGGCTCCGATGGAGGTACTAAAGTCTCTAAAGCACTTTCCAGCAGTATTCAAGCAGGACACTGTTAAAATTCTTCAACATGAACTGGACAAAAAGTCTAGGAAAAGGAGATGATTGCCGATTCGGATACGGCCTATGTAGTTTTCGGAAGCTGTGGTGTAGAAATCAGCAAGAATACTGCCGAAAACTACATAAAGACTGCCGAGATTACGTGACTTTTGTGAGCGCTATTTGGTATAATTCACTACACCAGCCGCGACCCGACAAATTATGCCTATTAATTAATTTGACTAAGGAGCTTTTTATGAAAGACCCTTTATATACACTAAAGACTGGAAAATCTGGCAGGGGTTGGTTATATCCAGTGAATATTCTAAACGGGGGAGATTACATTCTTTGTACGGATAGTGAGGATTGGGATATTCCAGGGGAGGGATTTGGTGGAGATACTTTAGTATTACCAATGGAGTATGGGGGGATGTTTTATTTATATGGTGGATGGGCAAGTAACTCCGAAACTTTGTTGACGGATACTGGAGTGGATTTGACACAGAGTCACAATACTCAATGTGTTCTGAGAATGAATCTGTATGACTACAATGGAGAGGTTATATTGATGGAGGTGTATAGAGAAAAATTCCCCATTCTTGGCTCCCTCTACCGCCCTGAGCAGATTGCAGAGGAATGGTCAAGTAAATTTGATTGCCCTGTCCTTCTTACTTCTATAAGTTTTGGTGGAAAAGTAGAGAAATGGGTAGGACTGGATAGGGAGTGAGCCGTTCTGTAATTTACCCCCAAAAGGGACGTTATACAGCCATTTGGCCGTATAAGCAGTAGTTGGAAGGCAGAAAAATGAGAGTCTTGATAGCGTGCGAAGAAAGCCAGGCGGTCACGATTGCCTTTAGAGAGTTGGGTCACGAAGCGTATTCGTGCGACCTGTATCCCTGTTCTGGCGGTCATCCTGAATGGCATTATCAGCAAGATGTAATTCCTTTGCTTTCCGAAAAATGGGATTTGATTATTGCGTTTCCAACTTGCACATATCTTACAAGTGCAGGAACGCGTCATTATAGTTTGAAGATGAATCCAGAATGGAAAGTAAAAGAGCGTGAGCAAAAGCGAGAAGAAGCCGCCAAGTTTTTTATGCTATTTGCAAACGCCGATTGTCCCAAGATAGCAATTGAAAATCCCGTTGGATGGATGAATACACATTACAGAAAACCAGATCAAATTATTCACCCATATTATTTTGGCGATAACGCAAAGAAAAGAACTTGCCTATGGCTGAAAGGATTGCCCTTGCTTGTTCCTACAAATATGTTGCCAGAGCCAGAGCCTATGTATATTTGCGAAGGCGAAAAGTGCAAAGGTAAAAAAATTGGTTGGTGTGAAGGTATGCGTAATATCAAAGGCGGTCAAGAAGCAAGAGCGAAGGCGCGAAGCAAAACATTTCCTGGAATTGCTCAGGCAATGGCGCAACAGTGGAGTCTTCCTTGCCTTCCAACACCGCACGCACCTGACGCGGGGGAGTCTGCGCCTTTTGGAGCAGTTTCCACGCTGAAAGTTTTATCCACATCTCAGGCATTATCTACGCCCACCCCGCGCAGGTAGTGCAAACCGTTGGGCGGACGCTCCGCCAGAAAGGTTTCAAAATGTACGATACTTGTTGTGGTAAGGCTCTCATCTTTCGCAGTTGGTGGTGTGCCTGTGATGTTTGTGGTCGCAGATATGTTCATGCCTCAAATGGTGCGCTTGTGCAAACAAGCCGCCCAACAAAGTATGCACTGGACGCGGCTTTGGTCGCGCCCTCCGAGCCTGATTCTAGCCTCGATATTATCCCCGCTAATGTGGCTGGTTCTCAGCCGCGCCAGTAATACAGCCGTTAGGCGTTTTCTTCGAGAGGCATAGGTGTCTTATGGTTGAGTATCTTGCTCCCAAAAAAGTTTGTCCTACGTGGTATTACATCCTGTCTCACTTGGCTTTCGAGTGGAAGAACGGTAAAGAAACATGCTTGCATTCCGATAAGCAATCAAATCCCTGGGCTATTTGGATTGAAAGGAGTATTGATGAGCAATTACGCTAAAAACCCATACGAAGCACCAGAACCTCCGCGCTGTCCATCTTGCGATGAGTGTAAAACCGAAGTGCAAAGCAAGTTTTCAAGTCAGGCGCGATGGGAATGCAAAAATCCATTGTGCGAAGATTCCAGCGAGTACAACACAGAATTGGTCGAGTTGTATTCTTTGCGAAAAATTCTTGTAATGGCAGATCGTTTATTGCTTGCTGTTGAAACAGATGGCACGGTAAGCGTGGAAGATGAGAAAAGATTGAGGCGTGAAATCGAAAAGGTGAAAAAATGTTAATAGGCTACCAATCAAATAAAATGTACTACACTGGCGAAGTCGTCCACATCATCAATGGTGATGTAAATATCATAAATAAAGTGATTACCAAATGTGGCGAAGTATCTACATATAGAACAGGCTGGCTTTGTTTCTCTGGTGATGTATCCAGAGTTACCTGCCCCGCATGTCTTAGCGGGGTCTAACAAAGCGTGCAGCCGACTATTGAAAGCGGGCGCAAATTGCTCGCTAAAAAATCTAATCGCAAAGGTTCTGCGCCCGCGAAAAGCGGCAGGTTACGCAAACCGTTCGGCGTTTGGAGATAAAATGGAAAACACGTGTGAATGGGGTTACTTGGAAGATGATGATGCTTGGGAAACATCCTGCGATGAGATGCACTATCTCAATAGCGGTGATCCTGAAACGAATAGGTATAAGTTCTGTCCGTATTGTGGGCAACGCCTAACAATGTGTGCAGTGGACGTTGGGCGGACTTGTTCCGCAAAAGGAATCGAATGATAATAAATGATGATTTTGCACCGCTGACAGAAGCAGTATCAGAGTTATATTGGCAAGATGATGTAAACGGCGCACGTATAAATCGCATAGTTCAGTTTATTCTCGAAAGAGACGCCGCCCGACCCCACATGCACTTGACCAGTGGGATTCTGCGCGATTTACTGGCTTCCCTCACGCCTGAGCAGTTATCTGCTCTCAGGCAGTTATTTACCCCGCCCACTGGCAAGTAATGTAATCCGTTGGGCGTTTCGGAGGAGCAACGAATACACTTTCGCAAGGCATCCTTTGACTTGATAATGATAAATCGTCATTGGCGGTCAAGATTGCAAAAGCCGCAGAATACTATCTTTCAAAATTTGGCATCTCGCCAACAACCTGCTTTGTGAATCCAGCAATGCAAAAAACGGCAACCATAGAAAATGGTATTTCCGTAAAACCTAATCGTTGTGTTTTGCCAGGCTATCTTTGGCTTGGCGTGGACGAAGCATAACATTGCGTGGTGCTGGACAGGTGGTGGGCTTCGCGCAAATCTGACAAAGAATCCACGCCCACCACCACCCGCAACTAACGCTTGCCGTTCTTTGCAAAAGGAGTTTTTCAAATGCCAAAAATATTCTTATATTGTTATCCTGCTCAAGGTTGGGGAGAGCATGATGTAATCGGGTATGCTCTTGCCGAAGATGGTACAGGGCTTGCAAGTCACCTATCCAGCAATAAGGATTTTAGCAAACATGATATGGGCTTGACATCCAAATGGAAACATGAATCATACGAGAAGCACTATCCAGAAGGATTTGAACTTGAATGGGTAGATGACCCTGATAATCACCCTGGGGTAGCGGCGGCGTATGCGCTATTGAGTTCACCGACTCAATCCCAGCAGGGGCAGGTGGCAAGGTAATCGGTCATGCTCGAAAGGTTATGTGAGATGAAAACAAAAAACGAAACCTATACATGGAATGAAGATTTACAGCGCGTTATAAGCGGAGATATGCCGCAAGATATTGAAGCCCATCAACACGACAAAAAAGAAAAAAGAGGAAGAAATCCTCATAATTATCCAGTTGATGATGTCTCTGAATTTTTACCGCATGGGTATCGCCGCTCAGAAAAATGGATTGCCGCACGAGAGACACGAGAGCGCAAGGAACGTGCATCCACAGAAGCACGTTTGGAAAAAGAACACGCAGAAACTATTGAGCGTCAAAATTCATATTCCGACTTGAATGAGTTTGGAAGCAATCCAGATTTTGACATCCCGCATAATCAGAACCGCGTTGGAAATTTTGAAATATGGGTAAATGATGGCGGCATATTGGTGATTGTTGTTTTGGTAATATTTGGGCTGATGGGAATAATGGTCTATCTGGTAAATAATGGGTTGATTTCGTGATGGTTAACACGAAACGCTTTCCAACAAAGCGTGGAGCGGACTCGTTGAAAGCGGGCGCACTTTGCCCGCCGAAGTTGTGGTAGTTGAAACTCGTGAGCCCGCGTAAAGCCGCTCACGCAAACTGTTGGGCAGACCCCTTGCAAATGGAGTTTCGTGATGAATGGAAATAAATATAGCGTAAGTATCAAAACGCCAGTAGAAGCACCGCCAGAGTATGCCGCTCATCAATTAGAAGTGGGGCGTAGGCAGGCTGGTAACGAACTTTATAAAATCCTGTATTCTCAGAAATTGCCCGCAGTCGTGGATATTGAAGAAATATCTATTCCTGCTCCGCAAGGTGATATGTATAGTATGTATCGCCCTGAACACGAGTTGCGTATTGAAATCACAGTTACGCCCGTTCAATATCATCACGTTGTTTTGCCGTCTTATTACAGTCAGTCTGCCAAACAAAGCGTGAAGCGGGCGGCGGGTGCGTGGCGCAAATTTCTAAACTTCGTTGGTCGTGTGGCTGGTTCACTCTAACAAAGATTAACTAATCTCTAATGTTCTAAATTGTCATGGAGTGATATACTAAATAAGTTTTCAGAGTCCAATACTTAATTTCTTCTCATTGTTTTGTTTCGGACTCTGGACGATTCTATAAGGAGAATTTATGGATAGCGATTTTGAAGAAATTCCATTTAGGGTTTCGTCCTGGGGAACGCTTAGAGACATTCCCTTTCTTGCATCCCTTTTGTCTAGTAATCGTATTTTCTTGGGTGGGGGACTGCTCCGCGAATTTCTTGGATACACTGTGCTCGACCCAAAGAAAACAGATATAGACCTGTTCTTCCAGGATGCAGAAACATATCATGCAACGAAGGAGTGGTTCGAGCGAGAGCCAAGCGTTGAGAAGATTTATCAATGCCCAGAAGATAAATTAGCCACCTACCTCCACAAAGAAACTGGATGGAAATATCAATGTATTGCAGTCTCCTTTTATCCAACCCTCTTTGAGGTGGTAGATAGCTTTGACTTTGTGTCAATTTGTATTGGAATTGATGGGGAAAGAATGCTCTTGCATAAGGACTGCATCGAGGACAACAAAAATAGGCAGCTTCGATGGCATAAAATTACCTACCCATCCGCCTCTCTTAAACGTCTTATGAAGTATGCCCGCAAGGGGTACTCGATGGGAGAAGCAGAGTATCAGTATTTTGTGGATTGTTGTTGGAATCGTTCTGAGGACATTTTCAATAAGTCCTTGGTGTATGTAGACTAGAAAAGAGAGTAGAATGAGATTTAGTTTCAATTCTGGCTTTAAGGATTTTGGCGACAAGCGCGTTCATTTCAATGAGCTTGAGATTTTCGTAAATTCCTATGTCCATTTGACGATTCGCAAGTACCCAGCAAAGACATACATCACGTATCATAATGACTACAGGCACTTTTCTAAATTGTTGGTGAAGGGCTATCACTCGGCTGTGGATGCAAAGTTCTCCGATTGGATGAATGCCACCCTAGATAAAATGAGGATTGGAAGAACCTCTGCCGAGTTTGATTCTGTTCTGGATATGTATGATAAATTACGTTTTATGGAGGTAAAACCGAATCTAACCGTGTCTGTCTGATTCTTTTTTTGGGATTTTTCAATCTGTGAATAATATTGGAGAAAAATAAAATGGCTAAAAAGCGCGTAGCAAGTGAAAGTAATTTCGAGAAGGGAGAAATGGGGCTTGCCTCTTTCACCAAACTGGACGAGACTCGTGCTCGAATTGATTTTGAGGAAAGTGGCAAATCGTATAACATTGCCGTTTCGTTGGGAACAGAGGAAACAAATACAGTCCCTCCATATTTTCCATTCAAGGCAATGAAACCAAACGGTTCCCTCAAAGTTCGTGTTACTTTGAACAAAGAGAACAACAAGGTTTTATTTGTTTCCCCCGCCAGTGGAGAATTGAAAGTCAAGTTTGTTAAGTTTGCAAGTCCAGAAGGTGTCCCGCCCGTTCCAGAAGAAAAAATGGGTAAGGGGAATAAGCCATATCGCTGTTTCGGAACCATCCTTGAAGTCTCTGAGGGTCGTTGGAAGGGATGTCAACTGTACTCCCGTCTATATGCAAACTTTGGAAAAGACCCCGAAGATGGCATGTTGGCTGTAAGTGGCTCAGGCAAAGGCTCCGATAATTTACAGGATTTTCTTGATGCTACGGGAGTAAATTATACTTCCATCCCCTTCTCGGAAAACCCGCTTCCCGAAATTCAGGAACAGGCACTGGAAAATGCACGAGAGTTGTCTGTTATGATTGTCAATGGCTGGATTGAAAACTTTGTGTCCGGGCTTGGGGACGAGGCGTTTGCAGAGGCAGAAGAAATTAATCCACTTTTGGCGGACTAAATGAATCTATCAGAGCAGATGACGCGCTGGGGAGAGTTGAAACTTCAATTGAACTTCCTTGAAGCAGAAATCCAGGAACAAGTCCTCCAGCTTGGGAAAACTCAGGAAGTTGGAAATGTAATCGCAAAACTGAGTAAGGGGAATGGCTCTTACGCCTACAGGTCAATTGCAAATGAGTTGCCCGTCTCTCAAGAAACTGTGGAGGCTTTCAGCGAAGTAGTAGTTGACTGGAAAAAGGTGGCAGAGAATAGCGGCATGACGGATGAACTAAAAGAAAAATACTACACCCCTCCAACCTCTCAGCCCAAGGTTACAGTCCAATTCAAGAAGTGATTTGATACAGAGTCTGGGGGAGTATTCCCCCAGACTCTTTCATTGGCCGTTCTACTATTGAACAGTATAATCGCAATTATACTGCGTGCAAAAGAAAGGAAACCATGAGAAATACTGGCGTCCATTGTGATTGATGTCCTTTAGCTCCCTAGACAAATATAAGGCTCCAATAGCTTAATGGACAAAGCAAAGACCTTCTAAGTCTTAGATTATGAGTTCGAGCCTCATTTGGAGCTTAGTTTTTTCTAATGTAAATCGTGTAAATATTTTGTATAATTGTAAAAAAGGAGAATACCATGTCTACTGTGTCAGATTTTTTGATTTGCCCACAATGTAACAAGCGATTTTTAAAGAAGTCACACGCAAAAGTCCCCCCGATAGGACTTGAATATTTTTGTCATTGGTGTCACGATTATTTTGGGCTGGACGAACTGGTCAATGTTTGGGGATATGACGCTGGAGACCTTGTTTCTTCTCTGGAAATACACTCAAAGATTGTCCCCAGCAAAGAGGATAAAATCATTTCAACAAACTGGTTTGACGGGACGGAAATATATTCTTTTGATGAGCCTGTTTGGTCGTCTGAGATTGCAAGAGATGAATCTTATAAAGTAGTGAGTAATATGTTTTTAGGTATAGCGGAGTGGGCGGACTTTCTTGATGTTCGAGATTTACCTTCCCCAATCCTTATGTGTGGGAGTTGCTAATATGTTAGCCAACAAGTTTGCCACCATGCGATTTGGAAAGATTGTCGCTGTTACGGAAGCGATGCCTCCTCACGAGCTTTTGGTAAATCAGTTTGAGATTACTGATGCAGAGTTCGACCTTCTGCGGTCAGTACGTTCCCTTGATTCATCTATAGACTCCCTACAATACATTCATATCCTTGCAGAAGAGTTGGAAAATAAGAGAGTGCGTACTATAAAGGCTATCCATGATAATTGAAGTGTTCACATTGCGAGACTTTCCCCGCCACTGCCTTATTGCACAATTCCTGGGAAAGAATTTTGACGAGGCGATTGGTGAAGCCGAGGCGTGGGCTAAAGTGACTGGATACCCATGCCCTTTGTACTTCAAACAGGGATTGATTACAAAGACTGTATCAATTCTAGTTAGTTATTCTCGTCCTGATGTGGAAGGAGTATAATGAGTACTGCGAAAACTCTTGCTTGGACTTTGTTGGCATTGGCAACCGTTCTGTCAATTCTTTATTTGATTTTGAGTTTTGGATAATATGGACATTTCTTTTGAAGATGTTTCGGAGTATGTAGAGGGGTGGCATAAATATGGAGATTATGGAATGGGCATTTGTCCATTCCATGATGACCATTCTCCGTCAATGATGGTTACTGCGCGGGGCTACTATTGTAAATCATGCGGCTCTGCTGGGTCTCTAAACAAGCTCTACCAAAAGCTGTATGGAACCCCATTTACTCGCTCTCGTCCTTATAACCCCTCTGTCCATATATGGAAAAGGCTAAATGAAGAGTTTGGGGATATAAAAACCATTTGTAAGATTGCTCACACAAATTTGATGTCCAATATGGATTTGGGGGACTATCTGTTCAAGCGGGGACTGAGCAAAGTAGCAATAAAGTTGGGACATATAGGGTTCCTTGGGGGATATTATATTTTCCCCGTCATGAATAAGTACGGGGACGTTCATGGTGCGGTGGGGCGTGCGTCTCCCACTATTCAAACTAAGGACACTCGCTACTCAGTATCCTTTGGGTGTCCTCTCAAGCTATATATTCCAGATTGGGACGCTGTAGAAAAGTCTGAGACTGTCTATGTGTGCTATGGAACATTAGATGCGTGGTCTCTCCAGTTAGCTGGATACCCTGCAATAACGGGAATATCGGGACAGGAATTGAATGCAGGCAATTTATCTGGATTTAGAAAAAGAATGTTTGGAATATCCGACAAAGGAGAAGAAATTAGTATGAGGGTGTTGCAGGGGAATTTGGGGTGGAGGATGTCAGTTCTTAGAATTGATTATCCTGACGGGTGCAAGGATGTAAATGATATTCATGTAAAATTCGGGTTAGAAAAACTAAATTCAATAGTAGACCACGCGAGGGAGTCTTTTTATGCCTAGTACCCATTTAGATAATAGTGAAATTGTTACGGGACTTTTGTTAGAGGGACGCCAGTCCAAGTTGGGCTATTCTCCAGAGAATTTTGAGCGTCCGTACAATAGGGTGGTCTCTGACTTACTTGCAGGAAAATCCGTAGATGAATTGATTGTGGCACATGGAAGCAGTACTATCCAGTCCTGCATACACGCGGCACATTCTGTAAATGGGTTGGGAGAGTCGGCTGACTGGAAATCCATCATAAAAGAATCCCATAGAAACTCCATAGCGGCTGCCAAGTTTGAAAGGCTTGCAAAGGACTTCAAACAGGGAATCTCCGTTCCCACTGAGAAAATACGAGATGCTGTAGACGGAATTCTTTATGCAGAAAAATCGTCAGGAATTCGGGCGGACGAGCTTTTGGAGCATAACTATAATCCTTTCATTCCCAGCGGTTCCCCCGCCCTTGATGAGCATATTATGGGAATTCCAAGGGTGGGTACGTTTATTCTTGGGGCTAAGACTTTCACTGGTAAGACCACAGTAGCCATTATGCTTGCAAAGAATTTCCTGCTTGCCCACCCAGACAAAGAGGTTTTATTTGTAACTCTTGAGGACATGGCAGACGGGTGGATGGATAGAGCCAAGACTCTCCTTGGAAAAATGCCTGCCGAGTTTTGGCACAGATTTATCATTGTGGAATTCGCTAAGGGCGTAGATGACATTGTGTCCGAGGTAGACCGTTATCCAGATGTAGGACTTGTTTTGTTGGATTATATTGACTATCTCGTGGTGGACAAGTCCTTTGAGAAGTTTGATGAAGCGTATCGCCGTCTGGCTATGGCAGCTAAAGCCCTGTCAGTTTCTCATGGTGGAAGTATGCCAATTGGAATTTTGGCACAGTTCTCCCGTCAATACACTGGCGGAGTTCCACAGCCAAAGCATTTGTACTACTCTGGCGAAGCTATGGCATGGTCTATTATCTTCCTCTACTATCCGAGCAATGACTGGTTCTCTGACTCGTCATCTTCTAATAATAAAAACGGAAAAAGGGACGAAGAGGAGAAATACCACCTTCCAGCAGTACAGGGCAAGGGATATATCATTTACTGGAAGGTGAAGGGCGGGTTTAGATTGAAGGGCGACAATGAGTTTCCAGGGGCAGTTCAAGTGAACTGGAGCCCTAAGTATGGTTTTGACCTAAATGACTCTGGCTCGTGGTTTAGTTTGGCAAAAGAAACCAGGTCATAATATGGAGATTGTAGTATACGACACAGGAGGAATCTATGTAGTAGATTCCTCCGCTTTGTATGACCCGTTTCCAAAAAAAGAGGAGAATAAAAATGGGCAAAAGTCGGGCTGAGGGGTATTAATGGCAAGAAGGTACGACTTTCAATGTAAGAAATGTTTGCATGTCTTTGAGAAGTGGCTGGATTTTTCCAAATTGGACAAGGCGCAGCGATGTCCCAACTGCCGCTCCATCAGAACAAGACGGCATTACAGAGTCGCCCCCTCCATTCGCTTCAATGGGGGCGGATTCTATATAAATGACAAGGATAAGAAGTAGGACATTTCATTGCTAATCTCCCTCTCATGTATTTGTTTTCCACTAAGGATATAATTTATCTATGAATACTCTCCAGTGCAAGCAAATAATTCACGGAACCCCGCCCGTCCTCAATAAAGAGGACGTAATTGCTTTAGATTTAGAGTTATCAGGTCTAAGGGAGGAGCAGCTTCATCGTCCGGCTGGGCGGATGGTTTCTTTGGCCGGATGCTTTGACGGGGAAACTGTATACATTATCCAGGATGAGGAACAGGTTCCTGAGTTCTTGGAAAATATTAAAGAGGCCATGTGGATATTTCATAACTCAACTTTTGATATTGGGCATTTGCGCCGATGGGCTGAGGTCAAAGAGCGGCCAATTCGGGACACCATGCTCATTGAAAAGTTGATGTATTCAGACTATTATTCAGATTTTGGGTTGAATGACTTGGTTCGCAGACATTTGAAATGCTATATGGACAAGGCGGTAAGGGAGGAATTCAATGAGCAGGCGGGGGCAATGACACGAGAGCAGGTTGAATACGCCGCCTTGGACGTTATTGGGACGTTTTTGGTGGACAGGGCACAGCAGGCCATAATTGGCACAGCGTCTAAAAGAGTTTGGGATAAAATAGACATGCCTACAGTATGGACTTCTGTGGATTTATCTGGGTTTGTTTTGGATAAATCCAAGTGGCTTGCCGTGTACGAAAGGCATGAGGGAGAGGTAGAGAGAATTGAAGAGGAACTAGGGACGAAATATGGAACCACTGTCCGAAAGGAAAAAGGACGAGGAAAAAATAAGGTGTGGGCAGACGAATTCATTTTATTCAACCCTGCAAGCCCGTCCCAAGTATTGTCAAATCTCCGTAATAGGGGGCTAGAGGTAGATTCTACTGGAGACGATATTCTAAATGGTATGCTATTGTCGGCGGATTGCTCTGCTCCAGACCGAGAGTTTATTGAGCAGATAATTCAATATCGCGGAGCCGCAAAAAAGGCAAGCACCTACGGGAAGGAGTATCTAAAGTTCGTAGAGGCGGACGGGCGCATTTATTCTTCCTTGAATGTTCTGGGAGCTTCCACCGGGCGGCTTTCGTCAAGGTCTCCCAATTTGCAGCAGATTCCCAGAGGGCATGAGTATCGGGAATGTTTCATTGCCTCCAAGGGGAGTAAGTTAATCATCGCCGATTATTCTTCTCAGGAGCCGCGCATCTTTGCAGCTTTATGTGGGGACGAGAATTTGATTAATATATTCAAATCGGGCAAGGATATTTATTGTGAAGTAGCTCGTGAGGCGTTTGATGAGGAAATAACCAAGGCAGATAAAGAAAGAAGGACTCAAATCAAGGCATTAGTTCTTGGCCTTATTTATGGATTGTCTCCCTATGGATTTGCGAGAGACAATGAAGTAGACCAAGAGACTGCCGAGGATATGTTTTCCAGGTTCTTTGCCGCATTTCCAAAGGCCGCTCAATGGGTCAAAGAGAGGCAACAAATAAATACAGGATTTACAAAGACGATTTTAGGCCGCAGGTGTCATTTGCATCCCTACAACGCACAATGGAAGCGAAATGCCTTGAACAATCCAATTCAAGGAACTGGAAGTGATATGCTCAAACTTGCCATGCGGGAGTTTAGAGCCATTCACAAGAATGACCTTGAGCAGGGGTTGGTGAGAATTGTCCTTCCAGTTCACGATGAAATCATTTTGGAATGTCTTGAGGAGTTGGCAGATGACATGAAAGCAGCCCTGGAGAATGTAATGATTTCAGTGGCAGAGAAAATCCACGTTGGAATTCCCGCGAGTGTAGAGGCTCATGTAGCGGATTCGTGGGCAGATAAGTAAGGGGTCGCGGCATTTTATAGAAAGGAAATTACAAATGAATTTGTCCTTGTCCATTTTGCGGGGGCATCCCCGTAATGACGCAACGCGGTTCAAGTGAATTAACCATCAAATGTTCCTCTTGCACGGTTAAAATGGTTCAAAGGGTTTTGCGTTATTCAATAGAATGGTTGGAGGAAAGGATGATTGATAGCTGGAATACCAGAACCTCTTGCAGTCTGCTGGATGACGAATCTCACGGTCAGGACATAAAGGAAGGATAGAATGGGCAAACGTAGCAACTTTGAGAAAATAGAAAAAGATAGGTATATGACCACAGACGCCAGAGCAGTACGCCCGTTATTTGAGTATTACGCTGGACTTACCTTCTCCTATTATGAGCCATGTGTAGGGAACGGAGACCTGGTTAGACTTCTTCGTGGATATAATTGTGTGGGTGGGTCTGATATTGAGTTGGATGCTAGGACTACGGAATATGATGGCGGGTATGCCGACTACTTTGTTACCAATCCACCCTGGACAAGAGAGATACTTCACCCGATTATTGAGAACCTCCGCAATCAGTTACCTACATGGCTTCTATTTGACGCTGATTGGATGTTTACTGCACAGTCCAGCTCATACATGAAATACTGTAAAACGGTACTACCCGTTGGTAGATTGAAGTGGATACCTGGAACTAATACCTCCGGCAAGGATAACTGTGCATGGTACTTATTTGTAGGCCATCAAACTGAGACTGTCTTTGTACCTAAATTAGAGAGGATGAAAAAGTAATGGGAATTTGTACAAGCTGTCAGGCAGGAACCCTTGAGCCTTCCTTCAAGTCAAGCCCGTTCTGGATTATAAAAGAGTCTGTTACTAATAATGAAAAAGAACAGGGAAAAATCTTCACTTATTCGGGGAAAAATAAATTTGGGTATAGTGAGAATACGTCCTCTTACTTCTTGGGAAAGGAGATGGGACGGGTCGGGCTGAACCTGCTGTCCTTTAATTTGTCATGTCTATACTTGCATGACCTTCCAAAGAACAAAAGAACGAAGGATGGAAGAGAGCTAATACAGGGATGTCAGGACTATTCTATCAGTGAGCTAATAAAAGCCACTCAGGGAGCCAAGATAGTCCTATTGATGGGAGCAGAGATTGTTCGATTGTTTACTGGCTATGGAGTGAGTGACGTGTCAGGGCTTGTTTGTAAGTCCCCGCTACTCTCTAATGTTCCTGTCATTATTCCAGCCCCGAATCCTGATAAAATAATGGCACAACCCATTGGAGAGCTTCGTAATGCTTTGGCGGTTCTGGCAGAGCAAATCAAAGTCTATAATCAGTACTCAAAAATATAAGGAGGCTGGATGTTTGTTGGAAATGTTATTGACCTTGTAATTCCCTCAGACCCGGAGGGAGTGGCACTTTTACTTATGAGCCATGCGCGAGATTGGGGAGAGGTTTTACACTTTTTGGACTCTGTGTCAAAAAGTAGGGGGATGATTTTGGATGTCGCAGAAATATCCAGGATTGTCAAAGAGAGTTATGGAGATGAGTATGGACAATAGCACAGTAAATGACATCGTTATCGGGGGGATTGACCAGTTTCTCCCCCAAGAAAAGTTACAGAGGGACATTTTCGAGCGGGTGGATGTTATCGTTGGGGAGGCAGTTGAATCTGGAAATCCGTCATCCGCATTTGGGGCAATGAAATCTCTTTTGGGAATTTCTCAAATTAGTGGGATTGCTTTTGCAAAGTTTGTCTATGTGATGAAATTTCAATGGGGCAAATTCAATCAGCGAGACTCCTTTGAGGCAAGTATTGAGGACAATCTGGGACGCGGGAAAAAGGCCGTCAATGACAACTACCGTGTATGGGAAATGTTGGTAAGCTCCGATATTCCACGAGAATACTGCGACAAACTAAAGACTATGCCAGTCCGTTGCCTCATCCCCATTGCAAATATGTGGAAGCAGGATTGGGAGATTTCCAACGCTCAATGGTCTCGACTCGCCAACGCTCCAGACCCATCAACAATTGGAAAAATTATTCGAGAAATAAAGGGCAAAGAGCCAAAGAAGGGCAGCCTGCAAATCGAGTGGATGGCAGAGGAAAAGGAATTGACTATTTGGAAAGACGGACGCCCCCATGTGGTCTATCTACAGTTTGACGAAAAGGACGAGGTTATTTTAGCTGGATTGAGCCGCTTGATGGGTGATGGAAGAGTGATGGAGAAATAAAATGATTACTAAATACGATGATGGGCTTTGTGAATTTATTTCCGAGGGAAGGGCATTTGTCATGCTCTCTAATGGGAACCTCTCAGTGACGGATTTTGACGAGGGTGGGGTATATGCAGAGGTGGTGATGGAACTTCCCGAATGGCTAAGAGAGGCAATTAAGGGTGCCTTTAAGTCAAAGATTAAAGTAGAAATCCTAAAAGGAGAATGATATGTATATTTGGAGTTTGACCGTCTTAGTGCGCTGGAGTTATACCTGTAAAGAGGATGACGGAGAGGAAGAGGACTACACTGTGGCAGCTAGAAATTACGCAGGGGCATTAACCAAAGTCAACAGTATCGCCCTTTCCAAATCCAGAAAATTCTCGGAAATGGGCGATGACGGATTGCAGAAAATTCACTTTCCTGTATCTGTAGTCGACATTATTAAGCTAGAGCGCGGAGAGTACATTGATGGATAATTCGTCAGGCTATTCCTATGGAGCATATTATTGGGTCACAGTAGGAGACCGCAGGATGGCGGTTGTAGCCATTGGAGAGATGGAACCCGGCGGGGAGCCTCAGTTTCAGTCTGCCGTACATGGAACTATCTATTTAGCCCCTGAGTGCTCCAATATTGTACTGGCCGAGGAATAACAGATTCCAGCAGGAGATGTTCACTACAAGTATTTCAAGCGGGGGTATCTATTGGAGATACCCCTGACTTTGACTCTGTGTCTGTTTGACTTACAATTCGCCTTTGGAAATATTTTGGGGTACAGTTTTCACAGATACTGCGATAACGATTGGGACATTTTTGGCAGTAATAATGCCGAGGGAAGGCTGGTAAATGAAATTCCGGTGCTGGGACATTTTATGTATGGAATTTCCTCTACCTATGGCTCGATTTTTCGGAGACATCATCGCTCATTTTGGACGCATTTCCCCGGAGTTTCCACAATAATTCGCCTGGCGTTTGTTGCCGCCGTCCCGTTGATTTTTCTCGACTCTTGGGGAATAAACTTGATAGGAAATGGCTGGCACAAATTTTGGATTGGATTCTGGTTCGGCCTGTCTCAAGCAGACGGGATTCATTGGTATTTAGATGTTGCACATGGGAGAGATTAAAAAATGAAACTTCTAAGCAGTTTCTAATTTTCTTCCCTTCTTTATGTAGTATAGTTATATGAGGAGCTTATATGTTACTTGACCCTATGCAAATGCTACTAGAGTTTGGCGTATATCTTGCGTCCCATTCCACAAATAGAGCCATGAGCGCAGATATTTCTTGTGATATTGATGGGGAGTATGTTGTATTTATTCCTGGAGGTCCCAAGGAATTATATCGAGGGCAAGAATTTAATGACGCCCTGAAAGTGCTAAACGGCGAAAATATGGAGGATTTATAATGGCAACTAATTACACTGGGAAGGTAGAGAACGTAAAGCAATATTACTTTGCTCACGGAGACCCTATTCAATTATTGAGTGGTATTTTAGAATTCTTTGATGTAGCTGGACGTAGAGCAGCGTTCACAAAGAATTTAGACTCAATCCATGTTGAGTATGACCAGTCTAGCCATAAGCACGTTGCCACTGTGTCGCTTTTAGAAATGGAGTTATAATGGCAAACATTGTTGGAGATTATCCGCCAATCGAAAGAGTTGTCACAGGGTTATGGTCATTAGACCATGCACTTTCCAATGGAAAAGAGGTGGGAGTGCCCCTTACTACTTATGAATTGACGGGATTTGGTGGGATTGGTAAGTCCACGCTGGCATCTTCTTTACTCGGAATGGTGGGAGCGCACTACAAGAAAGACCTGGTATATGCCCCAATTGAGCCAATTGACCGTGATTTGTTGTCTGATATTTTAGACTCCGTGTCATTTATTGGAAAATGTCATATCATTCCGGGCACTACTGACGAGGAGATTGTAGACAATTTCTGTGAAAAAATGGGCGACGATTCATTTGTGGGGGGAGTATTCGACAGCCTGACCGCCATCTCTCCCATTGCGGAGATGGAAAGCTCTTCGGCAGACATGAACATGGGGCGAAGGGCTAGATTGGCAGGAGTTCTTGCAAGAAAATTGGTTCATCTGAACAGGTTCCGAACCAGCCAAGCCATTACTATCATCATTTCTCATGTCTCTACTTCCATGTCAATGACTCCTACCAATACCGGCTCTTCCACTACGGGCGGAGAAACAAAGAAAAATTTGAGCAAGGTAAGAATTAAGTTACGTAAAATGCCCGAACCCACAATGACTGAACTAGATGACAATGCCTATGTAATTGAAGGAAATGTAGAAAAGTTCAATTTTGGAAAAGACAGACGGAAATTCTATTGTGTGGTGCTGGGGGGCAGGGGCATTCATGTAGGACTGTCCGCAGTGTATGACTGTAAAATGCTTAAACTTGCGTCCTTTGGGAAATCAGTCACTTTGGGAAGCGAGAAATATGGAAATATTCGTACTCTAATACAAAAAGCTCATAATGGAGACAACAAAGTATTTGGGCCATTTATTGAGGCATTGAAAAATCCTTCCAAGGTAGAAAAAGTAAAACAGGAAGAAAATGATGACGATGCTTTTGAGGTATATGACGGAGAAGCGGCAGAATGAATAAACTAATTGACGTTATTATCGCAGTAGACATTGGCCTTAGTGGGGGAATTGCATTCTTTGATTGCTCTGAATTTAATCATGCAGGTAAGGGACTGCTGTCCATACATAAAATGCCCACCCAGAAAATTGTTACAAAGTCTGGCAAGGACAAGAATGTAGTAGATTTGGATAAATTGAAATTCTTGCTGGAAATCCCAAAAGAGCACACAGAGTCCGCCCTCTTAGTCATGGAAGATGTACATGCCTTTCCTGGACAGGGAGTAGTGTCATCGGCATCCCTTCTTGAGCAGAAGGGAATACTTAAGGGCATGGCAACTGCATTTGGGTACGATATTCTTTTGGTTTCTCCGAAGGAATGGCAAAAGTCCTTCGGAATCGTGGCTCCAAAGGACTTAAGGGGAAGTACTGCCGCCAAAACAAAGACCATCCGTAAGAAGTGGCTAAAAGAAAGGTCTCTGGAAACCTCCAAGTCCCTATTCCCTGAGTGGGAAGAAAAGATTGGAAGCTTAGACGGGCTATCCGATTCTGTGCTTATAGGGGCGTGGACAATGAATCTGGATAGCTAAAATTCGTAGTTTATGTTCCCGATTGTTATATACTTATTGCCCGATGCAGTCCAAGTCCCACCAGCAAAAGAGGTAAAACATTCACATACGGAAGAGGCGGAGGCGATATAGCCCATCGCTCCTCCAGTGAGCAATGTGCCATTATCCACCGCACGCATCAACGAAATCCAATACATATTAGTAATGGTCTTTGCCGCTCCAGGGAGTGACCAGGTTAGAGTCGTGGCATTGCTCGTTCCAGCAGTTGCCCAACGGATTGTACAATAGACAGTAGTTCCAATTACTTTGAATCTATTTACTTGATTTGTGGGGGCTACACTAAATCCTGTTAGGATAGGTGTCCAGTTTAGCCAATCAGGAAATGCGGACGGATTTTCTATGTATGAGATTGCCGTTTCAGTTAAAGTAGTAGCGGCCATCGCATAATCAGAGTTTGTAAATAGGGTCACTGTGGTATTTGGAGCAGAGTATGTAGATGAGTAAACGTATCCATATTCAAACGCTCCCCCATCTTTGTACCTTACTTTAGTCCCCTTCCTATATATAGCGGTCACATCTCCAGAGACTGTGAACGTATGATTTCCAGTTCTAGTCCAAGTAGCGGGAATTGAAATCCAGCCAGAAATGTCAATATATGAATGTGTGTGGGGAACCCCGGCTACATTATAGGTTCCCGTATTTGGAATGTTTACACTGTCTCCGTAGACGGTAAAATACACCCCACGAGTGGCAGACCCTGATGGAGTTATCTCTACCTCATAGCGAGTGGGGAGATAAGTTCCTGTTACCCAATCCCCGTTTGCATAGAATCTCACTCTACTAGCGTTTTGCCAATTTGCTCCATCATATCCAGCCCCAACATAGGTAACTAAGGCATCTCCAGACTGAACGGGCGTAGGGGCTTGCAAAGTCCCACGACTTTTATATCCGTTATAGGTAGCAGAGGGAGAGCCGGAGGTTCCAGTTCCATAAACTAAAATCCCAACTCCGGTACTTTGGTCTACATTGTTCGATACCATACCTAAATGGAATATATCTGAGGAGCTAAAGAAACTCCCTCCCTCCTTTCCAAGGCGCAGTCCCCGCAATCCCTCCAACCACCTAAAGTATAAATTATCTTCCTTGAGTATTCCATCCGAGCCGGAGAATGGGACGCTTCCAGTAATAAATGTAGGCAGTCCACTTCCAGAAGTTCCTGTAGAAGTAGACCCCCCGACAAATTGCCTCATATTGTATAAATTGTCCCAAGTTAAAGCACTTGTGCCGCTTACCAATCTAAAGGCATACAAGGGTTCTTGGTCGGAAGATGGGTAGGGGAGGTATGGAAGAATTCCTGCCGTCCCTGTAATGCTCCCATTAAAGGGAGTGCCACTTGCAATTAGAATGTCTGGATTTCCAGTAGACTTATTTAGCGCAACAATTCCAACAATTCCTTGGGAGTTGGTGGGCTTATAGATTAATAAATTCCTAGTGCCAGTATTTCCCACATAGGCAAAGTCATTTGTTCTTTGGAGAAGATACGGAGCCACCATTAGGTTAGCCGCACCGGAGGTTCCAGAAGGATATACCAAAAGTGGCATAAATTGGTCTGGATAAACAAACACCGTGTCAGCCCCGGTGTTTGTGTCTCTATTGAAGCTGTGTTGCTCCCCATGTGCAGGGAGGAATGGGGAGGAGGTTCCCCAATTTGAATAACGAAGGTCGTCCTTTCCTGTGACTATCCAGCGATTTCCTCTGCGCTCTATAAGGACAGGGAAATCATAAACTGGAGATACTTTATCGTTGAACGCCTGAACTGCCTCACTAAGACTATCTCTAAGTCTTACATAAACAAATCCAGGGCGCGAAGCCACCGTTATTTGTCTTGAGCCATCAATTGCGAGACCCAAGAGGCCACTAAGTTCTGGCCTCTTTTTTTCTAGGGAATTAGTGTATGACTGTATTTGGCGGGTAAGATTCATTATGCCAGCCTTGCCATCAAAATAATGGACAGTACCGCAGAAAACAAACAACTGCTTTGGGTGTTGGTTGCCACCCCACCGACCACTTGCCCAGGAACAAGGCTAAGTAAATGCTGACTATATGAAATATACCTTGTCGACCCATAACCCAAATCTGCTGATACGGGCACATATTGTTGTGGGATATTATTTATTATTATTGAGCTTGCCCCATCTGAGGCGACAGTGTTTTCAAAATTAGTCGTTAGAGACACAAGATAAAATCCTGCGTATGGAATTACTATTTGATTGGTATAAGTTCCCGTCTGAAAGGAAGATGTCCCACTTACCATCCCAAACGTATTATTATAATTTACTATCCCCCCATTAAAGGCCATCTCTACTACAGTGGAACTATTAGGCGCAGAATATGGAATGGTAGTGTTGGCTCTAAAAATGAACTGAGTATTATTCAGCCCCAGTAATGCGGGTGGGAATGTTCCCGGAAAATTCAATCCGCCCCCCGTTCCACCATATCCGCCCCCATTGGGAACTTCTGGGATTGGTATGGAGGCTCCAACCCTCCCGTTTACCAAAGAAATCAGCCCCACAGATGGAGTTTTTACTTTTGAGGCTGGGTTGAAATTCCATGACACAGAGTCAACCAGATAGGGGGCTTGGATTGCTTCCCCCATGTTCGTATCCTCTTCGGATATATTTACATCTACCGTCTCTTGGGGAGCAATGTCAAGGTGATTATAGTTGCCTGCCATGTCCATAGAAATGGACGGAAACTTGGCGGTTTTATTTGCAAAAAGATTTCCAGTCATTTGCCGCAAATGGGTCAGAGAGTCAAGTGCCAGACCTTGAATCCTTTCAGCACTTCCTCGCACATTTGGGGTATCCCCTGGAGCCGCAGCAATGTAAGCAGCGAACGTGCCCGAACCGGGGCCGGAATAATCAATTCCACCCATCTCCAGATAGGAGATGGAGGACATTAAGTTTTCTTGAACGTCAGGAGTGCCAAGCCAATCTCTGTCAGTTATGGCTTGAATTGGCAAAAATGAGCCGGTTGGATTTGTAGTAACCCACGCCCCAACCTCTGCCCACAGCTTATTCTGGCGGTCAGCACACAGACTTCCAACCAGGGTTCCCCGCATATAATTGTCTACCGCACTAAACACAGATTCACGGTCACTGTCGAAAAATTGAATGGGCGGGTCATTGCCATCAAACTGAAAATCATTAAATAGAAGTAGAGTGGAGTGCCATTTAAGATAGTGGTACAATGCTCTCTTTCCATTCATGTTTTGCAATTCAAACCACTTAGAGGGACTGACCTTGCTTTCCACAGAGACGGAAAACGCCTCCACCTTTTTCATAATGTCTGAAATACTGGCTACTTGAAATTCAGTAGTAGATTGTTTGTAGTTATATTGAATGGAGGCGTCTACAATATGCCCCACAAAAAATATTTTTGAGTTGTTTTTTGAGTTTCCACCCAAGGAAGTATTAGTTCCACCGTACCAATCGTCAGACCAAATAACTATTACATCTCCGCCACCGATGTCCGACATTATTTCATCAATAACTCGTATAGATGCAGTGTATCCGCCTTCCCCACGAGAGCCGGATAGGTTACTCAATTCCCATTTACGCACTGGCACGTTGCTATTACTTGTTGCCGGGTTGTTGTATATGGAAACGTACCTATAAGTAGTGTCCTCAGAGCCATTGTTTCCTGTGACCTTATATCTCACGACATAATGTCCGGGGGTATTCCAGACTACATTTCCAGGCTGTCCGGCAGTGGAGCCAGTAGGTGTCCCACCCTCGAATGCCCAGGAATGAGTTATTCCCGACCCCTCAAGGTGGGAAGTTCCAGACGAAGTAAAAAAGAGATTGTCCCCAACAAAGGCCGCCCGATGTGTTCCTGCACAGGGAAATGCTCCAAGCACCGAATTTTGGTTGGTGTATGCAATGTCATAGTCCTTGTAGAAAATAACATTTTCATCGTCCGCAGGGTCAGGAATGATTCTAGGATAGACAGGCCAAAGCTCCCAATATTTTAGTACCTTCAAACGGGACGCACTCGCCCAATTGATATGAGAATTTTCGGCGACATTAATGTGAGTGGCAGTGGCGGACTTGACTCGAATGCGCCCAAACTTGTCATCGTCTGTTGGGCTTCCAACCAAAAGGGTCATGCCACTCTCGATGTTAGTATATGAGCCAGTAGTAACACTTGTATATGGAATTGACATTTCTCCAGAGCTAAGTGTTCCAGATACGGACGCAGTTAGAACTGTGGTGGGGCGAAATATAGATAAATATAACTCACTGGACTGTGGATGAGTTCGGACAAGCTCTAAATTTGAGTCAGATAATTGCATTTAAGAAATCCTGATAGATGAAATGACTAGAGTAACGTCCTCTACAAAGCCGGCGAAGTACGCCCCTACGGTAGGACGCGATAGGACTGTTCCAGAATACGAATAGAAAACATAGTCATTATCTCCCCATTTTGGTAAGTCCACTACGGCGGTTCCAGTGTTGGATACAGCAAGGTAGGCATCATTGACCTGTTTCAGTTCGGCAGTACTCATCAGCCCCCATTGAAGAGTAAATTCGGAGAGAGCAGAATAGATTGGTCGGCCTGAGCCGTCCCTACCCAACATTTCCTTTTCATTCCATTGCCCTTGAGTGGGCTGTAGAGACAGATTTGTTCCGTTTATTCCGTATGAGCCGCTATAGCCAATCATTATGATTTAGTCCTTTGTGCTTTTACAAATACCTGAGCAGTCTTATTCAGAGTGTTTTTGACTATTCTGGCTTCCAAATCTGGAGAAAGTAAAACCTCCAACCCAATAGAGCCTCCACCCCCTCCCGTATCACTGCCTCCAGACAAATTAGAGAATAGTTTATTCACATCCTGCCCCTGCTTGCCTATTGGAGTAAACGTAGCCATCTCCAGCCCTGCCTCACCGAATGTTGCAGTTGTCGGACGGTTAGCTAGAACCATTCCCCCCTCAGCCTTCTTCATGCCGCCCCCACCTCCTCCACCTCCCAATGACGGGGCTTGAGGTTGAAGTGCTCCCTGTCCCGCAAGCATTGAGTTCATTGCCGCATAAATGGCCGCCACCTCTGCATAATACCTATGATACAAGGCCACTATTGCATCCAATCCTTCTTTTGTAAGATTGAATTCTGCTATGAGATTTGCGGCCACTATTTCCAGTCGGTTCTGCATTTCCCTTTCTAAATCTTCCTTTTTTCTCTGGAACGATAACTCGGCGGCTGCTCGTTCTGCGGCTTCGTCTGCCGCCAGCTTTGCAATCTTATCTGCATAGTCCTGCGCTGCGGCAGCTAACTTTTCTTGCCTTTCTCTTTCGGCGGCCTCTCGCTCCTGTGCAAACCTCTTATTGCGTGCCTCTTGCTCTCTCTTGGCATTTTCTTCTTCTAGCTCTTTTTCCCGCTTGGCCTGTGCCTTGTCCAGTGCATATTGCTTAATGAGGCGTAGAACCTGCCTTGCGTCTCTTGCGTGAAGTGCCTCTTCCAAGTCCATGAGGAACTTTTCTTTGAGTTGCCTCATTTGTTCCTGGAACTTGGCCTCCCGCTCCAGTTCTTCGTTTCTAGCCTGTTGATTGGATTCTTGCTGTCGAGCAGCTATAGAGGCAAGCGTGGACGCATATTGAGCTTGTATATCTCTAACCTTGGAGGCATAATCGCGCTCGGCGTCTGCTCTTTTTTGGGCATATTCGATTGCAATGTCCTCCAACTTGCGCCCTAAGTCTATAGCAGCATCTTCCATGTCTTGAGCCAACTTTAACTGTGCCTCAAGAATTTCATTGTTCATCTTCTCAAGGGCTTTTTGCAAGTCCTCATTTGTGGACAGTATCTCAGATTCTCCAATTGATGCGGTGGGAGTATCCTGTGGGATTTCTGGAATCATAATGGATTCCATTATCGTCTTTGCCTCTTTGGACGCCTGACGAAATAACTGAGCAAACTCACTTATGCTCTTTATGTTTCCAGACATTAATCCACGCATGGCAGTCATACCACCGACAAAAATGGTCATCCAGCCTACATATCCCTGCCGAAGAAGCTCCACCCCTAAAATCATCTGTTGAACAAACCAGATTATAGTATCAAGGCCGGACTTTATGGCGGGGCTTCCTGCTACCCCCAGGTTTGCAGTAAAGGTCTCCCACTCTTTATTTAATAATGCCTGCTTACCTGCAACCGAATCAAGATAAACGTCTTGGCCCTGTAGGTTGTCCATAGCATTTCTGTTGAGGATATTAATAAGGGCAAGCACTTCTATCTGTTGTTTTTGAGCGGCAGTTAGATTGTTATATGCTTCCTCTGATTCCACCAGCTTTGAACTGATGGCCTCCTGCTTAATAATGGCTGCGTCTACTGTGATTCCAAGGTCTGCCCATCCGCGCCCACTCTTGGTGAGTCCCTGAATAATTTGGTCTGTGGCACTTTCTATAGAAACGTCTGATTGTTGTGCAATCAAGGGAATTGCAAGGGCAATCTTTTCGTACTGAGTGGCGGTTAATTTCAAATCCTTGGTAAGTACAGAAAGATTTGAAATCATCTTTAGGGCGTCAATTTGGGACACGGTCTTATAGGTAGCCACTACCTCGTTGGCTATATTAACAAGCTGTTCGGGAGAAATTTCAACCCCTGCGGCAGATAAAGACCTCTCTGCTATTCCCAACCTATAAAAGGAAAGTTCTAATTGCTTTAATCCTTCTATTGTTTTTGTAATTGCCTGTCCGACAAATTTTGCTATGAAAAATATTGCCATAGCCTCAAGAGTCCCCAAGGCTGTTCTAGCCACGTTATTCAAACTGAATAACCCCTTGGTTGCTTTGGCGGATGCCGGCGCTGTTTGACCTAAGACTTGATTTGCCCTTTCGACTCCTCTATTGAATTGGTCGGCGGATATTAGCTTATTATTAAACAGAGAAGTCAGCGCGGCTTTAGTAAGCCGTGCCCTAGATTCCAAGCCCTTTAAGTCTTTTTCCAATACTTTTATGTTTGCGGAGGCAGATTTTGTCTCGGCAAGAAGGACTATTGCCATGCGGATTTCGTCTGCTGACGGATTAATTCCTGCCATTATTTGAATCCCATTTCTATGTACGCGGATAAAAGGCTGGAAACATCCAGACTTTGAAGGGCAGAGTGGAGAGAGATTAGTACTTCATCCCCAGATTTAGGAACTTCGGCATCTTCCAGAGATAGCCCAGTCAGGAAAATAAAATTCTCTGGAGAAATATTTTCAAGTATCTTGTCTATAAAATCCAGACCATACAAGGCGGGGGTGACGCCTTGTATGGTCAATATCTCTGCCAATTTCATGGCATCTGGAAAATTAAGAATATTAGATTCCACTCTTTTTCTTTTTCCTGTTTCTCTCTTCTTCCTGCAAGTCTATGATATTGCCCACAGGGAGGAAACTCTTTTTCAATTTTATTACTGGCAATTGTTTTGGAATAATCGGCATCATCCACGAGGGGCGGGGGAGTGCCTTATACTCTGATTTTTTGGTTCCCTTATTGTAGGGGTAGGCCATCTCACTCAGCCCCCACTCCCACTCTCTGCTTAATTGCCCCTCTATAGAAATCTCCTGATACATTCCCAGAGCGTCATCAATATCCAAATCCGCTATCTTATCTTCTTCCCACCCATAATTTGATGCAAATAAATTTAACCAAAAATACCATGCTCTTCCATCATACTCCCAAGGAAGTTTTTTTTCTTCCTTGCTGGAATATCTTAATATTGGAAATTCCAAAGTAGGAGAATTTAATCTAACTATCTGAGAGTATATATCTAGGAAATCGTACCAGGGAATTTCCAGCCACTCTATCTCTTTGTGGGGCTGGACAAGTGCCGTCTCGATGAATTTGACCATGCAACTGAATAATTGTTCGTAGCCATGTTTCGAGACGGCACTATCCATTTCATTTCGCAGTCCCTCAAGCCGTGCCCATCCTCGCAGCTTGAGGCGAATTGCTGAAATATCGTGACCATTTATCTTTATTATTTTGTTGGTCATTTATTAAAGTGCTGACTCATCGGCGCGGACGATTACGCCAAATAACTGGCCGGCGGGCTTGGATTCGTCTGCATAAGCCCGTAGTTTGAGTCCAGAAACCGTCCAAGGTTCTCCACTGTTCATGTTAATAGTCCAGGCATCCACGAATTGAGCGCGGTGAAGATGGAACAGTACATAATCTCCAGTATCCTGGTCGTATACCTTGGGGCAGTAGGCCATATAGTAACGATTGTTGTTGATTTGTCCAATGCCAACCTTCTCGACATTGGTTCCCACAGTTGCCGCAGACAGGTTGAGAAGATGTCTGAGGGTTGTAAGTGGGAATAGTGAAAGAATTGTGATTTCAAATTCGATGTAATCTCTGCGCTGGATAGTTCCCTTGTCGCCTACAGCATCACAACGAATTTGGTTCATTGTAATACCCTCAGTGAGAGACACATCCTGCACGCAGCCAATTTGAAATACGGGGAAGCTGGTAGTGCCGCTAAGTCCCCAATAGTAGCCGTCCGCATCGGGATTATTAAGCGGATTGGCGTCCGTTTGCTGTACATAAATGTACGGAGCACCTTCAACATAGACCTCATCTTGGGAGTCTACATTTCCTACGGGCGACCCTGTAATTAATGTCATTTTATTCTCCGTTCACACTATATTTGTAGTGTGTACTTTCTTTTATAAATCGAATGACCTTAGCACCCTTACTTGCGTTGCAACTTCTACAGAGTAATTGCACATTGTCTTTAGTAAGCCCTCCACCTAGGGAAACTGGTACAATATGGTCTATCTCATATCTGTGCAAAGGGCTGAACTCTAATTGACATCCAGCACATTTACCAGCTTGAGAGTCTAAAATTGATAAGACCTCTTGCTTTGTTAGGGTGTTTGGTAATTCTTTTTCTCTAGCACGCCTGCGTTGTGATTTTAGACTATTTGTTAGTTTTCCATTATCTGTGCTAGACCATTTTTTATATTTACTTTTCATCAATTCAGGGTTCGACCTCTTGTAGTCCCGAATACGAAGCAGAACATCTTTATACGTTATTACAGGAGTGTGTTTCTTTTTCACACTTTCCAGAGTTGCCGAGTACTTCTCTGGTAGTGGGTTCCCGCGCTTCTTGTATTGGGTTTTACTAGACTTTGCTACATAATATTCTCTGGAGTTATGGTATCTTTCTCTATCCAGCTCCCTACGCCTATCGGCATAGCGGTCTTTCTCGACTTTAGAGCAGGATTTACAGAAAAATTCCAGACCATCCCTATTCCTAGTCCGTTTTCCAAACTCAGATATGGGCTTATTCTGAGAACATCTACAGCAAAGTTTCATGTTTAGATTTCCTCTACAAGTTCAAAGACACTCTTGCCAGAGTTTCCACCACAGCAAGAATTTCCACGCTTTTTATTTAATAGCTCATCTTTGTCCCGAATGTCCACTAACTGAGTCTTTCCTGCACCTGCAAATACGTAGATATTTCCAGTCACTGTCCCTGTGACCTTGACTAAAGCATCTATCAAATTCCTAATAGACACTGTATCAACTTTCTTGGGAGACTCCTCCACTACGGGGAGGTTATTCTTGAGCCAAACTTTGCCTGACTTCTCCATGTGCGAATGTCCTCTCTTATTGCTGGAACATTGTCCACCAATCTCAATCTTGAAAATTTTACCCCCTGAGTAGCATTGGTAAATCCAATGCCAACAAGTCCATTTATAATTGCCGTCTTTATTTGACTACATTCCTTGCTTGAGCGCTCCTGACTGAACACATAAACAGAGAACTCTACATATTGTAGATTACATCTCTCTTGCTCGTCAAAAGAAAATTCATTTATCTCTAAATCCACCCGAATATTTGGATAGGTGAACGTGTCCCCCTGCCATTGAATCTCTCTGACTTCGGAGGCTCCCCCGACCAGCAAAGAAGTGATGGACGAAGTTGCCTTTATTTTTGCTACAATTGCGGCCTGTGCTGCTTCATCGCCAATCATAATTATTTTCCCAACTCCGCAAACTCCGCCCTCAAATATAATCTAAGATTGTTTTTTACATCTTTTGCAATCTCCGCCCTAATACCCTTTTTGCTGTCTTTTGTTGCCTTGCTTGTATACTTTGTTCCTGCCACCCCTGGGTGCATAACCTGTTTGACGGTTATAACCCTTCCAGCAAATTGGTTGGTTCCTTGAAATCCTAGAAGGGGAGTGTTTCGAGGATTTATTGCATATTTCCCCCTCCGCCCCTTCGTGGCATGTATGCCTGACCCCGCGTCAAATGCTCTAGCCTCTGGAGCAGAACGTAAGTCCACTCCAACGGTTATAAATCTACTACCCTTTTGCCCCTCAACCCTTGATATAAAAACTGCGTCCTTGATTCGTTTATGGGGAGCATACTTGACTACAAGTTTGTATAGTTCCATTGCTCCCCTAACCATCGCAGAATCGTTTATTAAATTTAACTTACTGGAACCCTTCGCCATGCGCTATTTGACTCCTTGTAAGTTTCACCAATAGGTAATTTTGTTTTATTGCTGGATGCCTTCTGTCATATCTCGCGTTTTCCACTCGAAATGTTTTATTGTAGTAAACGTGATTTGGTGGGCTTACAATTCTTAGCTCGTCCTGTTCCCGCACTTGAAGGTTATATCCCCAAATCATCCCAGAGAAGGTTTTTCGTGTTTCCAATCCCTGCTGAAAGAAGGAACTGTCAATGGAATCTTCTTCAATAGTTGCACGTAGGCTGGAGTGAAGCGTAGTGCCCGATGGGTTAGAGCCTCCCACTTCATCGTCTGTGGAATACACAAGCCTGATTATATCTACCGCACAATTCATTCCGGCGGGCATTAATGAAACCCTATAGAGGGCTTTGCTCTAAGTTTTCTAACAAGTCTGGCCGCCCGATTTGCCATAGGGGAATTTCCAAAAGCAGTATTTCCAAGGCGAACTCTCTTCTCAGAGTATTTTTGATTGGTGAATGATTCAATCCCAACGTCCCCAATACTCTCATTGGACAATGATACATCAATCTCGTTTAGATTTATCTGAGCTACAATGGTGAGTGCCATGAGCATAGATTTAGATGTATAAGTCCCTGTAGCAAGTCCAGACTGGTAAGCCACCTGAATATTATACGGGGGCAGCCCCACCACGCTGGAACATCCTCCACACTGGAGAAGATAATTTACATCCAAGAACCCATATTGGGAATTTCTTAGGGCGTAGCAACCAGTAGCAGTCTCTACCTCACACCCATTCGCCCAATTTATCGAATTTATAGTGACCCTGTTTACTTGAATAACCCAGCCATAGTCAAGTTCTAGGGGGTTTTTGCCTCTCCATAAAAAGGTTCCAGTTACCTGAGTGGGGGTTAGGTAGGAGTGTAAGTACTCCACCATTTGCTCTTCTGCAAGGGCATAGGCAATTTCCCTTTGTGCGGGGGATGAAGTTCCAGTCATCCCCCCGTAAAGGGTAAATATCGAATCAGTTAAAATCTGAGGAGTTGCATACAAATATTGTTGCATATTTTATTTTCCACCCCCAATTATACCGACTATCCACCTTCTAGGTAAAGGGGCAATGCTACCAGATTCCCCACTCCGACCATGCCATAGCAGCCCTCCAGCGCAAATTAAAGATTTGCTGGTTTTGCTGGAATGGGATGGGTTCCTTCAAGTCCTTGAATGTCTGCCCAACTCCGTGATAGGCCACAGCATCTGCATCAAAAAATACTCTATGTCCATGTGCCCTAACCTTGAAAGACAAGTCAATGTCCTCATAATAGCCCCTCCCAAAAATCGGGTCAAATTTCCCGACCTTATTGAATACATCCCTGCGAATGATGAAGGAGGCTCCCGTGACAGCAACTACTTCCCTGGAAATACAACACTTTGGGTTATCTGCTTTCCATCCAATTAGGGGGTGGATTACGTTTCCATTGATATTACTGGCAATTCCCACATGCTGAACCCTCCCAGCGGGGCGAGAGGCGTCCTCACTGTCCTCTGGAAAAAGGAATTTATATCCACATTGCCCTATGGATTTGTCGTGCATCCTATTCAAAAGCAGTTCAATTGCCCCCGGATTTATAAAAATGTCGTCCGTCACAAATAGAACCAGTGGAGCACGCCCCAAATCAATTGCTTTATTCGCTCCCTCTGAGAATCCAGACATTACATTGGAGCGTTTGATGGAGGAGTTTGGTGGAAGTTTTTTGTAGACCTCTTCATATTCCTTGGAAGGATGACCATTGTTATGGACATGAATTTGGTATTCTCCCCGCATTTGTGGAAGGATGTGGTCAACACATTTTTCAAACAAATCCACCCTTCCGGCGGTAAGAATGGCAATATCCAAAACGGGTCGGCTATTATTCTTCTTCATGTAACAATTCCTCTATGGCTTTGGTCACTTGATTGGTGGGGAAGTCCCATGTTCTTGTTTCCATGTATTCCCTGGCCTCCCTCGTTCCAGAGAGTTTGTCCCCCATACACAATGACAGCGAGTGCAAAATTTCCATACCGCTTTCTGCACTTGGAAAGTCCCTACGACTGTTTCCCCAAGGGTCAATCATGGAATATTCAGTATTCATCAAAAACCCCCTGTCATCACCGAGCAGCTCTGGCATGGCTCCGCAGTTTGTGGAAACCACCGGAATACCTACCGACATTGCTTCCATCACAGGCATTCCGAGTCCCTCTGCCTTACTTGTAAGCAGGAAGGAGTCCGAAAGTGCATATAGTCCGTATAATTCTCCAAATGGCATCCCGCGCTCGAAAATCATAACGTCACTGGCTATTCCGTAGGTCATTGCCAAATCTCGCAACTTCCACCCTACTTCTGATTTCTCCCGCGTCACAAGGATGTATTTTACTTTTACTGATTTTTCCTTTTTGACTTTGGAAATAATCTCCATCGCCTTTGATAGGTTTTTTCTTTCCTGATTATCTGCCACCGTAAGAACGACAAGGGCGTCTGGAGCTATGTTGAATAGCTTCCTTCCCTCCTCGTATTCCTCTTTAGTACGCAGTCTCCATGCCCTAGTGTCCATCCCAACCAGCAAATGTTCGGCAGACTCCACTCCAGCCTTTTGAGCCTCGTCTGCTCCCATCTGAGAAATGAAAAATACTTTATCTGCCTGTTGGAGAATAAATGACCAAGACATTGTTAAAGGGGGATTTTCCAGAGGAGTAATTGAGATAATCTTAATTCCCAATTCCTTTGAAATTCCAATAAACCCCTCTTGTTGGGGAATGTCCAAGGCCACAATCAAAATCTCGGTTCCCCATTGGTGCTTTAGGTTGTTTACCATTGCATGAGCGTCTGGAAACGACCTACAAGGAATTATGGAATAATCAAATGGATGCTCTTCCCCAGAGTACCCAAGACCCACTGCCTTTATTTCGTGTCCCCGTAGGGAAAGCTCTCGACATAGGGGAGCTATAATATTCAGATAGCCACTCCCCTTGAGGCTGAAATCGGAGACTACGCATACTTTAGCCATTAAATACCTCAAACTCATCAAAGTTACAATTTTCCTCATCTAAATATTCTTCACCTACAGGGTGTAATTCTGGCTCTCCTTCACTTACTCTCTTACCAAGGAATATTCCCATAGCCATTTGTGGTCTACAATCTATTAGAAGTTGTACCTCAGTTCCCGCCTTGAACCATGTATCTTGTAACGCTATATACTTAACCATTTATTATAAATCTCCTATATTCTTATCCTTGTACTTATGAGGATATTGAGTTATACTATTATTATGAAAATAAGATATTGTTCTATTTGTGGTTCCACTAACTACTATTGTAAAAATCTGTGCCGTTCCTGCTATCAAAAGTCTCTTGTACCTAAGAATTGGAGCAAAAATTTCTCTAAGTGTGTGAAATGTGGTACAACTAATTATCCTCATATTGGTCAGGGTCTCTGTTCCCATTGTTATGCCTCCAGAAAGTCTAATATTTTATGTGCCTGTGGGTGTGGAGAAGTGACCACTTTGAGAGGTAACAAGCCAAAAAAGTTCTTACAGGGACATTGGTTACATCTACAGGGGGCTACAAGCAAATTTCAAACTAATCACACCAAATCAATGTTAGGAGAAAATAATCCCATGTTTGGTCTTTATGGAAGTAGTCACCCAGCTTTTGGTCATAAGACTTCAGATAAAACCAGACAAGAAAGACGTGAACGTAGACTAAAGTACATTTCCACAAAAGGCAAACCTACAAACATTGAAATTATTTTGTCCCACATTTTAGATGAAATGAATCTGAATCACAATGCCCAGACTATTTTATACAATAAGTTTACTGTAGATGAGTTTCTACCAGAGTATGGATTAGTAATAGAGGCTAATGGTGGATATTGGCATGGAGACAAAAGACGTTTTCCTATTCTATCTAAAAAACAGATTAGGATACAGAAGAGAGATGCCTCTAAGGCTTCATACCTTATCATCTGTGGGCATAGGGTTTTAGTTCTATGGGAGCGAGAATTGGTAAATAATCCTGAGTGGTGTAAAAATGAAATAAGTTTAGCTATAAAAGATTTTCTCATCCCACTCCTTCAAGATTCTATCAAGTGAGAATCGTTTCTTTGCTAATTCTTGTAATTCTTTTCGCTCATCGTCTAACTTTGGATTCCCTAAAGTTGAAACAATGGTTTCGATAAAAGAATTTTTCCACTCTGAAGAATTTACATCACCCAAAATTTTCATGCCCATATTAGTGGTAGAGAGTGCTCCAATATCGGATGATATTGGGAAAGCGCCTGCCACAGAGCACTCTGCCACAGAATAACAAAAAAGCTCTGAATAGGTACATGGATATGCGTGTATTTCTGCCTTTAGCTGCTCTTCTATGAGTGTAGCTCTTGGGACTGCTCCAATAAATGTAACCCCACCCTTTCCCATAAATCTGCGAATGTGCTGCTCATTCAGTGGACTTGAGGCTCCCCAAAGGCGGTAGTCCGAGGTAATGGACAGGCTCAAGCCCGGTATTTGGGATTTTAAATTGTCGTACACGTCCGCAAGTACCATAAGCCCCCTGTCTGGAACGGAGCAAAAAATAAGCCTATTTCTAATTTTTTCTATTGATTGGTCGTACTCCTCTGTCCTAATGGGCAGGTCAATTGACACAGTATCTAAAATCCCATAAGCATTGCGAAAGTGGTCTGCATGAAATTGGGAAATGGTCACGATTTTATCTACTTTTTTGGAGAACTCTGCAAAATCCCCTACCGTGTATTGGTCAGTAGACAGCCAAATCTTTTTACCCTTAGCCCTTATTGCTCTCTTATTTGGAGACCTGAAAACTATAAGAATGTCCCTATCTTCCATAGGAGAGAATAAAGCTATAGGCAAATGACGAAAGGCACTTCCATTTGCATGGGTTGGATTATTATAAAAAGTAACCTTATGCCCAGCATCGTGCCATCCCCGCATGAGGGTAAGTATTGCCAACTCTGCCCCGCCAACTCCTACCCTGCTTGCATCCTCCCCAAGCATCATTTTTTCGGTAACTCCCAGCGGAGAGCCATCATTTGCAAGTACATCTATCTTTAGTTTTTTATTCATATAAGGATTTAAACTCCACAAACATTTCTATCATATAGTCCAACATTCTGCGAGTCATTCCTGGATGGCATCCAATCCAAAAAGTCCTATCCATAATAATATCCGTATGGGGGATTCCAGACACTGTGTCAGAAATTCTCCAGGGCTTTTCCAGATAGGCAGGATGTCGAGCCAAGTTTCCCGCAAATAAATTTCTAGTTCCTATCATTTTTTTCTCAAGGAACTGTACCAACTCACTTCTTGAAAATCCAGCAGATTCCTTAATTGTCAATAGAAACCCAAACCATGCGGGAGACGAATCCTTTAATTGGATTGGAAGTACAAAATATTTGTCCAGCCCAAATTCCTTGAACCCATTACGAAGATATTCCCAATTTTCCTTTCTATCCTCTATAAATTCAGGCAATTTCCGAAGTTGCTCTATTCCAATGCTTGCCTGTAGGTCAGTAGATTTCAGGTTATACCCAATATGAGAGTAGATGTATTTATGGTCAAACCCGTCTGGAAGAGTCCCACAGTCCGACTGAGAAAATCTCTTTCCACAAGTGTTATCCTTTCCAGGCAAGCACCAGCAGTCGCGTCCCCAATCACGAAATGAGCGAACAATCTTTGCCAACAAAGGACTGTCCGTAAATACCATTCCCCCCTCGCCCGTAGAAATCAAATGTGCGGGGTAGAAGGACGTGGTAGCCAGATTTCCAAATGTTCCAACCTTCTTTCCTCCATACTCCGCTCCAAGGCCATCCGCCACATCCTCTATAAACCATAAATTATGACGATGAGCTAATTCCTGGATTTCGTCTACCTCATAGGGATTTCCAAGTGTGTGAGCAATGAAAATTCCACGAGTCTTGTCTGTAATGGCTTCCTCAATGAGAAATGGGGTAGTGTTGTAAGTTCCAACATTTACGTCTACAAATACTGGGATAAGCCCATTCTGTATAATTGGGTTTACGGTAGTGGGAAATCCAGCCGCCACTGTAATAATCTCGTCTCCAGGCTTTAGTGCCTTGCTCTGCAACAGGGAAGATGTAAGAGCGGCCACTGCAAGCAAGTTGGCGGAGGAGCCTGAATTTACCATAATGGCATATCTAACTCCCAGGTACTTTGCCACATCCTGCTCAAATTGCTTTGTTATGGCTCCATCCACCCATCGCATATCTAATGCAGCAGAGACTAGGGACACAATTTCTCTTTCGTCAAAATATGCCTTGGCTACAGGAATATAGGTCTTTCCCCTGCGAAACGGCTCTTTCTCTTTTTCTTTATGGTATTTCCTGGTCAGCAGAATTATCTCATCTTTTGTAGTCATCAATGATTGCCTCTAAAGTTTCCTTAATTGTATACTTTGGAATATATCCCAATCCCCTCAACCTGCTTCCATCCAAGAAAATGTCTTTGGATTGTACAACGGAGTGGAATTGTGTGCTTTCTGATTTTTCCAGCCATACATGCCCCTTACTGTCCGAGTAGAAAACTGCATGGTCAATCAAGTCTTTGAACCTATGAGATTTTCCGTTGGAGATATTTATTGTCCCAAAAAGGTCTGACAAAATGACCGATTCAATGGCTACTACACAGTCGCGTACATCCATATAATCTCGATAAAAGTTCCCCCCATCATACAATTCAATGTCCTCATTTAGAACCAATCGGTCAATCAGGAACTGGAGTGCATTCTTTTTCTTGGATACTTTTCTGTCCCTGGCTCCCAAGATATTTGCTAGTCTTAGTATCCTGTATTTTATTCCAAATGTCTCACAATAGGATTCTACCAATTGCTCGGCACATCTTTTAGTAATGGAGTAGAACCCCTTGGGATTGCAGGCCGCATCTTCCGTAAATGGCTTGTCCATAGTAGAGCCTGTCCCATATACAAACCACGAGGAAATAAAATTGAATTCAAATTTATTTCCGTAGGTCTTATAACAAGCATCTAAGACCTCTACTAGGTGAATAAGATTGGTCTCAATGTCCAAGGTAACGCTGTCAAATAAATTATAATTGTCCGTAGTGGAAATCCCATATAAAACCTTCGGGGAACTCGGAACGACTTCATTTTTTTCAATGCGAATAATATTGGCAGGAAATTTCCTACAAAATTCTCCCAAAATGAATCCATGCCCACCGTATACGCTTACCCTATTATCCATATCTACTCCGTAGAACCGTCTGCATGTTTCCCAACGCCCACATTAGCTTTTGACGCAGTATGAGCCAGACAGCACATAACATATTCCCCCAATTTTGGGGACATCATTCCTGACATAGCCTTGTACGAAACAATTCCAGCGGGGGAGCCGCAGGAGCACATAAAAATCCAACGACCAATTTTACGAGACTTATCCTCATAGACCATGTGTAACTCGTAGGGGACAGCATAAACCATCCCATATCCCTCAATAAAGAAATATTCCTGACGCTCTATTTTTAACCCGTCATAAGTAATTGCGGAGTTCTTGTCGCCCCAGGAACGAATGGACGCAAAATCCGTTACATTTTTAAGTAACGGATTGTCTTTCCCATAAACTGTTTTCACAATTCCAAGGCCAGTTTTAGTTGTAACCTTTTTTGTCATATATCTGCATCTCCGTAAATTGTACTAATTGTATCACAAAATCCCCATACTGTGTAGAATTTGGTCTACTCTATTGTCGTAGGTCATATTGTTATTAGAAACAAATTGATATGCCTCAAGAGCAATCTGCTCCGCCTGTGGGCGGTTATTCATTGCCCACACAACCTTTTCTACTGCCTCGTCCATTGAAGAGAATCCAAGATAATGCCTGCCTTCCTCAAACCCAAGCAAATCCAGCCCCTGTAATCTGTTCAGAACAGGAACAAGTCTCATTGCCATAATTTCAAACACTCTGGCGGTTACATCCTCCAGACTAGACCAATTCAACCCAATCCTCGCCTTGTTATTGGATTGTCTGTATTCGTCTAGGATTTCCCCAATGTCATAATTGACTTTCACTCCCTTTGCTCTAAGACGAGCAACCCACTCATTTCTCTGTGGGTAATGCAGACCAATAATGGAGCAGTCATACTCCTTTTCTAGCCTTTCTGGAAAATGACACCAAGGGTCAAAAGCGTATGGAAGAAGTTCGTCATCATTTTGTCGGTATTTGGAATATGGCTGCATATTAAAGAATTTGTCTACAATGGGTCTCACCTCTCCGTACCAATCTCCCAATACATGAGGGTCAGTCGCCACTACAGCGTAGGGAACGTCAGGCTTTGTAGAGAAATGAAATCCCGCATCTACATTTATGACTAAATCCGGAGACCAAGGAAGGTGACTGGATACGGACTTCCATGAAGGGCGAGACATTCCAGGGGGGAGGGGAAGGTCTACTTGATTTAGATATTTCATCGGAATTTTCATTCCCCCGTCCCAGGGAATGTCTTGACCAAAGAACTCTCCCACCGTAAATAGCTCTATGTCATTTCTGCGCTCTAAGGCTCTTCTGAAATAAAGCGCCATTGTCATCGGATAACTCTTATAGGCAAGCAAACAGCGAATCTTTCTACCTTTTATTTCCATAATTTTGTATTTATTCCTTTTTCTTTCAGGGTTAAAATAAAAGCCTCAAAGATAGATTTGGGAGTAGAGTTTCTGCCCATATTCATGGCAAAACAACATAAAACAACATTACCAGGGATATATCCCTTCTCATTGTCTAAACGGTCTAGGGATGGTTGTGAGGGAAATTTATTAATTGGGCTTGGGGTTAACTCTAAACCTGTCCAATAACATTTTCCATCTTGGTCTTTGTACATCTGTAAGATGTATTCTTCATTAATCCCTACTTCTATACCCGTTTGATTATGCCTACGAACAATTTCATTTTTAAGAATTCGTGCCCAGTGTTTTGCTCTTGCTATTCTTGTATTTTCTAATGAACAGGATTTACAAGTTAGATATACACCAATTCCAGAAATATAAAAGTTTTCTTTGGTTTTTGGGTATGAATTTCCACACTTTGAACAGGTTTTGTACCGAACCCCTTCTTTATAAAACTCATTAAAATATGCCACCCCATAATCATCAGTGAAGTGGGAGGGTCTAACGCACAGGGAGTTTTTACATAAACTAAAAATTTTATGGTCAGGTAACTTTCCATCATAAAAAAGGAACCCACACAACCCAATCCCTGACGTTTTGCCTTTTCCTAGACTAAAAGATAAACGACCTTCACCTTTATAATTCTTATTCTTAGGCATAAACTCCCAACAACAGGTATCCATCCCCTCTATGGTCTTTCCATTTAGATTTACTCTACTCTTGAATATTTCTTCTTTTGTTTTCATAATAATATTTTACTAGAACTATGCCCCATTTGTCAATGCTGACCTTTGTATGCCAAAACCAGTTTTATTTTATCCATTTATCTCCAAACTTTTTCAGATTTGTTCTGGTAATCGCCTCTCGTGCTGGACTGTACCCAATACTCTGACCTCCAATATGCTGTAGCCCTGGATTATTCAATGGAATTAACTCCATGCCCAGACTGAGCGCAGTTGTGCTCAAATCAACGTCCTCGAAGTCGTGTGGGACATATCTCTCGTCAAAATAATTTAGCTCTTTCCATGTAGCAGCAGTTGTGGCAATAAGCCAGCCCTCTAAATATGGAAAAATTTTGCCATTAAAATTGTTCCATCCAGTATCGTGAGTGTACAGTGTACCTCCCACTAATTTCTTTGGCTGACTGAGAATTTCGGTTATTTGACCTACAAATTTGGTCATTATTTTTACGTCATTGCTCAAGAGGATAATGATGTCGTCAGGCTCTGACCTGTCTGCCAGTAACTTCATTCCAGCATTTGCAGCCAAAAGAAAATTGACATTTTCCTCAAGAACCAATGCCTCTACTTTGAAATTTGACCTAACCCGAAACTCTGCCCACCATCTAAGTCCGCCCTCAGTCATATTGTCCACTGAGCCGTCATCTACCACCAGAACTTCTTCGAGAAAATCCTTCTCGTGTCGGTATAGCTCCCAAAGACGCGCATGGGTCAATTCCCAATTGTTGTAATGTATAACGGCTACACGGACTTTAGGCATTTGCGCTCCTAACCAGTTCTTCTAAAACAGTGTTCAAGTCGTACATAGGAAATCCTAAACTTTTTGCCAGCTTGACTGAAAATCCTCCCCAAGCGGGTCTGGGAGTAAAGTGGGGGGAGTCTGATTTTCTTGGAACAATCCAGGCAGGTTCCAGCCCAAACGTCTTTGCAATTCCCCTTGCTAAATCAAGCATAGAGACATTATCCTCGGAGCCATAATTTACAATTTTTGGCATACTATCGTAATGATTTACAAAATATTCAATTCCATCCACTGCTTGACTTCGTGTCAAATAATTTCTAAAGAAAAAGGATGGGACTTTAAGTTCTTCTCGCCCACACAGGGACATCAAAATTATGGAAATATCTGCATCTCCCAAAGAAATAGTACGTGACAATCTTATAGTTTTCCCGCCCTCTATCTCTGAAACCGCCTCCGCCCCCAACTTGGAAAATCCGTACACATTTACAGGCTCTCTTTTTCCGCCCTCTGACTGGAGGAAAAATTGAGTTCCAGAAAATACCTGGTCAGTCCCAACATTCAATACCCGCGTACCAAACGCAGAATGGATGGTAGATAGTCCCCTCACGTTCGCTTTGAACGCTTTCTTTTCGTCTCTTTGACATTCGTCTATGGAGGAAATTCCCGCACAATTCACTAGAACGTCTAAGGGAGTGTCCCATCCCATCACAGCCGCCCTTATAGATTTAACGTCTGTTATGTCGGCGTCTAAAGCAACAAAGCCCTCTCTTTGAGACAAGAGAGAGCCGAGTTTGCCCTTACTTCCGAGCACACCATATCTTTTCTTCATTTTTATTTTTCTCCTAGATTGTCCTACTTGTTGAATAACCTACGAATAGCCCCTGCGGGGGGTTCAACCACTTCCACCCCAAGTTTAGCCAAGAGCCACAGGATAACTACCTGAAATACCGAGTCATCCACAGGGAAATCTGGAAGCCATTGTTTTACTGCAAGATAAAGCATACTAATAGCCGCCACAACTAATGTCAATTGAACTTTCATAAAAACTCCTGAATAATTGTACCACAACTTTTGGGAGATGCGGCATTTTGGTTGTAATATTTATCTGCCGCCTTTTCCGAATTGCCAATGTAAATATTGGGTTTCGGAAGCTAAAAAGATAATTTGACTCTTTTTTCCGCAGCACCCACCCAACACTGCCAAAAGGGGAGCCACTAGCTCCTCTGACACAAAGGCCAGACTTATTCCATACTGGCAGTCGAAAAATACGGAGGCATTTCCAACTTTGACCAACTTGGGGGTAGGCTGAAAGTATCGTAGAATTGCCAGACCTCCGGGGGTATAAATCACATTGTCCATTATTGGTTATGGATGATTGATTTTAGACGGCGTTGGCAATCCTCGTAATGTGTTGAAGATACTACATGGCTCCCATTAGCTCTCTCACTTTGGATACGGGCAATGGATTCCACTCGCTCAAAGACAAACACCAGCCTACGACTATTTTCCTCCTCGCGGTCTACGCGGATATATTGAATATTCTCTGCCATTAGGGACGTTGCAAGCCCCAAATCCTTGGTATAAAACTCGTTATCGTTCATTTCTTTTTTCTCCTAATATTGGTATTACTCGAACTTGCCAAGCGGCTTTTTTTGATTCGTATTGCCCTGTATTTTGCATAGTACCTTACACGTTGCTTATAGTTTCTATCTTCCCTTTCTTTTCGGGTAAGGCATTTTTTCAAAGCTCCTCCAGGAATTTCTGAAAAACAGCAACCAACAAATTCCAGAAATGGCAAAGAAATAGTACACATTTAAATCCAACGAAACAGAAATAACGCTTCCAACCACAAAACAAAATCCAATCCTACTTAGCATAATTTTCATTGCTCCCTAAATGACATTCCACCAAAAGCTACGATAGTTGTAGTTATTGGGGTTAGACAAAGCACATAGGCATCCATGCTATTTCCAATAGTACTTCCCAAAAAGGCCAGAAAATTCCTCTTCAATATAGAGGTTGGAATTATTCCACCTGTGGCTATAACCCCACTTGCCAGCACGGTTCCAGCCGCCGTAACTGTTATTACGCCATTTCCAGACGCCTCTTGAACCGCACTATTTGTCACGTCTGAGTAGGTCAATGCGCCCGATAGGGTAGGATTGATTTGAAGAGACCACCTAACAGTGTCGCTAAGAGAGGTGATAAATACAAACAGGTCATCTACGCTTACTGCTATATCTCTATGGTCTGATTTCTTACGAATGGCTTTCAGGGGATACGTAGTCCCAAGAAGTGCCATTGAAATGCCCGTAGAGCCTGTATCCACAGAACGATTTGCTCCGCTCTCCTCAATACTTCCCTCTGTGGCAACCTGACAGCAAATATAGCGCAGACTTCCAGTCCCACTTACTCCTCGTATTTCGTACCTCACTGGTTGATTAGGAGACCGAATAAATATATCTGGGGCTGTCCCCGCGTAGGGGACAGAGTGTACCAGCAAGAAGCCATCGGGTAACTTCATCCAAAAGTTTAGAATTGCCCCTCCCAGCCACAAAAAATCAAAAAGGATTACTGTAAAATTGTTCCAATTGTAGCCCTGAACGTCTGAATACCCACTCCAATCTTCCATAGCCACACTGATAGTCTCTACTCCAGCGCGGGCGGCCTTTAGATAGACGGTAGTTCCATCATTTTCCAGCCAAATACCATCATAGTTTCCAGTGGAGCTAAAGTATCCCACCCGTTTGGTGACTCCTGGCTGTAGCCCGAATCCGTCAAAGGTAAATTCTGCCAGTTGGGATTTTCCAGAAAAATATGGATGAAATCTCTTTGACTGTCTAATGAGGTATTGCCCCGACTGGACACTCATAGCATATTTGTTATTTCCAAAACTTCCAGAGCCAGTACCTACTGTCTCTATCAGCAAGGGCTTGTCCGTATTAAGAATTTTATAGTCTCCCAAAGTGGTCATTTGGGCTACTCTGGTTCTTCCTGCGGCATCTCTTCCTATTTTTGGGTAGCTCTCTTCGGACAGGTCTGCAAGAACTACACTAGCTCCAGTCCGGACTACTCTTACCCTATCCCCGTTTACCTCGGCAAACAAGTCGTCTGTCATAGTGACTCCATACAAATGTCAAACTTACGGACATGCAATTAGCTTGGCGTATTCCTTTATTCCTATCTTTAGTGCAAAGTACTGTCCGTAATTCACCTTCGCCCAGGTTCCTTCCGAATTCTCCACAGTTCCCTCGATAGGAACATATTTGTCAAATAGATAATATCCGATGGATACATTGAAAAGGCTCGGAGAGGGTCTAATATTCAGTCCTCTACTCCATGAAACATAAGCACAATTTAGAGTGGCCGGAATAACAGTACTTGTTGGGGTAAAGGTTGGGGGAACTATTGTAGCCGTTTTTGTTGGAGTAATTGACACAGTAGCAGTTTTTGTGGGTGTGAAGCTGGGAACTGCTGAGACTGTAAATGTTGAACTTGGCGGAGCCTGAATGGTGGAAGTGTTTGTGGATGTCGGAGGCAATGAAGTAGCAGGCTCTCCATTATAAATTACATTGTTTGATAGAATTACTCCAGCCAAAGAAGCTACATAAATAGGACGAAAAACTCTATTATTACTAATAACCACGTTTGTATTGACTATACCAGAGCCATCCACAATAGACCAGCGGGAACCACGAATTACAGTATTGTGGTCTATTAGGGCATTACGCAGAGCGTTGTCTGCACCCGGCTCTCCGCGAAAGATGGAGATACCGTCATAGCATCCTTCAACGTGATTGTCTGCAATGACCAATCCATCTCTATTTCCATCCCATCCAGCATAGAACTCCGCGCCGGAGGAGATGCCGAAAGTCTGTCGCCCACCAATAAAAAAAGTAGAGCACTTTGCTGTATTATTTCTGATAATTGTACGGGGGGAAATGTCCGTATAAATATTTCCCGCATAGTTATTGTAGGACAAATTTCCAACAATTAAAGTGTCTGGAGACATGGTGGAAGCAATTCCCTCTCCACAGGTCTCGTACACTTCATTGTTTCTAATGATTACATCGTGAGAGCCTTTCTCTGCTTTAATGCCGCTTCCCCACCCGCCTCCTCCCATGCTTCCACAGGCAGGATAAATCCCATTCTCAGTGACACTGTTTCTTACTACATTATTCTCAATAACGACATGATGAACGTCTGGAGCAGATGGATACAGTCCAACCTTAATCCCATGAGAACGGCTTCCAACTACCACGCAATCATGCACTCTGACATAGCTTCCAAGCACTGTAATGCCGGTCACGTTCCCGCTACAGCTAACATCCACATAATCTATCGCCGTCCCACTTTGACTAATGACTATGTTCTGTCCAGATACTACTACATCATTTATAAATGTACCAGCAAAAAGCGTAGTAACCGCCAAAATGGTTGCTACTACACCCTTTGTAATTTTACTCCTATCCATATTGCCTCTTATTGGGGGAACTATTCGGCGGCTATCTCATAGGATTCTATGGTAGCCTCTTCAATGTTGGGATTTTCTCCCAGCTTAAAGACAACCGCTATTTTATATCTTCGTTTTTCGAGCATTTCCGTGAGCCGCTTTACCGTTTTTCTTAGTTCAAGCTGCTCTCCAGCGTCTATCCCCGCAATTTCAAGGGCTACCTTTACTGCGTCCATATTGTCTTTTTGATTCTGGGACTTTGCCCTGCGTAATACAGGAAGTGCCCCAATCAGTGCAATCAGTCCTACAATAATCTGTCCTACTAGGTATGCCCAATCCTTTGAGTCCATGATTTCCTTATTGTTATCCTTAGTTTAATCCCCCAACGCACCACAGTAATGAGATATGTTGGGGGACTATATAATGATTCTTTTAGTCATTACCCCAAAGCTGTGCAGGTCGTGACAGAACGTCCCGCGAAGCTGCCAAACGAGTAAACGCCTTGAGCGCACTTAGCCTTGATGACCAGCGCGGTTTTCTTCCAAATCTCAAATGAGATTGCGGTGCATCCCGGAGCCAAATCGGTCAAGCTCAGAGGAATCTGAGTGGAGCGATAGACCAGGGGCTGCCCGTTGTGGCTCATTCTCAAAGTAAACAGCTTGGACGAGAACGAATTTGTGCCGGACACGGTTTTGGTAAAGTTGCTATCCGCGACCACAGTCAGGCGACCAATACCGGTTTCGACAAAGCCCGCGAAGGAGAATCCAGGAACAATGCGCTGTCCACCATTGAAGTTAATCAACTGAGAACCCTGGAACCCAAGCTGGAAGTAGCCCGAAAGCATTTCCTGAACTGCTTGAGGATGCCCAAAGACGTGAGTAGGCTTGGCACATGCTTCTGCGAGGAAACGGTCAAAGCCAGTAGCCGAGAACGTACCAGAAGCATTTTGGCCGGTAACATCGTTATTATGAGCACCATTGGCTGAGGTAACAATGCTCTCGATGCCGTCAAATTCCAACGGACGGGAGGTAGCATTGCCAACTGCCAAGAGTCTATCCTCGCCATTGAGAACAAGGGTCATGCCCAGCTTGACTTCTTTTTCCTTCAAGTCGGCAATGGATTCACGCGCCATTGTGCCAACGTCTGTGCCGCCAGGAAGGTTAGCAGAGCCGGGGAACGCCCCATTCAATGCTTCGATGCCTGCTCCACCCATAATAACCGCGCGAGAGTGAAGAATGTCTGAAATGGTCAGGGATTTCTTAGCTCCGATGTTTTTCAAATCAACGGTGCTGTTATCTCCATCGTGACGATACTCTTCCGGGCAGTCGCCGTCAGTAAAGGCGATATAGGCAGAGCCAGAGGTGAACGCAAGTTCGTTCATCTCGCGCCAAATTTCCTGCTTTAGACCTGTCCGTTTTTCAGGAAGAGTGTTGAGAAGGCTGACCTCTTCGCACATGGCGAGGATTTCAGTGGGGTCAAGTGGGGTGGGGAACTGAGCCGCAAAATCTACGGGAGTAGCAATATTTGTAACAACGGGGTCAGTAGCACGCTGAACGAAAGCCCCACCGGGATTTCCCATATCAGCAACTACTTCACCAACAGTATTTTGAGCCATTTTATAAAATCTCCAAGATTTTTCTCGCCGCCCAGGGGCTTAACCGAGATTTTATAGACTTTTTTTTATTTTTGGTTTTTATTTATAAGCCCACAGAGCGTCTAACCACATCACGGACGCTTCCCGTATTTTTGGGAGCCTCCTGCGAAAGTGACTTTACAATCTGAGGAGAAACAGAGCGCGGGACTGGCACTCTGGATTCGTTATTTACGATAGGGGCGGATTGAGCCTTTAGGGTCGAAATCTCTACACCCATCCCTTCTATTTTGTGAGACAGAGCTTGCACTGCCTCTAGGACTGCATCGTTTACGTCAGGTCGGGCAGGAGGCGGAGCACTCTCGTCCACGCTCCTTACGGTAACTCGAATGGACTCCCCAAGCTCCTCCAATACGGGCTGAATTGTTTGCAATCTTTCTTCAAAGGAAGCCGGAGAGGCTACCATTGACTTGACTACATTATAGAGATTGTCCACAGAAACATCAAGGGCAGACTTTTCAGTCACTTCGGACGGTTTTGATACCAGTAGGGATTTTAATTCTGCAACATCTTCCACAAGTTTGGAATTATCCACAGAAAATGCCTTGACACTCGCCAGTTCTTCTAATAAGGACTTCATAATAGAATTTCCATCCTCACGAGTAAACGGAATTGGAGCAAGTCCTCCGTCCACCATCTCCTCGTAAACAGACTTTGACACAAGCATGGACTTGAACTCGTCTGTCAGTGTTCCGAGGGCAGCCGCTTTGTCTGTAACGTACTCACTACACATAATATTGCCTGCCACATCAGTAAACGCATAATAGAGCTTGGAAACTCTCCAAGACTCTTCTTGGGCATTCTCGTATTCTTTTGCTTGAGCCAAAGAGGTCGCTCCACCGTAGGGCATATACATTGTAGGCTCACCGTCTGATTTCTCTACCGCGACTACTTCCTCTACAGGCGCTTCTTCTGAATCTGAGAACTCTACCAATACATCCGACTTAGCGGCCAGAGCGTCCGCCTGTACAATTTCTTCAACCAAAGCCTCGTCCTGAACAATACTTAATGCGTCCCCCCGTTTTGTAACTGATTTTTTAGCCATGCTTTTCTCCACTTCCATAATAGTTCGAGTATTCACTGGAACCCGCGTAAGAGCTAAATGAACCAAATACCCGTCTAAATAGGTTTTCTGCCCAAAGCCTCTTAAACATTGAGGACATGCGTCTGACAAAGACTTTCTGAAAAATTCCACGTTGTCATGGCTATGTCTAAGGTCTAAAAAGCCTATACTAATTCTAATTCTGTTGTCATCGTTTAGGGGCTTATTTTCATCTTCTTTGAGTGATTTCCAGACATTATTTCCAAGGGGGGTATCATACAGAATTCCCTTGGCCTTTAATTTTTTTCCATCTATGAATAGTTCGTGTACTTCTCCTGGGACTGCCTTACCATTTCCGTCCGAATAATGAGCTATGGAAAGGTACGGCATTCCCCCCTGCCAATAATCTGATACCACAAAACTTTTGAACTGCTCTGGGGGAGGGGACTTGAGATTGATATTGGAAATCATCTTCTGAAATAGGGGAATGGACATTCTTTCCCCATACAAATCCCAATCCGTATCAGAGCTAGTGGCAGTCCAACGCATCTTTCCATCGCTGGAGGATGCCTTAGAAATGTATAAAGAAAGTTCGTGAATTGCCTTTTGCATTTTCCCTACTCAATAACTAAAATATCAAACTTGGATTTCCACCCCAGATAAATCAAATGAACCAAAAAAGAAGTAATTCCCCCTGTGATAATATGACTCGCTATTGGGAGATAAAAAATCTCCGAAAATAATACCTCCCCCATCACGAAACTGAGTCCTGAGAATATAAAAACCCCGCTACATAAGTCACAGGAGAACAGGCGTTTTACATAATCAAATCTACTCTCTGATAGAGGAGGAAAGTGCATCGAAAGGTAGATAAATAAACGACCTATCAGAGTATAGAGAAGGTAATTGAGCACTTAGGTAATATCCTTGACCATGTGCCATGCAAAGCGAAGGGCACGGAGGGAATTACTTCCCTCAAGCTCGTTCACGATGATTTCTCCGAGATAGTCCACCGAGAGGACTTTGTATCCATTCTCCAGGTAGGCCTCATTTAAGTACTCCTGAGCCTCATCAAAATTCTGAATGTGGATATTCCCGCCTTGGAAAGTGGTAGCTCCGCCGTGAACAGTACGAACCAACATTTTGTATTCTTGCATTTTCTTATTCTCCAATTTTGATTAATTGTCTTGTTTCATCTAAAATAGACGGAAACATTTGATAGACCTTCTCAGCAATGCTTCTGGCAATGCGGAGATTATTATTATCAGTCAGGTCATTTGTGTCAATGGGGTATTTATGCCCCAATATAGATGACTTCGCCACTAAAATAATCTTGGGGATTATGCTCTCAAGCAGGGACTTTTTGACCTGTAGAAAATCCACAGGATTCCCAACGTCTTTAGACAGGAAAAGCTCTTCCTCATCAGTCAATGCGATAGAATCCCTTTCCCCTGCGATATATTCCTGCTCGGCCTTGCTCATCACAAATTCATGTCCACGAGACTTTCTAATCCTTCCCTCCTCGGTGGAAAGAGCAATACACAGGTCTTTTGACACAGCGTCAACCCACTCGGAGGAGTCAAGGGAGAGGAGGATTGCGTTATAAGCATCGTCAATGGCGGCCTCTGTCATCAAATCCGCCTTTGCCTTTCCAACTACGGAGGAATCGAATGAGGCTTCCCATGCAGTCAGGTCATTTTTTTCCTTTACTGCCTCAATAAGCGCACCCAAAATCCTATTTCCTGCGTAGGCAGATTTGGCAAGAGAGACTTCAATTTTTGCTCGGTGCTTGGTGACGATTTGTTGCGGGATAACTTCTCCCTGCCCCCCTCCAGATGGGGATTTTGGATTTCCAACAGAGTTTTCTTCTTTTTTTCCGTTGTCCTTTCCGACATACCTAAGCACATTATTCTGAGGCCACTCTACTGAGGTTCGGTCAATGGTCTCTGGAATTGTTATAGATACAAGCCCGTCAGCGATAATCTGTCTCCTACTCTCGTCTGGAGTAAGTATCTGATTCTGAATAAGAACAGAAAAAGCGTTTGCAGTTGCCATTCGAGCGCGGGACATGGAAACATTTTTCTCGTCATCGAAATCCACCCATTTGAATTCTAAATGGTCTGGCAGAATTTTCTCAAAGTATGCCTTTAACTTTGTCTTAGCGAGAGATTTTCCAGACTTAGCAGAGCGTCTTTCCTGTCTAATGGTTCCAGCAAGGGTTTCTCCGCCATTTGAGGAAGAAGCAAATCCAATATCGGATGGGCTTAGTCCGTAGCCGGCAGTAACGATGGTAATATATCGAGCAGAAATGCCCTCATAGAGAATTTCATTTGGAAGTTTACCAAAGGGTATCCATTTAGCTGGCTCTTGGTGCTCATACAATACTGGAATCTTTAGAGGGTTAATTCCATAAAGAAGGTCTCGGAATGAGCCTACCCACGCCGTAGCACTCTCTTTATCCATATCCATCAGGTCAAGGATTCCTGCCTCTGGAGTGTTCAAAAGAAGCTGCGAATAGTAGACATCTCCCCGATTCAGCATCTCCATAGCAAGATAAATTCTCTCCGGGGGAGCAAAGCCCCACCCTTCCCGCTGAATTTCTGTTCTGGGAGAAAGGAAAATGCGAGAAATAGAGTCTCTTGGAAAGACTACTGGATTATAATTGGGAAAGTGCTGTACAACGGGGAAATCGGCATTGAGGGTGGGAGCCAAGGTTCCGGCATCCAGCGGGCGAACCCAAACTACTTTTCCGTCTGGCATGTCGTACTCTCTCCCTATCTCAGAGGCCGTCCCAAACGGAAGGTCAAATAAATCCTTGACCAAAAACTCGACGTGATTGGAAAACTCTATGTCCGTATAATATGCGTTTCCCCTCTCAAGCATACGAGTGTAATATTTTATATCTTCTTTGAACTCATCCTGTTGGTCGGACTCTCGCGCCACAATAGCCCAATCTAAGGACAGGATATATGAAGATATGGCATCCCTGCACAATACGGCAATCGGCTGTTTGTGTACAAAGGCTCTCCACACGTCCGCACTTAACCAATGAGGATTATTCCAAATTGGCATTTGCCGAATAAGATAATTGGACATCTCCCCGCCAGAAGCAGAAATCTGTCCATCCTGTTTTGTTACCGTAAGGGACTTCGGACTATGTTTTGCCATATTTACCAGTCAATTTTATCCTAAACCTTCTCGAAAATCTACTCCCAATTATAGAGAAAGGAACTCCATTTTCCCAAACTTTCTCTGAATTGGGGCTATGTGATGCCTTGCCCCCGTAACTGAGGTAATTCTATCATCGTGGCGAATCCCATCAAACGAATCCAATTGACTAAAGAATTTTGGGTTCCATAGACCCTTTACGTAATAAAACTGCCCATTGTTTGCCTCAGAGAACCAAGTATTAGCCGCCAGCACCCTATCTCCCAACTTTCTTGCTTCTAAAGAATCTACCTTGTACTGATTCGGATGAATTCCAAACCTCTTCTTCAATTCTACCTCTAAAAACTCCTTCAATTCGGCCACCTGATTCTTTCCTCCAGAGGCCGGCTCCTGTTCAAAACATACTGTGACATATCCGAGCGCATTTATGTCCAGCCTGGTCACGTCCAAAATGTACTCCTTCAACTGTTTCCACGCCAGATAGCCGCCCACTTGGTCACAAATGGCGTACCTCTTCTTGATTAAGTCTTTTTCCTTGTCAGTGCCCAGAAGAGTTCCTACTGTCTCATCTGGGTCATTTAGCTTCTTGCCCTTCAATATCTTTTGCTCTGTAGCGGCCAAATCCCAAAAGCGCGTAAATTTGACTGCCCAATCGGGGGTCTGCTCTAGGTCTTTTTTCTCGAACCACTCACGAGTACCCAATGAGCCTCCTTCATCCGCTGCCTCTCCATCAATTTCACGCGCACGTAGGTATCCGCTGGGATAAGTAGACACTAGAGAAGCATAAAACATGGGGTCAAGATTTTCTTGATTTTCCTTTGTTGATGTTTTATAGATGGAAAATAGATTTTGCTCAATTCCAGTCGCCTTGAGTTCGTCTATGATTTTTTGAAGCTCCCCACTGACCTGACCCAAAAAGAACGTATTCGTCCAATGGTCTAAGGATGCCATCGTGGTAGTACACCACGCTTGAGGAAGTTTACCTACACGAAGAAAGGCTATCGCATTCTTCCACCCCAAGCCAGTCGGGTCTCTTCGCCCCTCATCATACCAAAACCAATTTAAGTTCGCTCCACGAGCGCTCTCAGGGTCTTTCAACCCCTTACAATACATTTTAGCGCCATTTATAAATACTATCGTAAATGGGCGGATGGCTTCCCACGATGGAGATGCCCTGTACCTGTGTTTGGGAACTACCATATTCCAGGGAATCCACTGCTGCAATTCAGGCCATGTACTCGTGCGAAAATTTTCAAAGTCGGGGTTCATTACCGCGCCCGACTTTCCTTGCTTTATCTTCTGCAATGCTTTTTGGCATCCCCCAGCACTTTTGCCCCCGCCCCTGCCTGACTTCAATAGAATAAAGCGACTCTCGTCATTTATAAACTCTTCCAACACTGGACGCGGATTATACTTAGTCCCGTCCTTTCTTACAAAATATCCATTATTGTCCGTCCCCCACGAAATATCATAAGACGAATTCGGTATCTCTATATTGTCTGGAATGGCCTGACCTCTGGCCTTCATCTCAGACAAAATGAGAAGCAATTTCTTCTTCTCATCTGTAGTAAGGGAGTTCTTTTTGAAAACGGTCTGACCAAATGCCATCTTTATCTCTCAGGAACGTAGGGACTATAGGTATCGCCCCTAGACACCAAACGTATATGTGACTTCTTTATTAGGTTGGTTCCACCCATAGAGCAAAGAGGAAATGGAGTCCCATTCTCAGGAAGCCCATTTTCCCTACAAACTACTTTGACCTGGGGGTATCTCGAAACCACCCACTTTCTCTCTGCTCCAGCCTTGGGCAATTCAGTAACGGTCTGCTCGGTAGCCCAATGAACTCTCCAAAACTGGCCTTTTACTTCCTCCAAGGGAGGAGGGGGCTTCAATAAATCAAATGCCTCCACAATATAATGCGAGGCAGTACTTCCCAATATTTTTACAATGTTTCCAGTCGTAGTCAAGCACTTCCACTGATAAGGCTTCTTACTGACATTTCTGCTTGCAATGAAATCCCTGTATCCGTTCTCTGGCGCGTGCTGGTCTGTAAAGGAGCGGTGGTTTTCTATGAGATTTCCATAGGCGTATAAAAGAGACGCGGGAGTGAAATGGGCGTATGCGTATGGATGCTCTTTCACTCTAACTTCTTTTCCATTTACTTTATCGTAAAAATATTCTATCTTCCCGTAGGGAATGGCTCCGCCTATGGCTCCCTGCAATAATTCCAATAGCCATCTCTGCCACAAAGAGGAAAACTCGACAAAATCATAAATACGACCACCATGTTTTCCCCACATCATTCTAGTAGCTGGGACTGGTCTCTTTTGCTCATATCCAGGACTCAGTTGGCGAGGCTTGTAGTCAAACTCTGCTAACTGGAAGTCATGTAATACTACCCCATACATATTAGAATCAAGTGGAACTCTCAAGTTAGAATCGTAAATTCCAGTACACTTACTGGAAATACTTCCGTCCGAAAAAGTCTGTACTGACCTAGTAGGGGATGCCATCTACTTCAATACTTCCATCGCTGTATACGTTTATAGTGTGAGTCAAAACCACTTCTCCAGTAGGAAGATATTCATAGGCAGCCCTAACAGGATTCCCACTTGTGGAGGGGTATCGTACAGCTACAAATTTTCCAAAATAAGACCCTTCGGCAATCACCGCCCACAATTTATCTGGATTGGATGGGTCAAGAGAGTCAGAAACAATTTCAGAGGCTAGAAACGAATCCCCCAGAGAGAATACTCCAGATGAGGCTCCTCCAGTATTACGAGAAGATTTAATACTTGCCCCGTTAGGCCAAACCACCGTAACTTTTAGCATCTAGTCCTCCAAATTTATAAATTTACGCTTTCCTGTTTTATAGACTACCTCAAGACCAACTACCTCGTCCATTCCGTCTACGGCGGGAGCCAATGTCTCAGATGGGACACCCTCAAGATGAAAATAATCCGAAAACTCTGCCAATGACCCGGCAAAATAGTTTCCATCAAGTTCCTTACTTTCTGCCCCATAATAAATCCCATCCAATAGGTCAGTAAATTGCCAAATGGTGTATTTGTCCCAGGGCTTTGGAATAAGGGGCGCACCAGTCTTGTAGGCCGCAATCCACAATGGAAACTGTTTGAACCAATCCAAGGACGGCTTTGGGATTCGAGAAGCCTCTGTAAACTCTTTGAAATAGTAATATCCGGTATAAATCCCGATGAGAGTTTGGGGAACCATTTCCTTGACCTTGGAAAGAAATGCGTACCAGTTCTTCCAGCCCTTGTTTGTTCCCTCTTGTCTATCCTCTAAATCCAGCCAAATACCAAGCTCCGCCTGTCCAAGAGCGGCAGACTTTACTAAAAGCTCTGCCTGTCGAATGGGGTCTACCCTATTATCGTAGTACCAATAAACGCCCCTCGGCATTCCGGCGGACTTTGCTCTAGCCCAATTCTCTATGAAATCTCGGTCAAGATAAAGTCCCTGACCTGCCTTCATAATGACCCCACTTACTCCCTTGGCCTTCATCTGAGCAAAATCAACGTACTGAGGAGAGTGAATATCATTTTGCCATTTACTAATGTCAACTATCAACGCCATATTTGGGTCTGGAATAACATAATTAGTCATCTGCTTCCTCTTCAACTTCCTTGGCCTCTGCATCTATAAATTCGTCCACAGGCTCTTTGGACTTTCCTACAAGTTTCAGCAATTCTCGCTCTAATTGGTCATCAGACATTGTTAAGATTTTTCTTCCAAGTTCTACCTGTCCCACTGACGCCTTTTGAATTTCAATGCCAAGGTCAATCGCCTTTAGAGCGTCCGAGGCACTATCTAATGGATGTTCCCTTAAATAAACTTCGCCCTTTTCGATAAGGGCATTGGATACCTCGATATGGTGCTCATACATCTTGACGCGCTTATCAATTACTTCGTCTTGGAGCTTTTTTGACAGTTCAGCGTCAAGCTCCTCTGCGCGAGAAACCCACCCAAAAGTATCTCTCCAAATTTCTAAAGTGCGATGTGTTGGGACATTGCCGCTCTCATCTGCTGGAAGGGAGTTTATAAACGGATTTCCTACCCTTCGTCCCCCCTCATACCAGAGAAAGAAGGTCTGCTCCTTATAGGGGTCGCTAAATCTATCAGACATAAATTTCTTTGAGTTGTATCATGGCTTCAAATTCTCCCCGTTTATTTTTGTATTGACGATTTCCAGAACAATAAGAACGGCTTCACCCATGCAAACAAGCGCGACTTGCTTTTTGTATTTTTCTATCCTTATCCTTGTAAGGTTTCCCCGTTTTATGATTTTTCCGTATGGTTTTTGACGCTGCGTCTATTCCATTTTTTCAAAATGTAGGAATTCCTATTTTCTAAGAGGATTGGTATACTGTTCCTAGTTCCCACTTGATGCGCCCACTCGTGATGAACTCGACATAAAGGAACTCTATTTATCCCCGCTAGATTGATTTTTCCGTTTGAAAATGGCACAATTTCGTGAATTGTGGAGGTTTTACGTCCGCACATTAGGCATCTTCCACCAAACATTCTCAGTACGAGTGGCTTGGTGGAGTCTAAGTATGCCCTCTGCTTACTTTTTGACATATTCTTTTAGGATTGGATGTTTGTCCAAATACAGGCGATACTGGTTCCGATTCATAAGCTGACGTGCCTTTGTAAGAACTTCATTATACCAGTCAATATCAGTCAAAACAAGCCCCCTATCCGTGAATAATTTGGCCGTATCTACTCGTGCCTCGTCCAGATTATCCAGGGCATAGAGCCAAGCCGCTCTCCAGACTGCTTGAGGGGTAATGCTCTTTGCCTTCTTGAGGTTTACAACTCCGCGCTCTGCGAGTATATTTGGAATCTTGTAAATAGAAATTCTCTCCTTTGCCCAAAGAGAGTAACATTCCTTGTAGTCCAATAATCTCGTATTACTTATCCTGAAAGTCATCGTAAAATTTCCTCAATCGCTATATAGAACTATAACATTAATTAAGTCATCAAATGAACAAAAGAAAAACAAACTCAAACACCGGTATCAATTAGTTAAACTATTAATTAATAGTGTACCATACTTTTTTAAAAATCAAGGTACATAAATGTATGAATTGTGTATGAGTATTGTTAATGCTTCCTTAGTAAAGATACTTAATAAGCAAAATTTGGTCGAGCGGCGGGGATTTATTAGAGAATTATAAGAGGAGGCTATGGGCACTTGAATTTATCTTTACATTGGTTTATAATCATGGAAATGAAAATTGGATACTGTGTCATTGGAGAAAATTAATGTCTCAAGAATTTTGTAAGCATTGTGAGTCAATACAGGATGGGCAAAGTCGGGGAGATAGATTCCTATGCAAGCGATGTAGAAAATCTTCCAATAAGGGAATTGGGAAAGAAACTTATTCTTTGAGGAACGGTGGAACTCTCTTAGAGCAGACCCTGGTATCAGAGTCCCCCATCACAAACATTGAAGGGCTTATTGCCTCTGGCATGGTAGATTTGGAAATCTGGAACATTGAGAAGGCAGATTTTTGGGCTTCAAATATCCTTAAGAAGGATAAATTAGTAACCCTTTATACTATAAAAGTTAAATTATCAAGACGGACTGCGGACATCAGGAATGAAGTTATATTCAAGAGCTTTTTAGAGGATGCACGGCTTTTTGCCCCAAAATACCAAAAAATAAAATATAAGAAGAGTAAGGAGGGAAATTTACTGGAATTGTCACTGCCGGACTTGCAATTGGGCAGATTGGTGGCAGAATATGAGACTGGCACAGACCTAAATCCAGAGTTACAGTCCAAATATGCAAAAGATGTTGCCATGAGACTGTTGTCCGCCTCCGCCTCATTTGAAATTTCTCGCATTCTTATCCCCGTTGGAAACGATTTCTTCAATTCAAACAACTCTTTAATGACTACAGCACACGGAACTCCCCAAATAGATGATGCTCGATGGCATAAAACCTTCCAGATTGGGGCACGTTTGATGGTAGAGATTATTGACACTGCGTCAAAAATTGCCCCTGTGGATTTGGTTGTGGTTCCTGGAAATCATGATGAAGAGCGAATTTGGTATTTGGGAGAATATCTGGAGGCGTGGTATCACAAAAATCCCAATGTGACAGTGAATAACCGCCCCCAAAAGAGAAAATACTATTCTTTTGGTTCTGTACTTTTGGGGCTTACTCATGGATATTCAGAGAAAATACAAGAACTTGGAAGTTTAATGGCGTATGAGGTTCCTGACCTGTGGGCTAAATCCCTGTTCAGGGAGTGGCATTTGGGGGACAAGCACCATAAAGTAGACATAATTCTAAAGACCAAAGAGCTTGAGAACGGGGTAGTTGTCAGGATACTTAGGTCTCTAGCTCCCCCAAGCGTGTGGGAATTTGACAAAGGACTGGTTGGCAGTCTAAAGGCAGGAGAATCGTTTATCTGGAACCCTAAGCAGGGATTGAAGGCTCAATTTACGGAAAGTATAAATACATAGGAGAACCCATGAAAATAGTTGTTTGCTTGGTTTTGTGTTACTTTTTGATGGTTTCATGCGAACTGTCTTGCTCTCACCAGATGGCCGCTGGCGGCGCAAATTCTTGCTATACAGGAGGAGAATGATGAACAATAATTCGGACTTACCTAAATCAGAGCTTCCCTGGCTTGCACAGTTCTTTATAAAACAGCGGGAAATTATTGAGGCCGCAGAGACCCCCTTTGCGAAATTGGCCGTTTTTGTTCTTCCAATTATCTCTCCCCTTGTTCCTGCTTTTATGACTGGATTTCACTTGTTCCGTCTGTTCAAAGAGATTTTCTCATTTCAAGGCTCCGAAACTGCCGCATTTATACTCTCAAGCCTGATTGCTCTGGTTTTGGAACTTTTGGGCTATGTTGGGGCAGTCTCCTTTATTCAGTCGTTTTTTGCGTGGATAAAATACCATTCTGAGGAATTTGTCCTTCCGGCGGTATTGAATTTCTTGGCGTATGGATTTTATTTACTGGCGATGTGGAAAATAAACGTAATGCTTGGGGAATACTTTGGCACTGCTCCAATAGTAAATGGAATTGTGGGGCTGCTTTCTTTCATTACCGTCCCGACCTCCCTACTGGCTGCAAACCATTTGTCTCTCAAGGAGGTCAAGGAGGTGGAAGAAAAGAGGTATCAGGAGTCCAGAGAGGACAAACTTACCAAATATCGCATCAAACACGGCTCGGAAAGTTTGCGGAAAGTTACCGGTAACTTTCCGAATTTGCGAGGGGAAAGTTCGGAACTTTCCGAAAATTCTCCAAAACACTGGAGAAAGTTACGACCAACTCTGACCTACGAACAGGTAGTGGACATAGCCCACTGGAACTCGTCAAAAATAAAGGAGGTAGCAAAGCGTCATGGAGTAGAAGAAAGAACAATCGTAAATTGGAGGGCTTATGCAAAAAAGGAAGTCGAGGGTCATAATGAATCCTAAGTATCGTGGGCTGGCTGTTTTAGACATTGACGGAGTTTTGGCAGATTTTGAGGAAGGTTTTTGTGAGGCATTTGGATATTCCAATCGGGACTTATATTCGCTGGAGGAGCGGTATCCAGACGCCGACCAAGGGCTTCTAAAGGAGTTTGTAGAAAATCCTCTCAACTATAAGGACTTGGCTCCCATCTTTGGGGGAGTGCTCCTTTTGAATCAGTTATACAGTAGGGGCTACTATATTCTCTTGATGACCTCCAGAAGAAAAGAATTAAAGACGGTCACTTTGGATTGGCTCAAAAAGTATAATATTCCATTCCAAGAACTGTACTTCTCATGCAATAAGCCGGAAGGCATCAACGATTTTCTTGCCTTGCATGGTAATTTAGAATTGCAAATCTTTGTAGACGATTCTGTATCAACTTTGCGGGCTGTAGAGAGGGGGGCGGCGGACAGGGTTCCATTTCTTGCTTGGGGACAGCCCTGGAACGAGGGCTACTACCCCAGGCTTCGATACAACGAATCTGCATTCAAAGTAGAGGCAAACGTGGGGGACGGAACGTGGAAATGGATTTGGGAGAAATAATATGAATAAAGTATCCTATAAAGAGTGGCTTGGACTTCCGGCTGCGGGGATTTTCTGGGTGGTGTCTATTTTCTGCTTCGTCCTTGGGCTTGCATTTGAAAACCGTACAGGGGTGCAAGTTCTTGGGGTGGATGTTGCCGTCCTGTTTGCGTTCGGCCTAGGACTTGCAAATACCATCGTTCAGATTATTGGAAATGACCAAACCAAGGAAGAGTTGGGTATGCCCCTGTTTTTGGGGTGGATTGCTTCTTATGCCTTTGGCATCGGCTCCAACGTCAACTATCTGTACACCCTCATCAATATTGAAAGCCCGCTCCTGAAATTTATGATTTGTTGGGGGCTAGGTGGAATGATTGAGGTGTTACCTGAAAGGTTTATTGTGAGATTTATCCGCGCTTATTATGGAAAACCCGCTACAGCCAACAACAATCAAAGAACTACCATCAATCATTCTGGCCGCCAGAATACTATGAATCCTCGGCAGCCTGGGCAGTATATGGCTCAACAGCAGTCGCAGAGACAGGTGGCTACCTCACAGCATCCCGTTTCGAGGCAGGGGACAAACCAAAGGCCGCGCACTGAGCCTACGTATCATCCTATGTCCTATCAGGGCAATCAGCCAAGCGAAGAGGACGATGTCCCTGATTTCTTAAAACCTCGTAGGAGAGCATAAATGGCTCAATGTAAGAACAAAAAGAAATATGGAACTCCGAAATCGGCAGCTAGGGGGAGAATGAATTTATGGGGGGCTGACCCTACAGCAGACCTGAATGACCTACACGTTTACAAATGTCCTATATGTGGGTTTCTGCATATAGGACACAAATCGAAATTCGATGATACCAAGGAGCGAGACCATGACAATGACATTACAAGCACGTCCAGAGATTACCCTGGAGAATAGTCTCACCTTTACATTTGCCTCGTGCAAGGAAAGGGTGACGGATGAGGAAATAGTAAGGACAGTTAGTTTTGCGAGGGGCGGGGAATGGTTCCTAATAAACGAGGACGTATTTCCTGCCCTAAATCCAAAGAGCGGTAATTATGTTTGGATGCTGCGAAGGCGAGAATGACGCTAAAGACGTGGAAGGCAGAGTTCTATCAAAAGTATCCGACAGAGGAAATGGATGAAAGAGACGCCATTGTACACAGCCTCCAGAAATGGATTGGGCTTACGGAAGAGAATTTAAGCAGACATGGGCTTGAGAAAGGGTGGGGACAGCAATATATATGTGAGGTGGATGGGAAGCGGGGATGGAGAGATGGGAGTAGAATGATTATAGGGGCGGGCTCCTGTGCCCTATGCGTGAAATATTGTCTCCCAGATGGAAATTGTGGTGGCTGCCCCCTGTATAAATCTCTTGGCAGGGCATGTGACGCGAGAGACCTCAAACATTCAGACAAGGCGCCATACCTCTTATGGATGTACTACGATGACCCCCTTCCAATGATAGCGGCTCTAACTGCAACCCTGGAAGAACAAGAACCATAATCTTCTAATCCCCCACTGCATTGTTGGGGGATTTTCTTTTTTATAACGCCGTGTAAAGTATAGTCTTGCCTAAATTTTTGGGGACAATATTTTTTCGGGACGGTGCTATGGGATTTGTCTATGCGAAGCGTTACATAATCTAATGCGTATAGGAATATGACCTGTCTAGGGTGATTTGCGTGTAGTATCATTAGAGTTAGATTAGAGCTTTCGGACTGTTCTAATCTAACTCTAATCTTATACTAAGGCATTCATTGACCATAGGTGATATATTAGTGGCATAGCAATACAGAACATTGACAATTTGACACAGTATCACAGTGGTTCAGCGTAGGACGACCACACAGGGGGAAGGATACATGACAATACAGAGATATAAGCGATATACTCCGCGCAAGGTGTGAACGTCTCACTTAAGAGACTGGCAAAGGTGTAAGGGGATGACAGAGACATCAATAGCCTGATACTAACCGTAACGATGATATGGAATCGCTTATATACAGGTTTTTTATAGTCTACTCCCTAGACTAGCACACAATCAGGGCAATCACCCCGATAAGGTCATTATATCCCCCGCTATTGTGTGCTAGTCCAGGCAGTTGACACGGTGTCTAATTCTAATTCATGGAGGCTTTACAATGGTATCAACAGAGCACAAGCAAGCAGTGACAGAGCGACTAATGGAAACACAGTACGGAAAGGGGCAACGGGTGCATCATCAGGCAGTGACCAGCGTTATCGATGACATGATGACGGACTCTTACTGGAGACCACTACTGGAAGAGTATGCCAAGAATCCAGCTAATAGACAATCCAGTGCGGTCAAAACGGGATTTTCTCTCAGGTTTATCTTATTTGGCAAATAGTCCGCTTAGATTGTCAACAAGCTATAAGGGTTTGTTGACAATAATGGTAAGACTATTTCAAATCATATTCAAATTTACGAAAGGAAGGTACACAATGGAAAATATAACGGCTCTGGGTATTATCGCTCTTCTCGCTCTTGGGGTATTCGTCATTCTCACTGGCAACATGACCTTTGTCACAATTTTTATGGCTGTATTTGGCGGATAACATGTCTATTTATCTGCTAGGTCGTAATCATGCAAGGAACGGAATCCCTCCAGTATTGCCCCACAGTACAGAATATATGAGGGGATATAATTCCACAACGTAAAGCGCAGTAAACGCGATAAAATGTCTGTTTGTGCCCTATATTGTAAGATATAGGGCATAATAGAGATATTTTGACGAATATCCTCTAATAATCTGCATTTGGTGGATTATTCACTATATAAAGGACTGGTGTACTATGTTAGACAATGGCAATAAATCGGCTTTTGAGAAAATGAGTCTTGTTGAATTGTCCGCGCAGGTATCTGCTGGCAATAAGCTGGCAATTGAATTCATGCGTGATACTTTTGGCAATGAGACACTTAAGAAGGTTGTCCCTTCTGCGAAACGTCTTTCCATCGCCGCAATTGAACATGAAGCACTAATCGAACGACAACGCGCCGAACGTGCCGCATCAGTGGCAAAACGTGACGCAGAATTGCACGTCAATCAGTTGATCCGATGGGAGAAGATGGTGGTCGAATTTGAAGCAAAATCAGCAGAATATCGCTCGAAAATCGCTGAATTGACAGCCTCTCATCCCCTCGCTGTTGAAATGGCGAAACTTCAAGCTGTTAGTGAATAGTTACCTAAAATCCCCCTTATTTATAAATAAGGGGGATTTTGCTTAGTTATTGCTTATAATCTTTGGATTGTAGGCAATAACTAGGGTTTATGAATTTTAGTGCTGATTTTATCGGTATAAGTCAATGACCCTGGAATGATTATATCTTCCCAAACATCCTGATACTATCGGGCATTAAATCGGGATAGGGAAGATATAATTAAATCTTGACACAGCGTTAAAATATGGCAGTAAAGCATAAAAAGGATTCTGGATGAATCGCCCATCAGGGTTTGCTTAATTGGGTTCGACCCCCTATACTGCCACTGCATTAAATCATATTAAACTAATAAGGAGTCTATAATGGAATTTTCTGGTTCGCTTAAGGATTGGTTGGAATTAATCGCCGTGTTCTTTTTGGTCATGCTTCTTTTTGTTGGGGCGTTTGGAAAAGACTCATGATTAAACTTCGCAGGTTCTCCAGTCCAAAACGGTTTTTCAGGAATAAAAGAACGTCAATTCACTACGGACATTTTATTAAATGGTACAAAGAGGGAACTTTCTACTGTTTGGTAGAATACACTCATTAAATCAATTTGAGGGGGATTTATTAAAGGGTATAAACGTCCGGGCTAGGCAATGACAATAAGACCTAGCATCGTTTATACCCTTTAATAAGTCAACAAAATAAATCCAATAGAAACGGAGATTAAAATGTCGGATGAAGATAAATTAAAAATGTTCATTGCCCATTGCTTGACCTGCCTTATCGCAGAGTGCATGAAAGACTGCCAAAATTGTCCGTTTAATGTCGGATTGCCATTTAAAAATCTGACAGTCGAAGAATTCCCAATTTCCATTATCGAAAAAATAGGAGTCTAAAATGTTCAACTTCAATAAAAAAGTCGTAAAGCCCTCAAAACATCGGGCGAGCAAAAAGAATTTCCGCCACCAAAAGAATTTGTCAAAGGGCGAATTAAATCACCTGAAATTTGCCGATAGAAACAATGCTTATATGCTGGATGATGTCGCATTAGCTGGACTTCTTGCCGACTCGAAAAAGCCATTTCCTTGGGAGCAAGCCGAAGCGGATAGGGAGCTTTTGGATGAAATTTCCACAGAAGCAATTGATATTGTGGTACAAGAAGAAGTAAATCCATTTATTGAAGGATAAAAAGTCTAAATATCTTGGGACAAGAGAAATTTTGTCCCAAGTCGTGAGATTTTTTACATTCAAAATTAAAGAAAGGATAAGCCATGAATAATAAACATCTAGTAAAGCACCAAAGAAATATGCTGGAATTTTCCAAAAAATGCCCAGGTTGGCATGGGATTATTAAGGACTTCCTCACTCAACAAACTGCCAAAAATCTGGTTAAACGAGGTTTGATTAGATTAAATAGATATGGGCAAATTAAATACATTATACAAAAGGAGAATTAAAATGAAACTGAACAAATGGACGTTTAAAGCATTGGCTCGTCATGCAAAAGAGCTTGAAGCTCTGGGAGCCGAGGATGGAGTGGAGGCATATAATACACTCTGCCGAATTGAAAGGCGTGCCCATAAATTAGCGGAGGACGCTTGTAATTATGGGATGGAAGATAGCATCATAGAAAAGAGAAAAGAGGCGATTAAATCCCAAGTAAAGAAGGTCTTTGGAGGAAAATTGCCAAATGGCTTTTTCCTCAATGGAGACCCGCGTGGATATTCTCTGAAAATCTCAGTAGAGGGCAACAGAATTTTCGCAAACTCTGAGGATGGAATTAATCGAGACGGAAGGGCAATTTCTTATACTAACTTGGGAGGTTATGGAATCCTTGCCCCAGAATTTGAATAAAATGATTTCTATTCTGTCCATTAGTCTATAATGGGCAGTAAGAAGTTATTTTGTTATAAAAGGAGAATAAAATGAAATGGATTTTGCAAGTTATATTTGAATCAGTCCGAGATGCCTTTCCCGATACTTCTATTTGGCTGGAGTTTGAGGAAAACCAAATTGTTTTCTGTTATGGAACAGAGACATATTCATTAACCCTAAAACGAGAGGAGAAATAAAAAATGACTACAAATGTAGACAATAACGAAGATGTACTTGACAGTCGTGATGTGATTGCACGGATTGAGGAGTTGAAAAAAGAGTTGAGACTTGTTTGATGGGAGAGGTCGGAACTTATGACCAATGGCTTAATAATGATATTTTTGGGTATACAGTTGAAAAAGGCGATGAAACAGATTCCTGTTGGGGATTTTATGGGAGAGAATATTGTATGGAAGAAGCAAAGAGTGTTGTAGATTATCAGGTGAAGCAAGAGAATAAAAAGAAACGCGCCGAAAGAAAGAATTTACTTAAGCTAGAAATCCCACAATTTTTTGGGATTTAGTACACCTATGTATCCTCAAATTCGTCAAAATTTGAGGATACTCATGGTAATACTAAATTTAAATTAAAGAGGACAAATACATGGAAAACGAAAAAACAATCAAAAATGGACATTTATTTGTTGGGGTAGCGCATGATATATATAATTGCGAGGAATGTAAACGCCCCGTAATAAGTGGGGCGCATTACGCAAAAAATATGTTTGCAATTATGTGCCCCCCAGACGGGAGCGGATTCAAAACCAGAGAGGCTTTATTTGCAGAAAAATTTGCAAATAGATATTCTGGACGAGAGTCATCCTATATAATGTCGAAAAACCAAGTAAAAAGATTTTCAAAGGCAATTCTCCCATTACTCCCCATTTATTTGGAGGATTGTTGGGATATTTTCAATACAAAGGAGATACAAAATGAAAATCAGAACTCTGTTGGATGAATTAGATGGGGCAGGAATTGTCGTAACCGATTTGGACGAAACAATGGAGTATTTGCACTCCCTCGGACGTTCCATAGAGGACATTTTAATTCCCCTTCGCCCGTCCGAGCTGCAAACCCTTCGCGATTCTCTTACCGCGTTGCAGGTTTTAGGAATTTCAAATTGTGACGAGTTTATTCAAGATTTGGCAGAAAAATCTCTTGAACTCATCATCAATGCCGATAGCGAATCTTTGTGAGACGGCGAATGAATTATCTGCAAAGTCAGACGAAATTCAAAGCACAGCAAATAAAAAAGACACAAAAATCCCTAAATAAAGTAATCCTACTTTGGGGGGTTACTGAAATTCTGATTAAAGTATTAAAAGCATACATATCACTGATAATTTTCATTTTGGAAAGAGTCAGTGATATATATGTAGATATTCGAGACTCTACTATGGATAATGTGTGGCTTGAGGTTAGTTCAAAAGTAGAGGAAATGATTAAATTCTACAAAGAAATAAAAGGAGAATGAAGATGAATAGTGCAACCGCAATGTTAGTCAAAGAAATTTTGGAAAATG